>Ga0302202_10000625_pt1 | contig 46218 bp, 39 predicted proteins | sample II_Bog_N3_3_FD_194579 | JGI IMG/M metagenome (GOLD analysis project Ga0302202, IMG submission 194579) | Peat permafrost microbial communities from Stordalen Mire near Abisko, Sweden - II_Bog_N3_3 | ecosystem: Environmental > Terrestrial > Soil > Wetlands > Peat | place: Sweden: Abisko...
GCTGTACCTGGGCACGCCGGCGGCCGGCAACGACCTGCCCCCCGGCACCGTCCAGGGGTCGCCCGAGCAGCTGGCCGGGTACCTGCGCCCCTACGCCGAGGCCGGCGTGGGCCAGGTCCAGGTCCGGTTCCCGGCCCACTCGCCCGAGGAGCTGTGCGACCAGATCGCCGCCTTCGGGGACGGCGTCATCCCGCTCGTCAACGGCTGATCGGCGCGCGGCGGCCCGGTGCCTCAGGCCACCGACGCGTGGAAGGCGCCGAGCACGTCGGCGGCCTGGTCGGGATCCTGGAGCGCCCACCAGTGCCCGGCCCCGGTGAGCGTGGCCCGGCGGGCGCCCAGCATGGTGGCCACCTCGTTCGACATCGCCTCGTCGCCGAACGGGTCGTCGCTGGCGTGCAGCACCAGGCCGGGTGCCGACGTCGGGGCCAGGGCGTCGCCCCACGTGTCGAAGATCCGGGGCACGGCCGACCGGTAGAGGTCCAGGATGCACGAGGCCATCACCGGGTCCCCCAGTGCGATGAGCGCTCCCGTCCGGTCCGGCGGTACACCCATGGCCTCGTAGACGGCGGCCACGTCGCCGGCCGCCAGGCCGACCTGGCCGGCGAAGAACTCCTCGCCGGCCTGCGGGGTCTGCCAGATCTGGGCGAAGTCGTGCGGCGTGTAGCGGGGATGCACGATGTTGGCCACGTCGGCGGCCCAGGACCGGAGCAGGTCCCCCCGGGTGGTGGCCACCCGGTAGGTGAGGGCGGCACCCCAGTCGTGGCCGACCAGGTCGACGGGGCCGTCGAACCGCTCGAGCTCGCCGATCAGCCAGGCGGCGTAGTCGTCCTTGGTGGCGCCGAACCCGTCCGGTCGCGGGGTGGCGAAGCCGGGCAGCCCCAGGGCCACGGAGTCACCCCCGAGCCGGTCCCGCAGGGAGTCCCACAGGGCAGCGGATTCGGGCACACCGTGGACGAGGACGATCATGGGCCAACCGTACCCACCCCGTCCGGCGTACGTCCGGACCGGGCACCGGTCAGGGGGCGGTCGTGGTGGACGTGACGGTCGAGGAGGGGGACGAGGTGGTCGTGCCGCCCGACCGGGTCGTCGACGTCGGCGTCGCCGACGTGGTGGTGGTGGTGGGCGCCGGGGTCGTGGTGGTGGTGCCCGGGCCACCCGGTGAGGTGGTGGTGGACGCCGGGGTCGTGGTGCTCGGTGCCACCGGCGCTGCGGTCGTGGGGGTGGTCGCCGGGTGGGTGGTGGTGGTCGTGGCCGGCAGCAGCCCGGGGATGATCCCGTTCGGGTTGGTCGTGGTGATCGTCGTCACCGCCCGGGCCGCCGGGGGGTACAGGAGCGTCAGGGTGCCGAACCCGCAGAAGGCGACCAGCATCAGCACCGTCGACCGTCGGACCCGGATCGAGCGCGACACCGGCTCGGCCATCAGTCCGATCAGGGCGCTGTGGGGGACGGGCGCCAGGAAGACCTCGCCGGTCGGCCGGGCCGGCTCCTCCACCTCGTCGGACGACGGGCCGGGGTCGTCCACGGACTCGTCCGAGGTCATGGCGTTCGCCGCAGGACGGCGTCCCCGACCCCGGGCGACGCGATGCCCGCGTCACGCAGCGCCACCGACGCCCGCAGCCGGATCTCCCGCGCCACCTCGAACTGCCGGCCGGGCAGGGTCCGGGCGATGAGCCGGAGCTGCACGTAGCCCACGTCGATGGTCTCCACCCCGGCCACCACCGGGTCGCCCAGGAGCAGCCCGGCCCAGTCGGGGTCGTCGGCCATGGAGGCCACCACGTCCTTCAGCAGCCGGGTCACCTCGACCAGGTCCTCGGTGACCGACACCGGGATGTCGATGACCGCCCGTGACCAGTCCTTGGACAGGTTGGTCACCTGGCGCAGGGCGCTGTTGGGCACGACCACCAGCTCCCCCTGCGGGGTGCGGAGCTTGGTGACCCGCAGGGTGAGCTCCTCGACCGTCCCGGTGATGCCCGTGGTCTGCCCCGGCATCGACAGGCGGATCACGTCCCCGAAGGCGAACTGGTGCTCGGCGAACAGGAAGAACCCGGCCAGGAGGTCGCCCACCATCTGCTGGGCGCCGAATCCGAGGCCGATGCCGATGACGGTGGCCGGTGCCACCAGCGTGGACAGCGGGATCCCCAGCCGGTCGAAGGCGATGATGGACACGACGAAGTAGGTGAGGGCCACGGCCGCCCACTCGACGGCCTCGCTGATGGCCCGCGACCGCTTGAGCGACTCGGACGCCACGATCCCGGTCTCGATCTGGCGCTTGATCTGGGTGTCGATCCACCGCCGGCGGCGGGCGCCCACCCAGTGGGCGAAGCGCACGACGAGGCCGGCACCGAGCAGGAGCACGATGACCGGCAGCAGGTTGTCCCGGAGGTAGGCGGTGTGGATGACCGCACCTTACCGTCGGCGCCGCACGCCTCCGGGGGGCGGGCCAGCGGGAGCGGGTGCGGCGGTCGGGACCGGCCCTGCCGGAGGGGCGCCCTGCGTGCCATAATCTGACGCACTGTCAGTTCCGGGGAGGAGGCGACCAGGTCGCCGCCGTCGGGCAACGTCGGCCCCGTCACAACCACGCGCACACGGCCGCGGGCGACCGCCCGGGCCCTACGGAGGGAACGCCACCATGCTCGACTACGTGATCCGAAACGGCACCGTCGTCGACGGCACCGGGTCCCCGGGGTTCCCGGCCGACGTCGGCATCGACGACGGCGTGATCGTCGCCGTCGGCACCGTCGACGAGGCCGGGACCATCGAGCTCGACGCCACCGGGAAGGTGGTGGCGCCCGGCATCATCGACCCCCACACCCACTACGACGCCCAGCTGTTCTGGGACCCGACGGCCTCCCCGTCCAACCTCCACGGGGTCACCACGGTGATCGCCGGAAACTGCGGCTTCACCCTCGCTCCCATCAAGGCGGCCGACCACGACTACATCCGGCGCATGATGGCCAAGGTGGAGGGGATGCCGCTGGTGGCCCTCGAGGACGGGATCGACTGGAACTGGGAGTCCTTCGGCGAGTACCTCGCCCGGCTCGAGGGCAACCTGGGCGTCAACGCCGGCTTCCTCGTCGGGCACTGCGCCATCCGCCGCTGGGTGATGGGCGCCGACCGGGCGGACGAGGTGGCCGACGACGCCGAGCTGGCCGCCATGGTGCAGCTGCTGGCCGAGTCGATCGAGGCCGGAGGCCTCGGGTTCTCGTCATCGCAGTCCCGCACCCACTCCGACGGCGACGGCAATCCGATCTCCTCGCGCTACGCCGACCGACGCGAGATGCTCGCCTTCTGCGAGGTGGTGCGCGACCACCCCGGCACGACCCTCGAGTACATCACCAACGGCTGCCTGGACTCCTTCACCGACGAGGAGATCGACCTCATGGTGGCCATGTCGACCACGGCCCGCCGGCCGCTCAACTGGAACCTCCTGACCGTCGACTCCCGCACGCCCGACAAGACGGCCCGCCAGCTCGAGGCGTCGAAGGCCGCGGCGGCGGCCGGCGGCCGGATCATCGCCCTCACCATGCCGACGCTGGTTCCGATGAACATGAGCTTCCGCACCCACTGCGCCCTCTTCCTCATCCCCGGCTGGGGTGACGTGATGGGCCTCCCGGCCGAGCAGCGGATCGAACAGCTGCGCGACCCGGCCGTCCGGGCCCGGCTCGACGAGCTGGCCCATTCCGAGGACGCCGGCGTGTTCCGGCGGCTCTCCCACTGGGCCAACTACATCATCGGCGACACCTTCGCCCCCGAGAACGCCGGCTACAGCTGGCGCGACGTCGGGTCGATCGCCGCCGAGCAGGGCAAGGAGCCCTTCGACGCCCTGCTCGACCTGGTGATCGCCGACGACCTGCGCACGGTCCTGTGGCCCAAGGCGTCCGACGGGGACGCCGCCTCGTGGGAGGCACGGGTCGACGTGTGGAACGACCCGGGTGCGCTGGTCGGCGGCTCGGACGCCGGCGCCCACCTCGACCGCATGTGCGGGTCCAACTACCCGACCTCGTTCCTGGGTGACTGCCTGCGCAACCGCAAGCTCGTCCCGATGGAGCAGGCCGTGCACTGGATGACCCAGGCCCCGGCCGACCTGTTCGGACTCCACGACCGCGGCCGGGTGGCCGAGGGGCTGCGGGCCGACCTGTTCGTGTTCGACCCCGAGACGGTGGCGTCGGAGCCGGCCACCCTGGTCGACGACCTGCCGGGAGGGAGCCCGCGGCTCATCGCCGACTCGATCGGCGTCACCCGGGTCCTCGTCAACGGGATCGAGACCGTCGTCGACGGGCGGCCGACCGGCAACCTGCCGGGCACGCTGCTCCGCTCCGGCCGCGACACCGTGACCGTCGACACCGCGGCCACCGCCTGACCCGGCCACCGCCACCCACCCCGACCCCCGACCCGGTCCTCCCCACCCGGTGAGGCGGCCGGGACGGGACCTACACTCGCCACCGGCACGACCCGCCCGACCGGCACCGGCCCCGGGCACCCGGACGACAGCACCTTCACGACCGACCCCCACGACAGCACCCCCACGACCGACCCTCACGAAAGGACCCCTCCCATGGGCGACCAGGCCACCCGAGACGAGACCCAGCTGCTGATCGGCGGGAAATGGGTCGATGCCGGTGACGGCACCTACGACATCATCAACCCGGCCACCGAGGAGGTCGTCGGTCAGGCGCCCAACGCCTCCGTGGCCGACGCCGAGGCCGCCTGCGCCGCGGCCCGTGAGGCCTTCCCGGCCTGGGCCGCCACCCCGGTCGAACAGCGCCTGGCGCTGCTGAAGGCCGCCGCCGCGGCCATCCGGGCCAAGAACGACGAGCTGGTGCCCCTCGTGATCGCCGAGACGGGCGCCACCGCCTCGGTCGGGTCCCGCATGCAGGTCCCGATCAGCGCCGACCGGTTCGACCGCTTCAGCCGGGACATCCGCCACGTCCAGGAGTCGATGCTCCCGCCCATCGCCACCTCCGCCACCCCGCTGGCGCCCGGCGGGCTCATCAGCGCCCTCGCCTACCGGCAGCCCGTGGGTGTGGTCGCGGCCATCGCCAGCTACAACTTCCCCCTGACCAACATGGCCGGCAAGGTCGCTCCGGCCCTGGCCATGGGGAACACCCTCGTCATCAAGCCGGCGCCCCAGGATCCGCTGGCCGTCGTCGAGCTGGCCCGGGTGCTCGACGAGGTCGGGTTCCCGCCCGGGGTGGTCAACCTGGTGAGCGCGCAGGGACCGGAGCCGGCCTCGGTCCTCACGACCTCCCCCGACGTCGACATGGTCTCCTTCACCGGGTCGACCTCGGTGGGCCAGCGGATCGCCGCGGCCGGGGCGCCGACCATGAAGCGCCTGCTCATGGAGCTGGGTGGCAAGGGTGCGGCCGTGGTGTTCGACGACGCCGACATCAAGGCCGCGGTCATGGCCATCGGGTCGACCTGGGCGTTCCACTCCGGCCAGATCTGCACCGCCCCCACCCGGGCCGTCATCCACCGCAGTATCTTCGACCAGGTGGTCGAGGCCCTGTCCGTGTTCGCCGGCCGGCTCACCGTGGGTGATCCCACCGAGGCGACCACCGTCGTCGGCCCGGTCATCTCCGGGGCCCAGCAGCAGCGGATCCTCGACTACATCGAGTCGGGGCGCACCGAGGGCGAGGTGGTGGTCGGCGGGGGGCGGCCCGAGCACCTCGAGCGCGGCTACTACATCGAGCCGACGCTCATCACCGGGTCGAACGACATGAAGTCGGCCCGCGAGGAGATCTTCGGGCCGGTCGTCGTGGCCATCCCGTTCGACGACGACGACGAGGGTGTGGCCATCGCCAACGACTCCGAGTTCGGCCTGTACGACTACGTGTTCAGCGCCGACACCGCCCGGGCCTTCTCGGTGGCCAAGAAGCTGCGGGCCGGACACGTCGGCATCAACACCGCCCAACGCAACATGGACGCCCCGTTCGGGGGGTTCAAGATGAGCGGCATCGGCCGGGACGGGGGCGACTACAGCCTCGAGGCCTATTCGGAGCTGCAGTCGATCATCTGGGCCGGCTGACCCGGCCGACCTCCCGTCGGGGTGGACCGGCTCAGCCGGCGCCCTCGAAGGGTGCCCCGAAGGCGAACACCCCGCCGTCGGACGCCACCAGCCAGTAACCGCCGGTCGAGGGGTCGGGGGCCATCCCGGCGATGGGGGCCTGCAGCGGCAGGTTCCCCGCGCTCCCCTGGAACGACGCGTCGCCGAAGGCGAAGATGCCGCCGTCGGACGCCACCAGCCAGTAGCCGTGGCCGTCGGCGGTACGGGCCATGCCGACGATGGGCGCGTGGAGTTGCAGCGACCCGGTCGAGCCGTAGAAGGCGGCGTTGCCGAAGGCGAAGATGCCGCCGTCCGACGCCACCAGCCAGTAGCCGCGGCCGTCGGCGGTGGGGGCCATGCCGACGATGGGCGCGTTCAGGTGGCGGCCACCCATGGACCCGGCGAAGCCGGCGTCGCCGAAGGCGAAGATGCCGCCGTCGGACGCCACCAGCCAGTAGCCGTGGCCGCGGCCGGTCGGGGCCATGTCGACCACCGGCGCGTTCAGGACCTGGGCACCCATCGACCCGTAGAAGGGGGCGTCGCCGAAGGCGAAGATGCCGCCGTCGGACGCCACCAGCCAGTAGCCGCCACCGTCGTGGGTGGCCACGATGTGGTGGACCGGGGCGGTCAGCGGCACCCCGGCCATCGAGCCCAGCGGTGCGGCGGTGCCGTGGGCGGTCAGCGAGCCGTCCGACCGGGCGACCCAGTACCCCGAGCGGCCGTCGGTGGCGATGCCGACGGCCGGGTTCTGGGTGGCCTCGGTCGGTTCACCGGGTACGGGCGGGACCGCATAGGGATAGGGGATCTGGCCACCGGTGGTCGTCGTCTCTCCGTTCGGGCCGTCGGTCTGGCCCGGGCAGTAGACGGGGACACCGGTCTGGGTGCCGGCGACGGAGGGGCCCGGGGGCACCGGCACGCCCTCGACGGCGTTCTGGGCGGACTGGCGGCTCTCCGCCGGGCCCAGGCTGCCGTAGGCGAAGCCGAACACCTCGACCGTCCACGCCTGGCCGCCGCTGCACGTCACCCCGATCCCCACCGAGTCGTACCCGGCGTTCAGCATGTTCTGGCGGTGGTACGCCGACGCCATGTAGTCGCTCTCCATGCCGTCCGAGCCGTCGCCCGGCCAGGTGCCGTTGCCGGAGTCGCCGCTGTTGGCGGCCAGCTCGCACACCTGGCTCGGTGCGGAGGTGTCGGCGCAGTTGGCCAGCGGCGGGTCCATGACCTGTCCCACGGCGGCCAGGTGGGCCGACCAGGCCTGGGCGGTGACCTCGAGACCGAGATCCACCACCAGCGGCGGGACCGGCTGTCCGGCCGAACTCCGGGCGGCCCGCTCGGCGTTGACCCGGGCCAGCAGGTCCTGGGCGTACAGCGACTGCAGGGTAGGCAGGTCGAGGGCGGTGGCGGCCCCGGCCGTCGGCGCGGCCAGGGGTCCGGCCGGCGCCAGCAGGGCGGCGGTGGCCACGACCACGACGGCGACGAGCCGGGTCACCGCGCCCCGGACACGCCGGGCACCCATCCGTCCCTGGTGTCGTTCGACCTGCCAATGTCCCTGCTCGTACGGCATGGGGGTGCCCGTCCTCCGCTGATTGCCGGCCCCGACCACGCCCACGTCGCCACCGGGGTGGTTGATCACCCACCCGGGACGGGCGCTCATGTGCGGGCCGATTGCACGTCTTACGAGGTCGTATCGACCGGTCGGACCGAAAACTGTTGCGCGAATCGGCTACAACGGAGACGTGCCCGCGCCCGTCCCGCCCTCGATCCCCCGCTCCTTCGTCGAGATGGCCGAACGGGTCAGCAATTGGGGCCGCTGGGGCCCGGACGACCGGATCGGCACCCTGAACCTGATCGATGCCGCCGCCCGCCGCCGCGGCGTGGCCGCCGTCGTCGACGGCGAGGCGTTTCCCCTGGGCATCCCCATGTCGGCGGCCGAGGGCATCCAGATGGGGTTCATCGAGGGCCGGGTCAATCCGACGCACACCATGGTGGCGGTGGACGCTCCCCAGACGGACGACCCGGGCTGGGTGGCCTTCTCCGAGGACGTGGTGACGTTCGCCATGCAGTGCGCGACCCACTGGGACGGCCTCGGCCACACCTCGTACGGCGCCGGCCCCGGGGGGCGGATCCTGTACAACGGCTACCCGGCGTCGTCGATCACCGAGGACGGGGCCTCACTCCTCGGGATCCAGCAGATCCGGACCCTGGTGTCGCGGGGGCTGCTGCTCGACGTGGCCCGGGCGAAGGGACAGGAGCTCCTCGAGCCCGGGTACCCCGTCACCCCCGATGACCTCGACGCCGCCTGCGCCCTGGCCGGGGTGGAGGTCGAGCCCGGCGACGTCGTCCTGGTGCGCACCGGGCAGGCCGCGCACCTGGCGCTCGAGGGCCGCCCCGGGATCGGCGGGGCCGCCCCGGCCCGCAACCTGCTCGCCTACACGTGGCCGACCCCGGGACTCACCGTGGCCACCGCGGCGTGGTTCCACGACCGGGACGTGGCCGCCGTGGCCATCGACACCCTGATCCTCGAGGTCTACCCGTGCGAGTCCGAGGACCTCTTCCTGCCCGTCCACGTCCTCCACCTGGTGGAGATGGGGATGACCCAGGGCCAGAACTGGTTCCTCGACGACCTGGCGGAGGCTTGCGCGGCCGACGGCCGCTACACCTTCCTCCTCGACGCCACCCCGCTGCCGTTCACCGCCGCCGTCGGCTCACCGGTGAACCCGATCGCCCTGCGCTGACCGGCTGCGCTACCGGCCTGCGTCACCGGGAGGGGCGCCCGGACGCCGGCGCCTTCGCCTTGGCGGTCCGGGCCGACGCCGCCCCTCCGCCCACCACCGGCCCGGTGCGCGGCGCGGGACCCTCGGAGCCCGGGACCCGGGCGCCCTCCGGGGCGGGACGGCCGGTCACCGACCAGTGGAGGAGGCGGGCCTGGCTGTCCACCAGCGAGGCGGTCCGGATGCCCCAGAACTCGAAGCCGTACCGGTGGCCCGCCACCTGGGCCAGCATGGCGATCAACGTGCCGGCGGCGGCCATCGGGTCGCTGCCGGCGGGCGAGCCCGACGACCCGGACTGGTTGGCGATGACCCGGGCCAGGGTGACGGTGACGGCGTTCAGCGCCCGCACCCGCAGGCCCTGGAAGCGCAGGTCACCCTCGACCGTGGTCAGCTCCACCACCCGGAACACGGCCCGGTAGCGCTCCCAGTAGTCCATGAAGCCCTCGACCACGGCGACGGCCGTGTCCCACGAGGCCCCCTCGGACCAGTCGCCGTCGACCAGTCCGGCCAGGACCCCCGCCCCGTCGACCAGCTCCTCGGCCAGCACGGTGATCGCCGCCTCGACGTTCTCGAAGTACTGGTAGAAGGTGGCGGGCGACGTACCCGCCTGGCGGGCGATGTCGATCACCTTGATCGAACGCCACGGGGTGGCCACCAGGAGCTCGGCGGTGCACTCGAGGAGGCGTTGGCGGGTGGCGAGCCCACGGCGCCCCGGCACCCGGCCGTCGGTGGTGGCGATCAGCTCCGGGTCGTCGTCGCGGTCCTCGGCGTGGGGCATGGCCGCCCATGGTACCGACGGCGGGGCCCGGGCGGCTGGTTCGATGCGATCACCAATTGCATCAGGATCGCCCGGCGCCGCGGGCGGCGGTTCCCCGGGTGGGGAAAGGACGTCCGGCTAGGGTGGGAGCCATGGCGAACGGTCCGGTGCCGCGCACCCTCACCCGGGCCCAGCAGGCCCGTCGCCAGCGCGTGATCGACGCCGCCATGTCGCTGGCCCTCGAGGGGGGCTACGAGGCCGTGCAGATGCGTGACGTGGCCGCCCGGGCCGACGTGGCCATGGGGACGGTCTACCGCTACTTCTCCAGCAAGGACCACCTGCTGGCCGCCTCCCTCGTCCACTGGGTGGAGCAGCTCGACATCCGGCTCGCCCAGTCGCCCGCCCAGGGGGCCAGCCCGGCCGAGCGGGTCATCGACGCGCTGGACCGGGCCCTGCGGGCCATGGGGCGCCAGCCGACCCTGGTGGGCGCCGTGTTCACCGCGTTGGCCTCGCCCGACCCGGCGGCCATCGAGTGCCAGCAGCAGGTGTCGGTCCTCATGGAGGGGATCATCACCCGGGCCATCGGCGAACCCCAGCCAGCCGACATCAGCGACCGGGCCCGCATCCTGGGGCACGTCTGGTACTCCGCCCTCGTCGGCTGGGTGAACGGCTGGAGCAACATGAACCGTGTCCACGACGAACTGGTCGTGGCCATCGGGCTGCTCCTGCCCATCGACGTCTACGCCGAGGTCTGACCCCCACGGCGATCGCCGGCACGGACCGGCCGGATCTGGATTCCGACAGGGTCGGAGGGTGACCCACCGTCCCGGGATCGAACGGTTACGGTCTGACATGACCTCTGCCATCGAGATCCGTGGGCTGTCCAAACATTTCGGCCCGGTGCGGGCGGTCGACGACCTGTCCTTCGAGGTGGCGGCGGGCCGGGTGACCGGCTTCCTCGGCCCCAACGGCTCGGGCAAGACCACCACCCTGCGCATGCTCCTCGGACTGGTCTCCATCAGCGGGGGCCAGGCCACCTTCGGCGGACGCCGGTACGTCGACATCGACCAGCCGATCCAGCACGTGGGTGCCGTCCTCGAGGCGACCAGCTTCCATCCGGGCCGGCGGGCCCGGGACCATCTGAAGTCGGTGGCGGTGGGCGCCGGCATCCCGGTTGCCCGGGTCGACGAGACCCTCGACATCGTGGGCCTGACCGATGTCGCCAAGCGCCGGGTGGGCAAGTTCTCCCTCGGGATGCGCCAGCGGCTGCAGCTGGCCACCGCACTGCTGGGTGACCCGGAGATCCTCATCCTGGACGAGCCGTCCAACGGCCTCGACCCGCAGGGCATCCAGTGGCTGCGGACCTTCATCCGAAACCAGGCCGCCCTCGGCCACGCCGTACTCGTCTCCTCCCACCTCCTTTCGGAGATGGAGGAGACCGTCGACGACGTCGTGATCATCTCGCAGGGGAAGCTGGTGCTGCAGACCACGCTGGCCGACCTGTCGACCCGGGCGGGCACGGCCTCGGGCATGCGGATCCGCACGCCCGAGGTGGACCGGCTGGGCCAGGCCCTCGACGCCATCCCGGTCGGATGGCGTCGGACCGCCCCCGACACCGTCGTCATCGACGGCGCCACGCCGGAGTGGTTCGGGCCGTTCGCCGCCCAGCACCAGATCGTCCTCTACGAGCTCGTCACCGAACGCGGCAGTCTCGAGGAGGTCTTCCTCAGCCTGACCCAGGGATTCGACGCGGCCATCGTCGGCCAGTCCACCAGTGGCCAGTCCGCACCCTTCCACACCCCCGGAGCCCCGTCATGATCGCCATCGTCCGCGCCGAGTGGATCAAGCTGCGCACCACGACGATCCCGTGGGTGCTGACCGGGGTGTCCCTGGTCATCACCGGGCTGCTCATCCTCGTCTACTTCGTCAACCACGGCGACGGTGGCGGCGGCGGGCGGGGCGGCGGCGGGACGCCCGGCGGCTTCGGCCCGCCGACTCCCGATGTCCCCCACACCGTCCAGCAGCTACGCAACCTGATCGGCCGGGGCATCGAGGGCTACATCTTCGCCCTGCTGCTCGGGGTCCTGATCATCACCGTCGAGTTCCGTCACAAGACGGTGACCACGTCGTTCCTGGTCACCCCGCGGCGCTGGAAGTTCGTCGTGGGCAAGCTGATCATGGCCGGACTGGCCGGTGCCGTCCTGGCCGTCATCATCCTGACCGCCACCGTGCTCGGCGGTGGTCTGGCGCTGTCCGCCAAGGGAGGGTCGTTCTCGGCCCTGTTCCACCAGCTGGGGGCGGTGGCGCCCGGGATGATCCTGGTATTCGTCCTGTTCGCCCTGCTCGGGGTGGGGGTCGGGTCCCTGCTGACCAACCAGGTGGCCGCCCTGATCGTCTGCCTCGGCTGGTTCCTCATCGTCGAGAACATCATCGGGGGTATCTGGAGCGGCACGACGAAGTGGCTCCCGTCCGGTGCCGCCGCCGCGGCGGCCAACGTGACCGCGGGGCGCAACGCCGACATCGGACTCTTCAACTGGTGGCAGGGATCGCTCCTCATCCTGGCCTACGGACTGATCTTCGCCGCCGTGGGCTCGGCCGTGCTGGCCAAGCGCGACATCACCTGAGCGGAGCCCCCGGGATCCGGGCCCATCCGGACCTCTAGGCTCACCCCGATGGCCGAATTCGCCGACAACCGACTGCCCGCGTCGGGCCTGGACGCCGCGGCCGTCCTGGCCCGCCTCGACGCCTTCGCGGCCGAGGACCGGGACTGGCGGGGCGGGCGGGTGTTCAGCCTCGTCTACGACGCCGGCGACGACGTCCGCGACCTGCTGACCCGGGCGGCGGGACGGTACACCGCCGAGAACGCCCTGAACACGATGGCCTTCCCCAGCCTCGGCTGGATGCAGCACGACATCGTCACCATCACCACCGGCCTCCTGGGCGGCGACCGGCGGGAGGGGGGCAGCTCGGGGATCCGCGGCTACCTGACCTCGGGCGGCACCGAGTCACTGCTGCAGGCCACCAAGACGGCCCGCGACTGGGGCCGGGCCGAGCGGGGAATCGACCGCCCGAACATGGTGCTGGCCACCAGCGCCCACGCCGCCTTCGCCAAGGCGTCCCACTACTTCGACGTCGAGTCACGACGCGTCCCGGTGCTGCCCGACGGCAGCGCCGACGTGGACGCCATGGCCGACGCCGTCGACGACCGGACCGTACTGGTGGTCGGCTCGGCGCCGTCGTACCCGCAGGGGGTGATCGACCCGATCGCCGAGCTCGGCGCCCTCGCCGGCGCCCGCGGCATCCTCTGCCACGTCGACGCCTGCCTGGGCGGTTTCATCCTCCCCTTCCTCGGCATCCTGGGCCACGTCACCAAGCCGTGGGACCTGTCGGTTCCGGGCGTCACCTCGATCAGCGCCGACCTGCACAAGTACGGCTACGCGTCCAAGGGGGTCTCGGTGATCCTCTACGGCGACCGGGAACTGGCCCGCTACCAGCCCTTCGTGACCACGGACTGGCTGGGCGGCCTCTACGGGTCGCCGTCCATGGCCGGGACCCGGCCGGGCGGTCCCATCGCCGCCGGGTGGGCCGTCCTGCACTACCTGGGCGAGGAGGGGTACCTGCGGCTGGCCGCCGACGCCCTCCGTGCGACCACGGCACTGCTGGGGTGCGTCCGGTCGACCCCGGGGCTGGAGGTGCGGGGCGCGCCCGACGCCACCGTGTTCGCCTTCGGCGGCACCGACGGTGCCGGCGGGCTGGACACCTTCGCGCTCGGGGACGGACTGACCCGACGGGGTGGCTGGTTCTTCGACCGCCAGACCCCGCCGGACAGCCTCCACGCCACCGTGCACGCCGGCCACGCCGCCGTCGTCGACGAGCTGTCCGTCGATCTGGTGGCGGCCGCCGGCCAGCTCGCCGGCTCCGGCACCCGGGCCGAGGACCGCGGTACCACCTACGGCACGGTCTGAGACTTCCGCCGGCCGGACACGGTTGCCGGACCGTCGGGTACGGCCCTCACCCATTGCCGGTCCGCGACCCATCGTCTATACATGCCGCGAGGCCGTCAGGACGGACGTGCCGGACAGGGTGTGACAGTCGGCGGGCCGAACTGGGGAGAGACCGTGGATCGCAAGTGGTGGACCCTGATCGCCGTCTGCTTCGGGACGTTCATGCTCCTGTTGGACATCACCGTGGTCAACGTCGCACTGCCCGACATCCAGGTCGCCCTCCACTCGTCGTTCGCCGACCTCCAGTGGGTGGTGGACGCCTACGCCCTGACCCTGGCCGCCTTCCTGCTCACGGCGGGCGTCCTCGGCGACATGTACGGCCGGCGGGGCATGTTCGCCATCGGCCTGGTGCTCTTCTCCGTGGCCTCGCTGACCTGCGGGCTCGCCACCACTCCGCTGATGCTCAACCTGTCGCGCGCCGCCCAGGGGATCGGCGGGGCGATCATGTTCGCCACATCGCTGGCCCTCATCGCCCAGGCCTTCTCCGGCCGGGAGCGGGGCACGGCCATCGGCGTCTACGGGGCCGTGGTCGGCGGGGCCGTCGCCATCGGCCCGTTGGTGGGCGGAGCCATCACCAGCGGAATCGGCTGGCGCTGGATCTTCTTCATCAACATCCCGATCGGCGTCGTCGCGGTGATCATCACGCTGTCCAAGGTGGAGAACGCCAAGGTCGCCACCGGACGGCGGATCGACTGGCTCGGATTCGTGACCTTCACCGCCTCCCTCTTCCTGCTCGTGTACGGGCTGGTGCAGGGGAACGCCAAGGGCTGGGGCAGCACGTACATCGTGTCGATGTTCGTCGGCTCGGCCGTGCTGATGGCCGTCTTCCTCATCGGCGAATGGCGCCAGGCCGACCCCATGCTCGATCTCGGGCTCTTCCGGCGCCCGGCCATGGTCGGCGTGTCGCTCGGGTCGTTCGCCCTGTCGGCCTCGATCTTCGCCATGTTCCTCTACCTCACGCTCTACATGCAGACCGTCCTCGACTACTCGCCCTTCCAGGCCGGCCTGCGCTTCCTGCCGTTGACCATGCTCGCCTTCTTCGTGGCGCCGGTCGCCGGCAAGCTGACCGTCAGGATCCAGTCCCGGTTCATGATGAGCCTCGGGCTGGCCCTGGTCGCCCTGGCCTGCGAGCTGATGTCCCACGTCCAGGCGGACTCCTCGTGGCTGGTGCTGCTGCCCGGCTTCCTGGTCGGCGGCGTCGGCATCGGCATCACCAACCCGGTCCTCGCCTCGGCCTCGGTGTCGGTGGTGCCACCCGAGCGCAGCGGCATGTCGACCGGAGCGGCCAGCACGTTCCGCCAGGTGGGCATCGCCACCGGCATCGCCGGACTCGGCGCGGTCTTCGTCCAGCAGATCAAGCCGGCCGTGGTGTCCTCGCTCCAGTCGACCCCGGTCGGGCAGGCCGTCCTGGCCCACGGGGGGAGCCAACTGGGCCAGTCGCTGGCGAGCGGAGGCGTGCGCCAGGCGGCGGCCGCCATCCCCGTCGCCGCCGGCCGCCACGCGCTGGTGTCCGCCTACCAGTCCGGCTTCGTGTCGACCTTCAACCACCTGATGACGATCGCCGCCGTGGTGGCGTTCGTGGGCGCCGTCGGCTGCCTCTTCCTGGTGCGCCAGAAGGACTTCGTACCGAGCATCGGCGCCGGCGAGTGGTCACAGGCCGGCGGCGGGGCGGAAGGCGGGGCGGAAGGCGGGGACGACTCGGCGTGGTCGTCGGCGGCCCACGCCGGATGAGCGCCCCGGGCCGCCGCCCGGCGTGACCGGCGCCGAGCCCCTCGCCGACCGGGGACCGGACGAGCCGCACCCCGACCGCCTCCCGCTCGACCGTCCCGACCGGGACGCCGTCCTGGCCGCCCACCGCGCCGCCCGCCAGTCCGGCGACACCGTGTACGCCGACCCGGCCACCGGATTCCTGGTGATGACCTCGGCCTACCTGGCCGCCCGTGGCTCCTGCTGCCACCAGGGCTGCCGCCACTGCCCCTACGTGACGTAGCGGGCCCGGCGGACCGGGCCGCCGGCGGCAGCCGGCTCAGGCGGGGTCGAGCACCGACCGGTCCCCCGACCGCAGCCCGGCGATGAGCCGGCGGTAGGCGCCGGCCGCGTCCCGGCCCATGGCGTCGGTCTCCTGCCACGTCCCACCCCCGGGGCCGCGGGACCGGTCCACCCCGTGGATGCCGAAGCGCGGCTCGTAGGTGCCCCACTCGTAGTTGTCGACCAGCGACCAGTGCCAGTAGCCCTCCACGGGGACGCCGGACTCGACCGCCGCCACCACGGCGGCCAGGTTCTCGCGCAGGTAGCGGGGGCGGTCCCACCCGTCGAGCCGGTCGAAGGACCGGCCGTCCGCCACCCGGCTGCACAGCCCGTTCTCCACCACCCACAGCGGCAGGCCGGGGGCCAGGCCGTGCTGGATCCCGAGCCACCGGGTGAGTCCGCCCGGGTCCGGCACGTCGTCCCACAGCTCGCGGGCCGGGGTCGGGTTGCGGCCGCCGGCGGTGCGGTGACCGGGCAGCCGGAAGTGCCGGGCCGCCATCGGGTCGTACCAGTCGATGCCGAGCACGTCGAGCGTGCGGTCGTGCGGGCTGGCCTCCAGGGCGTCGAGTACCCGTCGGGGGCTCCGTGGCCGGGCCCCGGGAGCTGCGTAGGGGGCCAGGCGGGCCGAGGCCCGGCGCAGCAGGTGCTCGCCGACACCAGGGGTGGGCAGCAGGTCGTAGTGGCGCCGCCGGCGCCCGGCCAGCCAGTCGTCGAGGTCCCGGCGGTCGACCCCGTGGCTGCGGGCGAGCAGCAGGTCGACCAGCAGGCGGTCGTACTCGTACAGGGAGACACTGGCGTTGTTGGTCGTCACCACCGAGTCCGGACGCTCGGCGTGGATCGTGTCGTAGGCGAAGACGTGGGCGCTCAGCAGGTTGTCGAGGGCCAGGGCGGCGTCGCCGAACCCGGCCGTCCGGCCCGGGGGGAAGGCGCCGAGCACGTAGGTCATCAGCGCCATCACGTTGACCTCGTTCAGGGTGACCCAGTGGCGGACCGAGCCGGCCAGCGCCGACACGACCAGCCGGGCGTAGGACGCGAACCGGGCCGCGGCGTCCGGTCGGAGCCACAGGTCCTCGCCCAGCCACTGCGGGTGGGTGAAGTGGTGCAGGGTCACCAGCGGGGTGAGTCCCCGGTCGGTGCAGGCCTCCACGATGGCCCGGTAGCGGTCCAGCGCGTTCCGGTCGACCCCGCCGCAGTCGGGCACCACCCGGGCCCACTCGACGCCCAGTCGGAAGCTGTCGCAACCGAGGTCCGCCGCCCGGTCGAGCGCCACCTCCGGCTGGTCCCAGAACCCGACGGCCTCCCCCGACGGTTCGACCCGGCCCACCTGCTCCCAGGCCAGCCAGTTGTTGGCGGGCAGCCCGGCGCCGTTGAACCCTCCCTCGACCTGGTACCCGGCGGTGGCCACGCCCAGCAGGAACCCGGGAGGCACGAGACCGCCGGCCGCCGGCGCCCGCACCGGCCGTACTGACTCCTGCCGTGTCGCCACCGTCGCGCCCTTTCGTCGTCGGGGGCCGGCCGGCTCCCCGGCCCCTCCCCGGGTGGCGATGGTAGCTTGCCGCCCCAGACGGTCACCGGCCCGACCGATCGAGCCCACCTGCCGCCCGACCCCGCCCACCACCCGATCCCACCAGGACGCCCTCCATGCCCATCGATCCCGAACGCATCCCCGTCGTCGTCGCCTCGGGCCAGACCCTCGAGCGCGACGAGTTGGTCACCCCCATCGACCTGATGGGACGGGCGGCCGGGGCCGCGCTGGCCGAGGTGCCCCGCCTGCGGGACCGGGTCGACCGGGTGAGCGTGGTCGACGTGATGACCCGTTCGGGACCCGCTCCGGCCTCCGAATTGGCCGAGCACCTCGGGATCGGCACCGCCGCCGTCCGCGAGACGACCACGGTCGGGGGGAACTCCCCGCAGTGGCTGGTCAACCGGGCCGCATCCCTGATCGTGGAGGGGTCGTGCGCGGTCACCCTCATCGCCGGGGCCGAGGCGCAGCGCTCCGGCCGCGCCCACAAGGCCCGGGGCATCCCCCGCCACGACGGTCGGACCGACCTGGTCCCGGACACGCGGGTGGGCGACGACGTCCCCGGGTGGGGGCCGGCCGAGCAGGCGATCTCCCTCTACGCGCCGATGCACATCTACACGCTGTTCGAGAGCGTGCTGGCCGCCCGGGCGGGGCACGACACCGCCACCCACCGGCGGGCGCTCGGCGAGCTGATGGCACCGTTCACCGCGGTGGCCGCCGCCCATCCCAACGCCTGGTTCCGCGAGGTACGCACCCCCGGGGAGATCGCCACCCCGACACCGGACAACCGGATCGTGTGTGAGCCCTACACCAAGCGGATGACCGCCTTCCCGGGGACCGACCAGGCCGCGGCACTCATCGTCTGCTCGCTGGCCGAGGCCACGCGGGCCGGCGTGGCCGACCGGGCCGTGTTCGTCTGGTCCGGGGCCGAGGCCACCGACGTCCGTGCCGTGTCCTCACGCCCCGACCCGGGTCGGTCCCCGGCCATCGCCGCGGCCGGTGACGCGCTCGTGGCCGCCGCCTCGTCGGCCGCCGGACGCCCGGTCGGAATCGACGACGTGGCGTGCATGGACCTCTATTCGTGCTTCCCGTCGGCGGTGCAGCTCGCCGCCGACGCACTCGGGATCGCCCACGACGACCCTCGGGGCCTGACCGTCACCGGGGGCCTCCCCTACTTCGGGGGGCCGGGCAACGACTACTCGACCCATGCCATCGCCACCATCACCGACCGGCTGCGCGACGGCCGCGACACCGGTCTGGGCCTGGTGACGAGCGTCGGCTGGTACGTGACGAAGAACGCCCTCGGCCTGTACGGCTCGACACCGCCACCGAACGGGTTCCACCGGGGGGACACCACGGCGGCCCAGGCCGCCATCGACGCGGCGGCCGTCGAGGTCACCGTGACGCTGGGCGCCCCCGAGACGGCGACCGTGGTGGCGGCCACCGTCTGGCGGGACAACGACGGGACCGCCGCCGGCGCCCCGGTCATCGCCCGGCTGGCCGACGGCCGCCACATGGCGCTGGCCCCGGCGGACGACGGGGTCGTGGCGGCCATGGGTGACCTCGACGTCCCGGGGCTGGTCGGGGGTGACGTGGTCGTCCAGGCCGGCGAGCCGCGCTACCGTCTGGCGGAACGCTGATACCTCTGTCTGGGAGACCACCATGTCCGAACTGCTCCGCGAACGCCAGGGTCACATCGAGATCCTCACGATCAACCGCCCCGAGGCGCGCAACGCCATCAACCTGGCCACCGCCACCGCACTGTCGGACGCCCTCGACGACATCGAGGCCGACGACGACGTCTGGGTGGTGGTGCTGACCGCGGCCGGCGACAAGGCGTTCTCGGCCGGCATGGACCTGAAGGCGTTCGCCTCGGGCGAGTTCCCCATCACCGAGAAGGGCTTCGGCGGCATCACCAAGCGCGACTTCCCCAAGCCGATCATCGCCGCATGCAACGGCTCGGCCCTGGCCGGCGGGTGCGAGATCATGCTGAGCTGCGACCTCGTCGTGGCGGCCGACCATGCCAAGTTCGGCATCCCCGAGGTCGCCCGTGGCCTGGTGGCCGGCGCCGGCGGGCTCATCCGCCTCCCCCGCCGGATCCCCCGGGCCATCGCCCTCGAGCTGGCGCTGACCGGCGAGCCCATCGGCGCCGACCGGGCGCTCCAGATCGGCCTCGTCAACCGGGTCGTCCCGGGCGAGCAGCTGCTGGGCGAGGCCCTGGCGCTGGCCGAGCGGATCGCCAAGAACGCACCGCTCGCCGTCCGGCTGTCCAAGCAGGTGATGCTCCAGTCCGCCGAGCTGTCCGAGGCCGAGGCCTGGGGCGTCAACGACGCCGTATTCAGCGAGATCGGCCGTTCGGGCGATGCCATGGAGGGCGCCATCGCCTTCGCCGAGAAGCGCGAGCCCAACTGGACCGGCAAGTAGCCGACCGGCATGCACACGATCTCCCTCCTCGGCACCGACGTACCCCAGCTGGCGACCGGCATCGGGGGCGTGCGGCTGATCCTGCACGTGACCGCCGCCGCCGTCTTCGTCGGTGGGCAGCTCACCATGACCGGGCTGCTGCCCACCGTCCGGGGGCTCGGTGAGGACGCGCCGAAGCAGGTGGCCCGGGCCTTCAGCCGCTTCATGTGGCCGGCCTTCGCGCTCCTGGTGATCACCGGGTTCTGGAACATCGCGGCCCTGACCACCAAGGATGCCTCCTCGGCATGGAAGGCCGTCCTGATGGTCAAGATCACCGTCGTGGTGATCGCCGGGGTCGCCGTGTTCCTCCACCAGCGGTCCACGTCCAGGGTGGGCCTGGCCGTCTGGGGGTCGATCGGTGGCGTGGCCTCGATCGCCGCCCTCTGCCTGGGCGTCTTCCTCGCCGGCTGAGCCGGGGCTCCGGACGCACGGCGATGGCGGAAGCGGTGCTGCAGGGCCGTCCGTCCACGTCTAACCTGTAGCCAGCAGTCAATTAGGGGAGACACGTCATGGCACCAGCAGAACTCTTCGGCGAACAGGGCATCATCGTCCTGATCGTGATCGCCGTCGTCCTCTTCGGCTCGACCCAGATCCCGAAGCTCGCCCGCTCGCTCGGCTCCGCCCAGAAGGAGTTCAAGAAGGGGCTCGACGAGGGTGCCAACGGCGACGCCACGGCCGATGCCGCGACGGCCGCACCGCTGGCCGAGGCCGCCCCCCCGGCGGTCCAGGCTCCGGCTCCGGCTCCGGCGGCTGCACCGGCACCGGCTCCCGCGCCGGCACCGGCTCCGCCCGCCGCGGACGGCACCGCCACTTCCTGATCGCACCCTGCGCGTGCCGCCGGATGTCGGAGCCCGAGACCGACCGACCGGCGACCCCGGGACACACTGGCGGATCCAGTTCTGGGCGCTGCAGGTCCTGGAGCTCGGTGTCGCCTTCCTCCTCATCACCCAGTCGGTCCATGTCGGCCGGGGCGGCATCCTCGTCGCCGGCGGCGTCGTCTTCGGGCTCCTGGCCCTCACCGCCGACGGACCGCTCGGCGTGGCGCGGGTGTGCGGCCAGCGCCTGCACGTGGTGGTGGTCGCCGGTGCCGCGCTCCTGCTGGGCGCACTCGCCCTGGTCCCCGCGCTCCGACCGGACGTCGAGGGGCTGCTGGTGATCGGTGGGGCCGTCATCGCCATCGTGTTCCTGGCCACCCGCACCGTGACCTCGGCGGGACGCGGCGGACGCCGCAGGCGGCGAACGGGCCGCGGGCCGGTCATCGACGCCACGGCCACGGTCGAGCCCACGACCGGGTCGGCCCCACCGTCGGATCCGGGAGCGGACGGGGACGACGCCGACTCGGCGATCCGCCGCGCCGGGCGCACCACCGGGGCCGCGGCGGCCGCCGGCAAGCGGGCGGTCGACGAGCACCGCCCCCAGGTCGAGGACCAGGTCAAGCGGACGCTGCGCGGCGCCGGGCGGCTCGCCGGCAAGCTGACCGGGCCCAAGCCGCCGTCGGACCCCACGCCCTGACGGGCGGGGCGGCCGGCCGTCGGGCCACAGGCGGCGCAGGTGCGGACGGAGCCCGAAATCCCACCCCCGTGACCAGGGAGTTCGCCGCCCCGAGGCACGCCGATCCTCAACTTCTCAATTGCCGGCGGACCCCACTAGTCTCTGCCCCGTGAACGCCTTCACAAACGGATCTCCGACGCCCCTGCCCGCACGCGAACCCGAGGGTGCCGACCCCGCCACTGAAGCGCCGACGCGGCCCCGTCGGCGCTGGGGCCGGGGAGCCGCCGGGGTGGCCATCGCCGCCCCCCTGCTCCTCGGCGGGTGCAATTTCTACCCGTCCTACGGGGCCAGCCGGGGCGCCACCACACAGGGCCAGGACACCTTCAAGCTGTACTCGGGGATGATGACGACCGGCATCATCATCGGTGGCTTCGTCGGCATCCTGATCCTGTTCACCATCATCCGCTACCGCCGCCGATCCGAGTCCATGCCGAAGCAATTCCACGAGAGCATCCCGATCGAGATCCTCTACACGGGCATCCCCGTCCTCGTGGTGGCCTTCCTCTTCCTGTTCACCGTGCTCACCGAGAACAACGTCGACGCCACCGTGCCGGTCAACGCCACCGTGACCGCCACCGGCAACCCGGTCGAGCACGTGACGGTCACCGCCTTCCAGTGGGGCTGGCGCTTCAGCTACCCCGAGCACAACGTCTCGATCTCCGGCGACGTCACCAACGGCCCCGGCGGCCACGGCCCCCAGATGGTCCTGCCGGTCGGCCAGACGGTGCAGGTAACCCTGGTGTCGAACGACGTGATCCACGGGTTCTACGTCCGGGACTTCAACTTCAGCCGCTACGCGCTGCCCGGTGTCACCAACTTCTTCGACCTCGACATCCTCCACACCGGCACCTTCAACGGCCAGTGCACCCAGATCTGCGGGCTCTACCACACCGAGATGCTGTTCAGCGTGAAGGCGGTCACCCCGGCCGACTTCCAGACGTGGCTGTCCGGTGAGGTCGCCGCCGGGCACACCCTCCAGCGTGACCTCCCGACGGCGGCCAACACGCCCCCGCCCTACACCCACGTGACCCCGTCCAACGCCCTGGCTGCCCCGTCGTCCGAGAAGGGTTCCCTGTGACCACCACCATCGAGTCGCCTGAACTGATCGAGCCCGAGGAGCCGGGCGGTCCCGACGCCCACGGTCCCGGCGGCCACGGGCCGGACGACCACGCCCACGAGCACGAGCACCACGGCCCCAAAGGGATCCTCAACTGGCTGACGTCGACCGATCACAAGATGATCGGCAAGTCGTACATGATCACCGCCCTGGTGACCTTCTTCATCTCGGGTGCCATGGCACTGGTCATCCGCGGCCAGTTGGCCAACCCCACCTCCTCGTTGGTCAACTTCCAGACCTACAACGAGCTGTTCACCATGCACGGCAGCCTGATGCTGTACCTGTTCGCCGGGCCCTTCGCCTTCGGTGGACTGGCCAACTACATCGTGCCGCTGCAGGTCGGGGCGCCCGACATGGCGTTCCCCCGCCTGAACGCGCTGTCCTACTGGCTGTACCTCGGTGGGACATCGGTGATGACCCTCAGCTTCGTCGTGGCCGGCGGCGCCGCCAGCTTCGGCTGGGTCGCCTACGCCCCGCTGTCGAACTCGATCAACTCGCCGGGTGCCGGCACCGACATGTGGCTGATGTCGCTCGGCCTCACCGGGTTCTCCGCCATCTTCACCGGGGTCAACCTGGTGGCCACGATCTTCTACCTGCGGGCGCCGGGCATGACCATGTTCCGGGTCCCGATCTTCTCGTGGAACATGCTGGTCACCGGGATCCTGATCCTCATCGCCTTCCCGGTGCTGTTCGGCGCCGTGGTCATGCTCTTCTGCGACCGGCACTTCGGCACGCACATCTACTCGGTCCAGGGAGGTGGTGTGCCGGTGCTCTGGCAACACCTCTTCTGGTTCTTCGGGCATCCGGAGGTGTACATCCTCGCCTTGCCCTACTTCGGGATCGTCACCGACATCATCCCGGTGTTCTCCCGCAAGCCGCTCTTCGGATACCGGGGCATGGTGTTCGCCACCCTGTCGATCGCCGCACTGTCCACCGGCGTGTGGGCCCACCACATGTTCACCACCGGCGTGGTCCTGCTGCCGTTCTTCTCGCTGCTGTCGTACCTGATCGCCGTGCCCACCGGCATCAAGTTCTTCAACTGGATCGGCACCATGTGGGGCGGCCAGATCAGCTTCCAGACACCGATGCTGTTCTCGATGGGCTTCCTGTTCGCCTTCCTCATGGGCGGCGTCACCGGTGTGCTGCTGGCCTCGCCCCCGGTGGACTTCATGACCCACGACACGTACTTCGTGGTCGCCCACTTCCACCAGGTGCTCATCGGCACCACCGTGCTGGCCGGGTTCGCCGGGTTCTACTTCTGGTACCCGAAGATGTTCGGCCGCATGCTCGACGAGCGCCTCGGCAAGCTCCACTTCTGGTTCCTGTTCATCGGCTTCTGGGTCACCTTCGTGCCCCAGTACGTGTTGGGCCTCAAGGGCATGCCCCGTCGGATCGCCGACTACCTGCCAACCAACGGCTGGACCGGACTCAACGAGATGTCCACCGTGGGCGCCATGATCATCGGCTTCTCCTTCCTGTTCTTCTTCGCCAACCTGATCAAGTCGTGGCGGAGGCCGGTGCCCGCCGGCGACAACCCGTGGGACGGCGGCGCACTCGAGTGGTTCACCTCGTCGCCCCCGCCGCACCACAACTTCACCCACCTGCCCCCGATCCGGTCGGAGCGGCCTGTGTGGGACTACAACCACCCGGAGCACCTGAAGGACGAGGGCCACGGGGACAAGCGGCACCGCGAGCATGACGAGCAGCAGGAGAGCGTGGGGGCGTCGGCATGAAGGTCAACGGAGCATTCCTCGCCATCATCGGCATCTTCTTCGGCATCATCGGCCTCGTCTACTGGTTCACCGCCTACGAGGACGCCGGGTTCCTGATGCTCATGGGGTCCTGCCTGCTCGGCCTGCTGCCCGGCGGCTACTACCTGTGGTGGGCCAAGCGCATGCGCCCGCTCGAGGGCGATGAGCCCGACGCCACCGTGGCCGACGGCGCCGGTGTCATCGACTCGTTCCCCGGGTCGAGCATCTGGCCGTTCCTGCTGGGTATGGGCGCGCTCTTCGCCACCCTGACCTTCATCTTCGGCCTGTGGCTGGCGCCGATCGCCGCCGCCCTCGGCCTGTCGGCCGTCATCGGCGGCGTCATCGAGAGCCGCCGCGGCGGCACCGTCTGAGCCTGCCGGGCCGACCGGGGCCGCACCGGCCCCGTCCTCACCCTCACCCCTGCGGGACGCGCCGTCCGGCCGTCGGCGCTACTCCGCCTGCCCGGCCACGTCGACCAGCATCGGCACCATCGACTCGGTGAGCGCACGCGACGAACGGTAGGTCGGCCCGGTCACCAGTCCGCCGTCCACGGCGATGGCCTGGCCGGTCACGAAGCTCGAGGCGTCGCTGGCCAGCCACAGTGCGGCCTCGGCGATGTCGATGGGCTGGCCGGAACGCTTCATCGGGGCCACCTCGGACAGGATCGACTCCATGACACCCACCGTCGCCTCGGCCGCGTCGGCGTCGAGGCCGGCACCCCTCCCGAAGATCGAGGTGGCGATGCCGCCCGGGCAGATGGCGTTGACCCGCACGTTGTCCTCACCGAGCTCGTTGGCCGTGGTCTTGGTCAGGTGGGCGATGGCCGCCTTGGCCGCGCTGTAGTCGTGGCCGCCGTAGTTGGCCCGCAGGCCGGCCACGCTGGCCGTGTTGATGATGCTGCCGTGCCCCTGGGGCCGCATGATCCGGGCGGCGGCCCGGATGCCCAGGAAGACGCCACGCAGGTGGATGGCCACGGTGCGGTCGAACAGCTCCATGTCGATGTCCTCGATGCGGCCGAGCGAGCCCGGGTTGCCGGCGTTGTTGAACAGCACGTCGAGGCCGCCGAACGTGGTGACGCTCTCGTCGATGGCCCGATCGATCGCCCCCTCCTCGGCCACGTCGACGGCCACGAACCGGGCCCGGTCACCGAGCTCGGCGGCCAGCTTCTCCCCGCGACCGACCTCGAGGTCGGCCAGCACCACCGACGCACCCTCGGCCACGAACAGGCGGGCCGTCTCGGCCCCGATGCCGCTGGCGGCTCCGGTGATGACGGTGCGGCGGCCTTGCAGGCGGGACATGGGGCTCCGATCGGTCGGGGAAGGGGTTCCGGGCGCATCGTGGCACGCGGGCCAGGGACCGTCAACGCCGGTGGGGTGACGGCCGAGGTCGACGCGCCCATCGACCGCTCCGCCCTAGACGGCGAAGCTACCGGCTGGATCAAGAGGAGTTCGCCCACCGGTCCTGACCGATGCTGTTCCGTTACCCCCGTACCCGAACTCGTCTGCTCCGGTGACCCCGTGCTGGCCCGCACGGAGGGCCGACCCCGATGTCGCGCTCCCATCGAAGCTCTGTGCTCGGCACTCTGTCGGGGTGCCACCGCGGATAGCAACATCGGCGCTTCGACTACTTCCGACTACACGAGGAGTCCGATGATCGTTCGCAAGTTGTTCCCTGCAGTGGCCGTCGTCGCCATCTGCCTGGCCACGCTCGTGACCACCGACGCCCTACCGGCTGCCGCTTGGTGGCCTCCGACGGCGGTGTCTTCGCCTACGGCGGCTCTCCGTTTCTCGGCTCCCTAGGGGCCGCCCACCTGAACAAGCCGATCGTGGGCATCGCCGCCACCACCAGCGGCGCCGGCTACTGGCTGGTCGCCTCCGACGGAGGCGTCTTCAACTTCGGTGATGCCGTCTTCAAAGGCTCGATGGGGGGCACGGCGCTGAACGCGGCCGTCGTGGGGATGGCCACCGCGCCCATGGGTACCGGCTACTGGCTGGTGGCCGCCGACGGCGGTGTCTTCTCCTTCGGAAGTGCCGCACCCCACGGCTCCACCGGAGGCATCCGGCTGAACCAGCCCGTGGTGGGGATGGCCGCCGACCAGACCGGCCAGGGCTACTGGCTGGTGGCCGCCGACGGCGGTGTCTTCAACTTCGGGGATGCCCCCTTCGCCGGCTCCACCGGGGGGACCGCCCTCAACAAGCCGATCGTCGGCGTGGCCGGCTGAACCACCCCGCACCCGGTCGCACCACGCACGCAGCGAAGGACCCCCGGCACCGGCCGGGGGTCCTTCGCGTTCCGGCACCGGCCGGACATCGCATTGCCGCAAGCGTGTCCGATCCACGGCCGTGGATCGGACACCCCAGGTCCCCTAACTTGGTCGTGTGCCTGGCGAGCCACTGCAGGTCCCCTCGGGGACCATCACCTTCCTCTTCTCCGACGTGGTCGGGTCCACGCGCCTGTGGGCGGCCGATCGGGAAGCCATGTCGCCGACGGCCCGGCGGTAACATCGGGCACTGTCATGGACGAGAACCTGGACAGCCTGGTCCTCGACCTCCTCGAGTGGGTGGGGCAAGGTGCCCGGCCCTACGACGAGGTCATGGACGCCTGGCGTACCTCGTGCCCCCGGCTACCCGTGTGGGAGGAGGCCGGCGACCGGGGCTACCTCGACCGCCGCTTCATCCCCGGTGAGGGCCGGTTCGTCACGGTGACCGCTGCCGGGAACGTGTACCTGCGGCGTCACCGCATGCCCGTCGCCCACAGGTCCTGACCGCACCCCACCCTCGCCGTCCGCACGCCGCGGCACCACCCGGCCCTGTGGCCGCAGGGGCCCTCAGGTCACCCCGGGCGGCAGGTAGTAGGCGTTGAACGCGCGGTCCCGGTACCCGAGCGCCTCGTCGAGGGTGGGCAGGCGGGCCGCCCCGGCGGCCAGGGCGTCCCGGGTGGCCGTACGGTTGTTGTCGTAGACCAGGGCCTCGTCGACTGCGGTCGGGTTCACCCACACCGCGGCGATCAGCACCAGGTCGTCGACCAGATCGGCGTCCACGATCCCGTCGGCCACCGCCCACAGCACGCCCGAGGCCACACCGGCCTGCGCCGGGCCCCAGGTGAGGGTCGAGTGGGTCTCCCCCTCCAGGGTGGCCTTGTTGACGAACAGGGTCATCGGCTTGGCCGGCACGCCGGGTCGCAGGGTGGTGACGAAGGGGATGTGGCCGGCCCGCGGCGTGGCGAGTGCGGTGACCCACGCCGTCTCGACCGGGCCGCCCTTGGCCCCGAGCACGGTGTTGAGGTGCGCGGCCTCGGGGCCCGACCCGACGAAGGCCTCGCCGAGCTGCGTGGTGAAGACCGTCACCTCCATTCCGGACCTCCCTCCCTCACCGGGCGACCCGGACGGCGTCCACCGGCCACTCGGCCGGCGGCTCGGCGAACGGCTCGGTCCGGCCGTAGCGGTTCTCGCGTAGGAGCGCGCTGCCCATCGTGCCGGGGGCCGTGTCGTAGGCCAGCAGGCCGACGTGGCGGACCTTGCCGCCGCCCACCGGGCTGACCCGGTGGAGGGAGTACCGGCCCTCGAACACCAGCAGTGTGCCGGGCACCATGGGCAGGGTGACGACACCGTCACGGGTGCCGGCCAGGGCTGCGGCCACCTCGTCGTACCGTTCGTCGTCGGCGGAGCGGATCCGCGGGTGGACCTCGAAGTCGCCTCCGTGGTCGGCGGTCTGGATGGCCAGCGACACCACGAAGTCGGTCTGGTCGAAGTGCCACTGCAGCTCGTCCCCCTCGCCCATGACAGCCAGGTTGAGGGCGCCGAACGGGTCGGCGTAGCGGTAGACCGGGCCACGATCGAGGATGGCCTCGACCAGGGCGCACAGCGGCTCCCACTCGTACAGCCGCCGCAGCACGGACTCCCGGGGCATCAGGTCGTAGGGGACGGCCCCGACGGCGTAGTGCCCCCAGGTCAGCCTGGGGTGGTCCTCGGGCAGGCTGAAGTCCGGGAACTCGAGGTAGGCGGTCCCCTCACCGGCCGAGTGGTGGGCCCGGGTGGCCAGGGCGTCGGCGTCGGCCACCAGGGCGGCCAGCGCGTCCGATCGGACGAACCCGGGCAGCTCCACGGCACCGGTGCCCCGCAGCTGGGCGCGGGCGTCGGTCACGAGCGCCGCATAGGCCGGTCCGGACGGGTCCAGGACCGGGTAGCGGTCGAGGTCGACGAGGGAGTCGACGGGCGGTTCCATGGTCGTCGAGGCTAGCGCCGGCGGCCCGGCCCACGGCGGGCGGGACGCCCGGCGGCCCGGGGCGTCCTAGCGGATGACCCGCCGGACACCGGCGGCCGTGGCCAGCTCGGGGTCGGTCGTGTCGATGAACGTCGGCACCGGAATGGCGTCGAGCTCCTCATGGCCGTCACCCGGGCGGACCGGCGACTCGGTCGTCGTGTACTCACCCGCGGCGGACCGCTCCACGATGAGCGCCCGCTTGCGCTTGCCGATGCCCTCGGCATCCCGCATCTCGTTGCAGATCTTGAAGGTGAGGAAGTACGCCACGATCGGGGCCAGGGGCACGAAGAACCGGAAGAACCAGAGGACGTCCATCAGCGGCAGCTGGAAGAAGTTGGCCATGACGTCGGTCGACGAGGCGAAGAACACCCCGAAGAGCAGCGTCAGCATGGCCGCTCCGGCCGCCGTCCGCTTGGGACGGTCGCGTGGGCGGTCCAGGAGGTTGTGGTACTCGTGGTCCTTGGTCTTGAACGATTCGATGAAGGGCCACAACAACAGGATGTTGAAGATCAGCCCCGGGAAGATCACCGCGGGCAGGAAGATCTCGAGGGGGATGGTGTGCCCCCAGCCCACCCACTCCCAACTGGGCATGATGCGCGCCGCGCCGTCGAGCCAGCCCATGTACCAGTCCGGCTGCACGGCGTAGGAGATCTGGTACGGCTCGTACTGGCCGAACTGCCAGATCGGGTTGATCTGGGCGAAGCCGCCTAGCAGGAAGATCACCGCGGTGGACACGAACAGGAAGCCGGTCGTCTTTGCCATGAAGGTCGGGAACATCGGCGACCCGACCACGTTCTTCTCGGTCTTGCCCTTCCCCCCGAACTGTGTGTGCTTCTGCTTGACCAGCAGGCCGAGGTGGGCGGCGAGGAGCCCGACGATCAGGGCGGGCACGATCAGCACGTGCAGGACGAAGAACCGGGGGATGATGATTCCGCTGCCCGGGTAGTTGCCCCCGAACAGGAAGAAGGCCAGGTAGCTGCCGACCAGCGGGATCGACTCCATGATCGAGTAGGCGATGCGGATACCGGTGCCGGACACCAGGTCGTCGGGCAGCGAGTAGCCGAGGAAGCCGTTGACGATGCCCAGGATGAGCATGACCACGCCGACGATCCAGTTGAACTCACGGGGCTTGCGGAAGGCGCCGGTGAAGAACACCCGGGCCATGTGGACGGCGATGGACCCGAGGAAGATGTCGGCGGCCCAGTGGTGGGCCTGGCGCATCAGGAGGCCCGAACGGACGTCGAAGGAGAGGCCCACGGTGGAGGCGTAGGCCTCGGACACCTTCTGGCCCCGCAGCGGCACGTAGCTGCCGTGGTAGACGATCTCGTGGGAGGAGGGCACGAAGTAGAGGGTCAGGAAGACCCCCGTGCCCAGCAGGACCACGAAGGAGTAGAGGGCGATCTCGCCCAGCATGAACGACCAGTGGTCGGGGAAGATCTTGTCGAGGAAGGTCCGGCCGCCCTTGGCGACACCGAGGCGGTCGTCGACCCAGTTGAGGGTCTTGTCGATCATGGGCGCTCCCAGAATCCGGGGCCGACGGCCTGGTCGAAGCTGCCGTTGGCCCGCATCTGACCGGTGGGGTCCACGGTGATGGGCAGCTGGGGCAGGGGGCGGGGGGCGGGGCCGAACTGCGGGATGCAGCCGGCGTTGACGTCGAAGATCGACTGGTGGCACGGGCACACCAGCTGCTGGGTGCGCTCCTGGTAGAGACCCACCGGACAGCCCAGGTGGGTGCAGAGCTTGGAGTAGGCCACGTAGCCCTGGACGCCCCACGACGTCTTGCCGGGAGGGGCGATCGGGTACGGCGGGTCGTTGGGGCCGAGCTGGGCCAGGCGGATCAGGATGACCTGGTCGGGTGACGAGCCCTCGAACCCCTGGGGGAACACGGTGAGTACGCCGCCGACCTCGAGGTCGTCGACCTGGACGAGCCGGCCGCTGACGGTGGCCAGCTTCGAACCCTTCTTCCAGTTGGTGGTGAAGAGCGAGTTCTCGACCGGGCCCTCGGTGTCCTCGGACTTGGCCGGCTTGGGGCCGAGCGAACGGACCCCGGGGACGATGAGGGCCAGGGTCATGATGCCGCCGCCGATGGCGAAGATCCCGAGCAGCAGCTTGCGCCGCTTGACCTCGAGGCCGCCGCGCCCGGTGATGGCGGCGTTGAAGGCCGTCCGCTCGTCGTCGGTGGAGTGGAAGTCGTGGCGCTCCTCGACGAACGGGCCCTGGGGCATGAGGTACTTGCCCCAGGCGATGACGCCGACGCCCAGTCCGAGCATGCCGATGCCGAGTGTGGCCGACTCCCAGTAGTTGGAGGCGTTGATCCAGTAGACGACGATGAAGGCGGCGAAGCCGGCCATGCCGATGAGCATGGCGAGGGCGGCCAGGGCCTCCATGCGCTTCGGGTTCTTGGCCGACGGCAGCAGGTGCGGGTCGTCGAGCGTCGCGGGCGGCTGGGCGCCGTCGACGCGGGGGGACTTGTCGCTCACGCGCGATCTCCGATCCAGAAGCAGACCAACATCAGGATGCCGACGCCGATGAGCAGGCCGACGAAGCCCTCGCCCACCGGGCCGATGCCGCCCAGGCCCACACCGCCGGCGTTGTTCGGGTGCTGCAGCACACCGGTCACGTAGGCGGCGATGTCGCGGGCCTCCGTGTTGGTGATGTTGCCGGGCCCGAACCGTGGCATGTTGCCCGGTCCGGAGCGGATGGCCTCGACCACCTGGGTCGGGGTGGCCAGATGGAGGCTCGGGGCGTAGGCGCCCTCGGCCAGTGCGTCACCGGCGCCCGAGATGGTGTGGCAGGCCGCGCAGTTGAGGGTGAAGAGGGTGTTGCCGTTCTCGAGGTCGGCGCCCGACGTCTTCACGATCGGGACCTGGGTGCCCTGGCCCGGGGTCAGCGACTGCACGAACGCGGCGATCTCGAGGGTCTGGATCCGGCTGAACCGCGGCGGCTTGCGGATGGCCTGGGCGCTGGTGTTGGCCAGCGGCATGCGACCGGTGGACACCCAGAAGTCGACCGTGCCGGCCCCCAGGCCCTGGAGGTTGGGGGCGACCCCGATCTTGCCGTTGGCCTCGGCGCCGTGGCAGCTCGAGCAGTTGGCCGCGAAGAGGGCCTGGCCGGGGGCGATGAAGGAGTTCGGCAGGTCGGTGTAGATGATCCCGGTCTCGTTGGCCGGTGCGTTGGCAGCGGCGGCGGCGCCCGCCGACGGCAGGGCGGAGATGGCGGTGGGCGTCTGCTGGACGCTGCCGGGCTGGGCGCCCGGGAGGGTGCTGCCGGTGGTGTCGGCGGCGCCGTTGGACGATGAGCCCACGCCGTAGGGGGTGGGCGTCGGACCGGTGGTCGTCGTGTCGCCCGTGACGGGCGTGGTGGCGATCGTGGTCGAGGTCGTGGTGTCCGCCGAGGCGGGACCGGACGAGAAGACGACCAGTCCGACCAGGGCGACCGCCCCGACGAGGGCGCAGGGCGCGGCCATGCGGGCCTTCAGGGAGCGGCGGGGGGTCTCGGGCATCACTTGAGCAGGAACAGGCAGCTGTAGAGGCCGACCCACACCACGTCGACGAAGTGCCAGTAGTAGCTGACGCCCTGGAACACCGAGGTCTCCCCGGGGTCACCGGCCGGACCTCTCAGTCGGACGAGGAGGAAGATCATGGCGGCCAGGCCCAGGAACACGTGGAGACCGTGGAGCCCCGACATGATGTAGAAGAGCGAGCCGAAGGCCGTGTGGGTCGGGTTGGTGGCCGGGTTGTGGGACAGGTCCACCCACTCGAAGAACTGGTTGGCCACGAACAGCGTTCCGAGGACCAGGGTCAACCAGACCCAGAGCTTGGCGCTCTTGCGCTCATCGCGCTCCTGGTCGAACACGGCCTTCTGCATGGTGAAGCTCGACGCCACCAGGATGATGGTGAAGATGCCCGCCCGGACGGTGTCGAGGTGGGCTCCCGGGGGCGGCCAGACGGTGGCGTGGGCCCGGATGGTGAAGAAGGCGGCGAAGAGGGAGCTGAAGAACATCACCTCGGAGCCGAGCCAGATGATGACGCCCACGGACAGCATCGGAGGCCTGTCGGGGCGGTGGCGCGCGGGTCGGGAGATGGCCGGATCGGCGGCGAGAGCCTGGGTCACGGCCATAGTTTTAGTCGACGGAGCGACCCGGGGGCCAAATCGGGCCGAGCGGGCCCGGCGTCGCCCGGGCCGACCCTGGGACGACCCCCCGGATCCCCTGGTCGCGGCGCTCAGTCGGTGGCGGACAGGGCGGCCGGCGGAGCTGTCAGCGACACCACGGTCAGGCGCTGGGTGGGCCGGGTGAGGGCCACGTAGAGCGTGCGCAGGCCACGCGCCGTCTCCCCGGCGATGACCGCCGGTTCGACGACGACCACCGAGTCGAACTCGAGCCCGTTGGCCGAGTCGGCGGCGAGCAGCACCAGCGGCTCCGACAGCCCGCCGCGCCGCATGTCCCGCGCATCGACCACCGGGGTGCCCGCTGCGGCGAGCGCATCGGCCAGGGCCGGGCGGAGGGACTCGGGGGCGATGACCGCCACCCGACCGGGACGGACGGCCTCCACCTCTTCGGCGGCGGCCGCCGCCACCACCCGGGCCAGGTCGTCGACCGTCGCCCGTCCGTCGTCACCGGTCACCCGCACCATCCGGGGTTCCACCCCCGTCCTGCGCACCGGCTTCGGCGGGGTCAGCTCGGGCGCGGCCATGGCCAGCACCCGGCGGGCCACGGCCAGCACCTCGGCCGGGGTGCGGTAGCTCACGGTGAGCTCGACGGTGCGAGCCGGGCGGCGTCGGGGCAGGTGCTCGACGATGTCGTCCCACGAGGACGGCGCCCACGGGGCGGTCGCCTGGGCGATGTCCCCCACCACGGTCATCGAGCCGGCCAGCGAGCGGCGGGTGAGCATACGCAGCTGCATGGGCGACAGGTCCTGGACCTCGTCGACCACGATGTGCCCGTACTTGCGCAGGGCGTCGTCGGCACCTCCCGCTCGGGGGCCCAGCAGGTGCCGGGCCTCGTCCACCAGGGCGGCGTCGGCCGGCGTCCACGGCACCTCGTCGAACGAGGACGAGCGGGGACGGCGGAGCAGAGCCTGCTCCTCGGGGGTCAGGACGCCCCGGCTGGCGGCGCCGATCAGCGGCGGGGCCCCGTAGAGGTCGTGGAGCAGCTCGTGGGGCGACAGCCGCGGCCACATCCGGTCGAGGGCCCGGGCCAGCTCGGGAACCCGGCGGACCTTGCGGGAGAAGTCCTCGAAGTCGAACTCGTCGTCGGTCAGGTCGGCCGGGTCCTCGTACCCGGGGAACGCGGTGACGGCCGGAGTGCCGGCGCCCAGGCGCTGCTGGGTCTGGCGGGCCCGGTCGGCCAGGACCTGGGCGACCGACTGCTCCACCAGACGGCGGCGGGCGTTGTGGGTCCCGGGGCGGCGGCGGGCCCCCTCGACGATCCGGCGGGACTCGTCGGCGGTCAGACGCAGCACGAGCGCCCCGTAGGGGACCTGCACGTCCTCGGACAGCGGGCGCTGCCGGGTGCGCACGGCCCGGGCCACGACCTTGGCCATCCGCACGTCGCCCTTCAGGCGGGCCACGTCGACCGGGCCGTTCTCCCGCACCTTGATCTCGGGGACCAGGCCGGCCACGGTCGAGAGGGTGACGCCGGTCTCCCCCAACGAGGGGAGTACCTGTTCGATGTAGCGGAGGAAGAGGGGGTTCGGACCGACCACCAGCACGCCCTGGCGCTCCAGCGGGAACCGGTGGGTGTAGAGGAGGTAGGCGGCACGGTGGAGCGCCACCGCCGTCTTGCCGGTGCCCGGGCCGCCCTGGACCACCAGCACCCCGCTGAGCGGTGCCCGGATGATCTCGTCCTGCTCGGCCTGGATCGTCGAGACGATGTCGGTCATGCGCCCCGACCGGGCCCGGTCCAGTGCGGCCAGCAGCGCGGCCGGCCCGCCGATGGGCAGGTCGCCGACGATGAGCTCGCCGGTGCCGTCCGGTCCGGGCACGACGTCGCCCTCGCCGTCGACGACGGTGTCCCGGACCTCTCCGGGGGCGTTGAACCGCTCGTCCTCGACGCTGACCACGGTGCGGCCCTGCAGGGCGAGGTGGCGCCGCAGCACCAGGCCCAGGGGGTCCCGGCCGGTCGCCCGGTAGAAGGGCTCGGCCACCGGCGCCCGCCAGTCCACGACCAGGGGCTCGTGGTCCGGGCCGTGGATGGCCAGGCGGCCGATGTGGAAGCTCTCGCTGGGCGCCGCACCGTCGCCGGGGGCCGGCTCGCCGGTCAGCCGGTCGATCCGCCCGAAGGTCAGGGCCTGGTCGCCGATATCCAGCTGTTCGAGTCGGGCCAGGCTGGTGCGCACGATGACGTCCCGCTCCGTGCGGGACTGGAACGTGCCGCCCCGGCCCAGGTCGAGGACGCCCTCGAGCATCGAGTTGGCGTCCCCGCGCATGGCGTCGAGTCGCGCGTAGGCGAGGTCCACGAAGTCCTGCTCGGACTCCAGCTCCGTCTCCACGCCCCACCTCCTGTCTGCCCGCTGCGCACCGCGCACCCGATCGGACGGGCCCGCGTACGGCTCAGGGGAACCCTCGATTGTATGCGCCCCGCCGCGGGCGTGCTCCGGCGGCCCGGCGGCGCTCCCGGGGTCCCGCCACCCGCCCGTAGACTCGGCCCATGTCCACCGCCGCGCCCCGCGCACCCCGCGGGCCCGTCCCCGCGCCCGGTCGCTTCGACGACGCCCCCTTCATCCGGGCGTGCCGCAGCCAGCCCGTGCCCCACGTGCCCGTGTGGTTCATGCGCCAGGCCGGACGGTCGCTCCCCGAGTACCGGGCGGCCCGCGGCCCGGGCAGCATCCTGGACGCCATCGCCCAGCCGGAGCTGGTGGCCGAGCTCACCCGCCAGCCGGTCGACCGCTACGGCACCGACGCCGCCATCTTCTTCAGCGACATCGTCGTGCCCGCCGCCGCCGTCGGCTTCGGGGTCGACGTCGCCCCCGGCACCGGCCCGGTGGTGGCCGAGCCCTTCCGGTCCGCGGCCGACCTCCAGCGCCTCCGACCGTTGGAGCCCGAACTCGACACGCCGTACGTGATCGAGGCGGTCCGGATCCTGTCCGACACCCTGACCGTGCCGCTCATCGGGTTCGCCGGCGGCCCGTTCACCGTGGCCAGCTACCTGGTCGAGGGCGGGCCCTCCAAGAACTTCACCCGGGTCAAGGCCCTGATGCACGCCGAGCCGGGGCTGTGGCACGACCTGGTCGAGCGCCTGACCGACATGGCGCTGGCCTCGCTGCGCTCCCAGCTCGACGCCGGCGCCTCGGCCGTCCAGGTGTTCGACAGCTGGGCCGGCATCCTGACCCCCCACCACTACGAGGAGCTGGTGCTGCCGGCCACCCGACGGCTCGTGGCCGAGCTGGGCCAGTCGCACCCCGGGACGCCGACCATCCTGTTCGGCGTGGGCACCGGCGAGCTGCTGTCGCTGATGGCCACGGCCGGCACCTCGGTGGTCGGCGTGGACTGGCGGGTCCCCCTCGACGCGGCGCGCACCCGGGTGGGCCCGGGCACCGCCGTCCAGGGAAACCTCGACCCGGCCCTGTGCCTGGGCTCGTGGGAGGTGGCGGCGGCCGAGACCCGCGAGGTCCTGGCCCGGGCCGGCACCGCCCCGGGGCACGTCTTCAACCTCGGCCACGGCGTCCTGCCCGAGACCGATCCCGCCATCCTCGAACAGGTGGTCGAGCTGGTCCACGCCGAGGGCCGTGCCGGCGTGGGGGCGGGGGACGGCGCGGGTTCGGCGGCGGGGGACGGCGCGGGGGCGGGGTCGTGACGGGCCGGACCGGCGTCCTGGTCATGGCCCACGGGACCCCGGACACGCCGGAGGAGATCGAGGCCTTCTACACCCGGATCCGCCGGGGACGGCCCCCCACGCCCGAGCTGCTCGACGAGCTCACCGGGCGCTACGAGGCCATCGGCGGCACCTCGCCCCTGACCGGCCGCACCCGCGCCCAGGTCGACGGGCTGGCCGACGCCCTCGAGGCCGCCGAACCGGGACGGTTCGTGGTCCGCCTGGGCACCAAGTACGTGCACCCGACCATCGAGGACGGGATCGCCGAGCTGGCCGGCCTGGGCGTCGACCGGGTCGTGGGCATCGTCCTCACCCCCCACCAGTCCACCATGGGTTCCGGCGAGTACTTCACCCGGGCCGAGGCGGCCGCCACCGTCTCGGACCCGCCGCTGGCCCTCACCGTGGTCCCTTCCTGGTACCGCGCCCCGGCCTTCGTGCCGCTGCTGGCCGATCGCACCCGCGCCGTGCTGGACTCCCTCGACCCCGCCGCCCGGGCCCGGGTGGCCGTGTTCTTCACCGCCCACAGCCTCCCGCAGCGGGTGGTGGCCGAGGGCGACCCCTATCCCGACCAGGTGGCCGAGTCCGGGGCCGACATCGCCCGGCTGCTCGACCTGGCATCCGACCCGACGGTCACCTGGGGGACGGCCTGGCAGAGCGCCGGGCGGACGGCCGACCCGTGGATCGGGCCCGACCTGCTCCTGGAGATGGACCGGGTGGCCGCCGAGGGCGCCACCGCGGTGGTGGTGTGCCCGGTCGGCTTCGTCTCCGACCACCTCGAGGTCCTCTACGACCTCGACATCGAGGCGCTTGACCGGGCGGACGCCCGGGGGATCGCCTTCGCCCGGACCCCGTCGCTCAACGACGACCCGGCGTTCCTGGCCATGCTGGCCGGGGTGGTCCGGGCGGCGGCGGACGCGGCGCCGTGACCACGGTGACCACTGGGCGCCGGGAGCACCCGGCGGTCGTCGCCGTGGTGGGCGGCGGCATGGCCGGCCTGGCCGCGGCGTGGCAGCTCAGCCAGGAGCTCGGACCGTCCACCGGGGGCGAGGCACCCCGGGTGCTGGTCCTCGAAGCAGGGGGCCGCACCGGCGGCAAGGTCCGCTCCACCGAGTTCGCCGGCCGCCAGGTCGACCTGGCCGCCGACGCCTTCCTGGCCCGGCGGCCCGAGGCCACCGGCCTGTGCGCCGAGCTCGGACTGACCGACGACCTGGTGGCGCCCGGTGCCGCCGGCGCCTCGCTATGGGCCCGCGGACGGCTCCGGATGATGCCCGCCGGCGTCAACCTGGGCGTGCCCACCCGGTGGTGGCCGCTGGCCCGTTCGGGGATCCTCGGCCCCGCCGGATCGGTGCGCGCCGCCGTCGACCTGGTCCGGCCCCACCGGGCACGGCCGGAGCTGACCGGGGACGCCGCGGTCGGCGGCGTGGTCACCGCCCGGCTCGGCCACGAGGTCACCGAGCGCCTGGTCGACCCCCTCGTCGGCGGGATCCATGCCGGCGGGGTCGACGACCTGAGCGCCGAGGCCACCTTCCCCCCGCTCCTGGTCGCCGACCGGAGCGCGGGGAGCCTGATGCGGCGGCTCCGCATGCCCGCCCCACCTCCGCCGGACCCGGCTGCGCCGGCCGCCCCCGTCTTCTGGTCGCTCGACGGCACGGCCGCCCGGCTCCCGGCCGAACTGACCGCCGCGCTGGTGGCCCGGGGTGTCGCCGTCCACGTGGGCGTCGCCGTCGAGTCCCTCTCCCGCCCCACGGCCGACGGTGCCGGCTCGTGGGTGCTGACCCTGGCCGGGGAGACCGCGACGGTGCCCGGGGCCACCGGTGCCTCCGACAACGCCCGCACGCTCACCGTCGACGGCGTGGTGCTGGCCGTGCCCGCCGGCCAGGCCGCCGGCCTGCTGGCCGACCACGCCCCGCAGGCCGCAGCCGTGCTCGGCGACATCCGGCACGCGTCGGTGTCCGTGGTGACGCTGTCCGTCCCGGCCGGAGCCGTCCGGGCCGAGCTGGTCGGGACCGGCTTCCTGATCCCCCGCACCTCGCCGGTCGACGGGCGGACCGCCCTGATCACCGGGTGCACCTACCTGACGCGCAAGTGGCCGGGCCTGGCCCGCCCCGGGGACGAGCTGATCCGCCTGTCGGTCGGTCGGTTCGGGGACGACCGGCCCGACGCCATGGACGACGACGAGCTGACCGCCGCCGCGTTCGGCGAGCTGGCCGGCATCCTGGGCATCGACGGCCGGCCCCGCGAGTCGCTCGTCACCCGCTGGCACGGTGCCTTCCCGCAGTACCGGCCGGGCCACTTCGAACGTTCCGACGGCATCCTGGCGGCCGTGGCCGGACTGCCCGGCATCGGCGTGGCCGGCAGCGCCTACCGGGGCGTGGGGATCCCGGCGGTGGTGGGCAGCGGCCGCGCCGCCGCCCGGGCCGTGCTGGCGTCACTCGACGGGACGTCGCCGGCCTCGCCGGACGCATGACCCCGGGGCGGAGCGACGACGGGGCGGCCCCCGGTCCGTCGGGTGCCGTGACCGCGGTGGCGCCGTCGGAGGCGACCTCCCGGTCCGGTCCCGGCGCTCCCCCGGCACCGTCGGGGGACGACCGGCCGCCGTGGCGCCCGTCCCGGGTGACCATGGTGGCGGACCGGACCGGCGATGTGATCCCGCGGCGCGGCGCCGTCGCCGTCCCCTCGGTGGTCGCCGGTGTCGGGCTGGCCCTGTCGCTCCCGCCGTGGGGGTTCTGGATCCTGGCCTTCCCGGCCGCCGGCCTCCTGTGGTGGCGCCTCGGCGGGCTGCGGCCCCGGACCCGGTTGTGGGCCGGGTGGTTGTGCGGTCTCGGGTGCTACGTGCCCGGCCTGGCGTTCGCCCGCTCCTTCACCCTTCCGGGCGCCCTCGTCCTCATCGCCGTCGAGGCCCTGTTCATGGGCGTCGCCTGTCTGGCCGTGCCCCGCGGCCCGGCATGGGCCCGCGCCCTGGCCTTCCCGGCGGCCATGACCCTCGCCGAGGCCGTGCGCCAGACCTGGCCCTTCGGCGGGCTCCCGATCGGCGGCGTCTTCCTCGGCCAGGCCGGCGGCCCGCTGCTCGGGACCGCCCGACTGGGCGGGCCCCTGGCGCTGACCGCCGTCGTCTACACCGGGGGCGTGGCGCTGGGGGCCATCGGCACGGCGGTGGCGCGGGCCGGGCGGGACCATCGGCGCATCCGGGCCTTCCGCCAGGTGGACGCAGCGACCGCCGGGACGTCGCCGGTCCACGGGGCGCTGGCCGGGCTCGGCAGCCTGGCCGGCGTGGCGGCCGTCGGGCTGGCGGTCGTGGTCGGCACCGGCGTGGTGGCCACCCACGCGCCCGACGGGGGCCCGTCGGTCGGGACGGTCACGGCGGCCGCCGTCCAGGGGGGCGGCGTCCGCGGCTTCGCCAAGTCCCAGGTGGACCCGGCCACCGTGCTGGCCGCCGCGGTGGCCGCCACCGACGAGCTGGGGCGCCGCGCCGGCGACCCGGCGCCCCAGCTGGTGCTCTGGCCCGAGGACGTGGTGTCGCTCGACGGCCCCCTCGACGGGTCCCCCGAGGAGACCGCCCTGTCGGCGCTGGCCCGGCACCTGGGTTCGACGCTGGTGGTCGGGGTCACCGAGACCCTGTCCGACACCTCGTTCCGCAACGAGGTCGTGGCCTTCGGGCCGGACGGCTCCGTGGTGTCGCGCTACGAGAAGGTCCACCGGGTCCCGTTCGGCGAGTACGTCCCCTACCGTTCGTTCTTCGCCCACCTGGGCGACCTGTCAGCGGTGCCCCGGGACGCGGTGCCGGGCACGGGCACCGGCGTGCTGCACACCCCGGTCGGTCCGCTCGGGACGATGATCTCCTACGAGGTCTTCTACGCCGACCGGGGTCGGGCGCCGGTGCGGGCCGGGGCGCAGCTGCTGATCGTCCCCACCAACACCTCCTCCTACGCCACCGGCCAGATCCCCACCCAGGAGATCGCCGCCAGTGAGGTCCAGGCCGTCCAGCAGGGCCGGGACCTGCTGCAGGCCGCGCCCACCGGGTTCAGCGCCTGGATCGACCACCGGGGCACACTGCTGGCCCGCTCGTCGCTGGGGGTGCGGGCCATCGTCCCGGCCGTGCTCCACCGGCGCACCGGGACCACCCTCTACGTCCGTCTCGGCGACCTGCCGGTGCTGGCCGGATCGGCCGTCGCCCTCGTCGCCGGGTGGTGGCTGGCCCTCCTGGCCCGGTCCCGCCGCTACTCGTAGTAGCCGGAGTGGATGTACACGCAGGGGATGCCCATGGCGTGGAACATGGCGAAGTTGTTGGGGTCGTCCTCGAAGGCGAGGCGCAGATCGAAGCCGAAGTGGCGCAGCTCGTCCACCGTGTCCCGCTTGAACCAGGTGACCTGGGAGTAGTCGCCCCGTGAGCGCATGACCAGCAGGTCCCACCGCAGGTCGTAGCGCTCGAGCCAGGCCAGCGTCTGGGGCTGGACCCGCATCGGCCGGCCGGTGAGCAGGACGATCTGGAGCGCCGGGTCGAGGAGCTCGAGCACCCGGGCCAGCTCGGCGATGACGGCGTCCTCGCCGCACGCGTCGAAGAACGCGTCCCAGTCGCGACGGCCGCGTTCGATGAAGTGCTGACGGCCGACGGCGTCCGACAGCACGCCGTCGACGTCGAACACCACGGCCTCGCCGGGGTGCTCGATCCGACCGCGGTGCCAGGTCCAGTTCCCGGGGTCCCCCACCGTCAGTCCTCGCCCGGCGAGGCGTCGGCCAGGCGTCGGATCTCCTCGACCACCGCCGGGTCGGCCAGGGTGGTGGTGTCGCCCAGCACCCGGCCCTCCGCGACGTCACGCAGCAGACGCCGCATGATCTTGCCGCTCCGGGTCTTCGGGAGCTCGTCGGTGAAGATCACCGTCTTCGGACGGGCGATCGGGCCGATCTTGGCCGCCACGTGGGCGCGCAGCTCCTGGCCCCGCTCGTCGTTCGCCTCCCCGGCGTCGGACACCAGGGTGACGAAGGCGACGATGGCCTGACCGGTGGTGGCGTCGACCGCGCCGACCACGGCCGACTCCGCCACCAGGTGGTGGTCGACGAGAGCCGACTCGACCTCGGTGGTCGAGATCCGGTGCCCCGACACGTTCATGACGTCGTCCACCCGGCCGAGCAGCCAGAGGTAGCCGTCGTCATCGATCTTGGCGCCGTCCCCGGCGAAGTAGCGGCCCTCGAACCGGCTCCAGTAGGTGTCCCGGTAGCGCTCGGGGTCGCCGTAGATGCCGCGCAGCATCGCCGGCCACGGGGTGGTCAGGGTGAGGTACCCGCCGCCCCGCTCGATCCGGTGCCCCTCCTCGTCGACCACTTCGGCGCCGATGCCCGGCAGCGGGAAGGTGGCCGACCCCGGCTTGGTCGTGGTGATCCCCGGCAGCGGGGCGATCATGATCGCCCCGGTCTCGGTCTGCCACCAGGTGTCGACGACCGGGCACCGGCCACCGCCGATGTGGGTCGAGTACCACATCCAGGCCTCGGGGTTGATCGGCTCGCCCACCGAACCCAGCAGGCGGAGGCTGGACAGGTCGTGCTTGGCCGGCTCCTCGGCGCCCCACTTCATGAAGGTGCGGATGGCGGTCGGCGCGCAGTACAGGGTGGTCACCCCGTAGCGCTCGATGATCGACCACCACCGGTCCCGACCCGGGTGGTCGGGGGTCCCCTCGTAGATGACCGAGGTCGCCCCGTTGGCCAGGGGCCCGTAGACGATGTAGCTGTGCCCGGTGACCCACCCGATGTCCGCCGCGCACCAGTAGACGTCGTCGTCCGGGTGCAGGTCGAACACCGTCCGGTGGGTGTAGGCCACCTGGGTCAGGTAGCCGCCCGTGGTGTGCATGATCCCCTTGGGCGCGGCGGTCGTCCCCGACGTGTAGAGGATGAACAGCAGGTCCTCGGCGTCCATGTGCTCGGGCTCGCACGTGTCGGACGGCACACCGCCCGCCGCCGCGTCCCGTCCGCTCAGGAGCTCGTGCCACCAGTGGTCCCGGCCGGCGGTCATGGTGGCGGCCCCGCCCACGGTGGCGTCGCCGGTCCGCTCGACCACCACGACGTGGTCGACGCACGCACACTCGGCCACGGCCGCGTCCACGTTCGGCTTGAGGGCGACGGCCTGGCCACGGCGCCAGCCGCCGTCCGCCGTCACCACCACCCGGGCCTCGGCGTCGAGGATCCGGTCGCGCAGGGCATCGGACGAGAAGCCGCCGAACACCACCGAGTGCACGGCGCCGATCCGGGAGCAGGCCAGCATGGCCACGGCCAGCTCGGGGATCATCGGCATGTAGACGGCCACCCGGTCGCCCCGGCCCACGCCCAGTCCCCGCAGCACGTTGGCGAATCGGGAGACGTCGCCCAGGAGCTCGCCGTAGCTGATGGTCCGGGTGTCGCCCGGCTCGCCCTCCCAGTGGAAGGCCACCTTGTCCCCCCGCCCGGCGGCCACGTGCCGGTCCAGGCAGTTGTACGAGACGTTCAGCGTCCCCCCGTCGAACCAGCGGGCGAACGGGAGGTCCCACTGCAGCACCGTGTCCCACGGGCGGAACCAGTCGAGTGCCCCGGCCTGGCGGGCCCAGAACTCGGGACCGAGGGCCGCCGCCTCCTCGTAGACCCCCGGATCGGACACCACGGCCCGCCCGGCGAAGCCGGGGGGCGGCGCAAAGACCCGTTCCTCGGTGAAGTAGTCCTCGATCGTCGGCTCGCTGCTGTCCTGGTCGGGCACTGCTCCCCCTGTGGTCGCCGGGCCGCCCGGAACGACCCGGCACGGAACTGCCTCAGCCTAACGCCGGTGGCCCCGTAGGATGGTGGGGCTGTGCGCACCTCAATCCACACCGAGGACCCCACCGGGATCGGGTCGGTCGGAACCGGCGGACATCCGTCGCCCGTCACCCCCGTCCCGCACGACACGTCGGCACGGCACGGCACGCTCGAACCGGACATCACCCGGGAACCCGGCGGGACCCGGGTGGACGTCCCCCTGGGCCGACGGGTCATGGTGGTCAGTGACCTCCTCCTCACCCCGGACGCGACCACGTCCACGCTGGCCGTCACCGGCGAGCTCGCCCGGGCTCTCGACACCTGGGACGGGCCCGGCATCCTGATCATCGCCGGCAACCTGTTCGACCTGACCGGGGCGGACGACCCGGTCTCCACGGCCGGCCGGTCCATCGACGCACATCCGGCCCTGGCCGGGTCCCTCATCCGCTTCCTGGGCGTGGACGAGCGCCGCGTCCTGCGTCAACGGGGCAGCCACGAGCCCGAGGAGCTCGCCCGGCATGCCGGCACGACCCCCGACGGGGCCTCGGACGTGGTGGCCACGCTGGCCGCCGCCGGGGTCGAGCACCTGGGGCCGGTCGACCTCCACATCCACACCGGCACCGGTATCCGGGTGGTGCGGGTCGACCCGGGCGCCTGCGCCCCCGCCGCCGGACCCGCCCCCGTCGCACCGTCGGAGTCGGCGGATCCCACGGCGGACACCAAGCCGGGCGCGGTGGCCACCACGTCGGCCGGCCGCCACTGGCATTCGCTGGCGCCGGAGTCGGTGGAGGACGCGCCGTGGCTCGAGGGTCTGGACCATCTGAGTGACCCGTCGGCCCTGTCCCGTTTCCTGGTGTCCCGCACCCTCTACCGCCGGTTCGGCCGCTACGCCTGGTGGCTGTTCGTGCCCTTCGGGGTGGCCCTGCTCCTGCGCATCGCCGTCACCCCCTGGGTGCTCCACCATCTCGGCTCGGGGCTGCCCGCCCGCGCCCTGCGCCACGCCCACTTCGCCGACTTCCAGGACCAGCTGGCGGTCGCCATCGGCGCCTCGGTGGTGGTCCTGGCCGTCCTGGCCGTGGTGCTCGGGCTCCTCAGCCGCCGGATGTGGGCGATCCTGGGCGGCGGTGCGCTCGACGAGGTCCGCAGCGCCACCGGCGCCAACGACACGGCCCGCGACGACGGCCGTCGGCTCGTGGCCCAGGGCTACGCCGGTCTCATCACGGCCGCCACGTTCAAGTCCGAGCTCACCAACCTGGGCACCGGGTTCTACGCCAACGTCGGGGCCTCGGCCGAGGTGGTGGCCGAACACCGGGGGCGGCTCGGCCTCCCCCCGGTCTTCCTCCACAGCCAGTGGGTGAGCTGGGTCGAGCTCGAATCCGGCGCCGAGCTGCACGTCCGCATGCTCCTGGCCCACAACGAGCTGGCCTCCCCCAGCCGGCTCGAACGCATCGTCACCCGGGGTCGGGTCGGCGGATCGGTACACCCGTCACTCGTCGCCTCGTACCCGATCGGCGCGTCCTGGCCTCCCGCCCCGGACCTACGCCAGGCCCACCGGCGCACCCGCCGGGTCCGCCGATGGGGTGCCGCCGCCATCCTCGTCACCGGGGTCATCGACGTGCTGGACTCGATCACCCCGCCGCTGCGGGGCCGGCTCCACGTGCTCGAGCAGTACCTGCCGCTGCGGGCCAGCGTGGCCGCCGGGGCGCTGGTGGCCATGGCCGGCCTGGCCCTGATCGCCCTCGGCCGTGGCATCCTGCGCGGCCAGCGCCGCGCCTGGCGGGTGGCGGTGACGCTCCTGGCCGGGACCATCCTGCTGCACGTGGTCGCCGGGGCGGACTTCGAGGAGTCGCTGATCGCCGGGGCGGTGATGTTGTTCCTACTGGTCAACCGCAAGGAATTCCAGTCCGCGTCCGACGCCACCTCGCTGCGTTCCGCCCTGGTCACCCTGGCGGCCGTGGCGCTCGGCGTGGCCGTGCTCACCACCGTGTCCATCGAGCTGTTCACCCACATCGGCCGGCACAACAACCAGACCCTCCCGTGGCCGACGGTGTTCTGGGCGGTGTCCGAACGGTTCGCCGGGATCACCACGATCGACCTGCCCGAACGGGCCGACCGGTTCCTGGCCCCCGCGCTCCTCACCATCGGCCTGTGCCTCGTCGCCGTCACCCTCTACCTCCTCACCCGACCGGTGGTCGACCGTCGGATGGGCTCTGGGCGGGCCGCCGAGTTCCGCGCCCGGGACATCGTCAGGCGCCACGGTGCGACCACCCTCGACTACTTCGCCCTCCGCTCCGACAAGCGGTGGTTCTTCCACCGGGACAGCCTGGTGGCCTACGCCGTCTACGGGGGCGTCTGCCTGATCTCCCCGGACCCGATCGGGCCCCGCAACGAGCGCGAGCAGGTGTGGGGCGCGTTCCGGGCCTTCGCTGACGCCCACGGCTGGACCACCGCCGTCATGGGGGCGGGTGAGGAGTGGCTCCCCACCTACCGCGACTCGGGCATGCACAACATCTACCTGGGCGACGAGGCCGTGGTGCAGCTGCAGGAGTTCAGCCTGGCCGGCAAGCACATGAAGGGGCTCCGCCAGGCCCACAACCGGATCAAGAAGTACGGCTACACGGTCACCTTCCACGACCCGTCGAAGATCGAGCCGGGGCTGACCGAGGAGCTCATGTCGCTCATGCGGCTGTCCCGCCAGGGCGAGCACGAGCGGGGCTTCTCGATGATGCTCGGCCGGATCTTCGACCCCCGGGACACCGGGCTCCTGCTGACCGTGGTGCGCGCCCCGGACGGTGCGGCGGCGGCCATGTGCCAGTTCGTGCCGGCCACGGGGATCAACGGGTTCTCGCTCGACCTGATGCGCCGCGATCCGGGCGAGCATCCGAACGGCCTCCTCGACTTCGCCCTGTGCTCCACCATCGAGCACCTGGCGGCCCGGGGGTTCGACGGTCTCAGCCTCAACTTTGCCGCCATGCGCTCCACGCTGGCCGGCGAGAAGGGCGACGGGACCGTGCAGCGGGCCGAGCGCTGGTTCCTGAAGCGCATGTCGAACTTCGCCCAGATCGAATCGCTGTGGAAGTTCAACGCCAAGTACGAGCCCGAGTGGCTCCCGCGCTACGTCGTATTCGACACCGCGGAGCACCTGGTGCCGGTGGTCATGGCCATCCTGCGGGCCGAGTCACTGTGGGAGATCCCCGTGCTGGGCCGGCTGCTGGCCGCCGGCGCCGAGAAGCGCATGCTGGCCGCCCAGCGCGAGACGGACGAGTTCCTGGCCTCGATCGTCCCGTGGGACGAGGACGGCGTCCGTGTGGCCGGGGCCGACGCCGACGCCGGGGCGATGGCCGGGGCAGAGGCGTCGGAAGTGTCCGCCGCGCCCGTGCCGG
>Ga0302202_10000628_pt1 | contig 46132 bp, 43 predicted proteins | sample II_Bog_N3_3_FD_194579 | JGI IMG/M metagenome (GOLD analysis project Ga0302202, IMG submission 194579) | Peat permafrost microbial communities from Stordalen Mire near Abisko, Sweden - II_Bog_N3_3 | ecosystem: Environmental > Terrestrial > Soil > Wetlands > Peat | place: Sweden: Abisko...
CATTCTTGACCGGCAAGTATGCACTGGGTCGGTGACTCCCGCATGACAGTCGGCGCAAGTCGCCAATGACCCGTCGGCGGAGCGGGAGTGGACGTTGCCATGGGGGGCAGCGGTATGGCGCAGATGTGATGAGGGCATGGTCAGGGGCGGAATTGATGGATAGTGCGCAATCGCTTGGCAGTTTTTCGGTCGATGTGGCCGATCGGCCTGTCGCCTCTCGTCCTGGCTATTGGGCGCAGGCTTTGCAGCGCGGCTATTACAACTTCGACGTCAACACTGCCCCCGGCTTTGCCGAAGGCCGCTTTGATGTGTTCAACATCGGTTCGCTGCGCATCGGCAAGCTGGAATCCGATGCCACCAGGGTTCATCGCCGTCCTGCCCATGTCCGCGACGATGGCGACAATTCGTTCGTCGTGCAGATTCCCGGGTCAACGCCGCTCTGCCTGACTCAAGGCCGCAATACCCGCGTTGTTGCGCCGGGCGCCTACGGGCTGGTCGCTGCGGCCGATGAATATATCTATGAACAGCATGGCAAAAGTTCGGTCGTAACGCTGAAAATCCCCGCTCCGATGCTGGCGGCGCGCTTTCCGATGGTCGGCGACTATATCAATGCGCCGACATCGGCAGAGGATGCGACCTCGCGCCTGTTCGTCGATTTTGTGCATTCCTTTTGCCGCCACGCGCCGCTGATCGACAGTTCATCGGCCGAAACCCTGATTCAGCACTTGCTCGAATTGCTCGCGCTTTCGCTGACGGGAGGGCGGGAACAGGCCTCGGGCAGCGCGGTTCATGCTGCGCTCCGGCGGCAGGCGCTTACCCTGCTCGAGCGTCAGTTTCGTTCGCCCGACTTGCGCATTGCCGACGTTGCCCGGCAGATGCGGGTTTCCGAGCGCTACCTGCAAAAGATCTTTGCCGAAGTCGATCAGTCGCCTGCCGCCGTGCTGCGCGAAAGGCGCCTTGCCGAAGCGCAGCGGTTGCTGGCCCGGCCCGCGCAGGGCGGGCTGTCGATCACCCAGATCGCCTATGACGCGGGCTTTGCCGATTCCTCGTATTTCTGCCGCGCGTTCAAGAAGGATCTGGGTATGTCGCCTTCGGATTTCATCCGTTTGGCCAAAAACTGAAAAACCGGGAACTGAAAAAAACGCCCGGAAACGGCGGTGAGCCATTTCCGGGCGCAGGGTGGAATCAAGGATAACCGCGATCAGCGGAATGCGTAGCGCACCTCGGCGCCGATCCAGCGCGGCTTGCCCACGGCGACTTCATTGCAGCCGCAGATCGCCGAAAGGTCGAACCCGCCGGTCTGATACCAGTGGTTGAGCACGTTGCGGGCAAAGACCGAAACCTGCCAGCGCGGATCGGGCGCGGTCCAGTCCACTTTCATGTTCATGATGGCCCAGCCGGGCATCTTGTTGGCGCTGAAGTTGTTGAGATTCTGGAACGAAGACGACTGGTAGCTGCCGTCGACCTGAAACGCCGCCTTGCCGCCCGCGACCGGCTGCGGCACCGAATAGCGCAGCAGACCCGACAGCGTCCAATGGGGCGCAAACGTCACCTGACGGTCGAGCAATTGCCCGCCGACCGGCACGTCCTTGACCTTGTTGGTCTGGTAGCCGACGTTCGCCGACATATCGAGATTGGCCACCGGCGTTGCCGCGAGTTCGGCTTCGCCGCCATAGATATAGGCGTCGGCATTGATGATCAGCGTCGAGGCACCCAGCCACTGCGCCGCCTGATAGTCCTTGTAGTCATAGTAGAACCCGGCCGCATTCAGACGCAGGCGACGGTCGAACCAGGTCGATTTGATCCCCGCTTCATACGAAATCAGGCGTTCGGGCTTGTAGGGAATCTGGCTGGCGGCAAGCGGGGGACCACCCGCGTTGAAGCTGCCGGCCTTTGCCCCCTGCGTCACCCCGGCATAGATCAGCACCTTTTCCGCCGGGTGCCAGTCGATCTGCGCCTTCCATGACCACAGCGTGTTGGCCATGTGCCCCTGATAGAGATCCTGCGAAAAGCCGGGGAAGCTGATCGTGGGCGCATAGTTCCAGTTATAGGGATCGAGGCCGGTCGTGGGGGTCACGAGCAGAACCTGGAAATCGTAGTCCTTCACTTCGCGCGAGATGCGCGCGCCGCCGATCAGCGACAGGTTGCTTTTCAGCGCGTATTCGAGCTGGGCAAAGCCGGAATAGGACTTTGTATTGAGCGTGACCAACCGCGGCTGATCGAACGCCGGGAAGGAATAGGTGCTTTCGGGAAGCGCGCCGAGGCCCGATGCGCTGTGGTTGAGCACGTAGAGGAAATAGCCGCCGGTTACCCAGGTCAGTCCGCCCGACTTGCCGTTGAGGCGCAGTTCCTGCGAAAAGGTCTTTTCGTTGGAGACGTTGTGCCAGACGAACTGGTTTTCCGGCCCTGCTTCGAGATCGAGGCTGAAATTCTTGTCGAAGTGCTTGTAGTCGCTGATCGAGGTCAGCGTTGCAAAGCCGAGATCAGAGGTCAGCTTGGCGCTGATGCCCCAGTTCGTCAGCGTATTGGCATTGCCGAACGCATAGTCGCTCGATGTCAGCGGGCCGTTGCCATCGGGATCGCGATAGCCATAGAAATCCCCGCCCGCGACCGGGCGCGTTGTTCCGGCATAGGGTGAATAGGCCATGTGAACGCATTGCCCGTTCTGGATACCCTGACACGTCTGGGTGGGCGAAGCGTTGATGGCGTCGATGACATTGCCTGCACCATCGAGCACGGCAACGGTCGCCTTGTTCTGGTATGGGCCGGTCGAAGCGACGGAGGTGTTGTACGTCGCCGAAATCGCGAGCTGGGTCTTGGGGCCGAGATCGGCCTCGATCTGACCGCGCAAGGCCCAGTTGCCCTTGACCCCGCCGAGATCGGCCCCGGCGCCGGGCAGCGTGTCCTTGCCCAGACCGGCCTGATAGGCAGCCGGGACATAAGTCTGCTCGGGATACATGTTCTTGAGGTAGCCGTCGTAGCGTTCGTAAAAGCCCGCGAGGCGAGCCCTGACGCCTTCGACCAGCGCGCCGCCAAGCGCGCCTTCCAGCCGGACGTTGTTGTAGGCGCCGTAGCTGGCGTCGACATAGCCGTCGAAATGATCGGTGGGCTTCTTGGTCAGGTAATTGACGACGCCGCCGGTCGCATTGCGACCGAACAGCGTGCCTTGCGGCCCTTTGAGCATTTCGACATGATCGATGTCGAACATGCCGAACATCTGGCCCTGCTGCATCGCGATATACGTATCATCGACATAGACCGCGATCACGGATTCGACGTGATCGTTATAATCGCTCTGTGTCACGCCGCGCATGGTGAATTGCGAGGTCTGTCCGCCAAAGCTGGTCGAAATCGCGACGTTCGGCGCCATGCGGGCGAGGTCGGTGCTGCTGGTAAAGCCAAGCTGGCGCATCTGCACGCCATTGAGCGCGGTGATCGCGATGCCGACATCCTGCAGCTTTTGCGAACGGCGCTGCGCGGTGACGACGATGTCCTGCATCGGTCCGGCGGACTGCGGCGCGGCATCTGCGGCAGGAGCAGGGGCAGACGGGGCGGCGCTTGCCCCGGTTTCTGGCGACCCGGTTTCGGCGCGGGCGCCGTTCGCGGCCAGGCAGCTCAGCATTACCCCTGTCATCAGGGCCAATCGGATGGTCATGGTTTGGATACCCCCTTCGTATCTCTTTGTGAAAAAATGCGCGGATCGTGCGCAGGCACGGGCAAGACGCAGGCCTCGCGCGATCAGGTCGCGCGCAAGCGGGCGGTCGCTTCGCCATCGACCGCCAGATCCTCGGCGACGAGCGACCCGGTAAAGGCAACGCCATAGACTTCGCGCGCGCGGGTCTCGTCCTCATAGCCTTCGAGCACGTCGCGCAGCACCCGCACGGGATCGCGCTCGAACGGATGGCCGTATCCGGCGCCCGAGGCGTGATTGCCCTCGACATAGTCGCCCGGCATCAGCTTGCGCGCGACGATATTGGGCAATTCCTCGCGCTCGCCGCTTGTCGTGACGAGGAAGTGGCGGGCGCAGATGCCGTCCTTGCCGCCGCGCACGCCGCGCGCGGGGAAATGGGTGCCGTCACAAGGCCAATGCACTTCCATCGGATCGTAACGCGGGCCATAGGCGACCTCGATCGCGGGCGCCCCGCGGAACCGTCCGGCCCCTGCCGTACCCGTCTGCATGCGCAGCGAGCGGAACAGGATCGGGTGCTTCAATTCGTCGATCTCGATGGAATCGCGGTACATCAGCGCGGCGATCACCGGCAGCGCATAGGTCGGCCAGCCATCGGCCGAAGGGCTGCCCGGCCCGCCGGCGCTGGTGATGATCATCTGATTGACATAAGGCGCGCCGTCGGTGCGCGCGTCCTTGCCCGACACGACCGCAAACCCGGCGCCCATGCCGACGCCGCCTTCGGCAAGCCCGAAACCGTCGCCGATCTGGGCAAACGAGGACTGCACGATGTTGATCAGCCGGTCGGCGACATTGGTCGTGGCCACCGAACAACTGTGCGGAAAGCGCGGACGCCCGGCGACCGACCCGTCGCGCAAGATGACCTCGATGCGGCGGAACGAGCCGGAATTGCGCGGCACGGTCGGGTCGATCGAGTTGAACACCCCGGCCACCGAAGCGGATGTCGCGGTGGCCTCGCTTTCGTTGAAGCCGCAATCGACGTTGTCGATATTGTCGGTCAGGTCGAGCGTGACGCGCGCCGCCTCGGGATCGATGCGGGTGGTGACATTGAGCGGAATGCCGTTGGGCAAAAGATCGCCGAACGGATCATGCGCGCCCGAATGCGTGAGAACGGCGGCAGGCAATTTGCGGATCGCCTGCATCATGCGCCGCTCGGAATAGTCGAACCACGCGCCGATGAACGTCTTGATCGTGTCCTTGCCGTATTTTTCGCATAGCTCTTTCAGCCGCCGTTCGCCGATGCGCGCGCTGCCGATCCCGGCGAGAAAGTCGCCGTGCCATTGCGAAGGAACGCGGATGCGGCTCTTGCACATGCGCAGTATGTCTTCATCGGTCTTGAAGTCGCGCTGCACGCGCACCGCCGGGAAAATCAGCGCGCCTTCTTCATAGATGTCGACGGCATCGGCCATATAAGTCGTCGGCTTGGAATTGCCGATGTCGGCCTGGTGCGCCTTGGCAACGGTGGTGAACAGGTGTTCGCCTTCGAAGAACACCGGCACCAGAAACGTGTGGTCGGCAGGGTGGGTATTGCCCGTGTAGGGATCGTTGTGCAGGTAGCAGTCGCCTTCGCGAATATCGCCGGCGTGGTATTCGGTCATCGCCCGCGTCTGAAGATGGCTGCCGAAGATATGGATCGGCAGGCCTTCGGCAGCGGCAAGCAGGTGATTGTCGGCGGTGCAGATCGAACAGCTGAAATCGCGGGCGCTGTTGATGACCGCCGAGCGCGCCGCGCGCAGCAGGGTGTGCGTCATTTCGCGCACGATGCCGTCGATGCGGTTGGCGATGATGGCCGTCATGTAGGGGTCGAAATCGGTCATGGCCGTGGCTCCTCAGCGAACCTTGAGAAGGAAATTGCCCGCGCCGCTCACCATCACGCTGGTGCCGGGATAGACGACGAGTGTGGTGGTGGGCTCTTCGATGATCGCCGGGCCGACAATGGTACGACCGGGCGCCAGATCGGCGGGTTTGTAGATCCCGGTGGTCACCGGCGCGGTGCCGCCGAAAAAGCACTGACGGCTGAGCGCGGGCGGCGGCAGCGTGACGTCCGCCGCTTTGGGCGCAACATCGATCGGCTTGGCCAGCGGAACGGTCAGGCGCGCTTTCCAGTTGACGATTTCCACCGCGCTGCCTTCGTCGCGCACGGCAAAGACACGCTCGTGGACCTGATGGAAGGTTTCCGCGAGCAGGCCGACCCCGCCTTCGAGCGGCAGCGGAACCTGGCGGAGCGGTGTGTCGAGTTCCCAGACCTGGCCCAGATACCGCGCTTCGGCGATATATTCGATCTGCGCGTCGGTCATGTCGCGTTGCGACAGGCTGGCGGCAAAGCGTTCGAGCTTTTCGCGCAAGGCGCCGAGCACGCGATTGACTTCGCCGATGTCGAGCCGGTCGGTCTGCATGACCAGGCTGGCGGTTTCCTCGGCCACGATGTCGGCATGCTGCATGCCCGACGCGGACAGGGCCGACGCGACTTTGGGCAGGATCACCCGTTCACAGCCGAGCTCGGCGGCGATGGTCATGATATTGACGCCCGCCGCCCCGCCGCCTGCCACGATCGTGCTTTCGCGCGGATTGAGCCCTTCGCTGATCGTGACATCGGCAATCGCGCGCACCATCAGATCGCTGGCCAGGCTCATGATGCGAAACGCGGTTTCCTCGATGCTGAGCCCGACCGCGCCCGCCACCGATGCGACCGCCGTCCGCGCGGCAACGACATCGAGCTTCATGCGTCCGCCGAGGAAGTATTCGGGATCGAAATAGCCGAGCACGACCGCTGCATCGGATACGGTCGGCAATGTGCCGCCGCGCCCGTAACAGGCAGGGCCCGGCTCCGACCCCGCCGACTGCGGCCCGACGCGCATCAGCCCGCCTTCGTCGATCCATGCGATCGAGCCGCCGCCGGCCCCGATCGAGCGCATGTCGACGGCCGAAATGCCCAGCAGATCGCCGGTATAGGCGGGCCCGAGCCAGGTATCGCGGCTAAACGTGATGCGCCCGTCGCGGACCAGCCCGACGTCGAATGTCGTCCCGCCGGTGTCGCAGATGATCACATTGTCGCCCAGATCCTCCATCCGGGCAAACGCGCGCCCGGCAATCGGCGCCATCGCCGGGCCGGACCCGATGGTATAGATCGGGCGGCTGATCAGCGCGTCGATATGGCTGCATCCGCCCGCCGCCGTGCTGACCAGGATTTCGCCGGTCAGCCCCGCCGCGCGCAAATCCTCTTCCAGTTCGCGCAAGTGTTGCTGCATCAGCGGTTTGAGCGAGGCGTCGATCGCCGTCGCCGAAGCGCGGCGATATTCGCGCACGACCGGGATCAACTGGTGCGACAGGGTAAAGGGAATGTCGGGCGCGATCTCGGCAAGGATTTCGCCAAAGCGCAGTTCGTGCGCCGGATTGGCGACCGACCACAGCAGGCAGACGGCCACCGCCTCAAAACCGCGCGCGACGATGTCTGCGGCCAGTGCGCGGGCGGCGGCTTCATCGAATGCCGCGACTTCCTCGCCTTCGGCCGAAATGCGGCCGGGCAGTTCGAAGGTGTGGCGGCGCGCAATGAACGGGGCGGGGTAATCCTGCGTGAAATCATGCGGGTTGAACTTGCCCCCCTCCTTGAGCAGCAGGATGTCGGGAAAGCCTTCGGTGCTGACAAACGCGGTGCGCGCGACGGTCTTGGTCACGATCGCGTTGGTCGAGCGGGTGGTGCCGTAAATGAACAGCGACGTCTGCGCGAGGAGGTCTGCCACCGCAACGCCAAGTTCTGACGCCGCCGCATCGATGGCGCTGTGCACGCCTTCGAAAATGCGGGCGTGCGTGGTGAGCGCCTTGCCGATGGTCATCGCGCCGCTGGCGTCGCTGACGATCACATCGGTAAAGGTTCCGCCCGTGTCGACTGAAATCTTGTATGTCACGCTGCCTGCCCCTCTGGCGCACCCGGCGCCATCGTTTTTCCGTGTGGCCTTCGCCACGCAGAGGGCATTCAACACGGTTGCAGGGCGTCACGCTTGGACTGAGCCGCACAAGCGACAGGACAGGCCCGCCCGCATCGAAAAGGACGGCACCGACAACGGCGGCACCGCGCCAGGGATGGCGCATTGACAAGCGCGATAGCCGGATTGTTGTCGTGGATCATTCGATGCGCGTTGGAATTGTGCTGAATTTGCTTTTACGCAGGTATAGCGCACGCAAGCCGCGATGTTGGATTCGGGCTGCATCGGGCAGTCTGCGCGTTGACGGAAACGGAGTTCAAAATGGCTGAAGACGAAGTGCTCAAGGCTCGACTGGATGAAATCGGCGCACGGATCAGCAACGCGGAAGAGCAGTTGAGGCTCAAGGGGCTGCTGCACAAGGATCATGAGTTGACGATCGACGATCTGTCAAAGCGGTATCAGATCCTGTCTGGCGAACTCGATGGTGAAGTGGCGGATCTCCAATCGCATGGCGAACGTGTCGGCAGCTTTGAAAAGACGGTGCTCAACTGGGTGAACGACCTTAATTTCGATCGTTGATACCAGATCGTCCGCTGCCGGACAGGCGCCGCCTTGCGCGCGAGAAGGCATGGCCACAGCAAGCGACCAGCCAATTGTCGGAATCGGTACTGCGGTGCGTGGCCGTGTGGTTGATACGTTCGCACAGGAACAGGGCCGTAAAGGAGATGCTGCATGACCACCCGGTCCCCGGATAGTGCCCCCTTGTTGTCGGCGGCGCAGCTGGCGAGTTTTCGGCGCGACGGGGCCCTTGTCGTGCGCGGGACCTTTGCCGACTGGATCGACACGATCGCGCAAGGCATTGCCGACAATGTGCGCGAACCGGGGCCTTATGCTGCCGAAAATCTGCCTGCAGGCGCGCCCGGGCGCTTTTTCGACGATTACTGCAACTGGACCCGCATTCCCGCTATCGAACAGGTCGTGCGCCGGTCCCCTGCGGCCCGTCTCGCCGCCGAGGCGATGGGATCGCATGAGGCACAGTTCTTTCACGACCACGTGCTGGTCAAGGATGCGGGGACGGCGATGGCCACGCCCTGGCACCAGGACAGCCCCTATTATTTCGTGGAAGGCGAACAGACGGTCAGCATGTGGATCCCGGTCGATCCCGTGCGCGAAGCCACCTTGCGCATGATCGCCGGATCGCACCGCTGGCCGCGCCCGGTCTTGCCGGTGCGCTGGGCGACCGATGCCGATTTCTATGCCGATGAGGGCGATTACCTGCCGGTGCCCGATCCCGACACCGATGCCTCGCTGCACGTGATCGAGTGGGCGCTGGAACCGGGCGATGCGGTGTTGTTCGATTATCGCACGGTGCATGGCGCGCGCGGCAATCCGGCGGGCCTGCCGCGCCGGGTGCTGTCGCTGCGCTGGCTCGGCGATGATGCCCGCTATGTCGAACGTCCGGGGCGGACCTCGCCGCCCTATCCCGGCCACGCCATGGTCGCAGGGCAGCGCTTGCGCACGGACTGGTTCCCGATCATCCCGTTTTAGTTCGGCATCAGCCCCGGATTTCGCGTCGCACGGTCATGCCGACAGCCATGTACGCGATTCCCGAACTGATGAAGTTTATCCCGATCAGGATGCCGAGCGCGATCAGCGAAAGCCTGGGCAAGCCGCACAGGATAATGAGCGACAGCAAGATGCTCGCTGCGGCGGAGATCAGCATCGAGATCCAGCCGCGAGCAGGACGAAGCTCGAACGCGAGCACGCTTTCGAATGCGCCTTGAACCATGAACAGCACGCCAAGGCTGATGGTGATGGCGATCTCGCCGACGATGGGCGTCGCAATGATGAAAGTGCCGGCTGCGATCGTCAAAAGCGAGAACAGCAGCGCAGCGAAGAACGGCCCTGCGCCGCGAATCGAAAAGGCGATCATCAAACCCGCGAATCCGGAAATCACGAGCAGCCAGCCGACGAACACGGTGATCACCAGCGTGGAAACCAGCGGAAACACGAGCGCGGCGCTGCCAAGGACAACGAGCGCAGCGCCAAGCCAGGCGAGATGCGCCGCATCTTTGCTGACTTTTTGTCCAAACGGCGTGTCGGCAAACGCGGTCATGACGGGTCCCCTTGATATTGGCGCTGATCCGTCAGGCCGTTTGCGGCGGCGGATTTGTCAGCGTGATCAAGGGGGAGCATACACGATCGCGTCGTGGAAAACGACATCATTGCAGTGGCCAGACCGCGGCGCCAGCGCTGTGCGCTGCGGTCTGGCATGCAGGTATCAACGTCAGGCGTGGAGAACGAAGTCGGTCACCAGCCGGTTGAATTCGTCGGCATGTTCGATCATCGCCCAGTGACCGCAGCGGTTCATCAGGACCATCCGCGAATTGGGGACATAGGCGTTGAGCAGCAACGAATTTTCGTAATGCACCACGCGGTCGTCGCGGCCGTGGATCAAGAGCATGGGGATCTGCGATTTCGCCAGCACGTCAAGCGAAGCCCAACGCGAGACCGGACCGCCCTTGGCCAGCATGTCGAGGAAGTTGGTCAGATGTTCGGGGCGCGCGAGCGCGGCTTCGGAACGCGCCTTGCACAAGGCCTCGGTCGCAAACGTCTTGTCATAGACCATGATGCTGACGAGTGCGTGCATCGCTTCGGGGGTGGGGGTGCGATAGGCCTGTTGAAGGTACTTGAGCCCTTCGGTCGGGCCGTCGCCGGCGCCAAACAGCTTTGGCCCGGGATGGGCACCCGGCCCCATGGTGATCACATGGCTGATGCGTTCGGGATATTCTGCGGCCAGCGCGAGCGCGATGATCCCGCCCATCGAGTTGCCGACGACCGCCGCCTTTTCGATGCCGAGCGTGTCCATGAACTGGATCGTGGCGCCGATATGATCGAGCTTTTCCTTGGTGCAGGCATCGGATTCGCCCCAGCCCGGCATGTCCACCGCATAGACGTGGAAATGCTTGGCCAGCGCCTCGATATTGCCGGAAAAATTGCTCCAACCGGTCGCGCCGGGGCCGCTGCCGTGAAGCAGGATCAGCGGGTGGCCTTCACCGGCCTCGTAATAGCGCAGTTTCCAGTCGGGGGTCTGGATGTCGCGGGCGGTCTCAGCTTGGGTAATCGCCATGGTAGCTCCCTTTCGTGGGTGATTTTGGTGCAGGAGGGCGACGGTCAGTCCATCCACAGGCCGCCGTTGACGTCGATGATCTCACCGGTGACGAAGGCGTTTTCGCGCGCACACAGCCATGCGACCATGCCTGCGACCTCGTCCCCCCGGCCAAGCCGTCCGACCGGGATCTGGCGGACCAGCGCCTCGGGAAAACCGGTCGTCATCGGGCTGGCAATGGGGCCGGGCGCCACGGTGTTGACCGTGATGCCATGGGCGGCCAGTTCCTTGGCGAGATAGAGCGTCAGCGCATGGACCCCGGCCTTGGCCGCGCCATAGGCGGCATTGCCCGCGCGCGTCTGTTCTTCGGGATCGAGCCATGGGCGGGGGTTTCCGCCGTTCTTGGCGAGGACCGAGCCGATATTGACGATGCGGCCAAAGCCTGCGGCCTTCATCGGCGCGATCACCGCCTGCATGGCGAGGAATACCCCGCGCAGGTTGATCGCATGAACGCGGTCCCATTCCTCGGGTGTGATCGTCTCGAACGCGCCGAGCGAGGTGATCCCGGCGGCAGTCACCAGGCAGTCGATTCGCCCGAAATCGGCGACCACCGCATCGACCAGCGCGCGCACTTGTACAGGATCGGCAAGGTCGGCGGCATAGGCCCGGCTGGTTCCGCCCAAAAGTGCGGGGCCTGAAAACGGGGGTTCTGTGCGGTCGGCCAGCGCGATCTGCGCGCCGCCGTCTGCCATGCGCCGGGCCACGGCGGCACCGATCATGCCGCCCGCGCCCGTGACCAGCGCCACCATGCCGTCGAGCGCGATGCGGGTCATGATGGCGCCAGCCCCGTTGCATGAAGCGCCGCCTGCCGCCCGAACACCGCGCCGCGCAGCACCGATGTCGATCCGGTATAGGTGCGATAATAGATCCCCATGGTTTCCCCCGCCGCGTAAAGGCCGGGGATGGGGCGTCCGTCCTGGTCGATCACGCGGGCGTGGCGATCGACCTTGAGCCCGCCGAACGTGAACACATTGGCCGAGATCACCGGCCATGCCATGAACGGCGCCCGATCGATCGGGCGGGCCCAGTTCGACTTGGGCGGGGTCAGCCCGGTGGTGGCCAGTCCGTCGCGTTCGAGCGGACGGAAGGCGCCGGTGCCGCAGGCCGCGTTATAGCGGGCCAGCGTCTCGCTCAGCCTATCCGCCGGCAGGCCCAGTGCCGCAGCCAGCGCTGCGATGCTGTCGGCCTTGACCGGGGGCTGGTCGGTGCGGCTGCCTTTTTGCCAATTGGGCACATCGTCGATCCGCGCATCGAGGATCAGCCAGGCGATCCCGCCGCGCTGTTCGAAAATGCGCCGGGTGACGTTTTCATAATGCGCATCGACTGTGCCGGGGGCCTCGTCGGTAAAGCGCAAGCCTTCGCGGTTGACCAGAATGCCATAGGGAAAAGTGAAGATCGCCGGTTCGGCCAGCCCTGAGCGCGGGTCGATCGGTTCGGCATGATAGCTGCCGAAATCGCCGTTGGGCGCCGCGCCGATGTCCAGCGCCATGCGGATGCCTTCGCCCTTGTTGTAGTGGCCGCCGCGCGCCACCGGGCGCAAGTTGATCGCCTGTGCGCCGACATAGCGGGCGAGCATCTCGGGATTGCCCTCGAACCCGCCGCAGGCCAGGATCACGCTGTCGGCAGCGATCGGCCCCGCGCTGGTTTCCAGCCCGCAGACGCGCCCGTCGCGCGTGATCAGTCCGCGTGCGGTCGTTTCAAAGCGGAATTCGACGCCCGCCGCCTTGCACGCGCCGGTCAGCACTTCGACCATGGCCAGCCCGCCGCCCACCGGCAGCAACCGCGTCGTCGTGGTGGTAATGAACGCGGTGGGCAGAAAATCGAAGCGCAATCCGGCGGCTTCCAGCCAGCGCAGCGTCGGGCCGGCATGATCGGCAAAGGCGCCCAGCATTTCGGGATCGACCACCGACTGGCTGCGCGCGAGCGGTGACCAGTCTTCGTAGGCGCGGACCATTTCCTGTTCGATCGCGGGATCGGTATAGCCGCCCGCATTGGCCATGAAATGGTCGACGAAATCGTCGGCCACTTCGTCCATCGACTTCATGCGCAGATAGGCTTCGGTATAGCGGGTATTGCCGCCGTGTTCGCCTTCGCTGGCGCGTTCGATCAGCGTGACCTGTGCACCGCTCTGCGCAGCGGTCAGTGCGGCGCTCAATCCGGCGATCCCGCTGCCGACGACGATCGTGTGCATCATTTCACCTCTGCCTTGAAGCGCTGTTCGAGTGCGTCCCAGCGGTCCTTGGCGACCGCCGCCTGCCGCTCCTCGAACGAGGCAAGTCGATCGTGCACCGCATCGAGCGAGCCGGTCGCCTTGAGCGAACCGAGCACTTCGGTCGCGCTGTGCACCGCAGCCTGCAGCGCGGCATTGGCATAGAGCACGATGCCAATGCCCATTTCGGCCAGGTCCGCCTGCGGCAGGGGCGGGGTCTTGCCGCCGTGAACGATGTTGGCGACCTGCGGCACCGGCACTTGCGCGATCCGGCGCATCTGCGCGGCATCGCGCGGCGCCTCGATAAAGGTCATGTCCGCGCCCGCAGCGATGAACGCCTGCGCGCGGTCGATCGCCGCGTCGATGCCTTCGACCGCCAGCGCGTCGGTGCGCGCAATGATCAGCGTGTCGCGGGTGCGTGCATCGGCCGCGGCCGCGATCTTGGGCAGCATCTCGGACAGCGCGATGACGCCTTTGCCGTTGAAATGGCCGCAGCGCTTGGGAAAATCCTGATCTTCCAGCTGGATCGCCGCCGCACCCGCCCGTTCGAGCACTTTCATCGTGCGCCAGGTGTTGACCGCGTTGCCAAACCCGGTGTCGGCATCGACAATCAGCGGCAAGGCGACCGCGTCGGCAATACGCGAGACGGTGCCGGCAATGTCGTCAAGCGAGGTCAGCCCGATGTCGGGGGCGCCAAGCGCCATGTTGGCGATCCCGGCGCCGGTGACATAGACGCATTCAAAGCCGAGATCCTCGATGATCCGGGCAAACAGCGCATTGGCAGCGCCGGGGGCCAGCACGGCCTGGCGGCGGGAAACGATCTCGCGCAGCGACATGGATCAGCCCTCGTTCGCAGCGGCGACAAATTGCGCGGTATTGCCGACCGAGCCGATGGCCGGGGCGATCATGGTGATGAAATGATCGTGCAGCGCCGGGTTTGGCGCGGCGCAGATGTCTTCGATCACCACCGGGGCAAAGCCCGCGTCGTCGGCAAAACGGGCCGTGCTTTCCACGACCAGATGCGTGGCGACGCCGCCCAGGTAAAGCCGCTTGATCCCGTTCTGCATGAGCCAGGTCATCAGAGCGGTGTTGAAGAACGGGTTCACGCATTGTTTGGTGATGATCATCTCGCCCTCGACCGGGGCGACTTCGGGATGGAATTCGGTGCCGAATTCGCCGATGATCGCCGCGCGGTTGGCCTTGAGCCCGCCGATCCGTGCCGCAACGCTCAGGCAATCGGCATAGTCGGGGCGAAAGCCGAGGCGCACGTGCACGACGGCCATGCCGGCTGCGCGCGCGGCTTCGAGGCAGCGCTTCGCGTTGACGAGAACACCGCGTTCATCGACGATCCGGGCCAGCCCGTGCGCGCCGACTTTGCCTTCGTGTGACACCATTTCGTTTTGCAGGTCGAGCAGCAAAAGGGCGGATTTCATGCTGTAAACTCCGGTCGTCGAGAGACATCCCCGGCCAGGGCGGGCCGGGGATGCGCGGTTTCAGGCAAAGCGCGCGGCGCCTGCGTTCAGTAACGGAACGAGAGCGTTGCCCCGTAAGTGGCAGGCCGCCCGGCAAAGCGGGCCGAGATGTCGGCAAGTTTGTAGGCGTTGGTCCAGTAATACTTGTTGGTGACGTTGCGTCCCCACACGCTCAGCTTCCAGTGATCATCGGCAGCGCCGATCCCGGCGCGCAGATCGAGCAAGGTATAGCCGGTGATGGCCAAAGTCGCGTTTTCGCCCAAGGCGCCGTTGGTCGAGCTGCGCCCGTTGGCGTTGCTGCCGACAAAGGCCTTGAGGCTTTGGGACAGCGCGAACGTATAGTCCGCCGCCAGCGACCATTGCCATTTCGGCGTGTTGGGGAAAGCTTCGCCCTTGAAGTCCTGCACTGCGCCATAGGGATCGAAATTGGTGAACTCGCCGATCGAGCTGTCGACATAGGTGATGCCGCCGTTCAGAGTCAGCCCTGTCACCGGCCGCACCACGACCTGCAGCTCGGCCCCGGTGACTTTCGACTTGGGAATGTTCACCAGAAGATTGAGCGGGCCGAAAATGTTCGGCGTCAGCACCACACTGCCCAGCGTCTGCTTGTCGCGATAGTCGTAATGGAAAACCGCGCCGTCGACATGGACCATGCGGTTCAGGAATGTCACCTTGAAACCGGCTTCATAGGCGGTCAGTTTTTCCTGCGTTACCGGCGTGTACTGCGTTACCGACGAGGCCGGGATCAGCGGGAAGGCGCCGCCCTTGAAGCCGCGGCTGACCGTGACATAGACCAGCGTGCTGCTGTCGGGCTGGTAATCGAGGCCCACACGCCATGACAGGTTGTCCTGCGACAGCTTGTTGTGCGTGGTGGCGGGCTGGAGATTGCTGTCAAGCTGGGTGCAGGCCGGATTGGGGCCGAGCGCTGCGGGGTTGTTCTGGCTCAGAATGCCGAGGCCGATGGCCAGGCTGCCGTTGGCGGAATTGCCGGTGCATCCGGTGAAGGTGTCCGAGCTGTTGGTATAGCGCAGGCCGCCGTGCGCGGTGATCGTGCTGGTCAGGCCGAGATCGAGATTGGCATAGGCGGCGTAATTCTCGAAATGCTGATCGGACGTGATCGGGATCGCGTCGGGCACCGGCAGATCAAAGAAGGCCGCAAACGGGGCAAAACCCGATGCATCCGACGAATCCAGCGACTGGACTTCGTGGACCTTGTTGTTTTCGTAATTGCTGCCGATGATCCAGCGGCTCTTGTCGCCCAATTCGCCCGACACGCGCAGTTCCTGGAAAAACGCGTCGATCGATCCGCTGTCGGTCGTATCGGCCACGACCAGAGCGGTCGCATCGGGGTCGAGGATGTCGAATTGCCGGTATTGGGCATAAGACGACAGCGAAGTCGCCGTGACGGCATCGGTCAGCTTGTAGTCGAACCGCGCGGTGACCTGCCATTGCCGGTCATCGCGGCGGGGGTGGGTGCCGGTCGTCCAGTCGCCGATCCGCGCATTGGATGTGACCAGCGGCTGGGCGGCCAGAACCGGATTGGCAAAGGGAGGCAGCAGCGGATTGACCTGGATAAGCTGCGCCGCCTGCACGTCGGACTTGTCCCAGAAGGCGCTGACGCTCAGCTTGCCGGTCAGGCGCTCGCCTGCGTTGAAATCGAGCAGGCCGCGCAACTGGGTAAAGTCGCGCGCGCCGATGTGATCGTCGGGCCGCGTTGCGCTGGTCTGCCAGTCGCCCGAGCCTTCGTGCCGCACGGCGAGCCGCACGCGGACGTCATCGCTGATCGGGCCGGAGACATAGCCGCCCAGTTCCCACGCGTTGAAGCGGCCAAAGCCGGCATCGACGCCTGCGTGCAAGTCGGAGGTGGGCCGCGCCGCGATGTAGTTGACCGCGCCGCCGGTCGAGTTCGACCCGAACAGCAGGCCTTGCGGGCCCTTGAGCACTTCGACCCGCTCGAGATCGAAGCTGGCGCTGCGCGTCATGGCCGAAAGCGGCAGCGGGGCTTCGTCCTGATAGACGGTCACCGTCGGGGTAGAGGCGATGTCGTAGTTGTAGAACCCGACCCCGCGCAGCGAATAGACCGGCGTGCTGTAGGCCGACTGGGTAAACGTGAAGCCGGGCACGATCTTGCCCAGGTCGTCGGCGCTCCTGATGCCGGCGGCGGCAAGATCGTTGCCCGATGCTGCGGTGATCGACATCGGCACGTGGTTGATCGATTCCGCATGCTTGGTTGCGGTGACGACGATTTCGGCAATGCCTTGCGCCGATGAATCTGCCGGTGTTGCGTGGGCCGGTGTTGCGGGGGCCGGTGTTGCGGGGGTCTTTGTTGCTGGGGCCGGAGCGGCGGCGACTTGCGCCTGCGCGCTGCCTGCGGTGACCAGTGCCACGCCGATCGCGAATGCGGAAACGGATGCGCTTGCCGCGCGGTAGATCGATTTCATGGTCTCTCCCTCAGCACTGTGCCGCGCGGGTGGCGGTCTTGGCTTTCCTCTTGACCGCACCGCTAGAACATTGCCATCATCGCCTGTAGCGATAAATTTTAATAGCATATATCGACATAGGCGATAGGGGGAGCGCAATGCGGAATGTTCTTGTGGTTGGCGCGGGCAATGCGGCCTTGTGCGCAGCAATCGCTGCAGCAGAGGGCGGTGCGCGTGTTACCGTTCTGGAGCGTGCGCCGCGTGCCGTGCGCGGCGGCAATTCCGCCTTTACCGGCGGCTGCTTTCGCACGGTCTATGACGGGGCCGACGATATTGCGCGGCTCGTGCCGGATCTGACGCCCGAAGAGCGGGCGACGAGCGATTTCGGCAGCTACGACGCCGAAAAATTCTACCTCGATCTGTGCGAGCTGAGCGGATACCGCGCCGATCCGGCGCTGATCGAGATTCTTGTGCAGGAAAGTCTGCCCACGCTGTTGTGGATGCGCGAACGCGGTGTGCGCTTTCTGCCGGCTTATGGGCGCCAGTCGTTCAAGGTGGACGGGCGCAATGTGTTCTGGGGCGGATTGACGGTCGAAACGGCAGGCGGCGGCCTGGGTCTTGTCGATGCGCTGTTTCGGCGGGCCGAAGCGCTGGGCGTCGCGATCCGGTATGATCACAAGGTCGAAGGCCTGATCGGCGACCGGCATCATGTCGGCGGGGTCATCGTCAATGGCGAAACGCTGGCGGCCGATGCGGTCATCCTTGCCGCAGGCGGCTATCATGCCAATACGGAATGGCGTGTGCGCTATCTGGGGCAGGGCTGGGATCTCGCGAAAGTCCGTGGATCGCGCTACAACACGGGCAATGTGATCCGTGCCGCGCTCGATCTTGGCGCGCGCTCGCATGGCAACTGGTCGGGCTGTCACAGCGTGTTCTTTGACGCAGGGGCCGATGATTTCGGCAATCTTGCCATGCTCAATCAGCAGAAGAACTATTTCACGCTGGGCATGGTGGTAAACCGCGAGGGTCAGCGCTTTTTCGACGAGGGGTCGGATTTTCGCAATTACACGTATTCGCGGATGGGCGCGGCGATCTTGCGGCAGCCGGGCGGGACCGGCTGGCAGGTGTTCGATGCGCAAACGAGCGCGATCCTGCCCGACGAATATCGCGTGGCGCGCGCGGCGCGTTTTCAGGCCGACACGCTCGAGGGGCTGGCGGCGAAGATGGAAGGGATCGATCGCGATGCCTTTCTGCGCACGGTTGCGCAGTTCAACGCGGCGGTGGGAGAAGATGTGCCGTTCAACCCGGCGGTCAAGGACGGACGATGCACGCATGGTCTGCCGATCGACAAGACCAACTGGGCGTTGGCCTTGCGCGAACCGCCGTTTGTCGCCTTTCAGGTGACCTGCGGCATCACCCTGACCTATGGCGGCCTGGCGATCGACGAACAGGCGCGCGTCCAGAACGAAGAGGGCGAGGCGATTGCCGGGCTCTATGCTGCGGGCGAACTTGTCGGGGGGCTCTACTACGACCGCTATCCCGGCGGCGCGGGATTGACCAGCGGCGCGGTCTTCGGGCGGATCGCCGGGATGGCTGCTGCGGCCTGATGCGCTCTTGCGGCAGGGCGGCGGGGATCTCTTCCTGCCGTTCAGCCCCCGTCGTTCAGGCCCCGTCGTTCAGCCCCCGTCGTTCAGCCCCCGTCGTTCAGGCCCTGTCGTTCAGGCCGTGACCTCCACCAGCGTCTGGCGGAGCCAGGCCATGGCGATGTCCTTGCCCTGATCGGGGCGCCACATGGCCGTGATCTCGATCTCGGGCGTGGGGAGCGGCGGCTCGATCCACTTGAGCTTCCATTCCCCGGTCAGCGTGGTGGCAAGCCGGCGGGGCAGGATCGCAACGGCATCGCTTCCTGCGACAATACGGGCAAAAATCAGGTAATTGCCCATGGTGAGGCGCAAGTTGGCACTTTTGCCAAGCTGATCCCACAGCATCATTTCATGGTTGAAGGCGACTTTGGGCAGGGCGGAATAGCCGATATGCCGCAGCGCCAGGAATTCATCGGCGGGCATGCCGGGATAGAGCGCATCATTGTCCTGCGCGCCGATGCAGACATAGCTGTCGTGATAGAGCCTTGCGCTTTCCATCCCGGCGGTGCGCAAGGCGGTGGCTGGAAAGAGGAACATGTCGATGTCCGGGCGGGTCGAACGGTTGATGAACTGGGGCCGAATTTCGACAAAGTCGAAGGACAGCTGCGGCGCTTCCTCCGCCGCGCGGTTGAGCAGTTTGGCCCCGATCAGGGCGACGACATAGTCAGCCGTGGCAATGACCAGCCGTCGCTCGACCGTATCGACTTTTCCCAATGACTTGGTGAGCACGGTGCGCACACCGTTCAGCAGATACGACACGTCGGGCATGATCTGTTCGGCAAGGGCTGTGGGCACCATCTCGCTGCCGGTCCAGGTGAACAGTTCGTCGCCCAGCGCCTGACGCAGCCGGTTGAGCGCCGCGCTGACTGTCGATTGCGCCAGGTTGAGCGTGCGCGCGGCATTCGACACATTGCGCGTCGTCCAGATGGCTTCCATCGTCACCAGCAGGTTGACGTCGAAATCACGCAATTGCATCGCGGCCTCCAAAATTGCCATTCGTGATAGTGGGTATTCAAACATATCGTTTTAGGCAATAGGCCCTGCACGCTACCTCTCGGCCAACAGATCGCGATTCATACGCGAACGGGAGAGAAGCATGGCCGAGCTGCAAAACCTCGCCTACGTTGTCGTTGCTGCAAGCGATCTCGCTGCCTGGCGCGACTTTGCTGCAAACATCATCGGGCTGGGTATTGGCGATACCGATGCGGGCGCGGTTGGCCTGCGCATGGATGGCCATCCGTGGCGGATATTGATCGAGCCTGGCGCCGACGATGATCTGACTCATGCCGGCTGGGATCTCGGCACGGCGCGCGATCTCGAAGACTACGTCGCTGCGCTGCGCGCCAAAGGGGCCGATGTGCGCGAAGAAAGCGCCGAGCGCGCCGCTGCACGCCATGTCACGCGGTTGTTCAGCCTGGCCGATCCGATCGGCTTTACGCATGAATTCTTCACCGGGCGCACCGGGCTGCGCGACGATGGCGGAAATCTCTCGCCGATCCTGCGCGGGCAGGGCTTTGTCACCAGCGATCTGGGGATCGGCCACATTCTGCCGGTCTGCAAGGATTACGAGCAGGGTGTGCGCTGGTATCGGGATGTGCTGGGCCTGCGCTACAGCGATCGCATCCGTCAGGAAATGGCCCCCGGTATCTATGCCGATGCGACCTTTTTCCACACCGCGACCGGTCGTCACCATTCGCTGGCCACGGGCGCCTTTCCTTCGGCCAAGCGGCTGAACCACCTCATGCTCGAATATCGCGACATGAACGATGTCGGGTTGGCCTGCGACCGCGCAAAGAAGGCCGCAATCCCCATCGTGCTGGAACTGGGCCATCATCCCAACGACCAGATGTTCAGTTTCTACATGCGCACGCCGTCGGGCTTTGGCATCGAACTGGGTCACGGCGGCGTGGTCATCGACGAGGCGACATGGGCACCGCAGATCTACGACGTGATGTCGGACTGGGGCCACGTGCGCAACATGGCGATGGTCGACTGAAACCCGCCCGATCCGGCAACGGACGCGTCGGGCGCAAAGCGCCTGCGTGCGCTCGCGCCCCGTTTCCCCCGCGCCCCGTTTCCCCCGCACCCTGTTTCCCCCGCCACCGGCGAGATTGCGATCATGACTGCCTTATCCTCCCGCACCATTTCGCCCCCACCGGACACGACGACGCCGGACATGACGCCGACATCCGACCTGTTTCGTCAGGGGATGCGGCGGCTTGCCGGGGCCTGCACCATCATCACCTCGCTTGCACCGGGCGAAGGGCGCGAAGGCTGGACCGGGATGACCGCGACGGCGGTGGCCTCGGTCACCGCCGATCCGGCGCAACTGCTGGTCTGTATCAACCGGTCCACCTGGGCGCATGGCATCATCACCCGGTCGCAGGTGCTGGGCGTCAATGTCCTGGGCGACGATGCCCTGGCGCTGGCCGGGCGTTTTGCCGGCGGCGTGGCTCCTCACGAAAAGTTTGCCCAAGGGGCATGGCTGACTGCCGCAACGGGCGCCCCTCTGCTGGCCGACGCGCTCGTCAGTTTCGATTGCCGCGTGGCCGAGTGCATCGCGGCGAGCACGCACGACATTTTTATCTGCGACGTGGTGGATGTCCTGCTGCGTGAATCCGGCGGTGATCCGCTGATCTATTTCGACGGGGCTTTTCTTGGCGATCGCCAGCCCCCTGTTTCCAGAAATTCACAGGAGAATCAGCAATGAGCACTGCTGTCCTTACGCAATCGACTATCGAGATTCCGACTTGCGAGGAACTGGTTGCCCGTGCCGCAGCGATGGTGCCCGGCCTGCGCGCCCGCGCCGACGAGATCGAGCAGGCGCGCAAGGTGCCCAAGGACGTCATCGAGATGTTCCGGCAGGCCGGTTTTTTCCGCATCCTGCAGCCCAGGCAGTATGGCGGCTGGGAAATGAACCCCGGCGTGTTCATGCGGGTCTTGAGCGAGCTTGGCCGTGGCTGTTGCGCCAGCGCGTGGAACATGATGATCCTGGGCGTGCACAACTGGGAATTCGGCCTGATGGATGATCGCGCCGCGCGCGATGTGTGGGGCAAGAACAACGAGGCGATCATTGCGTCGTCCTATCCGCCGATGGGCGAGATGACCAAAGTCGAGGGAGGCTGGCGCCTCAAGGGCCGCTGGCCGACATCGAGCGGCAGCGATCATGGCGAATGGGCCTTTATCGGCGCGCTGGAAAAGGACGGGAACGGCGTGCCGATCGACCGGCATGCGCTGCTGGTCCATCGCGACGACTACGAGATCATCGACGACTGGTTCACCTTTGGCCTGGCGGGCACCGGTTCCAAAAGCCTGTTGATCAAGGATGCCTTCATCCCCGATCACCGCACGCATTCGATGATCGACTACAAGCTCGATGATCGCCCGACGAACTATCTGTTTCCTTTCGCGATGATCTTCTATTCGTCGGTTTCTGCGGTGACGCTCGGTTTTGCCCAGGGCGCGATCGATGTATTCATCGAGCAGATGCAGGTGCGCGTCGACAATGGTTCGGGTGCGGCGACGCGGCTGAGCCCTTATGTCAAGGACCGGCTGGCCAATGCGGTTGCCAAAGTCCGTTCCTCGCGGGCGCGGATGGAACAGATGATCGCGCATTGCACGCAGATCGTCGAACGGCGCGAGTTGGTCTCCATCGACGATCGCATCCATTACATGCTCGACATGGCGCGCATCGGCCGCGAGTGCGAAGAAGCCGTTCTGACGCTTTACAAGTGTACCGGCGCACGCGGCGTATATCGCTCCAATCCGATCCAGCGTTACTTGCGCGATGTGCTGGTGGCGGCCAATCACATTACCCAGGATGCCGACAACAACGCCGGTGCGCTGGGCGGCTATCTGCTGAGCGGGGAATTGCCGCCGCTGCTCTACGAAAAGCCGAAGCGGGGCTGAGCCATGACGATGCGCATCTGGCACCAGAGCTTTACCGTTCTGAGCGACCTTGCCGCCTATGACGAGGCGTTGAGGGATCATTTTCGGCGCGTGGCGCGGCCTGACACGGTCATCGACATGCACGGGATGCGGGCAGGAACCTATCGCACCAATTATCCGGGCGACGACATCAAGCATGTCGGTTTTCAGTTTCTGCACGCGATCCAGTTTCTGCAAGGCGCGCTGCTGGCCGAACGGCAAGGGTATGATGCCTATGCGCTGAGCACGCTGCCCGAGCCGGGGCTGCGCGAAATCCGCGCGCTGGTCGGCATTTCGGTGGTCGGGTATGGCGAATCCGCGGCGCGCGCCGCGGTTGGCGATGGCCGCCGGTTCGGGGCGCTGGTGTTCATTCCCGAATTGGCAGAGCTCTATTGCGACAATGTCCGCCGTCATGGCCTGGGTTGTCGGTTGGTCGGGGCCTGCGATGTCGGGTTCCGGTTTACCGATGTGCTCGCCGGTTTTGACAGTCCGGGGCCCCTGATCGACCGGTTTCGCACTGCGGCGCGGGCGTTGATCGCGCGGGGCGCAGAGACGATCGTGCCAGGTGAGGCGCCGCTCAACGTGCTGCTGGCGATGAATGGCGTCACGCAGGTCGACGATGTGCCGGTGATCGATTCGCTGGGCGCCTGGGTCCATGCGGCCGAAGCGATGGTCGACCGGCGGCGGGCCGGCGACGAGCCGGCGGGGACAGGGTATTTCGGGGCGATACCCGACCCTGTCCGCCGCGACGAGATACTCGATTTCTATGGATTGAATCCGGCATGAAGGACGTGATCGTGATCGGGGGCGGGGCTGCCGGCTGGTCGGCGGCGCTGGCCGCCACCCAGGCCGGGCTGTCGGTCCTGCTGTTGGAAAAGCTGGCTGAATCGGGCGGATCTTCGGCGCTGAGCGGGGGGTGTCTGGCCTTCGCCGGGACAGACCTTCAGGCGGCGCAGGGCGTGGACGACAGCGCCGGGCTCTTGCTGCGCGACTTGTGCGAAGTCGGGCAGCATGTGAACGACGAGGCGCTGGTGCGCGCCTATTGCGAGGCGCAACTCGCCACGTATGACTGGCTCAAGGCCGCAGGCGTCGGCTTCAGCCCGGTGATCGAGACGGCATCGGGGCAATCGGTGCCGCGTGTGCACACGGTCGATCCCGCCGATATGGTGCGCACGCTCAGGGCTGCGGCAGAGGCGAGCGGCCGGGTGGAATACCGGCCCGGTGTCGCGGCGCAGGCGCTGGTCCAGGATGCGGACGGGCGCGTGGTCGGCGTGCGGCCGGGCTCGGGCGAAGACTTGTTTGGCGCGCGCGCGGTGATCATCGCCAGCGGCGGCTTTGCCAGGAACCCCGATCTGCTCGAGCGGTATGCGCCACAGTATGCCGAGGCGGTGTTTGTCGCAGGCGCGGGCTCGCAGGGCGATGGTCTGCTGATGGCCGAAGCGCTCGGAGCGGACTTGCGCGACATGGCCTATGTGAAAGGCACATTCGGCAAGCATCCGACCGACGAAACCAACGATCACAGCCTTCAGGCCGTCTACAAGGGCGCCATCGCCGTCAATCAGGACGGCCGGCGGTTCGTCAACGAAAGCATTTCGTACAAGCTGCTGGGCGATGCCGTAATGGCGCAGCCCTGGCACACCGGCTATCAGATCATGGATCAGGGCATTTTCGATACCGGGGATGACCGGGTGCGGATTCTCGACTTCGGGCGCCGGCTGGAAGAAGGGCTGTTCTATGTCGCCGACAGCCTTGAAGCGCTCGCCGCCCGGATCGAGATCGATCCCGACGTGCTGGTCGATACGGTGACGCGCTATAACGGCTATGTCGATGCAGGCCATGATCCGGAATTCAGCCGGACCCATCTCGTCCATCATCATGGCGCGCTGCGCCGGATCGAGACGGCGCCGTTCTATGCCTATCCGTCGACAGCGGTCGTCTTCGGCACCTATTGCGGGCTGCGCATCGACAATGCTGCGCGCGTGCTGCGCAGCGACGGCAGCGCGATTGCGGGCCTTTACGCAGCGGGCGAGGTGACCGGCGGCTTCCATGGCGCGGCCTACATGACCGGCTCTGCGCTCGGCAAGGCGGTGGTGTTCGGGCGGCTTGCCGGGATGGCTGCGGCGGCGCAATGAACATCCTCGTGCTGATCGCAGGCGTGCTCGATCCGAAATGGCCGGTCGCGCCCTTGGGCGACGGTTTGCCGGAACGCGCCGCCGATCGCCTGATCCTCAGCCCGTTTGACGAAGCCGCGCTCGAAATCGCCTTGCGCATCAGGGATGCACACAGCGACACCGCGATCCGGGCGCTTGTCGCCGGCGGGGCGGAGGCCATCCGGCTCGCGCGTGCGGTCGCGGCGCTCAATATCGCCGATGTCGCGACCGTGGCCTTGGCCGCGCCGTGGGATCAGGCCGCCAACGCGCGCGAACTGGCGGCGGTGTGCGATGATGCGGACCTTGTCCTGATGGGCCGCGAATTCGGCGATTGCGACGACGGACTGGTTCCGCCGATGCTTGCCGGATTGCTGGGCAAGCCGTTTTTCGGGCGTGTGCAAGTGGTCGAGGCGACAGGCGCGATCCGGCTGATGCGCGAGGCAGCGATCTGCGAGGAATGGCTGACGGTTGCGCAGCCGGTCGTGGCCAGCGTGACCAATGACCGGCGCACACGCTTGCGCAAGCCGCTGATGAAGAACGTGATGATGGCGCGGCAGGCCCGGATTGAAGCCTTGACGATCGGAACGCTGGCGCAGGCACCCACCGGCGGCGCTGATCTTGCGGGCGTGAGCGCGCACGCGGGCGCCCGTGCCATGGTCGATTGTGCGATGATCGGCGGTTCGCCCGAAGATCAGGCAAGCGCGATCGCCGCCCTGCTTGTGGAGGCTGCACGATGAGCCGCTGGCATGTTTTCGGCGTACGCCCGGGCGGGGCTTGTCCGACCCTGCTGCCCGCCTTTGAGGAACCGACCTTGCTGGTTTTCCCCGCCACCGCCGAGGGCGAAGCGCTGTGCGGGGCCATTGCGGCGGCCAGCGGCGCGGCCATGCTCGGGCGGATCGCCTCGCTCGCGCGCGAGGGGGATGCGCTTGTCGCATCGCGGACCACGCATGGCGGGCGTATTGCCGTGCGGTTGCGGGTTGCCGGGGGCCTGGCCGTGGCGGTGGTGAACGACATGCCCGACCTCGACGGCGAAATCGCGCTGGGCGCACCCGTCGAACCGGCGCCGGAACGCATCGCCCGCGCCGATCAGCGCGTGGCGCTGGAAAGCGCACGGATCGTGCTGGGCGGCGGGCGCGGGCTGGACGAGGCAGGCTTTGCCCTGCTGGAACGTATCGCCGAGGCGCTCGGCGGGGCAGTCGGCGCCAGCCTGCCTGCGGTTGACCTCGGCCTTGCCCCGGTGTCGCAGCAAGTGGGGCAGTCGGGCAAATTCGTGACGCCTGCGCTCTATTTTGCGGTCGGCATGTCAGGCACGCCGCAACATCTCGCCGGAATCGGCAGCGCCACGCGCCTGATCGCGCTCAACAACGATCCCGCCGCAGCCATCTTTCGCGTGGCAGAAGCCGGAGCGGCGGCAGATGCGCGCACTCTTCTGCCGCTTGTCCTGCGCGCAGTCGAAGCGCGGCTTGCCGCCTGACCGACCAGTCAGGCGCGTGTCGTCAGGCGCCCGTCCTGGCGAGGTCCAGCGCTGCCTGTGCAATGCGCAGATCCTGTTCGGCGCTGCCCCCGCTCACACCGAGGCCTCCGATCAGTGCGCCGTCCTGAACGATGGGAACCCCGCCGCCCAGGATGGTGAAACGCGGCGCCTTGAGCAGACCATGCAGCAGCGCGGGCTCATCCTTTATCCGGTCATGCCATTCATGCGTCGGAACGCCGAACGAGGCCGCAGTATAGGCTTTGTCCTGTGCAATATCGATGCTGATCAGCGGCGCACCGTCCATGCGGCACAATCCCTTGATCACACCGGCTTCGTCGGTGACTGCGATGACCACGGCAACGCCGAGGGCGGTCGCTGTCTGTTCGGCATGGGTGAGGATACGTGTGGCAGCTGCGGATCGGATCGACAGTTTGGTCAGGGCTAGCGACATGGCGATGGCTCGGTCAAAAGAGAGTGTCCCGGGCAGGGGCCGCGAGGGCCGCCCCTGCCCGGAGCGTCTCTATCAGGTCACGACTTCGAGGAAAGCCGGATTGAGCTGGCGGTCATGATAATAGACCGCCGCGCCGACTTCTTCCCAGGTCCAGGTCAGCGGATCCCAGTCGGGATAGGTCTGATAGCCGCCGGCGAAAGTCTCGAAACGGTTGCCCGACGGGTCGAAGGCATAGATCGTGGTGCCGCGCGTCACACCGTGGCGGGTCGGCCCCATGTCGATCGAAATCCGGTTCATCGACATGATGTCGGCGGCGCGCAGGACTTTTTCCCAGCTTTCCAGCAGGAACGAGACGTGGTGGAGCTTGTTGGGCTCGGGATGGCGGACAAAGGCGATGTCATGCGCCTTGTTGGAACACGCCAGCCAGATCGCGAGCTGGGTCTTGCCGTCTTCGAGCAGGATCTGTTCGGTCAGGTAAAAGCCGAGCACGTTGACGAAGAAATCCTGAACCTTTTCGATGTCGGGGCCATAGAGCAGCCCGTGGTCGAAGCGGATCGGCGCAATGCCGCGCTCGCTTTCCGGGTTCCACGGCGGCGGGTTGTCGACCATCTGCGGCGAATTGGCCTTGCCCTTTTCCGCATAGAGCTCGATCGCGTGGCCAGAGGCGATTTCAAAGCGGACGCGTTCGCCTGTCTGGAGCAGGTCGCCAGCGGGAATGCGCTCGGTAGGATAGCCATAGGCGCGCACATCGGCTTCGAGCTTGTCGAGCGTAGCGGGCGAATCCACCTTGAAGCCAAAGAAGTCGATCCCGGCCTGGTCCGCTTCGCGCAGGATGATGCTGTTGTGGTCGCGTTCGTCCCATGCGCGGTAATAGACCCGGCCATAGGAATCGCGCCCCGTTTCGATCAGGCCGAGCACTTCGCCATAGAAATGCATCGCTTCCTTCATGTCCAGCACCCGGACGGCCGCGTGGCCAGGGCGCAATACGCCAGTCATGCCCATATCACTCTCCTGTCAGTTTTCTGTCTTGTCCCGGTCGCGCAAAGGCGCGGCCCATCTTGCCAATCACGGTTACGCAGAGGTCGCTGGTCGGGATGATCCGGCAGGCGAGCGCATAGCCTGCGCTTTCTTCCTCGATCGCGACATGCGCGCGGCTCATGACCCGACGTTCGCAACTGCCTTCCAGAACGCGCACTTTGCACACGCCGCAGCCGCCATTGCGACAACCGACCGGAATGCCCTTGCGCCCGAGCCGCTCCATCGCCTGAAGCAGCGTGAGGCGGTCGTTGCAGGCGAGCGTTTCGCCGGTTTCGACAAAGCGGACGGTATGCGTTGCCATGCGCTGCGCCCTTCAGAATTTCTTGAAAAAGGGCGAGCGCACTTGTTGCGCGTCGGCGGCGGAAATGAATTTTTCGACGAAGATGTCGCGTTCGAACAGACGGCCCTGCATCAGGGTCGAGATGCAGGCGTCGATCATCATCGGCGGGCCGCAGAGATAGGCGGTATGGCCCCGGAAATCGTTGTCGAAATGGGCCCGTGCCGCGTCATGGACATACCCGCGCGCACTGGTCCAGTCGCTGCCCTCGGGTTCGTCGGACAGCGCGGGGACATAGGTGAAATTCGCATGGGCCTTGGCCAGTGCGACAAATTCGTCGTGGTAATAGAGCTCGGCCCGGTTGCGCGCGCCATAGACCAGCGTGATCGGCTGCGTTTCGCCATGGGCAAGGAGGTCGAGTATCATCGAGCGCGGGCTCGACAGGCCCGATCCGCCCGCCAGAAACAGGAACGGCGTCTTGCGCGAGGTGCGCAGGAAAAACCGGCCATAGGGCCCGGCCACCGTGACACGATCGCCCACTGCCATCTGCTGGTGGATATAGCCGGTCGCGGCTCCCCCCGGAACGAGGCGGATATTGAGCTCGATCTCGTCGCCTGCCCCGGGCGGATTGGCCAGCGAGAACGGGCGGGTCAGCCGTTCGTGTCCGGGGATGTGCAGGTTGACGTATTGACCCGACTGGAATGGCAGCGTTGCTCCACCGTCGAGCTTGACGAAGACCGCCTTGATCGTCGGGGTCAGGGTTTCGATCCGGCTGACCGTGCCGGGGAAATCCTCGACCGGGATATTGCGCGCATCGGGCTCTTCGTCGATGTCCGCCTCGATCGTCACATCGCTTTGCGGTATCGCGCAACAGGCGAGCGTCTTGCCCTCTTCCCGCTCGAAATCCATCAGCGCAAAAGTCGAGGCTTCGCCGTGTTCGACTTCGCCGTCGAGGACTTGCACCTTGCACGTGGCGCACAGGCCGTGGCCGCAGGCATGGGGCAGATAGATCCCGTGGCGCAGGCTGGCATCGAGGATGGTCTGGCCATCCTCGACGGTGATCGTCTGCCCCAACGGTTCGATGGTCAGTTCATAGCCCATGGTTCAGCTGCCCGAACCCTTGATGCCGCAGAGCCCCGGCGTGCGGAAGCGCAGGCAGTCCTTGTGACCAAGGCCGTTTTCGGCCAGGCTCTTGTTGACATCGGGTGCCCACGGCTTGCCCGACTTGAGCCATTCGACTTTGCTCCAGTCGATCAGGGCAAAGTCGGGATGGGCGCCGAACGAGGCGGGGAAGATCCCTTCGATCAGGTCGCCAAAGCGCATCGCCGGAGGCAGCGCCCAGGCAAACGGGGCGCAGAACATGAGATGCTGGTCCCAACCCACGAAGAGCATGATATTGCCGTGGAACTTGTCAACGCTGTCGGCAACGCGCAGCGGATAGTCCTTGATTGCCTTGACGGGCATGATTTTGTCCCCCTCGCTCAGTTCTGCGTGCTGGTCTGGCGCCAGGCGCGGAAATTGGCTTCGTCCTCGCTGCCGACATAATCCATGTTGTCGCGACCGTTTTGCAGGTTGTAATACCGCAGAACTTCCTCGATCGGATTGAAGTCCGGCTTGGTCGGATCGGCATCGGGCATGAAACAATTGCCCTGATAGATCTGTTGTACCGGAAGCCAGGCCTGCACATACTTTTCCGGTTCGTCGTCAAAGATGTGCTTACAGTGATCCGAACAGAAGTGATACTTGTCGCCCTCAAATTCGGATTCGCGATAGCAGATCTGGGTCGGATCGGTCGGCTCGGTAAAGATCATCGGAATCTGGCACACCTGGCACAGCTGCGGCAGAGTGGTGTTGTAGAACCGGCGACCTTCTGCGGCTTCCTTGGCCCAATGTTCAAAGCGCGGGCGATAGTACTGGTCGAACGTGTCCGGATATTTCGCCGACAGCCAGTCCATTTCCTCGCTCGACGGCAGCCAGCCGTGGAAATTGGAGACGGCGGAATATTGATAGAACGTCGCCCATGCCTGGTGCGAGATATGTTCCTTGTCGATCAGCGCCTGCTTGGCGCAATCGGGCATCTTGATGCCGTACCGTGCCAGATCGTTGAACAGGGCTGTGGCATTTTCCTCGAAATAGATTTCCCAGGCTTCTTTCCAGCTCATCACTTTCTTGGGAAGCATATAGTCCATCATCATGGCGACGAGTGTCAGGACGCGGATTCCGCGCCACGTCCACTTGTCGATCCACTTTTGAACGATCGGGATATTGTCGGGATCCTGCTCCAGCATGAAGCGGATGCATTCGAGGCCGAGCGTCATGTGGCGCGCTTCGTCGGACTGGGCCGAAAAGCCGAACGTCATCGCGCCCATGTCGCCGTTGTAGGCTGCGCCGGAAACAAACGGCACGAACAGCAGGTTCGTCAAAACGTATTCAAAACTGAATCCGATGGCGACCATGAATTCGAACGGGCCGGACGTATAGGCATCGTCAAAAAACGACCGCGGCACCGACATGTACCACACCTTCTGGAGCATTTCCGGGAAGGAGTGAAAACCGTTGTAGTAGCGGTTGTAGTTCGACATCGAGTGGATCTGGGTCTGCGCGTGCCGCATTTCGTCGAGCGACTGCATCTGGCAGGCCACGCGCGGCCCCACGCCGGGGAACTGGCGTCCGACATGGGCAAAGCCGCGGTGCGCCATATATTCGAGCGGAGAAATGCCGTTGAGAAACAGCTTCAGCGTGTTGACGTAGCGCGCGTCGGTGATGCCGAGGTGGCCGTTGTTCTGATTGAACGCGTCAAGGATCGCGTAAAGCTTGCGCTCTTTTTCCGCCTGATATTTCCAGTAGGCGTCCATGGTCAGGCGGAATGGGTCTTCCCACTTGTCCCAGTCGTGGATCTTGATGCCTTCGAATTTGGCATAGGGAAACACTTTGTCCATCGGCTGATAGGTGGTTTCCCAGTCAAGGCCGCGCGTCATCAACGCGTATTTTTCCTTGATGCCGAGCTTTTTCTTGGTGGTGGTGGGCATGTCCATGGTGGTGGTTCCTCGCAATGCGTCGGACGATCAGTTGTGCCAGGCGAGCGTGAAAGCGTCGTCGGTTTCGTCGATGTTGCCGGTCAGGGTGATCAGGTAGAGCTGCAGTTCCTGCAGGTCGAAATCGCGCCCCATGTGTTCCTCGACGGTTTCGCGCCGAATGGTCAGGCTGCCGGGGCGGATCACGCGGACCATCGCGGGCTGTTCGTCTACCGTTGTGCCGGGATTGTCGGCCAGGATGGCCTCGACGATCGCCCGGCTTTCGTCACTGGTCTGAAAGGCGATGAAAACATTGTCGGCCATGAGATTCAGCCCTTCGCGCTGACGGTGATGCCAAGCTTGGCAAGGCGGGCGGAAAACTGTTCGACCAACTGGTCGACCACGCCTGCGGTTTCGGCGCCGAAGATGATCCCGGCGGGGCCTTCGACCGCAGCGCGGGCGAGCGGCAGGTATTGGGCGATCCAGCCTTCGATCCGGGCCTTGTTCGCCTCGGATTCGGCTGCGGCGAGCTTGACCACGGCATTGGTCCAGCGGCTGCTTTCGCCAAACCATTCGGCCTCGAACCGGGTCAGCATGGTGACCACCGCGCCCGCGCCCATACCGGCAAGACGGGTGTCGATTTCGCCATAGAACAGCGGGAACAGCAGGCCATCGAGCACCACGGCATGGGCGATGAACAGTTCGAACCAGTCGCTCAGCACGAAGCAGTCTTCGACGTATTTGCGCAGGCCCTGCCACTCGGCGCCCTCGATCCAGGCCGCCTTGGCCTCGTCGAGCGCGGCCTCGTTGCCCAGCGTCAGCCCGACGCGGGTCAGGTACTGCGCCATGCCGAGGTGATCCATGGCATGATAGAGCGCGGGCGATGTGAACGCCGTGCCAAAGCCATAGGCGGCCATGAACATGCAATTGGTATTGCCGCCCCATTCGAGATGGCGCAGCGGCACATAGAGCCTGAGCGCAAGTTCGCGCACGGCCGGCGGAATGGCGGCGGCCAGATCGCGATCCTCGACGAGGGCAAAGTCGGCCTCGGCGGCTTCCTGCATGCGGGCGCGGGCCAGGGTGTACGAGCCGTAATAGAACTGGCGCGGATCGAGCAGCTTGTACCAGTCGGCCATGACGATGGCGGTGCGGCTGGCGTCAAAAATCTCGTATTCCGGCGCCCAGAGCGGGCGATAGTGGAAATTGATCGTCGCCTGGAGGTCGTAAATGCCCTCCTGATAGCGTGACGCAGGCTTGTCGCCGCCGATCCGTCGCGCGACGTGGGTAAAGGTCTGGCGCAGCGGCTTTACGGTGACGGTGCGAAGATCGAGTTGCATCAGATGCTCCTGCCGGGAAGGTCGGATGAAGGGGTAACGGTGGATTTCTGACCGGCTGCGGCGCGGGTCGCATCGCTGAGCCGCCAGAGAAAATCGCTGTGATCGGCGGCCGGGTCGGCCTCGAGGTGAGTGACGCCCTGTTCCTTGCAAAAGGCGGTAAAGGCATCGCGCGGCAGCAGCATTTCGACATAGATTTCAGGTTCGCCGATCGCGAAGTCGAACGCGACAAAGCCGTCGGGTCGCACTTCGGTGACACGGACGAATTTGGCATTGGCATCGATGCCCGTGCCCGTGCCCGCATCCGGCGCCGGGCAGTCCTGCTGCACCATCGCATCCTCCAGATATTGTTCTTGTTGACCCGGATGATCGACCGATTCGCGGCTGCGTTCAAAAGTAAATTGCGCGACTGGCGAGAAAGTGCAAAAATCTCGAGAAATAGGCGTTTAAGCGGACGATGTGGGCGCTTTGAGTGCGGCTTGATCCGCAAGCGATTTATGGTTTGATCATTTTTTGAAGCAGGCACCTCATCAAATCATAAGGGTGCCGCAGGAGGGACAGGATGGCCAAGGTGCCGACACCGCAACGCGAGGCGAAGACCGCCGGGGCGTGTCAGGATCGCGTCGAGCCCGATCGTCACCGCGACAGCGGCGACTGGTTCGGGGTCGATGTCGAACAGTTGTCCGCGCGGCTGCGCTTTCATCCCGACGATGCGCATATCTGGCTCGAAAGCGAACGCATGGTGCTGTTGCACCTGACAGCCTTTTCCAGCCTGCGTCGCGAATTGATCGAGGCGGCCGGGATCGAGACGGCGCGCAAGGTGCTCTATCGCGTCGGGCAGGTTTCCGGCACGCTCGATGCCGCGATCGCGCGCCGGGCCATGCCCCATGCCGGGCCGGTCGAGGCGTTCAAGGCGGGGCCCCGGCTTCACGCGATCGAAGGCATGGTGGTGCCCGAACAGGTCCGGCTGGAACTCGATGCCGAAACCGGCTTTCACATCGGCGAATGGATCTGGCGCCATTCCGCCGAAGCCGATGCGCATATCCAGGCCTTTGGCATTGGCGCGGAGCCCGCTTGCTGGACTCTGCTGGGCTATGCCAGCGCCTATTCCAGCGCGTTCATCGGGAATCCCACGCTCTATCGCGAAGTGGAATGCCGCGCGATGGGCGCGCCGCATTGCCGCATCGTTGGCAAACCGGCGGCGCTATGGGCCGATGAGGGCGGCGCAGGCGATGTCGGGCTCGACTTGCACGGCGCGGCGCAAAGTCCGTTCCTGGGTCCATTTCTGGGCGAACGGATCGGTGGCGCGGGCGAATGGTCGGGCAGCGCGGCGGGCGATGCGCTGATCGGCGAATCCCCGGCCTTTGCCGCGATGATGAGTACGGTACGCCGAATTGCCGACACTTCCGCGAACGTGCTGTTGCTGGGCGAGCCAGGCGCGGGCAAGAAGACCGTCGGGCGCGCGATCCATCGCTTGTCGCGTCGCGCGTCGCGGCCCTTGCTGGTTGTCAATTGCGCGCGCCATGACGGCGATGATCTGGCGCTCGATCTGTTTGGCCGCGAACGCAGCGGCGACGAACCGGCGCGGCCGGGCAAGCTCGAACGGTTGAACGGCGGCACCTTGCTGCTCGAGGACGTGCAGACGATCACGCCGCGTTTTCAGGCCAAGCTGATGCAACTGCTGGTCGACCGTCAGGTCGAGCGGCTGGGTGGGGGGCAGCCGCGCGCGATCGATATCCGGGTGATCGCCTGCGCGAACGACGAGCTGGCACGCGCGGTACGCGATGGCCGGTTTCGGCAGGATCTCTATTACAAGCTGGGCGTCTGTTCGGTGGCTGTCCCGCCGCTGCGTGACCGGCGCGGCGATTTGCCCGCGCTGATCCGTCATTTTGCGGGCCTCCACGCGGCGCACTACGGCAAGACCCTGGGCGGGCTGACAATGGATGCGGCGGGATACCTGCTCAGCCACGATTTTCCCGGCAATATTGCCGAATTGGAAGCGATGATGGAGCGCGCGGTGATCATGGCCAGCGATGACGGAATGATCCGCACCCATCACTTGTTGTCGGTTGCCGATTTGCACCAGCCCTCGTTTTTTCGCGTCTCGGACGCGGGCGGGCTGGTCCATTCGGATCAGCCGGACACCGCCGGGGACATGGCGGTGCAGACCGAGCGGATGTTGCGCGGGCAATTCAATCTCGAAGCGTTCGAGGCGGATCTCATCCAGCGCGCGGTCGCCCAGGCGCAAGGCAATCTGGCGCAGGCGGCGCGGATGCTCGGGATCACCCGGCCGCAGCTGGCCTACCGCTATGCGCGGCTGAGGGGGGAACACGCGGATTGAGCCGCGCGGCGGCTCAACTGTCGTTCGAACTGACCACTGCGCTTTCGACCGACAGTATCACGTCGAGCGTGGCGCGGATGTGCTGTTCGATCAGGGCACCGACGGTCACTTCGTCGCGCGCCATCGCGGCTTCGAAAATGGCCACGTGCTCGGCATGGACATCGCGCTCGGGCGGGGCGTTGTTGAGCGCGATGCGGCGATAGCGTTCGGACTGGCGATAGAGAATGGTCAGGAAATAGCGCGTCCAGGGGGAATCAAACCCTGCGACCAGCGCTTCATGGAACTTCTTGTTGCACTCTTCCCAGTAATCGTCGTTCTGGCGATAGGCGCGCCGTTCTTCGGCCAGCGACAGGCGATGGAATGCGCCGGACAGATTGACTTCCCATTCGTCGTCGCCCTGGCGCACCGCCATGCGCACCGCATGGGCTTCGAGCGTGGCGCGCGTCTCGGTGATGTCGGTAAAATCGGCGATCGACACCGGCGCGACGATAAAGCCGCGCTGTTCGCGCGATATGACCAGCGCATCGGCCACCAGCAAGGCAAGCGCCTCGCGCATGGTGGCGCCGCTGACATTGTATAGCCCTTTGAGGTGTTCGGCACGGAGCCGTTTGCCCGGTTTCAGTTCGCCGTAAATGATGTCCGAGCGCAGGCGCTGATACACGTCCTGTACCAATGTGCGCGGGGCAGTTTCGGGCGAAGGGGCGACATCAAGCCGTCGCTCGCGGGTGGTCGGCATAACGTTTCCTTGCGCAGCAACAGGGGCGCCCGTCAACGGGAATTTGCGGGCTTTGTATAAAATCTCGAGATTTTGTCTTGCAAACGGGATTTATGGAGATAATCAAGAATCCGAAAACACGTCGCGCCGTTCGCCCGCGGCTGATTCGAGCGGGATCGCTCAGGTTCCGCGAGATTGCTCGATCATGTGCGAAGGATTCCATGACATGGGTCAGATTGTGAAACTCGATGACGTTCGCACGGCAAGCCTCTTGCCCAACTATGTCGCGGGCCAATGGGTCACCACGGCGCAGCGGTTCGACAATATCGACCCTACCACCGGGGAAGTGATCGGCAGTGTCTGCGAGGCCGGTCGCGGCGAAGTCGATGCTGCGGTGATGGCCGCGCGAAAGGCGCTGTCGGGCCCATGGGGGCAGATGAAGGCGGCCGACCGGGTTGCCATGCTCCATGCGATTGCCGATCGCATCACTGCGCGGTTTGCCGATTTCGTGGCCGCCGAAGTGCGCGACACGGGCATGCCGCTGCACTTTGCCGACCATGTCAACGTTCCGCGCGGCGCTGCCAATTTCAAGGTCTTTGCCGATCTGTTCGCCAATGTCCCGACCGAGACATTCCCGATGGATACGCCGGACGGCGGCACTGCGCTCAACTATGGCCTGCGCGTGCCGCGCGGGGTGATCGCGGTCATTTCGCCGTGGAACCTGCCGCTGCTGCTGACGACGTGGAAGTTGGGCCCGGCGCTTGCCTGTGGCAACACCGTGGTGCTCAAGCCGTCGGAGGAAACGCCTTCGAGCGCCAATCTGCTCGCCGAAGTCATGGCCGAAGTCGGTGTGCCGGACGGCGTGTTCAACGTCATTCACGGCCACGGCGCCGATGCTGCCGGGCAATGGCTGACCGAACATCCCGAAGTCGACGGCATCACCTTTACCGGCGAGACTTCGACCGGAGAGGCGATCATGCGCGCTGCGGCCAAGGGCGTGCGTCCGGTGTCGTTCGAAATGGGCGGCAAGAACAGCGCGGTGGTCTTTGCCGATGCCGACATCGACGCGGCTGTGGCAGGCCTTGCCCGTTCGTGTTTTCAAAATACCGGTCAGGTCTGTCTCGGCACCGAACGGGTGTATGTCGAAAGAGCGGTGTTCGACGAAGTCGTCGCGCGGCTGGCGGCGGTGGCGCGCGCGCTCAAGCCCGGCCGTCCGGGCGAGGATGGCGCCGATTTCGGTCCGCTCAATTCGCGCACCCATCAGGAAAAGGTGCTCGGCTATTACCGGATTGCCCGCGACGAAGGCGCAGCGGTGGTGACCGGCGGCGGTGTTCCCGCCATGCCCGACCATCTGAAAGGCGGCTGGTGGATCGAGCCGACCGTATGGACCGGGCTGGGCGACGATGCCCGCGTGGTCAACGAGGAAATCTTTGGCCCCTGCTGCCACATCGCCCCGTTTGACAGCATCGATGAAGTGATCGGGCGGGTCAATGCCACGCGCTACGGTCTGGCCGCGTCGGTGTGGACGTCGAACCTGTCCACGGCGCATCGCATGGGGGCCGCGCTCGAGGTCGGCATCTGCTGGGTAAACAGCTGGTTTCTGCGTGACCTGCGCACCGCGTTCGGTGGTGCGAAGCAATCGGGCATCGGGCGCGAAGGCGGGGTGCACAGCCTCGAATTCTATACCGAACTGCGCAACGTGTGTGTGAGGCTGTGACGATGACTGCGCTTTCCCCCGATACGATTGCGGCGCTCGGCGATGCGCTGTTCGATGCCCTTGAATCGCGCACGCCCGTCGCGCCGCTGACGGATGCTCATCCCGACATGGCGATCGAGGATGCCTATCGCATCCAGATGCGGATGATCGAACGGCGGCTGTCGCGTCCGGGAGCCGCCCGTGCCGAACGCGTGATCGGCAAGAAGATCGGCGTGACCTCGCAGGCGGTGATGGACATGCTCGATGTCCGTCAGCCCGATTTCGGTCATCTGCTCGCCTCGATGGCCCTGCCCGAAGGCGAGCCCTTGCCGATGGACCGCCTGATCGCGCCGCGCGCCGAAGGTGAAATCGCCTTTTTGCTGAAGGACGATCTGACCGGGCCGGGGGTGACGCCGGATCAGGTGATCGCCGCCACCGAATATGTCCTGCCGTGTTTCGAGATCGTCGATTCACGCATTCGCGACTGGAAAATCCGCATCCAGGACACCGTGGCGGACAATGCCTCGTGCGGGATGCTGGTGGTCGGGGCCGCGATTGCCGACCCGCGCACGCTCGACCTCGGCCTTGTCGGCATGACCATCATGCGCAACGGCGAAATCGTCGGCACCGGTGCGGGCGCGGCGGCGCTCGGGCATCCGGCGGCGGCGGTGGCCTGGCTTGCCAACACGCTTGGTGCGCTCGGCATTCCGCTCAAGGCGGGCGAAATCATCCTGTCGGGCGCGCTGTCGGCGCTGGTGCCGCTGGCTCCGGGCGATGTCCTGTCGATGACCATCGGCGGCATCGGAAGTGTCAATCTTGTCTGTTCGGGAGCGCGCGCATGACCCTTTCCACATCCGATGTGGCGATGCTGGCCGAACGGCTTGACCAGGCGGCGCTCGAACGCCGCGCCATTGCCAAGATCACCAATGAATTCCCCGACATGGGCTGGGATGATGCCTATCGCATTCAGGACGCGCTCAAGGCGCGGATCGAGGCGCGCGGGGCCGATTGCCGCCTGCTGTTCAAGGCGGGGCTGACGTCGCGTGCAAAGATGGTGCAGATGGGGGTCAGCGAGCCGGTGTTCGGCTTTCTCAAGCCCGACGGGCAGGTGGGCAATGGCGGTACAACGCCTGCCACGGCCTATATTCACCCGCGCGTCGAGGCCGAGATTGCGGTGCGGCTCAAGCGTCCGCTCAAAGGGCCGGGCTGTCACGTCGGCGATGTGCTGGCGGCGATCGACGAAGTCATGGTCGCGCTCGAGATCATCGACAGCCGTTACGAGAATTTCAATTTCGACCTCAAGAGCGTGATTGCCGACAACACCTCGGCGGCAGGCTGGGTTCTGGGCGAACCCGTGCGGTTTCGTCCGGGCATGGACCTGGCCCATTGCGGCATCGTCATGCGGATCAACGACGCGATTGTATCGACTGTCGCCGGCTCTGCGGTGCTGGGCCATCCGGCGGTGCCGGTGGCGATGCTGGCCAACCTTTTGGCGGCGCAGGATCGCGAAATTCCCGCCGGCGCGCTGATCCTGACCGGGGGCGCCTCGGCGGCGTGCGCGGTCAAGGCGGGCGACCGGGTCGATCTTGCCATTCAGGGCATGGGTGCCCTGTCGGTTCACTTCAACTGATCGGGGAGAACAGCGATGCCGATCATTCAGGCCTGGCTGCTTGAAGGGCGCGATGCCGAAACCAAGGAAAAGTTCATCGCTGCGGTGACCGAAGCGGCGGTCACTTCGCTCAAGGCGCCGCGCGAGAGCGTGCGCGTGATCATTACCGAAATGCCCGGCACCCATTTTGGCATTGCCGGGGAAAGCTATGCCGCCAAGCGGCGTCGCGAGGCGGGAGACCCGTGATCAGATTGTAATCTGTAAAAAATTTATAAGGGGGAGTGATAAAGATGCGTTTTACAGGCACTTCGGTGCTTGCGATGGCGTGCGTCCTGTGCACGGCTGTCGTGAGCCAGACTTCGTATGCAGCCGAGGCGGACAGCGCCAGGCCTGAGGGGGCTGCGCAGGATGTCGCCAAAGACACAGGCGGCCTGCAGGAAATCATCGTCACCGCGCAAAAGCGCGTGGAAAGCGCCCAGACCGTACCGATCGCGATCTCGGTGTTTTCGGGCAAGACGCTGTCCGAACGCGCGGTCGGCAATGTCAGCCAGCTTGCCTCGGTCGCACCCAATGTCAATTTTGACAACGGCGTCGCCTTTACCGGCACCACCGCCGTGCTCGCCGCGTCGATCCGCGGCATCGGGGCGAGCGATTTTGCCTTCAACATCGATCCGGGCGTTGGCGTCTATGTCGACGGGATCTATCTGGCGCGCTCGCTTGGTGCCAATCAGGATCTGCTCGACACCGGCCGTATCGAAGTGCTCAAGGGGCCGCAGGGCACGCTGTTCGGGCGCAATACCATCGGCGGCGCCGTCTCGATCGTCACGCGTGATCCCAGTTCGACGTTCCGCGTCGCCGGTGACATCACCAAGGGCCGTTTCGACAAGACCGAAGCGCGCGGCGCCATCGACATGCCGCTGACCGACAAGGTGACGTCGCTGGTCACGTTCGATGTGCGCAACAGCGACGGGTATTCGCAGCGCATCCCGTTTCCCAGCGCGCTGGTCAACAATTCGCCGTCCTATACCGCCTATCCGCAGACCGGCTATGACTCTCCGTCGCGCGAAGGCGGCGGCAGCAATTCCTCGCTGCGCGGCAAGATCAGATACGACGGCGGCAATTTGCGCCTGACGCTGAGCGCCGATTATCAGTATAACACCGAAACGGCGGCCTATTCGCTGCTTCAGGTGCTCAATGATCCGGCGGTGACCGGCAGCCCGAACTTTGCCTTTCTCTACAACACGTGCCTTTCCGCGCCGACGGGTGCGCTGCAATCGCTCGGCCTGATGAATCTGTGCAGCACGTTTGGCACGCAGTATCCGTCTGTCCGGCGCGGCCAGACCACCCCGGTCAATATCGTCGTGAACACGCCGGGTGCGAACACCGGTGCGGATCCGAGCAAGTACCAGTTGCTGTTCACCAACCAGTTCATCACCGGCAATCCCGATACGACCTATGCCAATGGCAACAATTTCTCCAACTTGTGGAATCTCGGGATCACGCTCAACGGCGAATACGACATCGCGCCGAACCTGATGCTGAAATCGATCACGGGCTATCGCTCCAGCCACTGGCGCAGCGGTCTCGACGGTGACGGATCGCCGCTCGATATCTTCCAGCTCAGCTTTTATCAGCATCAGGCGCAGTTCAGCCAGGAATTCCAGTTTGTCGGCAATGCGCTCGACAAGAAGCTGAACTACGTCGCCGGGCTCTATTTCTTCACCGAGCGCGGCTATCTGCTCGATCAGGTCAGCTTTGCCGGGGGGATGGACCAGATTGACGGGCCCAACTGGTTCAAGACCACCAACTACGCCACTTTTGCCCAGGTCGACTATCGCCTGTCGGACTTCATCGGATTTACCCTCGGTGGGCGCTATACCCATGAAAACAAGGATTTCGAGGGTGGGCAGCAGGAAGTCAACGGGCTGTTCTACAAACTCGTCGGTTCGGTTGCCTTTGCCGGTACGCCGCTCGGCAATACCGCGCTGAGCAATGTCTGCGCCGATACAAGCGGCAATATCTATCCGGGCGCGGTCCTGATCGGCGGCCAGACCTGCCAGCAGGCGCTGGGCTATCCCACCGCCAACAACAGCAATCCGTTGCGCATCTATCCGACGGGGATCAACACCAAGGTCTTCAACAACTTCTCGCCCAAGCTCGGCGTGCAGTTGCACCCCGCCGAACAGGTCATGCTCTACGGCTCGTTTTCGGCCGGGTACAAGACCGGGGGCTGGACCACACGCTATACGACGCCGCAAACGTCGGTTTCCGGGTTCAATCCGGAAAAGGCAGACACGTTCGAAATCGGCCTGAAATCGACTTTCCTTGGTCGCAAGCTGCAATTCAACGTGGCCGCGTTCGATACCAATTATCGCGGTATCCAGCTCAACTATCAGGTCGGCACGTCGCCGACGATCGCCAACGTGGGCAATGCGCGGATCAAGGGCGTCGAAGTCGAAGTCAACGCACGACCGACGCGCATTCTGACGCTCAATGCGTCGCTCGGCTATACCGACGCGCACTATACGTACCTCGATCCGGCGGTGCAGGTGACCAGCGCACCGACCAGCTATGAAGCCGGTGCGACAGTCGGCGGTACGCTGCCCAAGACACCGCACTGGAAGACCAATCTCGGGCCGCGTTTCGACTTTCCGCTGGGCAATGGCGGCAAGATTTCAGCCCTTGCCGACTATACGTATACCTCGTCGATGCGGAACAACGTCGAAGGCACATTTGCCCTCGACCGTGCGGCCACCAATGTCGTCAATGCCAGCCTGATCTACACAGCGCCGGGCGAACGCTATACCGTGACCGTCGGCGGGACCAACATCACCAACGATCGCTATGTCACCTCCGGCTCGGCCATTCCGGCCTCGGGCGTGATTGCCGGGACGTATAGCCGTCCGTCCGAATGGTACGCGCGGTTCGGGTTCAAGTTCTGACCCGGCCTGTCCCCCGGTCGCAGCGGCGGCCGGGGGTTTTGTCGTGCCGCCAGTGGAGCGTTCATCGATGACCAGTGCCGATCCTCCCCAAAGCCCTGAAACCAGGCCCGAAATCGGGCGCAGCGTCGTCACCGGGGCCTACGCGACCAATCTCCATGATCTGGGTGGTGGCGAAGGCTGCCCCTTGCTGCTGATCCATGGATCGGGGCCGGGGGTATCGGCCTGGGCCAACTGGCGCGGTGTCCTGCCGGTGCTGTCGTCCGGGCGGCGGGTCATCGCGCCCGACATGGCCGGGTTCGGATTCACCGAGCGCGTGCCCGGTGCCCGCTATGACGGGGCCCTGTGGCTGCGCCAGATTGCGGATGTGCTTGACCGGTTGGGGATCGAACGGGTCGATCTTGTCGGCAACAGCTTCGGCGGAGCGATCGCGCTGGCCTTTGCGATTGCCCATCCCGAGCGGGTACGGCGGCTGGTGCTGATGGGCAGTGTCGGCGTGTCGTTTCCGATCACGCCGGGGCTTGATGCGGTTTGGGGCTATCGCCCCTCGATCGAGGCGATGAAGGGGCTGCTCGACATCTTTGCCCACGATCGCGCGCTGGTGACCGACGAACTGGCCGAATTACGCTATCGCGCCAGTATCCAGCCCGGTTTTCAGGAGAGTTTTTCGGCGATGTTTCCGGCACCGCGCCAGCGCTGGGTCGATGCATTGGCCAGCGACGAGGCGGCGATTGCCGCGCTGCCGCACCGCGCCTTGGTGATCCATGGCTGCGATGACCGGGTGATCCCGCTCGAGGCGAGCATGCGGCTGCATCGCCTGTTGGCGCAGTCCGATCTGCACCTGTTTGCCCGCTGCGGACATTGGACCCAGGTCGAGCGGGCGGGGGAATTCTGCGCGCTGGTGGAGGTTTTTCTGGCCTCGGACTGACGTCTGTTTTCACCACCTGAAACAACCGGGGGCCGCGCGCAATGCGCGGCCCTTTGTCGTTTGGGACAGCGCCGCAACCGCAGGATTCGGCGCCAGGCGAGGGGGGTGTGAAAATGATAAAATGGTGCGCGAAATTGTGATCATTTTCGCAGGTCGCGATCCAGGGGTGCTATCTTTCGATAAATAAAATACATATTAATCAATAATATGGTAATAAATCTCGATATTTTTAAAATATCTCGTTTTTAATTGCGACAATCCCGGACGGGGGGCACTATCGACCTCGATCGAGTGCCGGAACAATGGCATCGGGAGAGGATGGTTCGCAAAACCGGCGTCCGGCGCATAGCCGGCGCGCGCCGCTCTGCGCTCCTTTTCCCGCTCCCTGACGCACTCGCTGACCTGGGACATGGAAGGAGGATCGGATGGCGCTGCTCAACCGGATGGATTGGTATAACCTGGCGCGGACGACGAACTGGACGCCCGCCTATGTGACCGAAGACGAACTGTTTCCCCCCGAGCTGAGCGGCGGCTTTGGCCTGCCTGCGACGGCGTGGGAAGGCTATGACGAACCCTACAAACAGACTTATCCCGAATATGTGAAAGTGCAGCGCGAAAAGGACGCCGGCGCCTATTCGGTCAAGGCCGCGCTGGAACGCAGCCAGATTTTCGAAAACGCCGATCCGGGCTGGAAATCGGTAATGAAGGCGCACTATGGCGCGATCGCGCGCGGCGAATATGCCGCCGCCAGTGCCGAAGCGCGCATGATGCGCTTTTCCAAGGCGCCGGGCATGCGCAACATGGCGACGCTGGGCTGCATGGACGAAATCCGCCATGGCCAGATCCAGTTGTTCTTTCCGCATGAACACGTGTCGAAGGATCGCCAGATGGACTGGGCCTACAAGGCCTATGACACCAACGAATGGGCGATGATCGCCGCGCGGCATTTCTTCGACGACATCATGATGACGCGCGACGCGATCTCGGTGTCGATCATGCTGACATTCAGTTTCGAGACCGGCTTTACCAACATGCAGTTCCTGGGCCTGGCCGCCGACGCGGCCGAGGCGGGCGACCATACGTTTGCCAACCTGATCTCGAGCATCCAGACCGACGAATCCCGTCATGCACAGATCGGCGGTCCGGCGCTCAAGGTGCTGATTGAAAACGGCATGAAGGACGAGGCGCAAAAGCGGGTCGACATCGCGGTATGGACGGCGTGGAAGCTGTTTTCGGTACTGACCGGCCCGATCATGGACTATTATACCCCGCTCGAACACCGCAAGCAGTCGTTCAAGGAATTCATGGAGGAATGGATCGTCGCGCAGTTCGAACGCGCGCTGACCGACCTCGGGCTCGATCTGCCGTGGTACTGGGACAAGTTCATCGCCGATCTCAACGACACGCACCACGGCATGCATATGGGCGTTTATTACTGGCGGCCGACGGTGTGGTGGAACCCTGCGGCAGGCGTCACCCCCGAAGAGCGCAACTGGCTGGAACAGAAATACCCCGGCTGGAACGACACCTGGGGCAAGTGCTGGGACGTGATCATCGACAATGTCGTCGACGGCAACATGGCCCTGACTTTTCCCGAAACGCTGCCCATGGTGTGCAACATGTGCCAGCTGCCGATCATCGGCACGCCGGGCAACGGCTGGAATGTTCAGGACTATCCGCTTGAATACAACGGTCGGCTCTATCACTTCGGTTCGGATGTCGATCGCTGGGTGTTTCAGCAGGATCCGGCGCGTTATGCCGGCCATCTCAATCTGGTCGACCGCTTCCTCGCCGGAATGATCCAGCCGATGGATCTGTCGGGCGCTCTGCAATACATGAACATTGCACCCGGCGAATGCGGCGATGACGCGCACAACTATGCCTGGGCCGAGACCTATCGCGCGATGCGCGAGCTCAAGCTGGCGAGCTGATCCACCCCAACGAAGCGGCGCGGCGGCATCGCCGATGGATTGCCGTCGCGCCCCCGGTTCATCCCCTTTTCGCGAGAATTCCGATCATGGCCCTGTTTCCTCTCAGCTCGAATTTCGAAGGCGATTTCGTCCTGCAACTCGTCGCCGTCGATTCCGAAAACACCATGGACGAAGTGGCTGCGGCCTGCGCCCACCATTCGCTCAATCGCCGCGTTGCCCCGCGCCCCGGCACGATCCTGCGGGTGCGGCGCCAGGGGGCGAAGGACTATTTTCCGCGCGATCTGAAAGTCGCCGACAGCGGGCTGGCCCCCACCGAAACCGTGGAGATCATGTTCGAGGCCGTGCGATGAGCGGTACATTCACCAAAGTCTGCACGCTTGACGACGTGTGGGAAGGCGAAATGGAAACCTTTACCGTCAACGGGCACGAGATCCTGCTGGTCTGTGCGCCGGGCGGCGAGATCAGCGCGTTTCAGGGTATCTGTCCGCATCAGGACATCCCCCTGGTCGAAGGCAAGTTCGACGGCAAGACGCTGATTTGCCGGGCGCATTTGTGGCAGTTCGACGTGACCGACGGCAAGGGCATCAACCCTGACGACTGCGCGCTCGCCAAATATCCGGTGCAGATCGACGGTGAGGATGTGCTGGTCTGCACCGAAGGCGTCGCGGCCCTCTTCGCCCATAGCTGACATCCCGCAATTCGAAGGAATTTCTGCAATGAGCACGCACAAGGCGGGATCCGCCTATCACAACAATCTGGTCGGCCCGGTCATGCGCGCGGGCGATCTCGCCATGGCGGTTATCGAAGCGGCGCGGATCGACAATCCGGGCAAGCAGGTCACCGTCGATGACAAGCGCGCCTATATCCGCATCCATACCGAGCAGGAAATGATCCTGCGCGAGGAAACCATTGCCGAGGAACTGGGGCGTCCGTTCCACATCAACGATCTCGAAGTCGACCTGTCGTCGTTCGCCGGCCAGATCGAGAGCCAGCCCGGCGCGGTGCGCTTTTACTTCCAGAAAACCGTCTGAGCCCGAGGGGGAGCGATACCATGACCGAGGCACAAGTCCTGCAGCCGCTGAAAACCTGGAGCCATCTCGCCAAGCGCCGCCGCAAGCCGAGCGAATACGAGATCGTCAGCGCCAATCTGCACTACAACAATCGCGATCCCGAGGCGCCCTACGAAACCTCGCCCGACGTGTTCATGAACCGCTGGTACAAGCAGAACACGTTTGGCACCGCGCTGCGCCATGCCGACTGGAACGCGTTTCGCGATCCCGACGAGGTGATCTACCGCACCTACAACCTGATGCAGGACGGGCAGGAAACCTATGTGTTCGGCCTGTTTGACCAGTTCAATGCGCGCGAACACGACGTCGCGCTCGATGCTGCCTGGGCAAACCGGCTGGCCGCGCTGTTCGCGCCGGCGCGCTATCTGTTTCACACGCTGCAGATGGCATCGGCCTATGTCGGGCAGATGTCGCCGGCCAGCACGATCACCAATTGCAACTATTTCCAGATGGCCGACAGCTTTCGCTGGCTCAGCCATGTGGCCTATCGCACGGTCGAACTGGGCCGGGCCTTTCCCGATGCCGGGTTTGGCCGTGATGAACGCGCGCACTGGGAAAACGACGCGGCGTGGCAGGGCTTTCGCGAACTGACCGAACGCGCGCTCACCACCTGGGATTGGGGTGAGGCGATCGTCGTGCTCAGCCTGCTGGTCAAGCCCGCGGTCGAGGAAGCGGTGTTGCGCGGTCTTGGCGAATCCGGCCGCCACAATGGCG
>Ga0302202_10000630_pt1 | contig 46016 bp, 41 predicted proteins | sample II_Bog_N3_3_FD_194579 | JGI IMG/M metagenome (GOLD analysis project Ga0302202, IMG submission 194579) | Peat permafrost microbial communities from Stordalen Mire near Abisko, Sweden - II_Bog_N3_3 | ecosystem: Environmental > Terrestrial > Soil > Wetlands > Peat | place: Sweden: Abisko...
CGCCAACTACAACGCCCCGACCGTGGATCCGGTGCCGTACAAGGGTGTGCAGTACGTGGCCATCCCCGAGTTCCAGGGGCTGGGCGAGGAAGTGGCCCAGGAACTGGCCGCCTACCTGACGGGCCAGAAGAACGTGGATGCGGCTCTGGATGCCTGCCAGGCCGACGCGCTGCGCATGGCCAAGGAAGGTGGTTACCTCAAGTAGGAAGGCATCACCCATACCGGGCCAGGAGGCTGGTTGCCTCCTGGCCATTTTAGGAACTCGGGATCCGAGGATCTCAGGCGATGTGATACTCCGGTTGTCATCGTCATCCCCGATCGAGGAGGGCCTTCATGGCCAAGGTAGAACTCAAGAATATTTGCAAGACCTATGACGGTGGCGTCAAGGCTGTCGAGTCCGTGAACATCACCATCCAGGATCGTGAATTCGTCGTCTTCGTGGGACCGTCCGGCTGCGGCAAGACCACCACGCTGCGGATGGTGGCTGGACTTGAAAGCATCACCGGCGGCGAGTTGTGCATCGATGGCATCGTCGTGAACGACGTTGCCCCCAAGGACCGGGACATCGCCATGGTGTTCCAGAACTATGCGCTGTACCCGCACATGACGGTATACGAGAACATGGCCTTCGCGTTGCGGATCCGCAAGGTGGAGCCGGCCGAGATCGATCGCCGGGTCCGGATGGCCGCAACCATCCTGGACATCGAACACTACCTGGAACGCAAGCCCAAGGCGCTTTCCGGCGGGCAGCGCCAGCGGGTCGCCCTGGGCCGGGCCATTGTCCGCAACCCCAAAGTGTTCCTGTTCGACGAGCCGCTATCCAACCTGGACGCCAAGCTCCGGGTGCAGATGCGGGCGGAAATCTCCGAACTGCATCACCGGCTTAAGGCCACGATGATCTATGTGACCCATGATCAGGTCGAGGCGATGACCATGGGCGACAAGATCGTGGTCATGAAGGACGGCAAGATCAACCAGAGTGGTTCGCCGCTCTATCTCTACAACCGGCCCATCAACAAATTCGTGGCCGGGTTCATCGGTTCGCCACCGATGAATTTCATCAATGTGCGCGTGGTGGAAGAGAGCGGGGAGATCCAGCTCGCTGAGGAGACTTTCCAGGTCAGGGTGGCTCGGGACCATCAATCCCACCTCAAGCCCTACATCGGCAAGGAAGTCTACTTTGGCATCCGGCCCGAGGACCTGGTCTACCAGGAGCATCCGGTGGCCGGGAACGACCTTCCCGCCAAGGTCACGGTCATCGAGCCCCTGGGAGCGGAAATCCACCTGTATGTGGCGACCCCGACCCATTCCCTGATCGCCCGGGTTCCGCCCCACCACCAGTTCAAGATCGAAAACCAGATCCACTTCGCGCCCACCATGGACAAGGCTCATTTCTTCGACAAAGACACGGGTATGTCGATTCTTCCCGTCAAATGGGATGAACAGGCCTGAGCCCGGGCCACCGGGCCAGCCCACCGCGGGCGCAGAGAAATAAACGCAGGACAGCCAGTCGGCATGAAACAATGGTCGAAACAGACCCATGTTATTTCGGATTTCGATCCTCAAGGTTCATGCCTCTTCGCTGAAACGATTGGCTGATAGTGAATTTTCTCTGGGGCCCGTACAAGGCTATGAATGCAATAGGACAGTTATTTGACAAGCCTGCCGAATCCGGCTGGATGATCCTCCATGGCCTGCGCTGGTGGGTTATGGGCTTCGTGGTCCTGATGCATGTCCTTCTCTTGTTTCTCTTCATACTGGATGGGATGGGCGCGGGATGGGGCGAGGGCTGGAATATCCAGCAACCGGTCCTGCTGGGGATTTCCCTGCTGCTGGCGGTCATCTTCCTGGTCCTCGACCGGAGCCCGACCACCGAACTCATCCTGGTGGTCCAGGCGCTGGTGCTGCTGGTGGCCGCCTATCCCCAGGGCGCGCATCCGGGCGAGATCGGCCTGTTCAACGCCATCTGGATCCTGGAGCTCAGCCTGTGGCTGGCCAGGCCGGCGTTGTGGGTGTGGCTGGGCTCCAACGCGCTCCTGGTGATGCTCTGCTGGCACCCCTTTCCGGCCTTCGGAGTCGAGGTCCCCCATCCGACCCCGCTGGACTTCATCACCCGCTTGCTGGCCAGTCTCCTGTTTCAGCTGGTCTGTTTCACCATCAGGCACTACATCATCTTGACCGGCGTGCAGCGTCAGGAGATCGGCAGTCTGACCCGTTCCCAGAGCGGCCTGCTCAACGCCAACCTCGACCTGCAGAACTACGCTCTGGAGGTGGGGGAGCGTTCCACCATCGAGGAATGCAAGCGCCTGACCCGGGATATCCATGACGAGGTCGGCTACACGCTGATCAACCTCAAGATGATGATGGAAGCGGCCACCGATCTGAGCAGCGCGGAGAACATCCGCCTGCGGAGGCTGCTGGAACAGGCCAAGGAGGAATTGCAGAACGGTCTGACCGAGACCCGCCAGGCCCTGCTTTCCTTCCGGCAGATCGACCGGGTCAAGGCGGAAGGGGTCCGCTACATCCACAAGCTGATCCACTCCTTCAGCCATGCGACCGGGATAGAGGTGGAGGTTGCCTACGGCAATATCCCCTGGTCCTTCGGCCAGGACATCAATGTCGTCATCTACCGCATCCTGCAGGAATCCATGACCAATGCGATCAGGCACGGTCGCGCGTCGCGGATCCAGATCAGCTTCTGGATCAGTGACGGACGCCTGCGCATCTCGGTGGACGACAACGGGATCGGCAGCACCGATATCGAGCCGGGCATCGGCTTCACCGGCATGAGAGAGCGGCTGGATCCCCTCGGTGGCGAACTGACCCTTGGCAACGGGCTTACCGGGTTCACGGTGCGGGCCGAAATACCCTGGCCGGGCGAGTGATGACAGCGGCCCAGCGTCGGCTTCGGGGGGCTGAAGGGGTTCGGCCCTCGAAAGGGAATTAGTACCGCCACTAGGACCAAATTAGTACCGCAGTACTATTTCGCTCCCCGGAAACCCTTTCATACTTCTAGTTATCCAGCTGTCGACAGCCTATTCCACAGATATTCAACGCTACATTCCCTGGAGGAAGGTATGAAGAAGTCTCTATTGACTGCGATTTCATTCGCAGTCGTCTGCGCGGCTGGACTGGCCGCCGGCAAAGCACCCCTGACCATCGCCACGGTGAACAACTCGGACATGGTCATCATGCAGAAGTATTCCAGCGAGTTCACGGCCAAGACCGGGATCCCGCTCAATTTCGTCGTGCTGCCCGAGAACGAGTTGCGGCAGAAGGTAACCGAGGACGTGGGCCTGGGCGCCGGGAAATACGACATCGTCACCATCGGCACCTACGACACCCCGATCTGGGCCGCCAACAAGTGGGTGTCCTCGCTGGAGCCCATGTTCAAGGGCATGAAGCCCGAAGAAGCCAAGGCCTATGACCGCGACGACATCCTGGGCCCGATCCGCAGCGCCCTGTCGTACAACGGCGGGCAGTACGCGATCCCGTTCTACGGCGAGAGCTCCATGATCTTCTACCGCAAGGACCTGTTCGCCGCGGCCGGGCTGAAGATGCCGACCAACCCGACCTGGGACCAGATCTACGGGTTCGCCAAGAAGCTGAACAACCCCGCCAAGGGCCAGTACGGCATCGCCCTGCGCGGGCTGCCCGGCTGGGGCCAGAACATGGCGGTGTTCGGATCCATGATCAACACCTTCGGCGCGCGCTGGTTCGACATGAACTGGAACCCCCAGTTCAAGTCCGCCGAGATGAAGAATGTCTGGGAATTCTACAAGAAGATCATCACCGAGGCGGGCGAGCCCGGCGCCACCACGGCCGGCTACACGGAATGCCTGGCCCTGACCTCTTCGGGCAAGGCGGCCATGTGGTATGACGCGACGGTCTCGGCCGGCACCCTGCAGGGGGCCGATTCCAAGGTGAAGGGCAAGATCGGCTACGCCCTGGCCCCCACGGTCAAGAAGGCCAACGCGGGCTGGCTCTGGGCCTGGGCGCTGGGTATCGAAAGCGCCTCCAAGAACAAGGACGAGGCGTTCCAGTTCCTGACCTGGGCCACCAGCAAGGACTACATCAACCTGATCGGGACCAAGGTGGGCTGGGCCCAGGTGCCGCCCGGCACCCGCGTTTCCACCTACAACAATCCCAAGTACAAGGCCGCCGCGGATTTCGCGCCCCTGACCCTGAGCTCGATCAAGAACGCCAACTACAACACCCCGACCGTGGATCCGGTGCCGTACAAGGGTGTGCAGTACGTGGCCATCCCCGAGTTCCAGGGGCTGGGCGAGGAAGTGGCCCAGGAACTGGCCGCCTACCTGACGGGCCAGAAGAGCGTGGATGCGGCTCTGGATGCCTGCCAGGCCGACGCGCTGCGCATGGCCAAGGAAGGTGGTTACCTCAAGTAGGAAGGCGTCACCCATACCGGGCGAGAGGGAGGCAAGGCCCTCTGGTCCATTGTCGGAGAGCGGGATTCCATGAATGCAACAAAAGTCAACCGGTACGGGAAAGTCAATGCTCTCGTGCTCCCATCCATCATCCTCGTCGCGCTGATCACCCAGATTCCGATTCTGGTCACCCTCGGTCTTTCAGTCGTGCGTTGGATCATCGTGCGCCCGGACCTCAGGATCAATTTCGTGGGGATCAGCAATTACATTCAGCTCTTCACCAACCCTGATTTCCTCTGGATCATCGTCAACACCATCGTCATGACCGTGGGCTCCATTGTCGCCTGCACCGTCCTGGGCCTGGTCATTTCCCTCACCCTCAACCGCCAGTTCCCCGGGGTGAACATCGCCAGGACGATCCTGATCGCCCCCTTCTTCGTCATGGACGCCGTGGCCGGGATCGTCTGGAAGACCCTGATGCTGCATCCCTCCTTTGGCATCAACAGCATCATCTGCAACCTGTTCGGCATCACCCCGGTCGACTTCCTGGGCCACCACCCCATGTTCACCGTGATCATGCTGGTCGTCTGGCAGTGGACCCCGTTCTTCGTGCTGATCCTGCTGGCGGGTCTCCAGAGCATTCCCGAGGAGATCATCGAAAGTGCCAAGATGGATGGCGCCGGCTGGTTGCGGACCATTCTCCAGATCAAGATCCCGGCCATCGCCAACCACATCGAAGTGGCGGTCATGCTCGGGCTGATCTTCATCCTCAAGGTCTTCGGCCTGATCTATGTCACCACCGCCGGCGGGCCCGGAACGGCCTCCACCAACCTGCCCTTCATCGTCTACCGCACCGGGTTCTACCGCTGGGATGTGGGACGCGCGGCAGCCATGGCCGTCATCACGGTCATCCTCACCCTCGTTTTCATCAATCTCCTGTTCACCTTCGTGCGCAGAAAGAGCAAAGAGGTGGAAGCATGAAATCCCTGAAGACAAGCAAAGCTTGGAAGAACTTCCTCGGGTTCCTGGTGGCCCTGCCCATATGGGCGTTCTGCCTGGCCTACTGCTTCCCGATCATCTACATGTTCCTGACCAGCTTCAAGTCCGAAACCGACGCTGTCCCGCCCCGGCTGTTCTTTGTTCCGACCCTGGCCAACTATGTGACGGTCCTGGGCTCCGGCATCGTCCCCTACCTGGTCAACTCCATCGTCATCACCGTGCTGGCCATGGCGGGATCCATCCTCTTCGGCGTGCCGGCGGCCTACGCCATCGTGTTCGGCAAGCTGAAGAATCCGGACTCGATCTATTTCTGGTTCCTGTCCACCACCCTGCTGCCGGCGGTCAGCGTGATCATCCCGGTGTTCCTGGTGTTCAAGTCGCTGGCCCTGCTCGATACCAAGCTGGGCATGGTGATGATCTACATGGGCGCCAACATCCCCATCGTGGTCTGGATGGTGCGCTCGTTCCTCAAGGACATCCCGATCGAGCTGCAGGAAGCCGCCGAGATCGATGGTGCCTCCCGGACCTACAGCTTCTTCCGGATCATCCTGCCGCTGGCCAAGGGCGGCATCATCTCCACCGCGCTGCTGGTGTTCATCTTCATCTGGAACGAGTTCTTCTTCGCGGTCAACCTGACCTACGTCCACGCCGGGACCATGCCCGTCTTCATGGCTTCCTACATGACCCAGGAAGGCCTGTTCTGGGCCAAGCTGAGCGCCATTTCCACCCTCACGGTCCTGCCGCCATTGATCCTGGGCTGGATATCCCAGAAGGCCCTGGTGCGCGGCATGATGATGGGCGCCGTGAAGGGCTGATCAGAATCCAACTGCTTGCACCGATCGGCGACCCGCTCCCTGCGAGTGGGCGGGTTGCCCTGTTTCCACCATTCCTAACCTTGCGGAGGCTTCATGTCCACCAAGACGCTGCAACCCCTCAACAACACGACCCTGGGACGCTTTGCCCCGGCTGACACCCGACTGACCTACGACCGCAAAGCCCTGCGCCACGGCATCGTCCACATCGGCGTCGGCGGCTTCCATCGAGGCCACCAGGCGGTCTACCTGGACGACCTTCTGGGCCTGGGCGGTTCCACCGAATGGGGCCTTTGCGGCATCGGCCTGCTGCCCCAGGACCGGCGCATGTATGAGACCACGGTCAGCCAGGATTGCCTGTACACCGTGGTCGAGCGGAGCAGCGCGGGCGATGTGCCGCGCATCATCGGCTCGATGACGGGCTACCTGTTCGCCCCGGACGATCCGGAGGCGGTGCTGGAAAAGATGGCCTCCCCGGATTGCCGCATCGTTTCCATGACCATCACCGAAGGCGGATACTACGTCAATTCCGGCACCGGCCAGTTCGATGCCGTCCATCCCGACATCGTGCGCGATCTGGCCAACCCCCATAAGCCCGCGTGCGTCTTCGGCTTCCTGGCCGAGGCCCTGGACCGCCGCCGCCAGCGGGGGCTTGGCCCGTTCACCGTGATGTCCTGCGACAACATGCAGAACAACGGCGATGTCATGAAGAAGATGTTCCTGGCCTTCGTCACCCTGCGCGATCCGTCCCTGGCCTCCTGGCTGGGCGAAAAGGGGGCGTTCCCCAACACCATGGTCGACCGCATTACCCCAGCCACCACCGACGCCCACCGGGCCATGGTGCATGAGGCTTTCGGCATTGACGACGCCTGGCCGGTGGTCTGCGAACCGTTCCGGCAGTGGGTGATCGAGGACCATTTCTGCGCGGGCCGGCCGGCCTGGGAAAAGGTCGGCGCCCAGATCACCGACAACGTCCTTCCCTATGAGAAGATGAAGATCCGGCTGCTGAACGCAAGCCACCAGGCCCTCTGCTACATCGGGATGCTCCTGGGCTACCAGTACGCCCACCAGACCATGCAGGACGCCCGGATCCAGAAGCTGGTGCGGATCATGATGGACCAGGAGGTCACGCCGCTGCTGGCCAAGGTCCCCGGCATCGATCTGGAAGAGTACAAGAACAGTCTGATCGAGCGCTTCGGCAACCCGGCCATCATGGACCAGCTGTCGCGCATCGGCACCGAAGGTTCGGCCCGCATCCCCAAGTTCGTGCTGCTGTCGGTGCTGGACCAGGTCGCCCTGGGCGGCCCACTGAAGGCCGGCGCCTTCACGGTGGCGGCCTGGTTCCGCTACCTCACCGGCAAGGATGACGCCGGCAAGGACATGCCCATCATCGATCCCATGAAGGACGAGATCACCGCCCGGGCCAAGCGGGGCGGCTCCGACCCGACGGAGATGTTGTCCATGCACGAACTGTTCGGCGACATCCTGCCGGCTTCACCGGCTTTCGTGGGCGAAGTCACCCGCGCGCTCAAGTCCTTCTATGAACAGGGCTCCGTGGCCACCCTGGAGGCCTGGATCCGATGAGCCCGGCCTCCGCCAAGGTCGCACCCGGGGCCCTCATGAATCAGGCGGTCATGACCAGCCCGGGCGTGATCCAATTCCGTGAAGTTCCGGTCCCGCCCATGGGGCCGCGCCAGTTGACCGCGAAGATCATCCGGATCGGGGTCTGCGGTTCGGATATCCATGTCTTCCATGGCAAGCACCCCTATACGTCGTACCCGGTGGTGCAGGGCCACGAGGTCGCCGCCACCGTCGTGGCGGTGGGGCCAGAGGTGCGGGGCTTCGCCCAGGGCGACCGGATCACCATCATGCCCCAGGTGGTCTGTGGAACCTGCTACCCCTGCCGCACCGGCCGCTACCATATCTGCGACAACCTCAAGGTGATGGGCTTCCAGACCACCGGCACCGCCTCGGACTATTTCGTCGTGGATGCCGACAAGTGCCTGGTGTTCCCCGACACCATGAGCTTCGAGGAAGGAGCGATGATCGAGCCCCTGTCGGTGGCGGTGCACGCCCTCAGCCGGCTCGATGGCGGGGTGGCGGGCAAGAAGATCGCCGTCTACGGCGCCGGTCCCATCGGCAATCTGGTCGCCCAGGCCGCCATGGGCCTGGGGGCGGACAGCACCCTCATCACGGACACCAGCGAACACCGGCTGCAGTTGGCCCGGGAGTGCGCCATTACCAACGCCGTGAACCCCGTGACCGAGGATCTGGGCGCGGCCATCGTCCGCTGCTTCGGGCCCGACAAGGCCGATGCCGCCCTGGAGTGCGTGGGGGTCCAGGCCACCATGGACCAGGCCATCGCCAACGCCCGCAAGGGCAGTGACATCGTGGTGGTGGGCGTGTTCGGCGACCGGCCGCTCGTGGATCTGGGCCTGGTGCAGGACCGGGAACTGCGGCTGATCGGGACCCTGATGTATACCCGTACCGACTATGTGATGGCGATGGAACTGATCCAGACGCGGCGGGTCCAGCTGGCTCCGCTGATGTCCGCCCACTATCCGTTCGCTCGCTACCTGGATGCCTACCAGTTCATCGCGCAGAACCGGGACAAGTCCATGAAAGTCTTTATCGATTTTCCAGACAAATGAGGAACCCAACACCTGCCTCCGGGAAGAACCCTGGTCTGAGTCTGGTCGGCAAGATCGTGCTTGCCTTCGCGTCCATCGTCCTGTTGTTTGCTGGCACCGGCGGCTATCTGTGGTTCGCCCTGCAGCGTACGCACGCCAGTTCGATGGTCCTGGGCAACAAGACGCTGCCCGCGATTCTTTCCGCGCAGGTGATTGTGAAGGATGGCCGACGGCGATATGACGGCGGAGGCTCAGGTGGACTCCGTGGATGAAATCGGCCAATGACTGTGGAATCCGGACAGGCCTCGGGGCATACGGCTTCGGGGCTGATGGAGCGCATCCACCAGTCCATCAGCGCCATCTCCAGCCGGGTGGGCGCCATCGGCGTGGCGACCCAGGATCAGGCCGGCCACGCGGCGGACATGGCCAAGCGCATGGAACTCAGCGCCAGGGAGGTGGCCCAGAACGCTACCGCGACCCAGCAGCTCTCCGCCACGGTGCAGCAGGTCAACCGAACTGCTTCGGATCTGGCCCTGGTTGCGGAGCAGGTATCCGTCGCCGTGGTGGACAGTTCCCTGGGCCTGGGGAACGGCTCGAGGCCGCCTTCGAGCGGCTGCGGGCCAACCCGTCGTCATGATTTCAGTTCCTTCCAGATGAGGGCCGCCGTGCCCAGGAGGGCGGCGTGGTCTTCGGGGACGCCCGAAGGCAGCACCTGGACCGTGCCGCGGAAAACATGGAACAGGTTCTCGTCCAGGGCCTTGCGGGTGGGCTCCAGGATCAGTTCCCCGGCCTTGGCCAGGCCGCCGAACAGGAAGATGGCTTCGGGGCTGGTGAGCGCCACGGCGTCGGCCAGCTTGCGGCCCAGGGTGGTGCCGGTGCGGCGGAAGGCCTCCCGGGCGATGGGGTCGCCGGCCTGGGCCGCGGCGAAGACGGCCAGGGCGCTCGGCTCGGCGGACTCCCGCAGCGCGCTGGGAGCGCTGCTCGCCGCCAGCAGTTCCCGGGCCGTGCAGGCCAGGCCGGTGGCCGAGGCGTAGGTCTCCAGGCAGCCCCGCAGGCCGCAGCCGCAGGGCCGGCCCCCATACTCCACGATGCAGTGGCCCAGTTCCCCGGCGAAGCCGCTGTGGCCGTAGACCAGCTCGCCGTTCACCACGACCCCGGTGCCCAGCCCGGTGCCCAGGGTGATCACGATGAAATCGCGCAGGCCCCGGCCGGAGCCGAACAGCAGCTCGCCCAGGGCGGCGGCGTTGGCGTCGTTGGTGACGGCGATGGGCAGCCCGCCCCAGTAGCCGGACAAGGCTCCACGCAGGTCCACCATGCCCCAGTTCAGGTTGGGCGCGTCCTCGATGGTGCCCCGGTAGTAGTTGCCGTTGGGGGCGCCCACGCCGATGCCGGCCAGCCGGTGCGCGCCGGGCAGGGTGGCCCACAGGGCCCGGGCCGCCTCGTGCAGGCGCAGGAAGCAGGCCTCGGGCGCCTGGTCGGCGTGGGTGGGGATGACGCTGGCGCCCAGGCAGCGTCCGGTCCGGTCGATGTAGCCGAACTTGGTGTTGGTGCCACCGATGTCAACGCCGAGAACCAGGTCCATGTCAGCCATCGGGTGCCGCCTTCTGGACAAATCATAGCGGAGACGGACCGGCCCGTCCCGCCGCGGCGTCGGGTCCGGTCAGCGCAGACGGGGTGGGCGGGCTCCGCCTGCCCACCCCGTGGGGGTCGAAGGGGGAACATCGCGAGCGCAGCGAGCAGGCAGTTCCCCTTTCATAGCAGACGCTCGAAGATCTCCTGGGGGTTCTTGATGGCCAGCTGGACGGGCACCTCCAGGATCCGGGCGATGCTCCGGAACCGGTCCCGGCCCTGGATCGGCACCTCCGAAGCGATGACCAGGGCCTGGGCGCCGGCCACGTCCTCGGGGGTCAGCTCGTTCTCGATGCCCATGGCCCCCTGGGTCTCCACCTTGATGTCGTGGCCGAGCTTCTTGCCGGCCAGTTCCAGGCTTTCGGCGGCCATGTAGGTGTGGGCGATGCCGGTGGGGCAGGCGGTGATGGCGAGGATCTTCATGACGGCTCCGGGGCGGGCGGTTCCGCCTTGATGTGGGACAGCAGGTTGATGGTGAGGGCCACGGCCAGGGTCCCGCAGCCGATGGCCAGCAGGTACCAGGGCAGGTGGTCCACCACCGGCAGCACCACCAGGCCGCCGTGGGGGGCGTGGTCGCCCACCGCGCCCAGCATGGCGATGGCGCCGCCCAGGGCGCCGCCGGCCATGATGGTGGGGATCACCCGGAACGGGTCGGCCGCGGCGAAGGGGATGGCGCCTTCGGTGATGCCGATGACCCCCATGGCCAGGGCGGCCAGGCCGGACTCCCGCTCGCGCTTGGTCCATTTCGTCGGCGCCAGCAGGGTGGCCAGGCCCAGGCCCAGGGGCGGAATGCAGATGGCGGCGGCGCAGGCGCCCATGACCGTGGGGTTGCCTTCCCGGATCATGGCCACGCCGAAGAAGAAGGCGGTCTTGTTCACCGGGCCGCCCATGTCGAAGGCGATCATGGCGCCCAGCAGCACGCCCAGCAGGACCTGGTTGCCGCTGCCCAGGGTGCGCAGCCCGTGCTCCAGGAAGACCATCAGGTGGCTGATGGGGCTGCCCAGCAGGAAGTACAGCATGCTGCCCACCACCAGCGAGGAGACCACCGGGATGATCAGGATGGGCAGGATCGGCCGCAGCAGGCGATGGAGAGGCACCCGCTTCACCAGCATCACCGACCATCCGGCCATCAGCCCCGCGGCGATGCCACCCAGGAAACCGGCGCCCAGGGCATTGGCCACATAGCCGCCGACGAAGCCCGGCACCAGGCCGGGGCGGTCCACCATGCCGAAGGCGATGTAGCCGGCCAGCACCGGCACCACCAGGGAGAAGGCGGCGGTGCCGATGTCCATGAGCAGCTTGAGCACGGGCGAACTGGAAAAGTCCGGGCCGATCCCCGCCTTCATGGGCGCCAGGGCGATGGCCGTGGCGATGAGGATGCCGCCACAGGCCACCAGGGGAATCACATAGGAAACCCCGCTGAGCAGATACTGCTTCAGGTGTCTGAGCGATTCACGCATGACGGATCCAGCTCCTTCCAGATGAGCGCCGCCGCGCCAAGGACGGCCGCGTGGCCTTCGGGGACGCCCGAAGGCAGCACCTGGACGGTGCCCCGGAACACGTGGAACAGGTTCTCGTCCAGGGCCCTGCGGGTGGGCTCCAGGATCAGCTCCCCGGCCTTGGCCAGGCCGCCGAACAGGAAGATGGCTTCGGGACTGGTGAGCGCCACGGCGTCGGCCAGCTTCCGGCCCAGGATGGTGCCGGTGATCCGGAAGGCCTCCCGGGCGATGGGGTCGCCGGCCAGGGCCGCGGCGCAGATCTGCTGGGCGCTGAGGGCCTCAGGGTCCAGCCCGCCCGGGGTGGCGGGGCCCGCCGCCAGCAGCTCCCGGGCGGTGCGGGCCAGGCCGGTGGCGGAGGCGTAGGTCTCCAGGCAGCCTCGCAGGCCGCAGCCGCAGGGCCGGCCCCCGGGCTCCACGATGCAGTGGCCCAGCTCGCCGGCAAAGCCGCTGTGGCCATGCACCAGCTGGCCGTTGACCACGATCCCGGTGCCCAGCCCGGTGCCCAGGGTGATCACCATGAAATCGTGCAGCCCCTGGCCGGCGCCGAACAGCAGCTCGCCGAAGGCGGCCGCGTTGGCGTCGTTGGTGACGGCGATGGGCAGCCCGGCCCAGTATCCGGACAGCGCGCCGCGCAGGTCCACCTGGCCCCAGCTCAGATTGGGCGGATTCTCGATGGTGCCCCGGTAGTAGTTGCCGTTGGGGGCGCCCACGCCGATCCCGGCCAGCCGGGGCGCGCCGGGCAGGGTGGCCAGCAGGGCCTGGGCGGCCGCGTGCAGGCGCAGGATGCAGGCTTCGGGCGGCTGGTCGGAGCGGGTGGGGATGGAAGTGGCGCCCAGGCAGCGCCCGGAGCGGTCGAAATAGCCGAGGGCGGTGTTGGTGCCGCCGATGTCGATGCCGAGGGCGAGGTCCATGTGACTCATCAATGACTGCCTTTGCTGGAAGGGCTTGGGGAGGCTGAGGGCGGGCTGCCGCGTGTGCGTGGCAGTCCGCCCGTCTGATCAGTCGTGCCGTGATGGCCGGGCTCCGCTCGGCCATCACGGGGGGGCAGGGGGGAACCTCGCGAGCATAGCGAGCAGGCAGTTCCCCCCTTGGATATCAGTCGCGGCTGCGCATTTCCTGGCTCTGGTAGATGAGCACCGAACCGAGGATGAGCACGGCGCGGGCCACGTACTGCCAGTACTCGTCCACGTTCATGAGGGTCATGCCGTTGAGGATGATCTCCAGGAACATGACGCCGACGAAGGTGCCCCAGATGCGGCCCTTGCCGCCGATGAGGCTGACCCCGCCGATGACGCAGGCGGAGATCACGGTGAACTCCCAGCTGGTGCCCACGGTGGGATTGCCGGCCTGGATCTGGGAGGCGACGACGATGGCCGCGATCACCGCCAGCACCGAGGTGAGGGCCATGATCATCATGCGCTTGCGCAGGACGTCGATGCCGGAAAGGCGGGCGGCCTCGGCGTTGCCGCCGATGGCATAGACCGAACGGCCGAAGGTGGTGAAGCGGGACAGGAACCAGGTGATGCCGAACACCACCAGGAAGATGATGGCCTGGAACGGGATGCCCAGCACGTAGCCGCTGCCGAAGAACTGGAACCATTCGGGGAAGGGGGTGACCGGGAAGCTGTTGGTGAGCAGGTAGGCGCCGCCGCGCAGGGCGGCCATCCAGGCCAGGGTGGAGATGAAGGTGGGCACGCTGAAGCGGTGCCGGACCCAGCCGGTGAACATGCCGGTGAGCACGGCGATGCCGAAGCAGACCAGCAGGGCCAGCAGGATGACCGGGACCATGGGGTGGCCGCGCTTGGTGAGCTGCTCGGTGATCACGGCGCACAGGCAGCCGTAGAAGGCGATGGCCGAGCCGACGCTCAGATCGATCTCCCCGGAAATGATCACGAAGGTCATGCCGAAGGCGATGATGCCGGTGGTGGACGCGTTGCGCATGATGTTGAGGAAATTGTCCCAGGTGGCGAAGCCCCGGGCGAACAGGCACAGGAAGCCGATGATGGCCAGGAGGATGAGCTCCAGGGCGAAGGTGCTGACGTGGTCGCGGAGCGACTTGGTTGCGGCGGACATTGGCTCAGGCCTCCATGCACATGGCGTAAAGCTGGTCGAGGGACGTCTGTTCGGGGGTGGTTTCCCGGGTGATGCGGCCCCGGTCCATGACCAGGATCCGGTGGCAGACCTCCATGAGCTCCTCCAGCTCGGTGGAGACGAACACCACGCTGAGGCCGCGCCGGCTGAGGTCCCACATGATCTGGAAGATCTGCTGCTTGGCCTGGACATCGATGCCGCGGCTGGGCTCGTCGAAGAACACGATGGAGGGGGCGGTGTTCAGCCAGTTGCCCACCACCACCTTCTGCTGGTTGCCGCCGCTGAGGGAGGACACCGGGTGCTCGGCGCTGGTGACCTTGATCTGCAGTTCGCGGATCCAGCGCTGCACCACCGGGGCCTGGCGCCGGTCGTTGATGAAGCCCAGGGCGGCGATGCCCGTCAGGCTGGCGAAGCTCAGGTTGTCCTTGATGGACAGCATCTGGACCAGGCCTTCGTCCTTGCGGTTTTCCGGAGTCATGGCCAGGCCCAGGGCCTTCATGGCCGGGATTTCCGGGTGGGTGACCGGGGTGCCGTGCACGACGATCCGGCCGGAATCCACCGGATCGGCGCCGAAGATGGAGCGCAGCAGCTCCGAGCGGCCGGCGCCAAGCATGCCGGCGATGCCCAGGATCTCGCCCTTGCGCAGGCTGAACGAGACGTCCTGGAACTTCTGGCCGCGGGTGAGGTGCTCCACCTCCAGGACCACCTCGTCGGCGACGGGCAGGTTGTCCGGGCGGCGCAGCACCTGGGTGTCGCCGAACATCATGCCCACCAGGGTGCGGGGCGTGGCCTCGGCGATGGGGATGGTGCCCACGAAGCGGCTGTCGCGGATGACCGTGACCTGGTCGGCCACCCCGCGGATCTCGTTGAGCTTGTGGGTGATGAAGATGACGATCAGACCCTGCTCGCGGGAGCGCTGGACGACCCGGAACAGGCTTTCCACCTCGAACTGGGCCAGGGCCGAGGTGGGCTCGTCCAGGATCAGCACCGAAGGGTTGTAGGACATGGCCTTGGCGATCTCGATCATCTGCCGCTGGCCGACGCTGAGGCTGGAGGCCTTGGCGGTGACCGGGATATCGATGCGCAGGGCGGCCAGGATCTCGGCGGCCTTCTGGTTGGTGCGGGCCCAGTCGATGATGCTGCCGCCGGGGCCCTTCTTGAAGTAGCGGCCGATGAGGATGTTTTCGGCCACGGTGAAGTCCAGCACCAGGCTGAGCTCCTGGTAGACGATGGCGATGCCGGCGGCCAGGGCGTCGCCGGGGGCCTTGAGCTCCAGTTTCCGGTCGTTGAGGAACAGCTCGCCGCTGGTGGGGATCACCGCGCCGGAGATGCACTTGACCAGGGTGCTCTTGCCGGAGCCGTTCTTGCCCAGCAGGGCATAGACGTGCCCGCCGTGCATCTCGGCGGAGAAGTCGTCCAGGGCCACGGTGCCCGGGTAGGTCTTGCGCAGGTTCCTGACTTCCAGCTTGACGGGCTGGATGGGTGTGACGGGGGTGCTGGGCTCCATGGCCGCTCCATTCGGATCAAGCTTTCTTCATCCTGCTTTTCCCCTGATATCGGCGTTCATCCCCGTTAACCCTCAGCCCCGGCTTGGCCATCACGCAGGGATCCGGCCAAGGCTTCAGGGGGTTCGACCGGGAAGACGTCCCGTACCTTGTGCCACGGCTGATGCCAGAGCCTGGGCTACGGGGATGAACGCAGATGTGAAGGATGAACAGGGATGAAGAAGGCGGGCGTTATTCCGACAGCGCCTACAGCGTCGCGGCGAAGGTCTTGATCGCGGCGGGGTTGGTGCGGGTGAGGGTCATGCCGGGGACGATGACCATCTTCTCCACGGGCTGGCCCTTGAGCGCCTTGATGGCGAACTCGACGCTCATGGCACCGATCTTGAAGGGGTCCTGGCCGGTGGTGGCCTGCAGGATGTTGTCCTTGCTCTGCAGGAAGCCGACCATCTGCTTGTCGATGTCGATGCCGAACACGGCGATCTTCTTGCCGGCGTTCTTCACCGCCAGCACGGAACCCAGGGTGCCGCCCGTGTTGCAGCCGTAGATGATGTCCAGATCAGGGTTGGCGGTGATGATGTCGCCCGCCTTCTTGACCGCGTTGTCGGTTTCAGGGGCAGAGGCTTCACCCACCAGGGTGACCCCGGGCAGGCCCTTGATCTCGTTCCAGAACCCGTCCTGGCGCATGTTGCTTTCGGGGGGCAGCTGGGCCTTGTAGTTGATGATGGCGACCTTGATGGTCTTCTTGCCCTTGAGCACGGTCTTGATGTACTCGGCGGCCGCCTTGCCGGAACCGGCGCCCAGGCTGGTGTTGTTGGACTGGACCGTGGAGACCGGGAAATCGGCGGCAAGGGTGTTGTTGAAGCTGATGATCTTGATGCCCTTGTCGTTGGCGGCCTTGACGGCGGCGATCGAGGCGGCGGCGGGATCCAGGTAGGTGATGCAGATGGCGTCCACCTTGCGGGCCGTATAGGTGTTGACCACTTCCACTTCCTTGGTGATCTGGTTGGCGGTGTTGGCGGTGAGCAGCTCGACGTTGTTCTTGTCGGCGACGCTCTTCATGCCCAGCAGCACGGACTTCATGAACTGGTCTTCCTGGAAGACGACGCCGGCGATGGTGAGCTTCTTGGTCTGGGCGGCGGCCTGGGTGGCCCCCAGGAGCAGCAACGAGGCGGCCAGCGAGCTGGTGGCGAGACGGGAAAGATTCATGGCATAGCCTTTAGAGTGAGTTGGGTGGGAATGCGACACGACGCGGAACCCCCGCGCCGGGGGAAGCGGAAGAATAGACCGGTATTGCTGTCAATGGGGAATCCCCAGCTTAGGGGCTCGCCGGGGCAGCGGGAAAGCTGGAGTTCTGTCAGTAGATTTGACTTTTCTGTCACTATGCTGGGAGCCCGCCCGCAAGGAAACCTCATGTCCCAGCCCCCTTCCCATCTGTGGAAAGTCCTGCCGACGCCCCAGGACGAGGCCTGGGGCTTGTATGTAACAGCCGTGGGTTCCGGGGACGAGCTGCCGGCCATGGCCGGAGCGGGCTGGCGGCTGCATTTCCTGGTGCGGGGCACGGTCGGGCTCACGGTGGCCGGGCGGCGGCGGCAGCGGCTGGAGGCCGGCGAGGTGGTGCTGGCCGACACCTCGGCCAGCCTGGTGCCGGAGCCCCATAGCACCTGCCGGATCCATTTCGTGGACTTCTCCGGGGCGTGGATGGAGCGGTGGATGGCCGCGGGGTTGTTCGGCACGCTGCCCCGGGTGATCCGCACCGGGTTCGACGAGCACCTGCTGGGGCTGATCGTGCGACTGGTGGAACTGGCCCGGAACCAGCCGCCGGAGGCGGGGCGGATGATGGGCGGGGCGCTGTCGGACCTGCTGGCCCGGCTGGAGACCGCGGCGCGCATGGGCGGCGGCACCGGCCGCCAGCGCGAACTGGTGCAGGGGGCCCGGCGCCTGCTCAGCGACCCCGACTGGAACCAGACCGGGCTGGAGAACCTGGCTTCGGAGCTGGGGGTCAGCTACTCCTGGTTCCGGCGCTCCTTCCAGAACCAGACTGGCTTCACGCCCCAGCGGTTCCGGGGGCTGCAGCGGCTGGACCGGGCCTGCCAGCTGCTGGCCGATTCCGGCCAATCCATCGGCGCCATCGCCCGGGAGCTGGGTTTCAGCTCCCAGGCGTACTTCGCCCGGATGTTCCGCAAGGAGACCGGCTTGTCCCCCTCCGTCTGGCGGGCCAGCCAGCTGCGGAGGTAAAGGCCTGACTTCATGTCCGGGCTCCGCCCGGACATGAAGTGGGGGAGTCTGAGGGGGGACGAAGAGCGAGCTTTGCTCGCGGGCGGTCCCCCCTCAGTCAAGTCAGAGCGCCTGCTCGATGAAGGTCTTGAGCTGGGGCTTGGCCTGGCCGCCGACCTTCTGGTCGACCTTCTTGCCGTCCTTGAACAGCAGCAGGGTGGGGATGGACATGACGCCGAACTGGCCGGCCACCACGGGGTTCTCATCCACGTTGATCTTGACGATCCGGGCCTTCTCTTTCAGCTCGCCCGCCAGTTCATCGAGGATGGGGGCGATCATGCGGCAGGGGCCGCACCAGGGGGCCCAGAAATCCACCAGGGTGACCCCCGTGGCCACTGTGCCCGGGAATTCGGCGTCCGTGATGTGGGTAACGAGATCAGACATGGTTTCCTCGAAAAATGCCCCGCGAAGGGGGGTTTAGGGCAGGGGAAGAAGGTCGCTCTGCAGTCCGCCGCCCCACTGGGCGAGGGTGAAAATGCTCATGAGACGATCATTGGTTTCCCGGAGCCGCTGGGTGAGCACGCCACAGAGGGCGTACAGCACGGTGAAGGCCATCTGGTGATTCACTTCGAGCAGGGCGCGAAAAGCGGGCAGGGGGATGAAGAGCACCTCCAGCGCGGTGTTGGCCACGGCGTCGGCGGCCCGGGGCAGGTAGTCGATGAGGGCCATCTCGCCGAACAGGGCCGGGGCTTCCATGATGGCCAGGGCCTCCTCGCCGGTGTTCGAACGCTTGGAAATGCGCACGGAACCGGACAGGACGATGAACAGGCCGTCGCCCGGGTCACCCTCCCGGAAAAGCACCTGTTCGCCATGGTAGGTGCGCTGCTCACTGATGTTCAGGATCAGGCCACAAGCCTGCTGGTCCAGGTTGCTGAACATGGGGCAGTCATGAAGTGAAGAATAATTTATCAAAGCGTATCCAGATGAATCTGACCGACGATATCGAGACCGAATCCTCCGAGACCAATGTACTTCTTTTCCTGCCGGCTGAGGAGCCGCATTTCTCGGACCCCCAGGGAAACCAGGATGTGCGCGCCCACGCCCACTTCCCGGTCGCTCAGAGGGCCCTGGGCGGGCGCCTCCGGGGCGGCATGGGTGGCCTGGGTGGTCTGGGGCTGCCGCAGGTAGACCAGGATGCCCCGGCCTTCCCGGGCGATGGCGTTCATGGCCCGGTGGAACAGGGTCGGGGCCACCTGGCCGAAGCCGTCCAGGTCCTGGGGCAGGGTCTCCTGGTGCACCCGCACCAGCGGCGCCGGGCCGGTGGGATCGCCCAGGACGAAGGCGTAGTGGCAACTGCCGTCCAGCAGGCTCTCGAACCGGTGCACCTGCAGCCGGCCCCAGGCGGTGTCCCGCTCCGCCACGTCCAGCGGGCGGATAATGGGGTCCTTGCGCAGCCGGTACGCCACCAGGGCCTCCACGGTCACCATGGGCAGGTCGTGCTGGGCGCAGAAGCCGACCAGGTCCGGCACCCGGGCCATGGTGCCATCGTCCTTCATGATCTCGCAGATCACCCCCGAGGGGTGCAGCCCGGCCAGCCGGGACAGGTCCACCGAGGCCTCGGTCTGGCCGGTCCGGGCCAGCACCCCGCCGGCCTTGGCCCGCAAGGGAAACACGTGGCCGGGCTTGACGAAGTCCGCGGGCCGGGCGCCGGGGCTGACCAGGGCCTGGATGGTGCGGGCCCGGTCGTGGGCGGAGATGCCGGTGGAGGTGCCTTCGCGGGCCTCCACGCTCACGCAGAAGGCGGTCTCGAAGGGGCTGGTGTTGTTCTGGACCATCTGCGGAATGTGGAGTTTATCAAGCAGGCTGCCTTCCAGCGTGGCGCAGATGAGGCCCCGGCCGTGGGTGGCCATGAAGGCGATGGCTTCGGGGGTGACGTGCTGGGCCGCGAGGGTGAGATCCCCTTCGTTCTCCCGGTCCTCGTCATCGACCACGACGATCATGCGGCCCCGGCGGATGGCTTCGATGGCTGTCTCGATGGATGCGAACGGTGAGCTCACGGCGGTACCTCGAAACCTATGATTCTATTTCAGAATGGGGAGCATGATAGGATTTCGGCCAATACTACACGTGAAGGAGAGGTCATTTCGATGTCCCAGGGTCTGATCCAGGGTTCCATGCGCGAGGCGCCTCTGCCGGACATCATCCAGCTGGTGAGCCAGGGGGGCCGGACCGGGTGCTTCCATGTGGTGGAAGAACCCAAGCGGGCCAAGATCTTCCTGCAGGGCGGACGCATCGTCCACGCGGTCACCCAGGAACTCAGCGGCCTGGAGGCCATCTACCAGGTGGCGCTCTGGCTGGATGGAACCTACCATTTCGAAGAGGGGGACGCCCCGGTGGTGGCCACCATTTCCAAGCCCAATCCCTCGATCCTGATGGAAATGCATCGCCGGATGGATGAATGGCGCGTACTCAGCCAGAAAGTCGGTTCCTTGGATCTCTATCCCCACTCCACCCTGCTGCCCGGCGAAATCCCCACGGGGGTGAATCCCCGGGAGGCCAGGCTGGTCGGCATGCTCACCGGCTACTACACGGTGGAGGAGCTGGCGGTGTGCCTGGGCAAGCCGGTGCTGAGCGTGGCCAAGGATCTGTACGGTCTGGTCATGGCCGGCCACGCGGCCATGAAGGGGGTGCGCAGCGGGCGGCGGCCGGAGGCCGCGGGCGAGCCCAGGCTGCAGCCCACCGTGCCGGAAGCCCCGAACAGCTACCGCACCCAGGCCCTGGACCCCCTGCCCCAGGGCTGGCCGGAGCCCCGGGTGGAGGCCCGACCGGCGGCGCCGCTGCCGTCGCTGCCGTCGCTGCCGCCCAGGCCGCAGCCGGTCCCGGCCAATGATCCGGTGCGCCTGGCCAAGCTCACCCATTTCGCCCAGCGCATCACCCAGACCGCCAAGGGAGTGCTGCCGGCCGAGCACCACGACATGCTCAACCGCCTGCTGGCCCGGGCCAACGCCCAGCTGGTCCAGGGCGATGGACCGGAAGCCGTCAAGAACCTGGCCCTGGCCGTGTCCAGGGGTGCCGTGGACGCCGGCTGCGACGGGGAACTGGTGAAGAAGCTCAATTCCAGCCTCAAGGCGCTTTTCGCCAAATAGCCGCATGGAGTACCGCATGATGTCCATCCCCACCCCCCGTGCCGTTCGGTGCTTGGCCTGCCTGCCTTTGGCACTGCTTCTGCTGGCCGGGCTGGGCTGTACCAAGGGCAACGGTGAAGGCGCCCTGTACGTCTGGGACAGCACCAGCAGCAAGGTGCTGGTGTGGAAAAAGCTGGACGAGCTGTGGGACCCGGTCCAGTCCGGCGCCACCGACACCACCATCCCCGACGCGGACCGGACCATCGCCTTCCCCGGTCTGGTGAGTTCCCCCAGCAGCTACAACCTGGCCTGGGGCGGCATGGCGGTGGATTCCTCCACCGACATGCTCTACCTGGTGTCCGACGGCGGGGTGGTCACCCGCATCAGCGGCGCCAGCACCAAGAACGGCAGTTTCTCCTCCACCAGCGATGTGCTGCAGTTCACCCTGAGCAGTGACTGGACCAGTTCGGTGTTCGACCAGGCCAGCATCTATTCCGGGGCCAACACCCTGTACGTCATGGAAAACCAGTCGGATGGCACCGGCGCCCGGGTCTGGGCAGTCCCTTCGGCCGGCAGCATCACCAGCGGGGCGTCCTTCGACCACGGCAGCTACACCTACGCCGTGACCAACGACAAGCTGGGCAGCGGCTTGGCCGCCGGGGTGAGCGGCTATGTCTACGCCCTGTTCGGCGGCGGAACCGCCCTCACCGACCCGGCCAACAACACCAACGTGACCAGCCCGCGCCTGCGCCGGGGCAGTTCGGCCACCTCGGGGCTGTTCCCCTTCGATTCCAGCGATCTGAACACCGGCTACAACGTGCTGTTCGGCAGCAATACCCTCCCTGGCTCGACCGTCACCTACGGCTCCCTGGCCTTCGACGGCGACAAGAGCGCCCTGTACGTGTTCGCCGAGCCCTCAGCCGCCTTCGCCAGCACCACCACGGCGACGATCGAGGTGTTCAACCAGGGCCTGTTCAACAACGTGGGCAACTACAGCCCCAGCCGGACCCTGGACTCGGTGCCGGCCAATCTGCGCATCCTCGCCCATCCGGCCAACGCCGACTGGCTGGTGGGGGCGCCCTACACCCCCGACTCCACGACCGATGCCGGGCTCCTGGGCACCGGATCCACCACGCTGTATATCTGGAAGGCCCCCAGCGAAGGCGGCACGCCCAGCACGGTCACCCTGCCCGGCACCACGGAGATCCGCGGCCTGGCGGTGGGGAACGACTGAATGGTCTTTCTCCGGCTCCTGGGCCTGCTCTGCCGGGACGTGACCAAGGATCTGGTCCGCCACCGCGGCCAGCACTTCCTGGCGGTGCTCACCCTGGCCCTGGGGTTGTTCCTGGCCGGCGGCGGCCTGCTGCTGGTGCAGGGGCTGAACCGCTGGGTGAGCCGCATGGAGACCCTGGCCAAGGTCACGGTGTTCGCCGGCGAGGGCGCCAGCCTGGACGAGGCCCAGGCCCGGCTGCAGCGGGACCCCCGCTTCGTCCAGGTGCAGCGGATCTCCTCCCGGGAGGCCACCCGGCGCTTCCTGGAGTCCAGCCGGGAGGCGGGGCTGATGCTCAAGAGCCTGGGTGAGCCCATCCCCGAAACCCTGGAACTCACCCTGCGGCCGGACCTGCTGGTCGCCCACCGGGCCATGGAGGTGGGGGACAGCCTCAAGGCCCTGCCCGGGGTCGGGGATGTGGTGGTGGACCAGGAGCGGCTGCAGGGCCTGCAGCGCACCGCGCGCATGCTGCGCTCGGCGCTGGCCTCCCTGGGCGCCCTGCTGCTGGTGGCGGCCGGGTTCTCCACCGGCAACGTCATCCGCATGAGCGTGCTGGCGCGGGAGGAAGAGATCGCCATCATGCGGCTGGTGGGCGCCACGGAAAGCTTCATCCGCACCCCGCTGCTGGTGGAGGGGGCGGTGCTGGGCCTGGCCGCCAGCGCCACCGCCGTCCTGGGCCTGCTGGCCCTGTGGCTGATGATGCAGCGCGGCGCCGGCCACGTGTCGCCCCTGCTGGTGGAACTGGCCCGGATGGGCTTCTTCTCCCCGGGCAACCTGGCCGGCCTGGCCGGGGTCGGCATGGTGACCGGCGCCCTGGGCGCGCTGTGGGGCTTCTGGAACACCCAGCGGACCCTGCGCCAGATGGAAGCCCTGATGCAGGAGCGGGGGGCGTAGGCTCAGGCTTCCGGATCCAGCATCCGCCGGGTGGCTTCCACCGCGGCCGGGGGGCCGCCCACGGTGACCAGATCGTCCACCTGGAGCGGATCCGGGCCGGCGGGGTCCAGCGGCTGGCCGGCCCTGGTCAGGCCCAGCAGGGTGGTCCCGGTGCGCGCCTCCAGGGCCAGGTCGGCCAGGGACCGGCCCAGGCCCGGACACTGGGCGGTGATCCGCAGGGACAGCACCAGCGGCGCCGGCTCGCCCTGCCCGTGCGCGGGTTCACCCGGCCTGGACGCGGGGGGCGCCCAGGGGGCGCGCATGCGGCGCAGCAGCCATTCGGAGCCCAGCGTCCGGCCGGGCTGGAACCGGCTGGCGTGGGCCCACAGCAGGCCCAGCAGGCCCGCCAGGCCGGCCATGTAGCCCAGCAGCAGAGGGCCTTCGGGCAGGAACGGCTGCAGCAGGGCCAGGGAGGGGGCGGCCACCATCAGCAGCAGCGCCAGGCTCAGGGCGGCGCGCAGCTGCCGGTGCCCGGGCGGGGACTGGCCGGGCCCGTTCAGCACCCAGCGGGCCAGCTCGGTGGCCCGGGAACCCAGGGCCCAGATCAGACAGACCAGCAGCACGGCCTGGCCGCAGAGCAGCCCAATGGCCGGGCGTTGGGCCTGGAACCAGGGCACCTGCCGCTTCAGGACGGCGGCGGCGATCACCACCGCGTTGATCAGCGCGGCGTCCAGCACCATGAACAGCAGCGGCCGGCGCATGGGCGCCGGACCCCGGCCCAGGGTCGAGCGCCCCAGGCGGGCCGCCCAGGTCTGGTAGGTCTTCAGATACCAGTTGATCCGGTCCGGAAGGCGGCGTTCCAGGCCGGCCCCGAGGGCGTCGCCGCGGCGGAACAGGGTGGGGCCCAGCAGGGCGGTGAGCAGGCACACCCCCACCGGCACCGCCAGGAAGTCCGGGGGCAGGAACCCGGCGCGCACTCCCAGGCTCACCAGCACGAAGGAGAACTCCCCGGGCTGGGCCAGGGCCAGGCCGGTGCGGAACCCGGTGCGCAGGGGCAGGCCGGCCAGGGCCCCGCCCAGGGTCGCCCCCAGGGTGTTGCCCACCAGCACCACGGCGGTGAGCACCAGGATCGGGCCGGCCTGGGCCGCCAGGGCGCGGGGCTCCAGCAGCATGCCCACCGCCACGAAGAAGATGGCGGCGAACAGGTCCCGCAGCGGCAGCACCAGCTGCTCGATCCGGTGGACCCGGCCGCTGGCCGCGGCCAGCACCCCGGCCAGGAAGGCGCCCAGGGCCAGGGAACACCCGGCCTGGGCGGCCAGCACGGCGCTGGTGAAGCAGACCCCCACCGCGGCCACCAGGAGCGTTTCGTCCCGGCCCCGATCCGCGGCCCAGCGCAGCAGCCGGGGCACCACCAGGCCGCCCAGGCCCAGCAGGCCGGCCAACAGCAGCGCCACCTTGCCCAGGGTGCGGCCCAGGCCCGCCGCGCCGAAACCGGCTGCGGAGCTGGCATCCAACCCAGCCAGCAGCAGGATGGCGAACAGGTCCTGGACCACCAGCACGGTCAGCACCCGGTCCCGCAGTTGGCCCCGGGCGCTGGTCTCGCCATGCTCCTCGAACAGCTTGGCGATGATCATGGTGCTGGAGATGGCCAGGGAGGCGCCCATGAAGGCGCTGGTGGTCACGCCCCAGCCCAGGGCGCGCCCGGCCAGGAACCCGAGCCAGGTCCCGCAGCCCAGCTGGAAGGCCCCCTGGACCATGGCCACCGGGCCCTTGTCCAGCAGTTTGCGGAAATCGAACTCCAGGCCTACGGAGAACATGAGCAGCACCACGCCCAGTTCCGCCAGGGTCTGGACGTTTTCCGGGTCGGCCACCAGGGGGATCGGCACGTGCGGGCCGACAATGAGCCCGGCCAGCATGTAGCCCAGCACGGCCGGCTGCCGCAGACGGCGGAACAGCAGGGTGATGACGGCGGCGACGCCCAGGACGGCGGCCAGATCGAGGATGAGCCGGGGCAGATGTTCCATGAACCAATGATGCGTCTTTGGGGCGTCCGGGCTCCCCAAAGTTGCGCCGTCCGTTCCGGTCAGGTCAGGCCGGACGGGATGTCTGGGCTTTGCCCGGGCATCCCGTGGGGGGTCAGGGGGAACCTCGCGAGCGCAGCGAGCAGGCAGTTCCCCCTTTCAGGGCTGCCCCTGCGTCCCGTCCGCCGGGGGCTTTTGCTGGATGGTGAAGTGGGCGGTGCCCAGGGCCACCAGCCGGTCGCCGCAGAGCAGCTGGCACTCCAGGATGGCGCTGCGCGGGGAGGCCCGGACCACCGCGGCGGCCACCGTCAGTCGGGCGTCGGCGGGCTCCAGGTAGCGGATGTGCAGGTCCGAGGTGGCGAAGGGCATCCGGCCATCAAAACGGGTGCACAGGGCCAGGGCGCAGCCGAGGTCCACCAGGCTGGCCAGGACCCCGCCATTGAACACGCCGGAAGGGCCGTTGACCGTGTGCACGCTGGGCGCCAGGCTCAGCCGCGCCCGGCCCGGTTCCAGGGCGTCCAGGGCCAAGCCCCAGGCGCGGGTGGGCGGGAAATCCTGGAATCGGGCCCGTACCCGATCCAGCAGATCCGGGGCCAGGGGGGGCGGCGTTTGGGGCTTCACCATGGGGCAAGTGTAGGCCTTTTTGCTAGCTCCAGCCGTGCCGGGCGAACTGGGCCATCCGGTCGTCCGTCGCGCGCAGGGCCATGGATCGGGCCACGAAGCGGCCAACAGGGTCGCCCTCCAGGTTCACTTCCGTCCCGCAGGCCATGGCCTGCAGCCGGGTGCGGCGGACCGTTTCGGGGATGAGCGCCACCGTGAACCAGGTGGCCGCGCAGTCCACCACCGTGAGGGACAGGCCGTCCACCGCCACGGAGCCCTTGCTGGCCATCATGGGGGCCAGTTCCGCCGGCATCTCGAAGCGCCACAGGCCTTCGCTCTGGGGACGTTCGAGCAGCCGACCGATCCCATCCACGTGGCCGGACACCAGGTGCCCGTCCAGGGGCTCGCCCACCCGCAGACTGGGCTCCAGGTGCAGCACCGCTCCGGTGGCCAGCCGGCCTAGGATCGTCCGGTCCAGGGTCTCCTGGGACAGATCCGCGCTCCAGCTGTGGGCGTCCCGGGCTGTGGCGGTGAGGCAGGCGCCCAGCACGCAGATGCTGGCGCCGGGCTCGGCCCGCTCCAGAACTTCCTGGGGAGCGGCGATCCGCAGCCTGGCCCCGCCGGGCCGGGACTGGCGGCCGTCCAGGGTGCCCAGATGCCTGATGAGTCCGGTGAACATCGCATGCCTCCAGGCTCCAGCGTACTCGCAACCCGGGCCGCCGGGTTCCGGTCCGGTGCGTTCCCGGGTATAACGTGCTGAGGACCGTGCGCCATGAATGTGTGGAAGGACTCCCGGCTTCGGCTGGCGATCACCCGGCTTGGCGCCGAGTACCTGGTTGCCCAGCTGCTCATGGGCGGGTGCGCCGTCTACACCGGCAACAACCTGCTGTATCTGGTGTTCTCGGCCATGCTCGGGCTGTTCCTGGTCTCCGGGTGGGTGAGCCGGCTGGCCATCCAGGGGCTGGAACCGCTGGAACTGGAGGAGGGCAACCTGTTCGCCCGGATGCAGGGGGGCATCCAGGTCCGGTTCCGGGACCGGGCCCCGATGCGGGTCCGCTGCCTGGAAGTGCGCCTGGAAATGGAGGGGGGCCGGGCGGAGCCGGGCTTCTATCCCGGGGGCAGCGCTTCCCGGGTGCCCCGATTCGGGGGCGGTGGTTCCCGGGTGAAGCCGCCCCTTGGCTCCGGGGGCAGCCCGGCCCGGATGGTGCTGCAGGTGTACCCGGAGCGCCGGGGTCCGCTGCGGGTGGTGCGGCTGGAACTGCGCACGGCCTACCCGTTCGGCTTCATGGAAAAGGCCTGGAGCTTTCCCATGGAACAGACCCTGCTGGTGCTGCCCCACCCGCGCACCGGGCCGGGCCGGGAGGACGGGGAAGGGGACCGGCCGGGGGGCCGCTCCCGGCCCGGGACGGCCAGTCCCGACGGGGCGCGCCCGTTCCGGGAACGGGATGCCCTGGGCCGGGTGTACTGGAAACGTACCGCCCAGCGGGGCGAGCCCTGGGTGCGCACCTTCGAGGACGATCCGGCCTGGGGCGTGAGGCTGCGGCTGGATCTGCGCGCCTGGACGGCGGGGCCGGCGTTCGAGCAGGAGCTGGAACGCATGTCCGGCGCCGTGCTGCGTGCCCGCCTGCAGCGCCGGGAGGTCAGCCTGCGGGTGGAGGGACCGGGCGGCGCTGAGAGGCACGAGGGCTTCCGGCCCTGCTGGCGGGCCCTGGCCCTGGCGGTGCCGGCCACCCAAAGGTGATCCCTTCGATCGTAGGATCGGTCGGCAAGGGCGGCTGCGGGTGCGCTTTACTGGCCCAGCACGGGTTGGCCGCTGGCGCGTCAAGCCTGTCCGCCAGGATACGTTCGGTAGCTCGCTTGATCCCCCCGCTGCCCCGTCCGCTTTGCATGTACCCTGAGACGGATTACCATGGACGGACCATTTCCATCAACAAAGGAGCGCATGGCTTTTCCCGATCTGCAATCCGAACACTGGGAGCCGCTGCTGGTTGCCGCCTGGGCGGCCTGGGCCAGGGCCTATGCGCCGTACTCGGGCTTCCGGGTCGGGGCCGCCCTGCTGGCGGCGGACGGGAGCGTGGTCGCGGGCTGCAATGTGGAGAACGCGGCCTACCCGGTGTCCCTGTGCGCCGAACGCACGGCGGTGTGCGCCGCGGTGAGCCGCGGCCTGCGGGTCGGCGAATTGCAGGCCCTGGTGGTGGTCACCGAGTCCGAGGTGCTCACGCCCCCCTGCGGCGCCTGCCGGCAGGTGCTGGCGGAATTCGCGGATGAACTGCCTATCCTGCTGGCCAACCGGCGGGAACGCGCGGTCTACCAGCTTGCCGCCCTGCTTCCCCACGCCTTCACCGGACGCCACCTGGCGCCCTGATCGACCTGCCGGGTCCCGGGCTCCATCCCGCGGCGCGGCGCCAGACCCACCGAGGCAATTGATGGCCATTGACCGCACCAAGATCTCCAGACTGGCTGAAAACCATATGGCCATGGGCCGGGTGGACCGTGCGATCGAGGAATTCCTGAAGCTGATCGAGGACCGGGCGGATGACTTCAACCTGCTGAACCGGGTGGGCGACGCCTACCTGCAGGCGGGCAAGGTGGCCGACGCCCTGGATCTGTTCAAGAAGGCCGGCGCCGGCTTCGAGCGCGGCGGCTTCAATGCCAAGGCCACGGCGGTCTTCAAGAAGGCCCACCGGATCGCCGCGGAGGACGTGGAGGTCGCCGAACGGCTGGCGGACCTCTACCGCCAGACCAACATGATCAAGGAGGCCATCCAGATCCACATCGAGGTGGCGGATGTCTGCACCCGCAAGGGCCTCATCAAGCGGGCCCTGGAGGCCTTCGCCAAGGTGGTGGACCTGGATCCCAAGAACCTCAAGAACAAGGTGAAGCTGGCGGATCTCTACCACAAGGAGGGCATGAAGGAGCGGGCCGCGGGGATCTACCTGGAAGTGGCCGAGATCCTGGCCCTGGAGCAGAAGCCTTCGGAGGCCAGCCAGATCCTGGAGCGGGCCAAGAGCATGGTCAGCACCCCCCAGGTGTTCCTGACCCAGTCCCGGCTGTGCGTGATCCAGAAGGACCTGGCCGCGGCCGCCCAGCACCTCCGGGAAGGCCTGGAGGTGAACCAGCGCAGCCCCGAGCTGCTGGATGCCCTGGCCGAGGTGGAGCTGCAGTCCCGCCGTCCGGAGCAGGCCCTGGAGGCGCTGGGCCAGGTGCCCCAGCTCGCCCAGAAGTCCCTGCTGCTCTGTGAGCGGGCCCTGCGCGACCTGGTGCGGGCCGGGGCGGTGGCCGAGGCCCTGCGGCTGTTCAAGCCCATCGGCCGCGATTTCGCCCGGCGCGGGATCGGCGAGGCCGCGGCCAGGGCCCTGAGCGCCGGCCTGCAGGGGGCGATGACGGCCGAGGCGTGGCTGCAGATGGGGGAGATCGCCCACCAGGGCGGCAGCCGCGACGAGGAGGTGGAGTGCCTGCGCCACGCCTTCCAGGAGGCCGGCCATGCCGGCGATCCGGAGCAGGCGGAGGCGATCGCCCAGAGTCTGCAGGGACTGGGGGTGCGCCAGGACGAGGTGTCGGCGCCGTTCGCCTCCGACCGGGCCGGGCGGGTGCCGGCCGAGGCGCCGGCCCAGGAGTCCGAGGCCGTGGCCATGCTGCGCCTCCAGGTGGAGAAGCTGGAGCGGGACGCCGCGCACGCCCTGCAGAACCGCTACATGGACAGCGCCCTGGACAGCTTCAACAAGATCCTGGAGCTGGATCCGGCCAACCCCGGCGCCATCGAGGCCATCGCCGACATCCACCGGGCCAGCGGCTTGCTCACCAAGGTGCAGATGCACTACGTGAAGATGGCGGAGAAGCTCGCCGCCCTGGGCCGGCGGGGCCTGGCGGTGGAACTGCTGGACCGGGCCGAGGCCATGTTCCCCGGCTCCACCCGGCTCTACCGCAGGACCCTGGGCCTGCTGAACGTCACCCCCGAGCCCCCGGCGGATCCCCGCGCCTCGGTGGCGATCGGCGCGCCGGCCTCCATGGCCACCCCGGAGAACCTGGAGCGTCCGAGCGAGCTGCCACGCATCGATCTGGACCTGGAGCCCCGGTCCTGGGTCCGGCCCCGGGTGCCGGAACCGAAGCCGCTGCCGCTGGCGGAGCCTCTGCCGCTGGCGGAGCCGCTGCCGCTGGCGGAGCCTCTGCCGCTGGCGGAGCCGCTGCCGCTGGCGGAGCCGCTGCCGCTGGCGGAGCCGCTGCCGCTGGCGGAGCCCGCCCCGGTCTTCCCGCCCCCCCCGGCGTTCGCGCCGGAGCCCCCGCCCCCGCCGGAGCCCCCGCCCCCGTTCGCCGAACCGGAGGTCCTGGAAGAGCTGCAGGAACTCCCCGAATACGAGGGCTCGGAATTCTCCGGGGTGCTCGATCCGGCCGGGGCCGCCGACCCGGCGCCGGTCAGCGAGGAGCTGGCCGCCACGCTTTCGGACATCGACTTCCAGATGGACTACGGCAGCCCCGAAGAGGCGCTGGTCGAGATCGACAGTGCCCTGGAGCGCCATGCGGACCATCCGGAACTGCAGCGGCGCAAGCTCGCCGCGGAACTGGCCCTGCAGCGCCTGGGCCACGGCAACGAGGCCGCCGAGCCGGAGCGCAACGAGGCCACCCCGTCCTTCTTCGATCTCACCGATGTGCTGGGGGATTCGCTCCTGGAGCCGGACGAGGGCGAGGAGATGCACGACGCCACCAACGTGGTGGAGAAGATCCAGAGCGTCGACGAGCTGTTCAACGCCTTCCGGGCCGGGGTGGAGCAGCAGGTCAAGGTGGACGACTACGACACCCACTACAACCTGGGGATCGCCTACAAGGAGATGCTGCTGCTGGAGCCGGCCATCGAGGAGTTCAAGACGGCCATGCGCGATCCGGAGCGCACCCTGGAATGCTGCTCCATGCTGGCCATCTGCGAACACACCCAGGGCGATCTGGACGCGGCCGTGCAGTGGCTGCTCAAGGGCATCCATGCCCCCGGCTTCCCGCCCGAGGACGCCATCGGGCTGTACTACGATCTGGGCAATCTGTACCGGGTGCAGGACCAGCCGGCCGCGGCCCTGGATGCGTTCCAGAAGGTCCATGCGCTGAATCCCGACTACCGGGACGTGGCCAGGATGCTGGAGCATCTGGAGCAGGCAGTCCGGCACGGCGAATAGGCCAGGGCGACCCAATGACCTGGACAGGCTCCTGGGCCTTCCAGGCCCCGGTTCCGGCGGTGAAGGCTGCGCGAACGCGACTGAGACTCTATATTGGTGGTCTGCAGGAGTCGCCATGGCCGTACCCGCCCAGTCCCGTCCGTCCGTGCCCCGGCATCTGGCGCGCTACGGGGTGCCCCAGGATTACGCGGAGTACACGCCCCGTGACCACGCGGTCTGGCGCCACATCCTGCGCCGGCTCACCGCCCACCTGGCGGACCGGGCCCATCCCAGCTACCTGGATGGACTGGCCGCCTGCGGCATCGGCCTGGAGCGCATCCCCAGCCTGGAGGCCATGAACGCGCAGCTGGCCGGCCTGGGCTGGGCGGCCATGGCGGTGCGCGGCTTCATCCCCCCGGCGGTGTTCACCGAGCTGCAGTCCCGGGGCGTGCTGGCCATCGCCGCGGACATCCGCAGCCATGAGCATGTGGCCTACACGCCGGCTCCGGACATCGTCCACGAAAGCGCCGGCCACGCGCCCATCCTCAAGGACCCCCGCTACGCGGCCTACCTCCGGCGCTGCGGCCTGGCCGGCTTCAAGGCCATCGCCTCCCGGGAGGACCAGGCGGTCTACGAGGCGGTCAGGCAGCTGAGTGTGGTGGAAGCCGACCCGGCCGCCACCCCCGCGGACCTGGACCGGGCCCGGAGGCGGCTTGGCCGGGCCCGCGGCCGCGGCCGGCCCAGCGAAAGCACCCGGGCCAGCCGGCTGTACTGGTGGACCGCCGAGTACGGTCTGGTCGGGACCCTGGACCAGCCCCGGATTTATGGCGCCGGCCTGCTCAGCTCCCTGGGTGAAGCCAGCCACTGCCTGTCCCCGGCGGTGGCCCGGCTGCCCTTGTCCCTGGCCTGCGTGGACCAGGACTTCGATATCACCCACATGCAGCCCCAGCTCTACGTGGCGCGGGACTTCGAGCACCTGTTCGAGGTGCTGGCGGCCTTCGAGGCCACCCTGGCCTGGAAGCGGGGCGGGGACTACGGCCTGGTCCAGGCCCTGCGCGCCGGGACCGTGAACCACCTGGTGCTGGCCGACGGCCTGGAGGTCACCGGCCGGGTGGTGCGCCTGGTGCCGGCCCCGCCCAGGACCGCGGCGCGTGGCGGCCCGCCGCCCGGCGCCGAGGCGTCCGCCGGCTCCGCCCCCATGGCCGCCTCGCCCGGAGCCGGGTCCACCCCGGCGGGCATGACCACCCGCCTGGCCGTGCTGGAGGGCCCGATCCTGCTGTCCCGCGCCGGCATCTGCACCCTGGCCGCACCCTGGCCGGGCCCGGCGGTGGTGGTGTTCGGCCCGGAGCCGCGCCGCGGCCCGTTCCGCTGCGAGCTGCCCGGCGGGTTCAGCCTGGCCGGTGAACGAACGACCGAACATCAGGGAACGGCCCTGCAAGCCACCTGGCGCGGCCGTCCGCTTGGCCTGCCCGCGGACGCCCTGCTGTTGTTCAGTTCCGGGCTGCCCAGCGTGGCGGGGGGGCCCGGGGACCCGGAGGCCTGGGATCTGTGGTTCGGCGCCGCGCCGGTGGGCGACGGCGAGGCCGTGGCCCGCCGGCACAAGGCCGAGGCCCTGCCGGAAGGGCTCGCCCGGCTGTACCGGGAGGTGGCCCGGATGCGCGACGCGGGTCCGGATCCGGACCGGCTGCGGCAGATCCGGTCGGAGCTGGCCCGCTATCCCGAGGACTGGCTGCTGGGCTGCGAGATCCAGGAACTCCAGGAACTCCTGGAACTCCTGGACCCTTCCCCCGCCGCGGGCACCGGAAGGGGCGAAACCGGGGAATCCTGGGCCCCCTGGGAACTCCGGGGCCCTTTCGCCACACAGAATGCCTGAGCCGTGCCGCCCACCGATGTCCTCATCCCACGGAGCACCCCATGACCTCTGCCAGCTGGACCGAACACGACCAGGCCCTGCACCGCACCCTCAAGACCCCGGACTTCCTCACTGCGTACAACATCGTCAGCCGGGTGGTGGGGCCGGCCGAGGCCATGAACCACCACCCGGAAATCCGCTTCGGCTGGGGCTACGTGGACATCACCCTCACCAGCCACGACGCCGGCGGGGTCACCGACCAGGACCACGCCCTGGCGGCGAAGATCGACGAGGCCATCAAGCCCTTCGGCGTCTGACTCGACTCAAGGCTCAATGCTCAAGGCTGAGGCTGAGGCTGAGGCTGAGGCCTCAGGCCGTGGGCGCCTTCTTCAGCCGCAGGATCTGGGCCTTGTCCTGATGCAGTTCCTTCTTCAGGGCATTGACCTGGAAGTTCAGGGCGTATTTTCCGGGACTCACCGCGGCCTTGAGCTGGGCCTGGGCGGCTTCCAGCTGGGCCTTGACGGTGGCGGCATGGCGGGCGAGCTTTTCGATGGCCTCGGCCTTCGGGACGTTCACGGCGGCGGCAATCGGTGCATTGGCCTGGTTTTTCATATTCGGCTCCTTCTCAAAGCCGAGAAGGATACCACGTCCGCCAGGACCGGGGCCGAGGCTCAGCCCACCGCCAGGGATCCGGCCGCGCCCCAGGGCTGCAGGGCCTGGGCCGCCGGCTGCACCGGCTTGCCGGGGCGCTGCAGCAGGGTCAGTTCCAGGGCCTGGCCGTCGCCAGCGGTGAGCCAGGCGCCCTGACGACTCCAGGCCAGGCTGCCCGGCGCCGCCGGGTCAGGGCGCAGGCCGCCCACGCCGCAGACCTTCACCAGGGTGCCGGCCACGGTCAGCTCGGTGCCGGGCCAGGGCTGCAGGGCCCGCACCCGCCGATGCAGTTCCGCGGCCGGGCGACCCGGATCCATGAAGGCCATGGTCTTGTCCAGCTTGGGGGCCAGGGTGGCCAGGGCCTCGTCCTGGGGCAGGGGCAGGCCGGTGCCCGCCGCGAGGGTCGGCAGGTGGGCCTCCAGCAGCGCGGCCGCGTCCCGGGCCAGGACCTCCAGCAGGCCGTCGGCGGTGTCCTGGAGGGTGATGGGCCGTTGGCACTGGGCCAGCACCGGTCCCTCGTCCAGGCCCGGGGTGAGCCGCATGAGGCTGACCCCGGTGGCCGCGTCCCCCATGAGCAGGGCGTGGTTCACGGGCGAGGCGCCCCGCCAGCGGGGCAGGAGCGAGTAGTGCAGGTTCCAGACCCCCAGGGCGCAGCCATCCAGCATCCAGCCCGGGAGGATGTGGCCGTAGGCCGCCACCACGGCCAGATCGATGCCCAGGGACGTCCACAGGGCCCGGGTCTCGGGCAGGCGCCAGCGCTCGGGCTGGAACACCGGCAGGCCCAGCTCCAGCGCGGCCTGCTTCACCGGCGGCGCCTCCAGGTGCCGGCCCCGGCCCTGGGGCCGGTCCGGATTGCAGAACACGGCCGCCACGTCCTGGCCCTGGGCCAGGGCGCGCAGGGCCGGCACGGCCGCGGCGGGCGTGCCCAGGAAGGCGCAGCGGACCATGCCCTAGTCCTCCCGTTCCTGCTCGCGCTGCTTGCGGTAGCGCCGCTGCAGTACCTGGCGCTTCACCGGGCCGAAGTACTCGACGAACAGCCGGCCTCGCAGGTGGTCGATCTCGTGGCAGAAGGCCCGGGCCAGCAGGTCCACCCCTTCCAGCTCCTCCCAGCTGCCGTCGCGCCGGCGGTTCTTCACCCACACGTGCTGGGGCCGCTCCAGCACCTCGTGGATGCCGGGGATGGACAGGCAGCCTTCGGAGCCAACCTGGGAGCCCTCCTGGCGCACGATCTCGGGATTGATGAGCAGGATCCGCGCGGCGGGATCGGTACCGCAGGAAGTGTCGATGGCCGCCAGGTTGAGGTTGATGCCCACCTGGGCCGCGGCCAGCCCCACGCCGTCCTCAGCCAGCCCGGTCTCGAACAGATCCTCGGCCAGCTGCTCCAGTTCCGGAGACCAGTCGCCCACATCGCTGCTGTTGACCTTGAGTCTCGGGTCGCCCCAGGTGATCACTTTTCGTCGAGCCATTGGTCCCTCTATGAATCAGTTTATGCCAAACCCTGTACCTTTGATAACCTAGTAGATTCCGGCCCCCGGACCGGACCCCTTCGCGCCCACTGGAGAACCCATGCTTCGCAATTTCCGCTCCGTGTTCAAAGGCAATCAGATGCCCATGGCCGTGATCATGATGGTCGTGCTGCTGGGAATGGTGGCCTACCTTGCGCCGAGCCACGGCAGTCCGGACGCTCCGGACAATGTGCTGGCCCGGGTCTACGGGCGGGACATCATGCGCCGGGACCTGGACGTGCAGATGTCTGAACTGGCCCGGCGGCTGGGCAAGAACGTGAACCTGGAGACCATGGGCCCGTTCCTGCGCACCCAGGCCCTGTCCATGCTGGTCCGCAACCGGCTCCAGGCCGAACTGGCCGAGCGCCACGGGGTGGTGGTGACCGACGGCGAGATCAAGCTGGCCATGGAATCCTTCCTGCGCCAGCGCGGCTTCGTGGGTGACGATAACCAGCTCATGCCGACCGCCCAGATCAACGATGCCCTGCGCGAGCGGGGCATGAGCCTCCGGCAGCTGGAGGAGACCATCACCGGCGATCTGTCCCGGCAGAAGCTGGCCCAGCAGGCGGCCGTGCTGGTGCCGGTGGACGCGCCCTGGGTGGACCTGGAGAACCGGGTCCGGAGCGAAAAGATCAGTTTCGAGGCCGTACAGATCACGCCCGATGCCGCCCCGGTGGCGGACCCCGGCCAGCCCACGCTGGAGGCCTTCCTCAAGGCGTCCGGCGCCCGGTTCCAGACCGGTCCCCGGCGGGTGATCGACTACGTGGCGCTCACCCCCGCCGCCCTGGCCCTGCCCGCCGCCGACGACGCGGCCGTGAAGGCGGTCTACGACGGCCACAAGGCGCAGTACGCCGAGACCAGGGCCAGCCACATCCTGTTCAAGGCCGAATCCGATGCGGAGGTCGAGGCGGCCATGGCCAAGGCCACGGCCCTGCGGGCCAAGCTGGTGGCCGGCCAGGACTTCAACCAGACCGCCCAGGCCGTGAGCGAGGATCCCACCGCCAAGAGCAACAAGGGCGAGCTGGGCTGGTTCCAGTCCGGGCAGATGCAGCGTCCCTTCGAGGATGCGGCGAAGGCCCTGAAGGTGGGCGAGATCAGCCAGCCGGTGCGCACCAGCTTCGGCGTCCACCTGATCAAGCTGGAGGGGCTCCGGGACCGGAGCTTCGACCAGGTCAAGGAGGAGCTGCGCACCCAGATGAACCGGGAGCGCTTCGCCACCAAGGCCAAGGACAAGCTTGAGCAGCTGCGCAAGCGCGCCGGGGACCGTGGTGATCTGAACGCGGCGGCCCGCAACCTGGGCCTCAAGACCCAGACCAGCCAGCCGTTCGCCGCGGAGGATGCCGTGGACGGGCTTCCCGGCAGCCAAGCCATCGTATCCGAGGCGTTCCGCCTGCCGCTGAGCCAGGTTTCCCGGGTCCGCCCGGTCCAGGACGGCTTCGTGGTGTTCCGCGTGCGGGAGGAGCGGCCCATCGCCGTGCCGCCCCTGGCCGAGATCCAGGCCAAGGTGCTGGCCGCCTGGAAGCTGGAGGAGGCCCGCCGGACGGCGACCGCCAAGGCCCAGGCAGCCGTCAAGGGCGGCGATCTGAAGGCGCTGGGCACGCCCACCGCCCAGGACGCGGTGACCATCGCCAGTCTGGGCGAACTGGGCAAGCACCCTGCCATCCGTACGGCCCTGCTCAACACCGCGGTGGGCCAGCTCACCGCTCCGATCTGGACCCCCGACGGCAAGCTGTGGGTGGCCCGGATCAAGGCCCGCACCCCGGCCGACCCGCTCACCTTCGGCTCCCGCCGGGCGCTGATCGAGGCCATCCAGATGGACGTGGCGCAGAAGCAGCTGACCGCGGAACTGCAGGACCTGGAACGCAATGGCGACCTGCACCCGGGCTTCAGCTCCTTCTATGGCCGCTACAACGGCATCTGGCGCAACCTGGAGACCAGCAGCGGCAATGGCGCCGGCCAGGAGGACTTCTCGGGCCTGGACGACTAGGCTGCATTCCCGCGCATGCAGCGGGGGCGTCTGAGGGGAAGCAACGCATGCGTTGCTTCCCGCTCCGTCTTATCCGGCGCCGGAATGAAAGGTTCTGTGGGCCTTCGCCGGGCCGGGGCGCTAGCCTTGGGGCGACGCGGGCCGGCTCCCCTTCCGGAGCCTGGTTCCGCCCGGAGGAATCCAGCCATGAGCCTGCGCGGAAAGACCCTGCTCATCACCGGCGCCACCCGCGGGATCGGCCTGGCCATTGCCCTGCGCGCCGCCCGGGACGGGGCCCGGGTGGCCCTGCTGGGCAAGACCGCCGAACCGCATCCCCGGCTGCCGGGCACGATCTTCAGCGCCGCGGAGGCGGTGCGGGCCGCCGGCGGCGAGGCCCTGGCGCTGGTGGCCGACGTGCGCTTCGAGGCGCAGGTGGCGGCGGCCGTGGCCCGGACCCTGGAGGCCTTCGGCGGCCTGGACATCCTGGTGAACAACGCCAGCGCCATCGCCCTCACCGGCACCCTGGACACCGAGCTCAAGCAGTATGACCTCATGCAGCAGGTGAACGCCCGGGGCACCTTCCTGTGCTCCAAGCTGTGCCTGCCGCATCTGAAGCGGGCCAGCAATCCGCACATCCTGAACCTGGCGCCGCCCCTGGAACTCCAGCCCAGGTGGTTCGCCCGGCATACGGCCTACACCATGGCCAAGTACGGCATGAGCCTCTGCACCCTGGGCCTGGCCGCGGAGTTCGGCCCGGAGGGGGTGGCGGTGAACGCCCTGTGGCCGCTCACGGTCATCGACACGTCCGCGGTGCGCAACCTGCTGGGCGGCGACCCGGTCGCACGGGCCTGCCGGCGGCCGGAGATCGTGGCCGACGCCGCCCGGGCCATCCTGGTCCGGCCGGCCCGGACCTGCACCGGCCAGTTCTTCATCGACGAGGAGGTGCTGCGGGCCGAAGGGGTCAGCGACTTCTCGGGCTACGCGGTGGAACCGGGGGCGCTCCTCCTGGCCGACGCCTTCCTGCCCGAAGCGGTGCGGGCCGCCTCGCCCACGCCGCTGGTGGACCGGATGCCCCAGGCGCCCCGGCCGCCTGAGGCCTCCCGCCCGCCTGAGGCCTCCCAGCCGCCTCAGACCTGAAGCCTCAGGTCGACCAGCGCCTGCAGATCGCCGACGTTCTTCAGGCGCAGGGCCTCGCGGGTGCTGAAGCGGATCTGGTAGGCCTGCTCCACCGCGCACAGGATACCCAGATGGCTCAGGGAATCCCAGCCCGGCACCTGGCTGGCGAGGGTGTCCTCGCGCAGCTCCCAGGCGTCCAGCCCCAGCTGGGTCAGGATGACGGCGGTCAGGCGTTCAGAGATCATGGGCGGCCTCCTCGGCCAGATGCGGATCATCCAGGACCCGCTGCTTGTTGGCGTTCCGGCTCGGCTTGCCGGCGGAACTCTTGATCATCCAGCGGGGCGGGACCAGGAACACCCGGGTGAGGGTCACGTCCACGGCCATGCCGGCCTGGACGATGGCCAGCCGCAGGGCCCGGCGCGCCGGTGCGCCCTGGACCGCGGTCTCCGCCAGGACGGCCACCGCCTCGGTGCCGGTGGCCGGGTCGTCCAGGCCGAAGGCCACCACCCGGCCCGGCAGCACGCCCGCCACGCCCAGGAGGGCGTCCTCAATGTCCTCGGGGTACAGGTTCTTGCCGGCGACGATCAGGATGTCCTTTTTGCGGCCGATGATGAACCAATCGCCATCCAGCGTGAAGCCGCAGTCGCCGGTGTGGTAGCGCTGATCCTGCAGGACCTGGCCGGTCGCCTCCGGATGCCCGCGGTAGCCGTCGAACAGCCATGGGGACTGGATCACCACTTCGCCCACCCGGCCCGGCCCCGGTTCGCTCCCGTCCTCGGCCACCAGATCCAGGCGGCAGCCCGGCACGGGCCGGCCCGAGGACACGCAGACCCGGGCGTCGGGGCCGGAGGCCGGGACCACCCGGCCCTGGGCCAGCGCCACCCGGTCCACCCGGACCTCCCGGGCCGGGGCGCCGGGCGCGGTCTGGGTGGCGGCGAAGGTGGTTTCGGCCATGGCGTAGCAGGCGCCGAGCATGTCGGGGCGGACGCCGGCCGCCCCGAAGCGCGCCAGGAACCGCTGGTGGCTGTCGCTGCGGACCGGCTCGCTGCAGTTGATGAGCAGGCGCAGGTGATCCAGGCGGAGCCCGGCCAGCTCCGCGTCGGGCACCCGGTCCGCCAGGAGGTTGTAGGCGAAATTGGGCAGCCAGGCCAGGGTCCCCGCTTCCCGGGCGATGGCCTCGAATAGCAGGCCGGGCGCCAGGACCCACTGGAACGGGTCCAGCTGGACCAGGGGCACGCCCAGGGCCAGGGCCAGATGGAAGGCGGCGATCAGGCCCATGTCGTGGTACAGGGGCAGCCAGCTGACCACCCGGTCCGTGGGCCGCAGGTCGATGGCGTCCGCGTAGGCCCGCACATGCCCCAGCACGGCCGCGTGGGACAGCACCACGCCCTTCTGCAGGCCGGTGGTGCCCGAGGAATGCTGCAGCAGGCAGGGGGCTGCGGGGTCCACCTGCGGAAGCGCCAGGGTGCCCTCCGGGCAGGTGGGCCATTCCGTCTCCAGGGGCAGGAGCAGGCCGCGCACGGAACTGCCCGGCCGGGACACCAGGGCGCCCACCACGGGCTCCAGGTCGCGTTCGGTCAGGACCCAGTCCAGCCCGGAGCGGCGGCTCATGCCCTCCAGGCCGTCCACGTACTTGTCCGGATGGATGCGGGCGTTGGGATGGGCCAGGACCGCCGGGATGGCGCCCAGCCGGACCACACCCAGGTAGAGGGGATAGAACCGCGGGTGGTGCCGGACGATCAGGGCGCAGACCGCCCCGGGCCGCACCCCCCGGGACTGCAGCCAGGCGGCGGCCCGGGTGGCTTCCCGCAGCAGCTCGGCCCGGCGCCAGCGGACCTCCGGGCGATCCTCCTGCCAATGGCAGATTGCCTCCTGCTCGGGGGCCTGCTCGGCCAGGCGCGCCCACTGCTGCCACAGGGTCAGTTCCATCGGGGGGCCCTCCGTGCGGATGCGGTCGAAGCTGCGGAAGGCCAGATGCCGGCCCGGTGCGGACGGATGGGACAATGCCGCAGGATGGCGGTGGCGAGCGCGTAAAAAGCCATGTCTTGTCCAGGCTGGAAAAGGTAATCAGGTGTCATCACATGCTAATGTTGACACAAGTAGTCAGACAAGTCTCGGCTGGATGCCGGGACACCCCGGGGTGCTGGCATCCAGCTGGATCCGGCCCGGTCCCGCAGGCCGCCCCATCCTCCAGGAAGCCGCGATGCCTTTTCCCTCTCTGCGCTATCTCCTGTTCCTGCCCACGGTCTTCCTGCTGTTCCTGGGGGTGGCGGAACGCCACCGGTGGCTGCTGCTCCTGGCGGCGAGCCTGGCGTTCTACGCGGCCCTGGACGCGCCGGTGCTGTTGCTGGTGCTGGCCGCGGTCACCCTGTCCAGCTACGGCTTCGGGTGGGCCATCGGGGCGGCCACCGATCCGCGCCGGTGCCGCCGGCTCACCGCCGGGGGCATCCTGGTCAACCTGGCCATCCTGGCGGTGATGAAGTACCTGCCGGTCCTGGCCCAGCACTGGGAGCGGCTGCCGGGGCGGACCCTGGTATCGGTGGGGGTGTCGTACTATGTCCTGCAGGCGATCGCCTATCTGGTGGATGTGGACCTGGAGCTGGAACCGCCCGAGCGGCATCTGGGCCACTTCGCCCTGTACCTGGCCTTCTTCCCGAAACTGCTGCAGGGGCCCATCGAGCGGGCCGGGGATCTGCTGCCCCAGCTGAAGGCGCTGCGGCCCCCCGGCCGGGACCAGGCGCGCGCGGCCCTGTTCCAGATCGTCCGGGGGCTGTTCCTGAAGGTGGTGCTGGCCGACCGGCTACGGCTCCTGGTGGACCCGGTCTTCGCCCAGGTGGGCGCCTACGCCGGCCCGACCCTGGCGCTGGCCGTCTACGCCTTCGCGCTGCAGATCTACTTCGACTTCGCGGGCTACACCGACATGGCGCTGGGCGCAGCCCGGCTGTTCGGGGTCCGGCTCACACCCAACTTCGACGCGCCCTACCTCGCCCGCTCCATTCCGGCGTTCTGGCGCCGCTGGCACATTTCGTTCTCCCGCTGGATCCTGGACTACCTCTTCAAGCCGCTGCAGTTCCAGTGGCGGGACGCGCGGGCCTGGGGGACTTCAGCCGCGCTCCTGGTCACCTTCCTGCTCTCCGGCCTGTGGCACGGGGCCAGCGGGGGCTTCCTGGTGTGGGGCGGCCTACATGGCCTCTATCTGGCGGCGTCGGTCCAGTACCGGCCGTACCAGGCGCGCTGGCACCAGGCCCTGGGCCTGGGCGAGGGCCGGCTCCTGGCCGTGGGCCAGCGGGTGCTGACCTTCCATCTGGTCTGCCTGGCCTGGGTCTTCTTCCGGGCCGCTTCGCTGGGGGAGGCCTGGCGGGTGCTCGCCGGCTTGACCCACATGACGACGGGACGGGCCGCCGGCTGGGATACCCTGGCCACCCGGATTCGCGAGGCCTCGGAAAGCGGCTCGGTGGTCCAGGAACTGGCGGTCCTGGGCGCCGGTCTGGCCCTGCTCGCCGCCGGCCGGGCCTTTGCCAGCCCGGAACGGTTGCGGCGGTTCCTGGCCGCGCCGGCCTGGCTGCGCTTCCCCTGCTACTACCTGGCGGTCATGGGGCTGGTCCTGTTCGGCTACTTCTCCCGCCCGGCGTTTGCCTACGTGAGGTTCTGACCATGGCCCAGCCCATCACCGGCGCCTACCTGCGCGCGGCCGCCGCCAAGGCGGCCCTGCTGATCTGCCTGGTCGAGCTGACCCTGCGTCTGCTGCCGGCCAGCGACGGGCCATACACCACCTTCGACCCGCGCTTCGCGCTGCTGAAGTACGACAGCCGCAAGCAGACCGACGGCTACCAGACCGCCGGCAACCTGGCCCAGCGCCGGACCCGCTGGCACGTGAACCGCCAGGGCTGGAACAGCCCCTACGACTACCCGCCCGAGGCCCGGAAGCCGGTCCTGGCGCTGGTGGGGAACTCCTATGTGGAAGGCATGACCCAGGACCTGGGCCAGGGCCTGGAAGGCCTGCTGCAGCGCCGGCTGGGCGATCGCTACAACTGCTACAGCTTCGGGTTCAGCAGCGCCCGGCTCAGCCAGGACCTGAACATCGCCCGCTATGTGCACCAGGTCTTCCATCCACGGATCCTGGTGCTGGCCCTGTTCGATACCGATGTGCTCAGCTCGGTCGCCGCGCCGGGCGCGCCCGCCCAGCACACCCTGGCCTTCCGCTACGCCCCGGGGCAGGTCCAGGAGGCGCCCATCCGGCCCTTCGTGCCCCGCTGGGGCATCCGGGTGTTCGAGAAGCTGGCCCTGGTGCGCTACTTCGCGGTGAACAAGCAGCAGCCCTTCGCCGGGGATCCGGTCCCGGCGCCGGACCGGCCCATGCAAGCTGAGGAGCAGCAGGCCTACACCGACATCCTGGACTACACCTTCCGCAGGCTCCGGGACGAGCATCCCGGCACCACGGTGATGCTGGTCCTGGACGCGCCCAGGCGGGAGATCTACGCCGGCACGATCCAGCCACGGACCCTGCAGGCCCGGGCGCTCATCCGGGCCGTGGCCGGGCGCTACGGGCTGCAGGTGGTGGATCTCTACGGCCCCATGGCGGCGCGCTACCGGGCAAACGGAGTCAAGTTCAATTCCGACACCGACTACCACTGGAACAGCTGCGGCTTCCGGGTGGTGGCCGATGCGGTGGCCGAGGCGGTGGACCGGCTCCAGGAGCCCTAGCGGATCTCGGCGCAGCCCATGTACGGCTGCAGCGCCGTGGGGATGCGCACGCTGCCATCCGGCTGCTGGTAGTTCTCCAGGATCGCCACCCAGGTGCGCCCCACGGCCAGGCCGCTGCCGTTGAGGGTATGCAGGAACTGGGGCTTGCCGGTCGCGGGCCGATAGCGGATGCTGGCCCGCCGCGCCTGGAAATCGCCATACCAGGAGCACGAGCTGATCTCCCGGTAGGTGGCCTGGCTTGGCAGCCACACTTCCAGATCGAAGGTCTTGCGGCTGCCGAAGCCCATGTCGCCGGCCGACAGCAGCATGCGCCGGTACGGCAGTTCCAGGGCCTCCAGCACCTGCTCGGCGGCCCGGGTCAGGTGCTCCAGCTCGTTCTGGGCCTGTTCCGGCGTGGTGAAGGCCACCAGCTCCACCTTGTGGAACTGGTGCTGGCGGATGATGCCCTTGGTGTCCCGGCCATAGCTGCCGGCCTCGCTGCGGAAGCAGGGGGTGAAGGCGAAGTGGCGCAGCGGCAGCTGGTCCTCGGCCAGGATCTCGTCCCGGTACAGGTTGGTCACCGGCACCTCGGCGGTGGGGATCAGGTACAGAGCGTCTTCGCCGCGGGTGGTCTTGAACAGGTCCTGCTCGAACTTGGGCAGCTGGCCCGTGCCGAACATGCACTCCGGCAGCACCAGGTAGGGGGGCATGATCTCGCTCCAGCCGGCGGCGGCGTGGCGGTCGGCCATGAAGGCGACCAGAGCGCGGTCCAGCTTGGCGCCCAGGCCCTTGAGCACGGCGAACCGCGAGCCGCTGAGCTTGGCGGCCCGGTCCAGATCCAGGATGCCCAGCCGGGTGCCCAGATCCACGTGGTCCTGGGGCTGTTCGATGACGGTGGGGGTGCCCCAGCGCTGGATCTCGACGTTGGCCTGCTCGTCCTTGCCTTCGGGCACCGAAGCGTCGGGCAGGTTGGGCAGGGTGGCCAGGAAGCCCCGGAAGGCCACCTCCGCGGCCTTTTCCTCGGCCTCCAGGCCCTTGAGCTGTTCGCCCACGGACCGCTGGGTGGCGATGAGCTCGCTGGCGTCCTGCTTGGCCCGTTTCAGCTGCGCCACCTGGTCCGAAACCCGGTTGCGTTCGGCCTTGAGCACCTCGGCCGCCTGGATCACCCGCCGGCGCTCGCCCTCCAGGTGGAGGAAGGTCTCCCGGTCGAAGCTCGCCCCCCGCTTGGAGAGACCGAGGATGACGGCGTCTAGGTCGTTTCGCAGAAGGGCCGCGTCAAGCATGGAATCCTCTATAAGCCAGTGGAACGTATCAACCAGGGCGCCGAAACGGGTCCCGGAATAAGGCACCGCAACACCTGCATCGGAACGGCGCCGACGCAGGTGACGCGGTGCCTAAAGGTCCATTGTAGTCGTGAAGCCGCGGGATGGGGCCGCGACCGCGCAGATTGGCCCCTTCAGGGCATGGGCTCGCCGGCCCAGGAGATGGCGAACGCCTGCCGAACCTCCGCCAATCCGCCACCGGCGCCCAGGGTGAGGCCCAGCTTGGCCAGCGCTGCCCAGCGGGTGTGCAGACCGGCGGAGATGGCGCCCAGTTCCCGGGCCTGGCAGCCCAGTTCGTAGGTGTCCAGATCGACCCCGCCGGACGGGCACTGGCTGCTGATCACCACCGGCAGCTCCCGCTCCCGGCAATGCGCCAGCAGGGCCCGCAGATCCGCACGCCCAATGGGCAGGTTGCCGGCCCCGAAGCCCTGGAGCAGCAGGCCCCGGGTGCCGGGGGCCGGCAGCCGCCAGGGCATGCCCGGGAACGGGGTGTAGACCTCCAGGGCCGATTCCAGCGGGCAATCTGCCGAGACCGGCACCTGCCGGGGGAACACCCCGGCGTGGGCGTGCAGGTGTACGTGCAGGCCCAGCTCGGCCAGGGGCGGCAGATTGGGCGACGCGAAGGCCTGGTAGCGGTGCACGCTCACCTTGTCGCTGGCCACGCCGCGCAGCCAGTGGTCGCCGAAGCAGATGCCCACCTCGGCCACGCCCCGGGTGGCCAGGGTGACCGCGTCCACCAGGTTGCCCCGGGCGTCGGTGCGGATGTAGGCCAGGGGCCGCTGGGAGCCGGTGAGCACCACCGGCTTGCCCAGGTCGGCCAGCAGGAAGCCCAGCACCGACGCGGTATAGGCCATGGTGTCGGTGCCGTGGATGAGCACGAAGCCGTCGCTGGCCTCGGCCTGGTCGCGGATGATCCGGGCCAGGGTGCGGATGTGCTCGGGCTCCAGGGTGGTGGAGTCCCGGTTGAACGCCACCACCAGGCGCAGGTGGGCCAGCTGCTCCAGCTCGGGCACCTGCTCCAGGATCCGGTCCAGGGAGGGGCCCGGGGCCAGGGAGGCGGAGTCGGCGCCGGGGGCCATGCCCAGCGTGCCGCCGGTGTGGATCAGGGTGACGGTGGCTTTGTCCATCATTCCCTGAGTATAGGTCATCAAGGCCGGGAGATCGCCTGCAGCAGGCCCTGAGTATAGGTCATCAAGGCCGGGGGATCGCCTGCAGCAGGGCGCGGATCAGCTCATCGGCGGTGACGCCGTCGGCCTCGCTTTCGAAGCTGAGCAGCAGCCGGTGGCGGAGCACGTCCGGGGCCAGGGCGGCCACGTCGTCGGGCAGCACGTGGTCGCGCCCGGCCAGGTAGGCCATGGCCTTGGCCGCCCCCTGCAGGGCCAGCCCGGCCCGGGGCGAGGCCCCGCAGCGCAGCAGCTCCCGGCCCTTCCAGGCCGGGCCCGGGCCGGGCCGGGTGGCCTGGACCAGGCGCACGATATAGGCGCGGATGGCCTCGTCCAGGCGCACCTCCCGGGCCTGGCGGCCGGCCGCCAGCAGCTGGGCGCCGTCCAGGACCGGGCGCAGATCCGGCTCGGCGCCGCTGGCCCGCTGCAGGATCTCCGTCTCTTCCCGGGCGCTGGGGTAGTCCACCCGGAGCTTGAACAGGAACCGGTCCATCTGCGCTTCGGGCAGCGGGAAGGTGCCCTCCTGCTCCAGCGGGTTCTGGGTGGCCAGCACCAGGAAGGGGTCGGGCAGGGGGAAGCTGGTCTCGCCCAGGGTCACCTGGCGCTCTTCCATGGCCTCCAGCAGGGCGGACTGCACCTTGCTGGGGGCGCGGTTGATCTCGTCGGCCAGCAGCAGGTTGGCGAACACCGGGCCTTTGCGGGGCGAGAAGCTGAGCGTGCGGGGATCGAACACCTGGGTGCCCACCACGTCCGAGGGCAGCAGATCGGGGGTGAACTGCACGCGCCGGAACTGCAGGTGGCTGGCGGCGGCCAGGGTCCGGACCGTGCGGGTCTTGGCCAGGCCCGGCAGGCCCTCCAGCAGCACATGGCCCGGCACCAGCAGCGCCACCAGCAGGCGGTGCAGCAGCTGGTCCTGGCCGACGATCACCTTCCGGCATTCCTGCAGGAGCGGGTCGAGGGGCCG
>Ga0302202_10000632_pt1 | contig 45968 bp, 38 predicted proteins | sample II_Bog_N3_3_FD_194579 | JGI IMG/M metagenome (GOLD analysis project Ga0302202, IMG submission 194579) | Peat permafrost microbial communities from Stordalen Mire near Abisko, Sweden - II_Bog_N3_3 | ecosystem: Environmental > Terrestrial > Soil > Wetlands > Peat | place: Sweden: Abisko...
CTCCGGGGCGGCCTGGACCGAGGACGACATCGCCTCCACGAGTGCCATCGGCTTCCTGATGCGCCAGGCGGGCAGCATCGGCGGCGGGACGACCGAGATGGCGCGCAACGTGATCAGCGAGCGCGTGCTGGGCATGCCGCGGGAGCGCCGGCTGGACAAGGATGTTCCTTTCCGCGAAGTGCCCCGCAGCCGCCCCACCTCGGCCTAGCCCACCCGCCGGGTCAGCGCGCCCGACGCCGACGCAGAGGAGTCCATTCGTGCCCATCGCAAAGGTAGACGGACTGTCGCTGGCGTACGAGGTGGTGGGGGACTCGGGGCAGCCATGGGTGATCACCCCCGGCGGCCGTTTCACCAAGGAGTCACCCGGCGTGCGCCAGCTGGCGGTGGTGCTGGCCGAGCACGGGAACCAGGTGCTGATCTGGGACAGGCCCAACTGCGGGGAGTCGGACGTGTGTTTCGAAGGCTCGTCCGAATCCGCCATGCAGGCCGACGCGTTGGCCGGCCTGCTCGCACACCTCGACATGGCGCCGGCCGTCATCGCCGGCGGGTCCGGTGGCGCCCGCGTCTCGCTCCTGACTGCGGCGCGGCATCCCGAGACGGCGGCCGGCCTGGCCATCTGGTGGATCAGCGGGGGCGTGTACGGGCTCCTCTCATTGGCGACGCACTATTGCGGCGGGTCGGTGCAGGCGGCGTGGACCCGAGGCATGGAGGCCGTGGCGGACCTGCCGGAGTGGGCCGAGGTACAGGAACTAAATCCGTCCAACCGGGATCGGTTCCTGGCGCAAGACCCGGCCACGTTCATTGCGGCGATGGAACGCTGGATGCTGGCCTACTGCCCACGGGACGACGAACCGGTGCCCGGACTGCCCGAAGCGGAGGCCGAGGCGCTCGACATTCCGGCTCTGGTTTTCCGGAGCGGGGTCAGCGACCCGCACCACACGAGGGCCACCTCGGAAGCGCTGGCCGGGATCCTGCCCCGGGCGCGCCTCGTCGAGCCGCCGTGGGGCGACCGCGAATGGATCGAACGCGGCGAAGCACAAGCGGAGGGACTGTTCGCCCGTTGGCCCCTCCTGGCGCCGCAGCTCCTGGAGTGGAAGGCAGAGGTTCTGGGCTGACCGCGCTGTGTGGGTCAGTCGCTGTTGAGCGATTCGGCCGAACCGGCGACCGAATCGGCTGGGGGACCTTGTCGTAGGCCCAGCGCGTTGACGAAGAGTCGCGTCAGCTGCTCCACACCCACGTCGAACTCGCAATCCAGCAAACCCTGCACGAACCACATTTCGGGGAAGCGGTAGGTCATGGCCCCCAGCCCCGCTGCGGCAATCGCAGGATCGAGGCTCTTGTCGGCCAGTCCGTGTTGCTGGAGCCGACGTATGGAGTCGGCGATCTCGGCCGATGAGACGTGGTGCCGCTCGTTGCGGAAGGCGCGGAGGTTCTCGTCGAAGCGCGAAACCTGCTCAATCACGCCCATGATGCGAGCTTCGTCCCGGTAGCTCTCGAAGTTCCGCCGGATTCCCTCGTGGATCCGCTCGTACGGCGACGCGGTGGAATGCGCGTCCAGAATCACGCTGTACAGCGGCTCGCTGAGTCGCTGCTCCACCTCGGCCGCCACCTCCCGGAAGACCTCCTCCTTCGATTCGAAGTAGTGGTAGAAGGAACCGTGCGAGAGGCCGGCTCGCTCCGCAATGTCGGAGATCCTGGCGTCGAGGAACCCGTCCTGCTCGAAGATCTCCTTCGCCGCCGCCAGGAGCCGCGCCCGCGTCTCGACTCCTTTGCGTGATCTGGGCCCACTGGGCTTTTCGCTCGCGTCCGGCGTTGTCGTGGGCTCTGGCATCGACGTCACGCGTCCTTCCGCTGCAGGAGCAAGACGCCGGACGGCGTCCCTCCACCTGAGGTGACCACTGCGGTCTTGGCCTCGGCGACCTGGCGCGCGCCGGCCTGGTGGCGCAACTGGGTGACCGCCTCGTAGAGAAAGCCGAAGCCGTGACTGCGGCCTTCCGAGAGCTGCCCACCGTGCGGATTGACCGGGAGCTCGCCGTCCAGCGCGATGCGCCGACCTCCGTTGAGCCAGTCGTAGGCCTCACCGAAACCGCAGAATCCGAGTCCCTCGAGCCACGAGATGGCGTTGAAGGTGAAGCCGTCGTAGACCAGCGCCAGGTCCACATCAGATGGCTGCAGAGCGGTCCGAGTCCACAGGTGCGCGGCCTGGCCGATGACCTGTGGTTCGTGGGTCAGAGTGTCCTGGTCCCACGACACCCGCTCCAGAATCTGCGTCCCCACCGCCTCGATGCGCACGGCGGGGTGGGGGAGGTCGTCGGCGACCGAGGCCGCTGAAACGATGACGGCGATGGACCCGTCGCACGGTACGTCGCAGTCGTACAGCCCGAAGGGTGAGGTGATGGGCCGTGCCGAGAGGTAGTCGTCCATCGTCATCGGATCCCGGTAGATGGCGGCGGGGTTCAGCGCAGCGTTCCGCCGACCGTTGACCGCGATCATCCCGAGCATTTCGCGGGGAGCCCCGTAGCGGTGCATGTACTGCGTGGCGTTCATGGCGATCCAGTTGGCGGCGGACATGGCGCCGAAGGGCGCCCGCCATTCACGGAATGGGCCCGAGACACGCTCGGCCCGCCGGCTGCCCCCGCCACCGCTCGCGGCAGCAGCCGCCTGCGCGTCCCGGGCGGCGAGCACGCCGAACGTGGATTCCCAGACGGTGCGGAAACACAGCACGTGGCGGCAGAGCCCCGAGGCCACGGCCATGGCGGCGGCAATGACCGCGCCACCGGGACCGGGGAGGTCGCCGCCGCCGTTGATCCAGGTCGGGTGGATGCGGAGCGCCTCTTCGATGGCGCTGGCGCCGCCCTCGCTCATGCCTCCGCCGCTCATGCCCGGATAGGTCGACAGCCCGTCGATGTCCCCGATCGTCAGTCCGGCGTCGGCGATCGCCTGCAGGCTGGCGTCGACCGCCAGCGACAAGGGGTCGACCATCAGCCGTCGGCCGAAGGTGGAGCGACCGATGCCGCTGAGGACGGCTTTGTGTTCGAAGCGGTCGTCGCTGAGGGGGGCGCGGGGGAGCGGCCGCACCGGTTCGGCCACCCGGTCGATGGGGTCCACCGAACCCGTCGGCTCGAACAAGGGCAGCCACACGTCCTCCTGTTGCAGGAACCGGACCGTGACCTCCTGGCCGATTTGGACCTCGGTCGGCTCGCACCCGACGATGTTCGTCGTCAGGTGGACGCGCGGGTCCTCGGCCAGTGCCACGTTGGCGATCACGTAGGGCGGATCGAAGTCCGGGAGCCAGCGGTGGGCGTTGACGGTGAAGCCCACGATGGTGCCGCGGCCCGACACCGCGGTTCGCTTCGACGACCGGCTCCGGCAGTAGGGGCAGATGGGGACCGGCGGATGGACGAGCTCGCTGCAGTCGCTGCACTGCTGCATGCGGAGCGTGCCGTCTGCGCCGGAGGTCCAGAACCACTCGCTGGCGGGGTTCAGCTCAGGCAGAGGTCGCATGGCTGCTCCCGCCTGGGGCGCCGATCCCAGTATTGACATCGACGTCGCAATCGAACACGCCCGCCATGTTACGTGCCCCGGCCGGGGGGCCCGGATCGGCCGACCGCTGGCGGCCACTTCGGTCGACCGCTGGCTGACCCCCAGTGTCCCTCGCCTGACCAGGAAGCGGGCAACGCCGGTGCCCGAGGGTCGCCGTAAGATCCCGGTGCTATGCCCTCGCCCTCCACGGACGCCGAGAACACCGCTCCGGGCCTGCGCCACATTGGGCATTGGATTGCGGGCGTCGCCGCCCCCGGCACATCGGGTCGGGTGGCACCGGTCTACGACCCGGCCCGGGGCGTGCAGACCGCAGAGGTCGCCCTGGCGTCGCCGGCGGAGGTGGACGTCGTTGTCGCCTCCGCGGTGGAGGCATCCCGCGAGTGGGGCTCGTCCTCGCTCACCCGCCGGGCCGGCCTGCTCTTCGCGCTCCGCGAACTGCTCAATGCGAGTCGCGACGAGCTTGCCGCGGCCGTCACGCGGGAACACGGCAAGGTGCTGGAGGACGCCAGGGGCGAGGTGGCGCGCGGTATAGAGAACGTCGAGTTCGCCTGCGGCCTCCCAAATCTCCTGCAGGGCTCGTCCAACTCCGAGGTCTCGACGGGCATCGACATCCGCACCGTGCTGGAGCCGCTGGGTGTCGTCGCCGGCATCACCCCGTTCAACTTCCCCATCATGGTGCCGCTCTGGATGTTGGCCAACGCCATCGCGTGCGGCAACTGCTTCGTGCTGAAGCCTTCGGAGAAGGACCCCTCCGCCTCCCTGGTTCTGGCCGACATTGTGCAGCGGGCCGGCTTTCCCGACGGCGTCTTCAGTGTCGTGCAAGGCGATCGCGAAGCGGTCGAGACGCTGCTGGCCCACCCCGACATCGCGGCGGTGTCCTTCGTGGGGAGCACTCCCGTGGCGCGGCACATCTACGAGACCGGCACGCGCCATGGGAAGCGGGTCCAGGCGCTCGGAGGGGCCAAGAACCACATGGTGGTGCTCCCCGACGCCGACCTCGATGCCGCGGCCGACGCCGCAGTATCTGCCGCCTACGGGTCGGCCGGCGAGCGCTGCATGGCCATCTCGGTGGTCGTCGCCGTCGGCGCCGCGGCCGATCCCCTCATTGAGGCCATCGCCAGCCGGATTCCCGACGTCGTCATCGGGGCGGGCGACGACCGGGCATCCATGATGGGGCCGCTGATCACGGCGGAGCACCGCGACCGCGTGCGGTCCTATGTCGAGGGCGCGGCCGACGAAGGCGCCAAGGTGGTGGTCGACGGGTCGCGCACGGAGCAGGAGAGTGGCTTCTTCGTCGGCTGCTCCCTGCTCGACGACGTGAAGCCGGGCATGCGCGTCTATGACGACGAGATCTTCGGCCCGGTGTTGAGCGTGGTGCGGGTCCCGACGCTCGACGAGGCACTGAGCCTGGTGAACGACAACCCGTACGGCAACGGCACGGCGCTGTTCACCCGGGATGGCGGTTCGGCCCGCCGCTTCGAGCGGGAGGTCAAGGTCGGGATGGTCGGCATCAACGTCCCGATCCCTGTGCCGGTCGCCTCCCATTCCTTCGGCGGCTGGAAGGCCTCCATTTTCGGCGACTCCTCCATTTACGGCCCCGACGGGATCCGCTTCTACACCCGGCCCAAGGTGGTCACGTCCCGCTGGCCCGAGCCCGGACCGAGCACCATGGAGCTGCACTTTCCGACCAACCGCTGACGCCTCGGGCCCTGTTCGGGAGCCGAGAGTTCTATGACATTGACGTCATAGTCAGATTTCTATATCCTCTCGAACATGCCGAAAGTTTGCGATTTTCCCGTCTTCGACGCCGACAACCATTTCTACGAGACCAGGGACTCCTTCACGAGGCACCTGCCTGATCGTTACAAGGGCGCCATCGACTACGTCGAGCTGCGGGGTCGTACCAAGATCATGATCCGCGGGACCGTGAGCGAGTACATCCCGAACCCGACCTTCGAGGTCGTGGCGCGGCCCGGGGCTCAGGAGGAGTACTTCCGCAACGGCAACCCCGAGGGCAAGTCCTACCGCGAGGTCATCGGGGAGCCCATGCGGAGCATCCCCGCCTTCCAGCACCCCGCGCCCCGCCTCGAGGTCATGAACGAGCTCGGCGTCGACCGGTCGCTCATGTTCCCCACGTTGGCCAGCCTGCTGGAAGAGCGCATGCGTGACGACCCCGAGCTGACCCACGCGGCGATCCACTCGCTGAACGAGTGGATGTACGAGGAATGGCAGTTCAACTACGAGGACCGGATCTTCGCCACGCCGGTCATCACGCTCCCGATCGTCGAAAAGGCGATCGAAGAGCTCGAATGGGCCGTGGAGCGGGGAGCCAAGACCGTGCTGATCCGTCCGGCGCCCGCCCCGGGTTTCCGTGGCTCGCGGTCGTTCGGCTACCCCGAGTTCGACCCGTTCTGGCAGGCCGTGGTCGATGCCGACATTTTGGTGTCGATGCACTCCTCCGACAGCGGGTACGCCCGGTACGTCAGTGACTGGACCGGGCCGAGCGAAATGCTGCCCTTCAAGCTCGACGCCTTCACATACATGACCGGTCAGCACCGGCCGATTCAGGACACCATGTCGGCCTTCGTCTGTCACGGCGTGTTTGCCCGCTTCCCCGACCTCCGGGTCGCCTCCATTGAGGCCGGCGGGGAGTGGATCCGGGGATTCGTCAACCACCTGGCCGACACCTACAAGAAGATGCCCAACGCCTTCGACGGCGACCCGGTCGAGCAGTTCAAGCACAACATTTACGTCAGTCCGTTCCACGAGGACGACCTCGGCGAAATCATCGACGTCATCGGCGCGGACCACGTGCTGTTCGGTTCGGACTACCCGCATCCCGAGGGCCTGGCCGAGCCGTGCAGCTATGTCGACCACCTGCCCGACGGTCTGTCCGATGAGGACGTGCGCAACATCATGGGTGGCAATCTGGCCCGGATCATGCGTGTCGAGCAGGCCGCCGCGGTGGCCTGACCCGCGCTCGCCGTCGGGCGGTCGGCCTCGGCCGGCCCGGCGGATGCCCCGATCGGCAACAGGCGCGGCGCGGTTTCTAACAGTAGGGTCACCAGCTGAACGACCCGCTTCACTCGTCAAGGAGCTTCCTTATGGCTGACTACAAGTTCGTGACCTACGAAAAGCTCGATTCGGGCAAGGTGGCGCGCATCATGTTGAACCGCCCCGAGGCGCGCAACGCCCAGAACCGTGGGCTGCTCGTCGACTTGAACGACGCCTTCCTCGAGGCGGAGGCGGACGACGAGGTGCGGGTCGTCATTTTGGGCGGAGTAGGCCCCATGTTCTCGTCCGGCCACGACATGGGCTCCAAGGTCTCGCAGGAGGAGTTCACGCCGGGACCGAACCAGCACTACACCCGGACGATCAACGGCTCCAACCGCAAGGGCGCCGAGAGTCTCATGCTCCAGGAGTGGCACTACTACTTCCAGAACACGTTGCGCTGGCGCAATCTCCGCAAAATCACCATCGGGCAGGCGCACGGCGACGTGTACGCGGCCGGTCTCATGCTCCTCTGGGCCTGCGACCTCATCGTCGCCGCCGAAGGCACCCGCTTTGCCGATGTCGTGGGGACCCGGCTGGGTATGTGCGGCACCGAGTACTTCGCCCACCCGTGGGAGCTCGGCCCGCGCAAGGCCAAGGAGCTGCTCCTTACGGGCGACTCCATCGACGCCGAGGAGGCCCACGGCCTCGGAATGGTCAGCAAGATCTTCCCGGCTGATGATCTCACGGAGCGGACGCTCGAATTCGCCGAGCGGATCGCCATCCTTCCATCCGTTACCTCACTGCTCGTCAAGGAAGCGGTGAACCAGAGCGTGGACAACATGGGCTTCTACAACGCCCTCAACGCCTGCTTCACCATCCACGAGCTCAACCACTCGCACTGGGCCCAGGTCAACGAGGACAAATACCCCGTGGCCAAGGAGGACAGCGGGCTGCCGAACTGGAAGGACGCTCCGCCGATCGTCCCGTCAGTCAAGGACAAGGTGCGCGCCGACTCCTGACGCGCGTGCGGTACCGACCCGCTTGTGCGGTGCCGGGACACCCCGCGAAGACCCAGCGGAGGTCGTGACGTGACGGCAGGGGAAGCGAGCTCAACGCTGGCTGAGCGCGAGGACGGCGAGCCCGTTACGCGACGCGCACCCTTCTCGGACAACCCTCGCGTCGGTGTCCGCGGTCAGCGAACGAGGCAACGCATCCTCGACGCCGCGCTGCAACTGTTCGGTGACGAAGGCTTCCATCAGTCCAGCATCGCTCGCATCACCAAGAAGGCCAATTGCTCGAGGGTTTCCTTCTATCAATACTTCTCCGGCAAGGAAGACGTCTTCAGCAGCCTGGCCGGCCAGGTCTCCCGCCAGATCAGTGCGTCCACCGAGGCGATCGATCCGCTCACGCCCGACGCCGCGGGACGAGAGGTCCTCCGAGCCTGGGTCGGCCGGTACGGGGACATCCACGCGCGCTACGGGCCGATCTTCCGAGCACTCCCGGCAGCTCTGGAAGAGGACGACCTGTTGCACGCGGGAGCGGCGCGCCTGCGCGATCAGAGCGTGGCCCGAATCCGTTCGAAGCTCGCGACCAGCGATCTGCCACCGCGCCGGCTCGACCCCTTGCTCGCTTTGCTGATCTCCTGTCTGGCGCGCACCCTCGACGACGCGGCATCACTACGGTCCGTTGCACCGGAGGACTACCCGAGGGAGCGGGTGGAGGAGGCCATCACCGACGTCATGCACCGGTCGTTGTTCGGGCGGAGTGCCGTCAACGTGCGGGACAACACGTTCCCTCGGCCGCGGCGCGTGGAGTTCGGTCCTGTCGTCCACGACATGTTGGAGAAAGAGGGAGCGGTCCAGGCCGGAACGGACCGGCGCTCAGCCATGAAGGCACTCGTCGACAACGGTCGGGACGTGTTCGTCGAGCGGGGATACCACGCAACACGTGTGGATGACCTGGCCGCCGCGGCCGGGGTGTCCCATGGTGTCTTCTACCGCTACTTCGAGAACAAGGACCAGTTGGCCATCGTCCTCACAGTGCAGGCCATGCGTGCCATCGCCGACACCTTCGTGGAAATCCCCAACGTGACGACCTCCAACACCTCGGATCTGCGTCGCTGGCTTCGTCGCTACAACACTGCGCAATCCGGCGAGGCGGCGATGATCCGCGTCTGGGTCGATGCCGCCCAAGAGGACGCCCGACTCCGGTCCCTGTCTGCGTCCGCGCTCGACTGGGGCCGGCGCCGGATGGTGCCGATCCTGGCCGGCCGCGGCTTCGGCGACGTCGACATGGACGCCGTCGTGATGGTGGCGCTCCTCGGCGCCTTCGGCGCGCAGCAGCGCGGTCCGGCCGCCGTCGAAGCCGCCGCCCATGTGCTTGAGCGCGGACTGCTTGGCCGTCCCGGCCTCGGCGAAGAACCTGGACTTGTCAAGGGCTCCAACGGCCACCGTCACTAACCCATCACCGCAGGTCAACCCGCATTTCGTCCGTCGTGCACGCCCTCTCGGGCATCGTTAGTATCTGATTCGACGTCAATGTTAGAAACGCCACGCCACAGCCGGCCGGCGGGGAGGGGAACGCAGGAATGCTCCAATTCGTGATCGCCGGGCTGGTGCTGGGGGGGATCTACGCGATCTGCTCCGCCGGCCTGGTCATCACCTACACGTCGTCGGGCGTTCTGAACTTCGCCTTCGGCGCCATCGCGTTCTTCATCGCCCGCCTGTACTACTTCCTCAACACGCAGCACACCTGGTCGATCGTGCCGGCCGCCGTCCTCTCCATTGTGGTGGCGGCACCGGCGCTCGGGGTGTTCCTCTACTACGCCCTCTTCAAACATCTGCGCCTCGCCTCACCGATGATCAAGGTGGTGGCGACCATTGGCCTGCTGGTGGCCATCCCGGCCGCGGCCGTGCTGATCTTCGGCGACCAGCCGATCAACGCAGCCCCGGGGTTGGCACCCCAGCCGGTTGCCGTCTACCAGGTCATCGGCGTGGCGGTCACGCTCGATCAGGTCATCGTCTACGCCTGCGTGCTGGCGACAGTGCTCTTCGGCGCGCTCATCTTGCGGTACACCGACGTCGGCCTCAAAGTGCGGGCGATGGTCGACTCCCCGGCCATGACCGACCTCTCGGGCACGAACCCGAACTTCATTTCCGTCGGCGTCTGGGCCGTGAGCACCTTGTTCGCCGGTCTGGCCGGTGTGCTGGCCGCTCCCATTGTGGGGCTCGACCCCGACAAGTTCACCATTCTCATTGCCGCATCGTTCGCCGCCGTGGTGGCGGCACGGCTGCGCAATCTCACCGTCGCCGTCGTCGTGGCCCTCCTGATGGGCATCGCCACGTCGCTCATTGAGGGCTACCTCCCCCCCTCCAGCGCCTGGACGACGGAGTTCATTGACGCCGTGCCGTTCATTGTCGTCGCCGTCGTCCTCGTTTACGAGCTGCTGCGCCGAGGACGTGTGGGCGAGACGGACGCCTGGGGCGGCGCCCTCGACCGCGCCATCACGCCCCAGGGCGAGAGCCGTCTGGCCGGATCCACCAGCAGTGTCGTCGAGACCGCCTCGCTCGGGTTCTTCGGCAAGTACGCCGGGCCGGTGGTGCTCATCGCGGCCATCGGTGTCGTGCCGCTCATTGTGCAGGGCTACTGGGTCGGCGTCATGGGGGCGGGCTTCGCCTACGCCGTCATCCTCTTGTCCTGGACCATCGTCACCGGTGAGGGCGGCATGCTCTGGCTCTGCCAGATCACCTTCGCCGGCGTGGGTGCGTTGACCACATGGCAACTGGCGGCCAACCATGGCTGGCCGGTCCTTCTGGCCGTCCTGGCCGGTGGTGTCATCGCCCTACTCATGGGTGTCGTCGTCGGTCTCCTGAGCATCCGCCTCGGCGATCTCTACGTCGCCTTGGTGACGCTCACCTTCGGCCTCCTCATGGAGAACCTCGTCTTCACGTTGCCCACTTTCGTGAACCAGGGCCTGGGCATCACCGTGAACCCACCGGGCTTTGCCAGCTCCCAGCGCGCCTTCGCCTACCTCTGTTTCGCCGTGTTCGTCATCATCGCCCTCTTCATCGTCAACTTCCGGCGGTCGACCACGGGCTTGGCCCTCAATGCCGCGCGCTGGAGCGAAGCCGGCGCCAAGACGTCGGGCATCAGCGTGGTCCAGCAGAAAGTCATCGCCGGCGCGCTCGCCGCGCTGATCGCGGGGATCGGCGGAGGCCTCTTCGCCATGTCCCAGTCGGCCATTCAGCCCAACACCGAGTTCGCCACCTTCGAGGGCATCGTCTGGCTGGCCGTGTTGGTGACCTGGGGTGTCCGCTCGAACGCCGCCGCGCTGCTCGGCGGCGTCTCGCTGGCGTTGCTCCCGGCCATCACCCAGAACTACCTCCCGAACTGGACGTCCAACGTCACGCCGGTCCTCTTCGGGCTCGGTGCGGTGTCGGCGGCGAAGTATCCCGATGGCGTGCTGGCCGAGCAGAGCCGACGGCTCCGGGGCCTGTTGCTCCATATGCGGCATCGGTCGGGCGGCACGGACATGCCCGACCTCACCGCGGCCGGCGCCGAGGTGGGCCGGGCGACGACGACCCGCGTGGCGGAGAACATCTCGTGAGGCCGGCCCCGAACGAGGCCGCCCCGGCGGTGGACGTCGAGACGGCCGCACTGGCCGCCAGCGGGATCACGGTCCGCTTCGGGGGACTCACCGCGCTCTCGTCGGTGAGCATCGAGGTCCAGCCGGGGAAGATCGCCGGCCTGGTCGGACCCAACGGGGCGGGGAAGTCCACTCTGCTCGCCGTGCTGTCGGGCCTGCTGCGACCGAACAGCGGTCAGGTCTTCCTGCACGGGGACGACGTGACCAATGCGTCGTGCCGGTCCCGCTCGCGGAGGGGCCTGGCCCGGACGTTCCAACAGCCGGAGCTCTTCATGGGGCTGACCGTGCGCGAGCACCTGATTCTGGCCCACCGGGCCCGGGTGGCGCCGCAGCGGCTCTGGCGCGACATGCTCGATCCGCGCTCGCTTCTTCCACCGGGCAAGGACGAGACCGAGCGGGTGGACGAGTTGCTCGAGTTGTTGCGGCTGACCAGGGTGGAGAAGGCTCCCGTGGCGGCACTGCCCCTCGGCGTCTCGCGCCTGGTCGAGGTCGGGAGGGCGCTGGCCAGCGAACCGAATGTCCTCCTCCTGGACGAGCCGCTCTCGGGTCTCGACATCAAGGCCTCGGAGAACCTGCTGACGGTCTTTCGGCAGATCGTCGACCAGCCCGGCCATCAGGTCTCGCTGATCATGGTGGAGCACGACGTTGCTGCGGTCCTCTCGCTGTCCGACAGTGTGTTCGTGCTCGACTTCGGTGAGCGCATCGCCGTGGGCGCACCCGAGGTGATCCGTAACGACCCGGCGGTGCGGGCGGCGTACCTCGGGGATTCGGACCCGGAGCCGGGTCCGCCCGCCGAGCCGGCTCCCGGCAGGGGAGACCCGGCATGACCGAACCTCTCCTGCGCGTCGAAGACCTCGATGTGCGCTACGGATCCTCACGAGCCTTGTTCGGTGTGTCGGTCAGCGTGGAGCCGGGCACCGTCCTCGCTGTCCTCGGTGCCAACGGGGCCGGCAAGAGCACCTTGGCCCGCGCCGTCTCGGGCTTGGTCCCGCCGACGTCGGGCCGGGTCTTCTTCGATGGTCAGGAGATCACGGGACAGCCGGCGCACCGCATCCGGAAGCTCGGCCTGACCTACATCCCCGAGGGTCGTGGCATCTTCCCCGGCCTCTCCGTCGTCGAGAACCTGCGTATGGCCGTGGCCCAGGAGAAGCGCCAGGAGCGGGCGGCGGCGATCGACCGGGCCATCGAGCGCTTTCCGGTACTGGGGCAGCGCAGGTCGCAGCGGGCGGGCAGCCTGTCGGGCGGCGAGCAGCAGATGCTGGCCCTGGCCCGGGCCCTGGCCGTCTCGCCGAAGCTGGTGATCGCCGACGAAATGTCCCTCGGCCTGGCGCCGATCGTGACGGAGTCCGTTTTCCAGGCTTTGGAGGAGGCGCGGCAGTCGGGCATCACCATTGTGCTCACGGAGCAGTTCGTGCACCGGGCGCTGGCCATGGCCGATGCGTGCGTGATCCTCATGCGGGGGCAGGTGGGCTGGTACGGCCCGGCGTCGGGGGCCGGCCAAGAGGTCATCGACCGCTATCTCGGCGATGCCGAGCCCGCGACCCCAACGCCTGCCGCCGGTTGAGCGCCGACCTGGGTGATCAGCGGAGCCGCCACTCCGGCCGGGGTTCGTTGCCCTCGAAGATCTCCTGGCCCCCGGCGACGTTGTCGAAGAGCGTGCCGAGGGCGACAAAGGTCGAGACCTGCGAAAGCGCCTCGCGCCGGCTGAGCTCGTGGGTCATCCAGATGGCACGGAGGGTGCCCTGCACGGCCATGACCGGCGCCGACGCGATGGCCTTGGCCACCCAGAGGGCCCGCTCGCGCAGCTCTGCGGCGGGAACGATTTCCGAGACGAGACCGAGCTGGTGGGCCCGCTCGGCCGACATGCGCTCCCAGGCCCCGAGGAGCATGATGCGGAGCACCTCGCCCAGGGGGAGCTTCTGGAGCAGGTGCGTGGACTCGAAGCCCGCCACCATCCCGTAGGTGACGTGCGGGTCGAAGAACGTCGCGTGGTCGGCGGCGATGATGATGTCCGATTCGCCGAGCATGTAGAGCGCGCCGCCACAGGCCATGCCGTTGACCGCAGCGATGATCGGCTTCCACAGGTCGTTGGTCTTCGGGTTGATGTTGACCCCGGGGTCGTTGAACATGAACGGTGTCGAGACGGGGCCGGTCTTGCCCTGCATCTTCCAGCGGTTCTCCTCGTAGGCCAGATAGCTCTCCTGGATCGTCTCGTCCCTGTCGATCCCGGTGCAGAACGCCTCGTCGCCGGCGCCGGTCAAGACGATGGCCCGGACGTCCTCGTTCCGGCGGAGGTGGCGCCACAGTCCGTGCAGTTCCGCTTGCATGCGGTGGTTGAACGCGTTGTGCTTTTCGGGCCGGTTCATGGTGATGATGGCCACGCCGTCTTCCTGCTCGTACAACAGTGTCTCAAGCTTCATGCAACGTCCTTTTTGCCTGCGTGCCCAGTGCACGGACCCGCACGCCCACACTAGTGATGCCTTCTCTCCCGCCCGGTTGGGGTTAGTCGGCCGGCGGGAGGTCGTGGAGGACGCGCACGCGCTGGTCGTCGAAGCTGACCAAGTGCTGCAACGGGAGGGACTCGGGCAGGGCGTCCTCGTAGCTCCACGCGACGTCCGGCAGGACGACCCCGTCCACAACGGCGTGCCAGTACGTCGCCGTGCCCTTGTAGGGGCAGTAGGTGTGCAGCTGACTCCGCGTCAGCTCCACGCGCACGAGCCGCGGGTCCACGTAGAGGCGCGGCTCGAGTGCTGTCTCGTACACCACCATCGTCTCGGTCGTGTCGACGAGGACGGTGCCCGAGGATTCCACGCGCAGGGCGCGTCGCGCCCGCAGGCAGTCGACGCGGTGGTAGGGGTTGCGCGGATGCCCGAGGATCCGCTCCTCCTCCTCGAACCAGGCGTCGGCGGCATCCCACGGGACGGTCACGTAGCCAGGGGCATCCACCGCGTCGTCGGCCGGCAGCCCGTCGACGTCGTGCGCGGGGAAGGCGAACGTCGGTGGCTGCGCGGGGCGGTGCAGCAGCAGGACGCCCTCACTGTCGATCAGCGTGCGACCGTCCTTCGTGGCCCGGACCCGGCGGCGGAACGGCTCAATGTACGACACGTCTCGGGGCATGGAGACGGTGAACCGTCCTGCCGGCGTGGCGCTGAGTGGTCCCCGCCCCGTCGTGAGGCTCATAGCGCGGTGCGTCCGTCCATCGGGCCCTTGGCGCCGCTCGGGAGCGGCCGCACCATGGCGTCGACGGAGAAGGAGGCGACGAGCGTGCCGTCCCGGTCGAAGACCCGGTTCTCCGCATGCGTGGTGCCGGCGCCGGCGAAGGTGGCGTCGTGGTGGTAGAGCAGCCAGTCATCCGCCTTGACCGGTGCGTACAGCGAAAGGCTGATGCTGTTGATCGCCATGGAGAGCGTGACGTGGGCCTGATCCTGGCTGACCCCCTCGTGCGGGCGCAGGGCGGCGGCGAGCGACATGTGGCCCGTGAATTGCGCCAGCAGTCCGGCGTGGAGCGGCTGATCGTCGGGCAGATGGCGGAAGCGGACCCAGGCGTCTATGACCGGCGGCCCGGCCGGCACGCCCGGGTCGTTCGTATAGGCGCCGTCCACCACCCTGAGGTCGCGACCGGTCACCCCCATATCGTACGGTTCGCATGCGTAGGGTCCCGCAACGTCCGGCGCGTCGACCGCGTGGCGGATGACGTCTTCGGAAGGAACGTCGAGGAGCAGCGTGCCGGCGGCGCAGACCCGGGGACCCTGGAGCACCTGGACCGCCAGTCCCGAGAAGGTGCGGCCGGAACTGAGCTCGGTCAACTCCACGCGCTGGGGCTGACGGGCATCGGCGGCCCGGAGGAAGATCATGCTGGCCGAGACGACACGCCGGTCCTCGGCATAGCGGCCGGCGGCGACGATGGCCTGCCCGAGCATCTGGCTCGCCTCGACCACGGGTCGTCGCTCGTCGCTCCGCGCCACCGTGACGAAGCTGAGGTTCGAGTCGTCCGTGGGGCGCACGTCCATGACGTCGACCAGGTGCGTGGCGTCGCCCCAGGTGGGGAAGCGCTTGACGGTGACATCCCGGGCGGCGTCCCCCGGGGCTTCGTCCGTGACCTCTACCCGGACCCGGTCCTGATCGAAGGCCACATGGCCGGCCAGCGCGGGGAGCTCCGCCGCCGGTCGGAGGTACGGCGCGAGCTCCTCGGATTCCATCCCGCCGACGTCCGTGGCGGGAAAATAGAGGACCGGCAGCTCACCGGATGCCTCGGCGCTCAGGCAGGAAGCGGACCGGGCGACCAGCTGATCGCCCAGCCACGCGCTGGCGGCGTAAGGGTAGGGCTCGACCCGCATGCCCGGGGCGGAGGTGCTCAGCTCACCCGGCGGCGCGGGGAGCAACGGTCACCGACGGAATGTGGGCACCGTCCTGACGAAGGACGGAGTCGACGACGCTGATGAGATTCTCAATCCCGACAAAGGACCCACTCATGTAGTTGCGCGCGAACCACACCGGCATGACCTCGGCCGCCAGATCCTGATCCCAGCCGTCGGCGAACCCCGGCACCGAGTCGCCTTCGCCGCCCAGGCACTCACCCACGATGACCCGAGTGAAGCCGATCGTCGGATGTTCGCCCCGCCACGCCTCGACGAGCTTGTCCAGGGCCGCCTTGCTCACCGCGTAGGCGCCGAGGCCGGGCCACGGTGGCGTCACCGATGCGCTGACCGACGACAGGAAGACGGCATTGCCGGAGGACTCCGCCAGGTACGGCATGGCCGCCGCGGTGACGAGCGCTGCGCCGATCACGTTGGTGTCGAACACGTGTCGCCAGGTCTCGGCGTCCATATCGGCCAGGCGTACCAGGGGACCGACACCCGGTGCATAGACGAGGGCGTCTATGCCGCCCAGACCCTCAGCGGCTTCCTTGATGGCGGACTGGCAGGATTCGGTGCTCGTCACGTCACACGTGATGGCCAGCGTCCCTTCGCCCGCTTCTTTGGCGGCCCCCTCCAGGCGATCCTGCCGGCGGGCCAACAGCGCGGTCCGAGCGCCGCGCTGGGCCAGCCCGACGCCGATGCATCGCCCGAGTCCGCTCGACGCTCCTACGACAACTGTCCGCAACGCTTCTCCTCCGTGTGGGTGACGGTGATGTTAGACAGGTTTCGTACCGGTCGACCCCGAAGGGGCGACGTCGGCCATCGCCACAAAGAGTCACGGAGCTTTCACCATGCACGCGCCCACCCACCTGCGGGTCGAACATCTGGAGACGCCCCTGCTCGGCCTCGGCGACCGTCGCCCCCGCCTCTCCTGGCGGCTGCCGCCGGGGGCCACGAAGCAGGAGGCGTACGCCCTCGAGATCGACGGCCGGATGCTGGACCGGATCGAATCCGAGGACTGTGTCCTCGTGCCCTGGCCCGGCGAGACGCTGACCTCCCGGCAGCGGGTCGTCTGGCGGGTCAAGGTCTGGGTCGACGGCACCGGGAGCGAGTGGTCGTTCCCGGCCTGGTTCGAAACGGGGCTGCTGGACCCGACTGATTGGACCGCCGGCTGGATCGAACCCGTGGAGGCCGCACGCACCGCCCATGTGCTGCGCCACACGTTCCGGCTCGACGCCGCGCCCACGGAGGCCAGGCTGTACGCCACGGCGCACGGTATCTACGAGACGTTTCTCAACGGCCGGCGCGTCGGCGACGTGGAACTGGCACCGGGCTACACCAGCTATCCCACCACCCTGCACGTCCAGGTCTACGACGTGGCGGCATTGCTGGTGGCCGGTGACAACACGTGGGAGGTCGTGCTCTCGGACGGCTGGTGGCGCGGGCGCACCGGCTTCTTCCAGGGCATGGACGGCTTCGGCAGCACACTCGGGTTCCTCGGCCAGCTCTACGCTGACGACGTCGTGATCACGACGGGACCCGAATGGGAGTCGGCCACCGGGTCCCTGCTGTCGGCCGACCTCATGGCGGGGCAGATCGAGGACCACCGGAAAGGGACCGACGACTGGCAGGACGTCTCGGTCGTCGAGTACGACCTGGCCCCCCTGGCCTACTCGCCGGCGCCACCCACCCGTCGGGTCGAGGAGCTCCGTCCGGTTGCCGTGACCCGTCCCGCACCTGATCGCCAGGTCGTCGACCTCGGGCAGAACATCAACGGCTGGCTGCGGCTGACAGATCTGGGGCCCGAGGGCACCGAGCTGACCATCGTGCACGGCGAGGTGCTCAAGCGGTCGGGCGACGTCACCCGGGACCACCTGAAGCCCGACTGGTTCGGCGACATGGAAGTCGGCATGATCGATCGCGTGGTCGCGGCCGGGACGCCCGGCGAGGTCTTCGAACCGCGCCAGACCACCCACGGCTTCCAGTTCGCCCGCATTGAGGGCCACCCCCACCGCCTCACCCCCGACGATGTGACCGGCATTGTCGTGCACTCCGACCTGCGCCGCACGGGCTGGTTCCGGTGCAGCGACGAACGGCTCAACCGATTGCACGACATCACCGAGTGGTCGTTCCGGGACAACGCCTGCGAAATCCCGACCGATTGCCCCCAGCGCGAGCGCGCCGGTTGGACGGGTGACTGGCAGCTCTTCATCCCGACCGGCGCCTTCCTCTACGACGTGGCCGGCTTCTCGCTCAAGTGGCTGCGCGACGTCGCGGCCGAGCAGCTCCCCGATGGCCGGATCATCAACTACTCGCCGGATCCGCTCCCCCAACACAGTACGGAAAGCGGGAGGTGGCTTGGGGTGCAGGGTTCGTCGGGGTGGGGCGACGCCATCGTCATGGTGCCCTGGGAGATGTGGCGGGCCTACGGGGACCGCGATGTCCTGGTCGACATGTGGCCCCACATGGTGTCGTGGGTCGAGTTCGCGGCAACCGCGGCCCGGCTGCATCGTCACAAGAGTCGCCAAGAGACCCGTCCCGAGGCGGCGCCACACGAGCAGTTCGTCTGGGACGGCACCTACCACTGGGGCGAATGGATTGAGCCCGGTGCCGAGGCCGACGATCACCTGGAGCGCGACCAGGGTTCCGTCGGCACGGCGTTCCTTTTCCACTCGGCTGCCCTGGGTGCCCGCATCGGCCGGATGCTCGGTCACAACACCGACGCGGCGCGCCTGGAGGAGCTGGCCGCCAACGTCCTTGCCGCCTGGCGCACCGAATTCATCGAGCCTGACGGTGCGCTGACGCCGGACACCCAGGCCAACCATGTGCGCGCCCTGGCCTTCGGCCTGGTGCCCGACGAGCTCCGGGCCCAGACGGCAGGGCGGCTGGTGGGTCTGATCCGGGAGGCGGACACGCACCTCGGCACCGGGTTCCTCGCCACGCCGTATCTCTTGCCGATGCTGGCCGACACGGGCCACTTGTCCGTGGCCTACGAGCTGCTGCTGCAGGACACGCCGCCCTCCTGGCTGGCCATGGTCGAGCGCGGCGCCACGACGGTCTGGGAGTCGTGGGAAGGCATTGACGACAATGGCTGGGCGCGCGAGTCGTTGAACCACTACAGCAAGGGCGCCGTCATTTCCTTCCTGCACAACTACGTCGCCGGCATTTCGCTGCTCGACGGCCACCCCGCCTACCGGCGCTTCCGGGTCGAGCCCCGGCCGGGCGGCGGGTTGACGTGGGCCGAGGCCGTGCACGACTCGCCCTACGGCCGCATTGAGTCGGCCTGGCGCAGGGACGGCATGACCCTCAGGCTGACGGTGACGGCGCCGCCCGGGACCGTGGCCGAAGTCGTGCTGCCCGACGGATCGGTCCGCGAGCAGGGGCCGGGCACCGCGACCTACACGTGCGACCTCCGTTGAACCGGCGGCCGCCAATCGGGGCGTGCCACTGGTTCTCGCTGGATGAGAGCGCTATTATCGCCGGGTGCCTGCTTGAGGGCACCACGTAAAGGGGGGCCGATGTCGAAGGCCGCGATCATCTCGGTGGACGGACATGTGCGGGCGTCCAGGAGCGAGTACCGGAACTACGTCGAGAAGCGCTATCTCGACGCGTTCGACGCCTGGGCCGCCGCGGAGGAGGCAGCGGGCGCACCCGAGAGCGGGAACCTGAGCGCCGGGCTCGACGCCACCTCGCAGTGGGACTCGGATCTGCGCGTGAAGGACATGGAGAGCCAGGGCGTGGTGGCCGAGGTGCTCTTCCCGAACGGCCTGCCGTTCCAGGCGCGGCCGGCGGACGACGTGGGCTCCTTCGCCGACGCCGAGATCGACCGCCAGGCGCGCCTCGCTTACAACCGGTGGCTGGCCGACTTCTGTGCCCAGACGCCGGGCCGGCGGGCCGGACAGGCGCTCATTTCGTTCGACGACGTGGGGTCGGCGGTCGACGACATCCACTGGGCCGCCGCACACGGTCTGGGTGGCGTCATGATGCCCGCCCTCCTGCCGGGCGGGATCTTCTTCTTCGACCCGGTGCTCGATCCGGTGTGGGCCGCCTGCGTCGACACCGGCCTGCCCCTCAGCCAGCACGGCGGCACGGGAGCGCCGACGTACGGGCCGCCGGGTTTCGGAGCCATCATGACGCTGGCCCTCGAGCACTCCTTCTATTCGGGACGCTCGCTCTGGCAGATGATCCTCGGCGGGGTGTTCGAGCGATTCCCGGAGTTGCGGATCGCCTTCATTGAGACCGAAGCGGATTGGATCGCACCGGCCATCCGCAAACTGGACCGCCGCCTGGAGTGGGGCGACGACTGGACCGGATGGGCCCAGACGCTGCAGCGGATGCGCCAGTTCACGGGTTCCGCCCGGAGCTACTGGGCAGCGAATTGCTTTGCCGGCATCTCGCCCTTCACCGAGGACCAGGTTCCCCTCGACGAGCTGGCGCGACCGAGCGCCGAGTACCAGCCGTTCTGCATCGGGTCCGACTCTGCGATGTTCGGGGTGGACTACCCCCACTTCGAGTCGGTGTTCCCCGAGACGAAGGTGCGGGTAGACGCGCTCGTGCAGCACCCGGCCATTTCGGCCGACGTCGCCCGGCAGATCCTCTACGGGAACGCGGCGCGACTGTACGGGTTCGACCTCGACCTGCTGGCACCCGACATGGAGCGGGTCGGCTTCGAGGTCGTCGCAACGCCCGGGCCCGATCGCCGCTGAAGCAGTCGATGCCGTTGCGCGAGCCGGCATTCCACTCGCAGTTGTCGAGCAGAGTCCAGTGCAGAGAGCCGTGCACATCGACCCGTCGGCCAACCGGACCGTGCGGCCGAGCGCCTCGGGATAGCGTGCCGCCATGGCCGAGCCACGACGGCTGCGTTTCGATCCCATCGCGGAGGCAGAGCACCAGTGGAGCCAGCACGGCTGGCCGGACCAGGCCCCGGGCATGGCGGTCGTGACCTCCATCATGCGACTGCAACAGATCTTCCTCGCCCGCGCCGACGCCGTCCTTCGTCCGCTCGGACTCACCTTCGCCCGCTACGAGGTGCTCATGTTGTTGTCGTTCTCGCGCCAGGGCGCCCTGCCCCTGGGCAAAATCGGTGAGCGCCTGCAGGTCAACGCCGCCAGCGTGACCAACGCGGTCGACCGCCTGGAGTCGGACGGCCTCGTCACCCGCCGGTCGAACCCCGACGACGGGCGGGGCACGCTCGCCGGCCTGACCGCGTCGGGACGGCAGCGCGCCTCGTCGGCCACGGCCGCCATGAACGCACAGGTCTTCACCGACATCGGCGTCCCGCCGTCGACCGTGGCCCGCCTCTTCGACCTGCTGGCTGATCTCCGACAGGCCGCCGGCGACTTCCAGGAGGGCGGCGCAAAGTAGTTTGACGTTGAAGTACTGTGGGGCGGTGGCCGACAGAGAGACCTGGCAGGAGCAATTCGAGCGTTCGCCCCGGCGGCAGGCTCGCTTCGAGACGATGTCGGGCGTGCCCCTGGAGCCCGTCTACGGACCCGAGGGCGCAGAACTGCCGGGCCAGTACCCCTATACGCGCGGGCCCTACGCCTCCATGTACCGGTCCCGCTTGTGGACGATGCGCCAGTTCGCCGGCTTCGGCTCGGCCGCCGACACCAACGGTCGGTTCAAGGAACTGCTGCGGGCCGGTGGCGACGGGCTGTCGACTGCGTTCGACATGCCGACCCTGCTCGGTCGCGACTCCGACGATCCCTGGGCCAGAGGAGAAGTGGGCCGGGCCGGCGTGGCCATCGACACCCAGGACGACATGGAGACCCTCTTTTCCGGTGTCGATCTGGGGAAGGTCTCGACGTCCATGACGATCAACTCCCCGGCCGCGCCGATCCTCGCCATGTACGTGGGCGTGGCGGACAAGACCGGCGTGGACAGAGCCGCCCTCTCGGGCACGCTCCAGAACGACATTTTGAAGGAGTACCAGGCTCAGAAGGAGTACGTCTTCCCGCCGCGTCCTTCCGTCCGGCTCATCACCGACGTCATGCGCTTCTGCTCGGCCGACATGCCGCGCTGGCATCCCGTGTCGGTGTCCGGCTACCACATTCGTGAAGCGGGTTCGACGGCCGCACAGGAGCTCGCTTTCACCCTGGCCAACGGGTTCGCCTATGTCGAGGCGGCCCTGGCGGCGGGCATGGCGATCGATGATTTCGCGCCGCGGCTCAGCTTCTTCTTCAACGCCCATAGCGACTTCTTCGAGGAGATCGCCAAGTACCGGGCCGCCCGCCGCATCTGGGCCCGCTGGATGCGTGAGCACTATGGGGCGGCGGACGGGCGTTCCTGTCAGCTGCGTTTCCACACCCAGACGGCCGGCGTCTCACTCACGGCGCAGCAGCCGGAGGTCAACCTGGTCCGGGTGGCGATCGAGGCATTGGCCGGCGTGTTGGGCGGGACCCAGAGTCTGCATACGGATTCCTTCGACGAGGCTCTGGCGCTGCCGACGGAGCATGCCGCCCGCCTTGCCCTACGGACGCAGCAGGTGATCGCCGAGGAGAGCGGCGTCGTCCATGTGGCCGACCCGCTCGGAGGCTCGTGGTTCGTCGAGTCGCTGACCGACGAGCTGGAGCGCCAGGCCGAAGAGGTGTTCGCCCACCTGGCCGAGACCGGCTCGGGATCGCTGCTCGAAGGCGTCTTCGCCTGCATCGACGACGGGTGGTTCGTGGCCGAGATCGCCGATGCGGCCTTTGCCTTCCAGTCGAAGATCGCCAAGGACGAATGGATCATGGTCGGCGTCAACGGGTACGTGGAAGACGACGGCGTGGCGCCGTCCACGCTGTCCATCGGCGCGGAGGTCGAGACGGAGCAGCTGGAGCGCCTGGCCGCCGTGAAGCAGGGGCGCGACGACGACGCCGTCCGCCGCACCCTGGCCCGTCTCGCCGCGGATGCGTCGGACCCGACCGTCAACCTGATGCCCGCCCTGTTGGAGGCGGCGCGCCACCACGTGACCGTGGGCGAGTCGATGCGGACGCTCGAATCAGTCTTCGGGGTGTACACCGAGCGTCACGTCGCCTGATCCGCCTCGGCGCCGCGAGCGCCGCTCCCGATGGATGCCGACGGAGGGAGCACGGCGGTCAATGCCTGCCGACTGCACGTCTATTCTCAATTCAGTACAGTGAAATTCTCTCGCTGAGTAGGAGAAACAGGGTGGCCGCAGACGACAAGGACGAGGCGTCCCGGGCAATGCGCCGGGCCATGTTGGGCCCCGAGTACGTCGACGCCCAGACGAACGACCCCAACCCGGTCATGCGAGAGTTCTCGGAGTACCTCACGTCGATGGCCTGGGGGGTCTGGACCCGCGGCGGCGCCCTGAGCACGCGGGACCGCAGCCTTGTCGTCCTGGCCATGACCGCGGCGCTGGGCCGCATGGACGAGTTCGCGCTGCACGTCAGCGCCCGGTCGCGTACAGGGGTCACCGACGACGAGCTCGACGAACTGCTCTTCCAGATCGCGGCATACTGCGGCGCGCCGGCCGGTGTCTCCGCCCGCAGAGCACTGCTGGCCGTGCGGACCGAAGAGCAGAAGAAGGACTGACCGTGGCGACCGTCGGCTTCGTCGGACTCGGCAACATGGGCAGCGTCCTGGCGGGGAACCTCGTGACGGCGGGCCACCAGGTCGTCAGCCACGATGTCGCCGGACCCGGACGAAATCCGGACGGGGCCCGGTTCGCCGCCGACGTGGCCCAGCTCTCCGGTCTGGCCGACGTCGTCGTCCTGAGCCTGCCCGACGGCGACGTGTCCGAGCGTGTGGCGAGGGAGATCGTCGCCGCGACGCCGCGGCGGGTGACCCACGTCGTCGACACGTCGACGGTGGGCGTGGCGGCGGCCCGCACCATCGACGAGCTCCTGTCGGTGGCCGGGGTCGCCTACGTCGACTCGCCGGTGTCCGGCGGCATCGCCGGGGCGCGGGCGCGCACGCTGTCGGTCATGTACGCCGGCCCGGCCGCGGCATGCCGGGTGGTCGAGCCCATCCTGGCCGGGTTGAGCGACCGGAGCCGCCGCGTGGGCGACCGGCCCGGCATGGCGCAGGCGCTCAAGCTGGCCAACAACTTCTTGTCGGCGACGGCGCTGGCGGCCACCAGCGAGGCCATTGCCTTCGGCCTGTCCGTCGGGCTCGACATGAAGACCATGCTGGAGGTCATTGACGCGTCGAGTGGGCAGAGTGCGGCCACCCGGGACAAGTTCCCGCAGCACGTGCTGACCGGTCGCTACGCCGCCGGGTTCGCCAACTCGCTGATGGCGAAGGACCTGAAGCTGTACCTGGGCGCGGTGGAGGCACAGGGCGCCCCGTCGGCGCTGGGGGACATCACGGAGTCGGTGTGGGCGCGGTTCGCGGCAGCAGAGCCGGGGGCCGACTTCACCCGGATCTACCCCTTCGTGGCCCGATGAGAGATGGCCGGATGAGAGATGGAAGGCGCCGTGGCGCGTAGCCTGCGCCTGACCGAGAGCGGAGGGAGTCCCGATGCGTGTCGTGGTTGATTTCGATCTGTGCGAGAGCAATGCGCTCTGCATGGGCCTGGCCCCGGAGGTCTTCGAGGTCCGGGATGACGATCTCCTCTACGTCCTCGACGAGAATCCGCCCGAGGGGTTGCGTGGGCAGGTGGAGGCGGCCGTCCGCACCTGCCCGAAGAACGCCATCTCCATTGAGGACTGAGGCCGGCCCCCGATCGGGCGACTCCTAGTTCTGGACGGTGGTGGTACCCGGCAGATCGGTGCCGCACCAGGGCTGGCTCGACACCGCCACGAAGGAGGTCGCCTCGGCCTTCATGTACCAGCCGCACGACTTCGGCAGGTCCTTCCCGAAGTTGTCGGTGTAGTTGATCGATTCGGGCAGCAGGCCGTTGCCGTTGTAGCTCTTTATGCTGCGCAGCGCTTTGATGACGGCGGCGTGCGAGGCGGTCGGGCCGGCCATCTGCAGTCCCTTGATCATGAGATCGGCCCCGAGCCATGACTCGTACTGGCTGAAGGACGGGAACTCGTTGCCCGAGAAGTGGGCGTACTTGTCCAGCGCCGCCTTCATCTGCTCGGTGCCGGCGTTCGGCAGGGAGAACGGGCGGAACTCGGTCTCGAAGTAGCCACCCTGCACGGCTTTCCAGGCGGGGGTGCCGATGACCTGGGAGTCGTATCCCGTCGGGAACACCATGACCTTCGGCTTGACACCCTCCTGCTGCAGCGCCGTCGCCAGTGCGTCGTTCGAGTTGTCGTCCAGGCCGGCGTAGTACGCGTTGCAGCCGGCTTGCTTGGCGGTCAGGGCCGTCGTCGTCATGGCGACCGAGCCGAACGGGATGGACGTGTCGAGCACACCCGACTTGCCGCCCGCATGCACGAACGACAGGTTGGTGCCGATGGCCGATCGGCTGGACGAGGGCGAAATGCCGTAGCCGTAGGAGCAGGCGACCGTGCCGCCGTGCGCCTTCATGAAGGCGCCGATGGCGGTGTTCACCGGGTACTTGGTGTCCACGCTGCCCACGTCGGAGGCGAACATGTTCGTGAAGCCCGGCGTGCCCCATTCCGGTCCGTCGAAGAACCCGCCGGTCACCGGGAGGCCGGCCTGCTGCGGGTACTTGTCGGCCAGGAAGAACAGGGGGCTGGTCGAGACGATGCCGGCCGGGTTCTTCGAGATGGCGTCCTGGACGGCCGTGGCGATCTCGGTGGGGCTGGTCTGGTCGTCGAGGACCACGCCGTTGATTTTGTGGCCGTCGATGCCACCCTGCGCGTTCTGCAGGGCGATCCGGGCGTTGAAGCCGGCCGGCGCGTTGCTGAATTCGGACGCACCTTCACCCGTCAGCGAGGTGATCATGACGAGGGTGATCGGGGAGCCCGATGCTGCCGCACCGGCCACCCCACCGGCCAGGCTGGTGACGCCGATGCCGGCCGTGAAGGCCAGTGCTGCCAGCCCAAACCTGCCCTTGTGCCTGCTGGACGCTATCCCCATGCTGCAGATTCCTCCCCGAGAAGTGCCACCTGATGCCAAATTGAATCCCTAGGCATACACGCCCCGAGCGCCCGACGTCGGTCAGGCCTCCACGACCGGGTGGAGGTCCCGCGCCCGTTCGCCCCGTCAGCCTGCCCGCGGGCGAGGCCCCAGAAGTCATGGTAGCGATAACATCCCTGGTGGCATAGGATGCCGGTCCGTGCGCCGGATCCCCTTCAACGACGGCTGGACGGTCGCCGGCAAGACCAACTCGTTCGCGGAGCTGATTGCCGGATCGGGGTCGGAGCCGGCCCAGGTGACCCTGCCCCATGACGCCATGATCGGCACCGAGCGGTCGGGGGCGGGGCACGCGGCGACGGCGTACTTCCCGAGCGGGAACTGGGAGTACAAGAAGTCGTTCGAGCCTGGTCCCGACGCGGAGGGTGGCGCCCTCTTCCTGGAGTTCGAGGGCGTCTACCGCGACGGGCGGGTGCGGGTCAACGACACCATGGTGGCGCACCGGCCCGGCGGCTATACGGGCTTCACCGTCCAGGTCGACCATCTGCTGCGTTTCGGTGAGCCCAATGCGATCACGGTCGAGGCCCGGGCCCATGACGACAGCCGGTGGTACTCGGGTGCGGGCATCTACCGCAGCGTGTGGCTGCTGCAGGGGGGACGGGTCCATCTGGTGCCGGGGGGACTGCAGCTGGTGACGCCCGAGATCGACGACGACGTGGCCGTCGTGGCCGTCGGCGCCGAGGTGCGCAACCAGTCCATCGGCGTATCGAGTGCCGTCCTGCGACTGGAGGTGCTCGACGCCGACGGGATGGTTGTCGCCGCCGCCGAGGCGCCGGTCACGACGGCTCCGGGTGATGTCCTGACAGCGCGGCAACGGCTCAGCGTCCCGAGACCCCGCCGCTGGGGCCCCGACGATCCCTACCTCTATTCCTGCCGGGCCACCCTGTTGAGCGGCGACGAGGTGCTCGACGAGGAGTCGGCGACATTCGGAATTCGTTCGCTCACGGTCGATCCGCTGCGCGGTCTGCGCATCAACGGGGAGCCGGTCCTCCTCCGTGGTGCCTGCGTCCACCACGACAACGGCCTGCTCGGTGCGGCCACGATCAGCCGGGCGGAGGAACGCCGGGTCGAGCTCCTCAAAGAGGCCGGCTTCAACGCCATCAGGAGCGCCCACAACCCCTTGAGCGTGCCGATGCTCGAGGCCTGTGATCGCCTCGGAATGCTGGTCATGGACGAGACGTTCGACATGTGGACGCAACCGAAGAGCGAGCACGACTACGCGCTGCGCTTTCCCGACTGGTGGGAGGCGGACGTGGAGGCCATGGTCCGCAAGGACCGCAACCACCCGAGCGTGCTCCTGTACTGCATCGGCAACGAAATTCCCGAAGCCGGGACACCGATGGGCGCCCGTACGGGGCGCGCGCTGGCCGAGAAGGTCCGGTCGCTCGACACCACGAGGTTCGTCACCGAGGCCATCAGCGGTCTGCTGGTCGGCGGCTCCGAACTGTTCGCCCAACTGGCCGAGGGCCGCCAGCGCGCCGCAGCGGAGCCGGACGCCGAGACCGGCGTCAACACCGCCATGACCCAGATCGCCGACCGGCTCAAGGATCTGATGCAGTCCCCGGTCGTGGCGAAGAACTCGGCCCAGACCGCCTCCTATCTCGATGTCGCCGGGTACAACTACATGGAGGCGCGCCTCGACACCGACGGCGCGCTCTATCCGAACCGGGTGATCGTCGCCAGTGAGACGCACCCCGCGGCAATCGCCACGGGCTGGGCCGCCGTCCGAAGGCACCCCTACGTGATCGGCGATTTCACCTGGACCGGGTGGGACTACCTCGGCGAAGCCGGGATCGGACGCACCGTCTACAGCCGAACGGACGCAACGCCCGGGATCCAGTCGTTCCAGGGGGAATTCCCGTGGCGCACAGCATGGTGCGGGGACATCGACATCACGGGTTACCGCCGCCCGCAGTCGTACTACCGCGAGATCGTCTTCGGCCTGCGGACGGACCCCTACGTCGCCGTGCAGCGGCCCGAGCACCACGGTGCGCTGGCGGCCGGGACGCCGTGGTCCTGGACCGACGTGGTGGCGAGCTGGAGTTGGGCCGGACACGAGGGCGCGCCGGTGACGGTCGAGGTCTACGCCGACGCCGACGAGGTCGAGTTGCTGGTGAACGGTCGCTCCGTCGGCCGGCAGCCCAGCGGCGAGACGTACCGCTACACGTCGACGTTCGAGGCGTCGTACCAGCCGGGCCTGCTCGAAGCCGTCGCCTGGCGGGACGGAGCCGCAGTCGGCCGCACGGCGATCCGCTCCGCCGCCGGCCCGGTGCTGCTGCGGGCCGAGGTGGATCGGGCCGTGATCGCGGCTGACCCGCAAGACCTGGCCTTCGTGAGCCTGAGCCTGGTGGATGCCGATGGCGCGCTGCACGTATCGTGCGACCGGAAGGTCGGGGTAGAAGTCGACGGGCCGGGCGTGCTGCAGGCGCTCGGGAGCGCCAACCCCGCCACGGAGGAGGCGTGCAACGGGACGAGCTGCACCACGTTCGACGGTCGCGCCCTCGCCATTGTCCGACCGATAGGCCCGGGACTGATCACCGTTTTCGCCATGGCCGAAGGGTGCGAGCCGCAGCAGGTAGAGATTGCCGCGCGTGGCTGAGTCGGGAGCAGGGTGTCCATGACCTGGGAGCTGCGCTGGCACCCGTTGCGCGGACAGTGGGTCCTCTTCACGTCGCACCGGGACGCCCGCCCCTGGGTCGGTGAGATCGTGGCACCCGAGGAGCCGCCCGTGCCCGACGACAACGCCCTGGCGCCGCTCGGCCGCCGCCTGCACGGGACGAATCCCGACTACCGGGGCGTCTACGTGTTCACCAACGACCTCCCCGTCTTCTCGCCGGATGCGCCGGTGCCCGGGCCCGTTGCCCCCGGTCCCGTTGACGACGTCTACCGGACGCGCCGGGCCCTCGGGAGCGCCGAGGTCGTCTGCTACCACCACGACCCCACTCGCTCCCTGGCCGATCTCACGGACGACGAAATAGCGGCCATCGTCACCACATGGCGGGCTCGCACGCAGGCGTTGCAGGCGGTGGAGGGCGTGGCGCACGTCCTGATCTTCGAGAACCGGGGTGCCGCGGTCGGCACCTCCAACCCGCACCCGCACTGCCAGATTTATGCGGGAGCGATGGTCTACGCCACCATGGAACGTGAAGCGGAGGTGGCGCGCCAGCACCACCGGCGCACGGGGCGCCCGATCCTGGCGGAGGTCATCGACCGGGAACTGGACGGCCCGCGCGTCATCAGCTCGGGTGAGCACTTCTTCGCCTGTGTTCCCTGGTTCGCGCAGTACGCCTATGAAGTGCACGTCCTGCCCCGGCAGCCGGTGACCTCGTTGCTGGACCTCGACGATGGCCAGTGCCGTTCCCTGGCGCTCGTCCTGCGCGACGTGGTGCGGCGCTACGACGCCCTGTGGGGTTTTCGCCTGCCCTATGTCCTGGCCGTGCACCAGGCTCCCGTCGGGCACTATCCGCACTACCCGTTCCACCTCGAACTGCACCCGCCCCTGCGGGCTCCCGGCCTCCGCAAGTACCTGGCCGGCCCCGAGGTGGGTGGAGGCTCCATGACCAACGAGTCCGACCCCGACCAGAAGGCGGAGGAGCTTCGTGCCGCCCTCGTCTGAAGAGGCCCGCCGGCTCCTCTGCGCGCTCGGCGACCACGTGCGCCACCTCGTCATGGGCGCACGGGGTATGGACATGGCGGCGGTGGCGGGGGAGAGCGTGGCCGACACCATTTACGCCATCGACCGGGTGGCCGACGATGCCCTCATCGACTGGTTCGAGCAGCACTGGCCCGATGTCGTCGTGGTCTCCGAGGGGCTCGACGAGCCGGTGCTGGTCGGGAACGACGCGGCGTGGACCGTCATTGTCGACACCATCGACGGCACGCGGGGCCTGATGTACGACAAGCGACCGGCCTGGTGCCTGGCCGCGGTGGCTCCGCTGGGCGGCGGTCTGGCCGACATCGTGGCGGCGGCCATGACGGAATTGCCCACGGCCAAACAGGGTGCGGCCGACCAGCTGAGCGCCACGCGCCGCGGTGGCTTGCGGGCCGGGCGCGTCGACCTGGCGAGCGGGGCGCAGCACGACCTCGACGTCCGCCCGTCGGCGGCCACGGACCTCGACAACAGCTTCAGCGGGCTGGCCAAGTTCTTCCTCCCCGGCAAGGCGGCCCTCGCCGTGCTGGAGGCCGAGTTGTTCGGGAGGCTGGGCGAACGGCGCGTCTTCGACGACCAGTACCTCTCGAGCGGGGGCCAGCTGCACGAGCTCATCACCGGTCGGGACCGCTTCGTGGCCGACCTGCGACCCCTCGTCCACGACGACGGCCTCTTCTGTCATCCCTACGACGTGTGCACCGCCATGTTGCTGGAGGAGGTGGGCGGCGTGGTCACCGATCCCTGGGGCGACGCGCTGACGGTCCCGCTGGACAATGTGTCCCCGGTGGCCTGGGTGGGCTACGCCAACGAGGTGCTGGCGGCCCGCATCGGCCCGGTGCTGGCCGAACTGGTGGACGGCCTGCGTGCGGGGTAGCGCGCCGGGGCGGCTCGATCTGCTCGGAGGCGTGGCCGACTACTCGGGGGCGCTCGTGCTGGAAATGCCGACCCGCCAGCGCACCGAGGTGATGGTGCGTCCGGACCGGGCCTTCGTCGTCGGCCCGGCCACGTTCTCGCCGGCCGGGCTCGGGCGATTGGCCGGCCTGCCCTACGCCGACGTCCGTCGGGCGCTGGCCGCGTTGCCGCGCTGGACGCACTACGTGATCGGCGTCGCGCTCGTGCTCGTGCGCCACGGGGTGATCGACCCACCCTGCGGGCGGCTGGAGATCACGTCGGATCTGCCGGCTTCGGTCGGCGTCGCCTCGAGCGCGGCGCTCGAGGTGGCCACCGCCCGGGCGCTGGGAGCGGGGACGGTGGACCCGCTGCGGGTGGCATCGCTCTGCCAGGAGGCGGAGAACCATGTGGTGGGCGCCCCCTGCGGCATCATGGATCAGGTGGCGGTGGCGCTGGGCACGCCCGGCACTGTGCTGCCGATCCTGTGTCGGCCGGCCTCGGTGGCCGACGCCGTGGCGCTGCCCGAGGCGCTCGACATCGTGGGCTGGCCGACGGGGGTTGTGCACGACGTCGGTGGCGTGGCGTACGAGCGGGCCCGGGTCGGCGCCTTCATGGGCAAGCGCATGGTGGAAGGCGCGGCGGGACGCACCTGGCCCTGGGCGAGCCAGCTGCCGCGCGCCGCCGTCGACGAGTTGCCCGAGGCGCTCGACGGACAGTCCTTCCTACATCGTTGGGGCGCCACCGACGACGACGTCACCATCGTGGTACCGCACGAGACGTATCCGGTGCGGGCCGCCACCGCGTTCGGCGTCGAAGAGCACGGGCGCGCCGTCGCCGCGCTGGAGGCGTTGACCGTGGGCGAGCCGGGCCGGCTCGGCCTGCTGATGGCGGCCAGCCAGGACGGCTACGACGCCATGGGTCTGGGGCATCCGGCCGCATCCGCCATCGTCAAGGATGCCTTGGCCCGGCCCGGCGTGTACGGCGCCCGCTCCAGCGGCGGCGGGTGCGGGGGCACCGTGGTGGTCGTGTGCGAGCGCGGGGCGCTGGACGACGTGGACGGGCTGATCCGCTGACCGCCTGTCGTTCCGGCAAGTTTTCCCTGGCTGTCATAGGCTCGTCGCGTGAGACAGGGGAATCGCCACCGTGTCGACTGTGACGCGGCGCGAGGGAGGTCGCACACTCGTCGAGCCGATGTGAACGCTGACTGACGCGACCGTGCCAGCAGACCCCCCGCCCCGTTCAGCACCCTCCGCAGGTCGTGGGCACGCCAGGTTCGGTGGCTTCTTCAGCCGCCCCGTGCGTGGCGGGCGTCACCGGGACGTCCAGGGCAGCACCGCACGTGCCGGCGTCCTCGGCGCAGGAGACGGCCTCATCACCAACATTTCGCTCGTGCTCGGGGTGGCCGGGGCAAGTTCCAGCGCCACCGCCGTACGCGTGGCGGGCATAGCCGGGCTCCTGGCCGGAGCCTTCTCCATGGCGGCGGGCGAACTCGTCTCGGTGCGCGCGCACGACGACCTGGTGCGACACGAGATCCAAGTCGAGCGGGACGAGCTGTCGAGCGATCCGATCGGCGAGCAGCGGGAGCTCGCCGCCATGTACCGGGTGCAGGGTGTCTCACCCGAAGATGCAGAGACCGTGGCCCGTATCCTCATGGGCAATCCGGATGTCGCGCTCGACACCCATGCCCGGCTGGAGCTCGGTGTCGACCCGAACGACCCGGGCTCGTCCTGGCAGGCCGCCGCCGTGTCTTTCGTCTCCTTCTCGGTCGGAGCCATCCTCCCGCTCCTGCCTTGGTTCTTCACGAGTGGCACCACCGCAGTCGTGGCCTCCGTGGTGATCGGGGCGGTGGCCTCCCTGGCCCTGGGGGCCGCCATCGGCTCGTTCTCGGCCCAAGGTGTGTGGCGCACGGCTGGTCGACAACTGCTGGCTGCCGTCGTGGCGGCCTCTGTGACGTATGGCGTGGGCCGTCTTCTGCGATAAGCCGACTTCTGCGATTTGGTCGACGGGGGAGCGCCGGATCCACCAGCCCAGGTCTATCCGGGCGATGCGGAGGCGGTCACCGACATGGTGATGAAATCACGGGCCCATGCCGGGTTGAAGAAGGTCGCCGCGTTCTGCACGCTGCTCGGCTGCAGACTGCTCCCGTTCGACGAGGCGGCCAGGCCGTTCGGTGGCGAGGGGTCGTAGGTGGCGAAGACAGGCCAGTTCGGATTGATGTCGAGCTCCATGCCCCGGACGACCCCGGCGCGCACCAGGAGCTGCGCGAGTTGGATCGGTGAGAGATTCGGCCCCGCGCTGTACACCAGCGCGCCGTCGGCCGTGACGCCGACTCCCGATCGCCACTGGTACTCGAGTCCCGGGACCGTCGATGAGCACGAGGTGGCTCCACACGTGGCCCCCCAGGACTGCCATTCCGCACCGGCCGCCAGCGCGGTCGGCTGTCCACCCGAGACGAGCGGCACGAGATTCTGCCGGACGGCGACCACGCCCGGTGACATGGACACGTCCGTGCCCCATGCTCCGACCGTCACCGACCCGTTGGCATCGATCACGAGCGATGCTGCTCCCACGACGAGGGGAACGACCGTCCGCCCCTCGGTGTAGTAGCCGCCCTGGGCGTCCTTCATCATGAAGCCGCCGTTGAACGCGGCGACGAGCCCTGACGCCTGCGCGGGTTGGATCGGCGCGGTGAACGTGTAGGGGCCGCCGCCCGGGCTCTTGGAGCCCGAGTACAGCTGCGCGGCGAGGAGGTGGGTGTCCATCCAGGCGACGCCGGCCGGTTGGGTGCCCCCGGGAGGCACCAGCGTGGTCTCGTAGACGGCGCTGGTGCCATCGACGGGACGTCCGGTAGCGGTCCAGGTGCCTTGGCCCACCGGACCCGCCGAGGAAGGGAAGGGGGCCACGGATGCCGGAGCGGCGAGCGGAACGGGACGAGCCGGTGCCGGCGCCGTCGAGGTGGTCGTGGCGGAGCCCGAAGGAGCCCGACCCGATGGCGCGCCCGATCGGGCGCCCGATGTCGGGCGCGCCGCGCCGCGGGCTTGCGGGCCATTGCTGCAGGCAGCGAGGAGCAGGGCGAGGCACACCATGAGCGAGATCCCCGGTTCCCATGGCGAGCTGCGATGGCCGTCCTGTCTCACCCGCAGCACGGGCCTCCTCCGCTGCCGGACACCCGCCTCGTTGACCTCGTCGACCCGGGCGCAAAGTACTGCTCGATCGCCTCGGCGAGGCCGCCCGCGATGACCTGTTGGCCCGCCGGGCTGTCGACCAGGGAGCCCTCGAGGGGGTCGGTGATGAAGGCCGGCTCAATGAGCGCCCCGGGCATCTGGCTCGGCGTGGTGAACCATCCCGGATCCGCCGGCCCGAGCAACAGCAGGTGCCCGTAATCGGCCGCGGCCGTACTGAGCGCGGGACCGCCGAGTTGGCTGTCGTCGACCACCCCGAGGTTCGGGATGCCCCAACCTTGCGCGTTCATGGCGGCGAGGACGTCGGTCTGCACCAGCGTGGCCAGGCGGAGGTTCTGCACCGAGAAGGAGCGGGCGCTGTCGTAACCAGTCACGGCGCCGGCGTTGTACGGGGAGCCTCCGGCGTCGAAGTAGATCCCCACGAGGACATCTGCCTTGGCCATGTCGGCGCAGATATCCCGGGCGGCGACGTCGTCGTGTACGCCCTGCACCGTGAACAGGCCGCCGGAGACGTCAGCGGCCCGGGGCCGGAGCACCGTCTCCGCCTTGGTCCGTGACACCACCACGGTGAACCCCTTCGCTCGCAGGAGACGCATGGTGTCGAGCTCGACCGGAAGCGTCTCGTCGGCCTCGTCGATTGTCTGGCCGGACTGGGTCTCACCCACGCCCCCGGGGTCGAGGCCGCCGTGGCCGGCGTCGAGGAAAACGGTCTGGTGGCGGTCGCCGGATGCGGGCGGGTATTCGACACAGGCACCGGGCTCGAACAAGCCGGGGTCTATGGCGCGGCCGGCGGCGCTTCGTTCCGAGGCGAGCAGCCGGAGGTGTGGCCCGGAGGCGGACGACGACGGTGACGCCAGCGACATGCACGCCACGGCGGTGACGGTAAACACCATGGCGGATCGTCGAAGCGTCCGCGGCGGCCTCACTCTGGAAGGCGCCGCCACAGTCCCTGGGGAAGCAGCCGAAACACGGAGAACACCCACCGCAGGAGGCCCGGCGACCAGATGATCGTCTGGTCGCGGGCGAGACCGTCCGCGATGTCCGATGCCACCCGGGAGGCGTCGACGGCGAACGGCGCCGCGGAGCGACCGGCGGTCATTTTGGTACGCACGAAGCCCGGCCGGACGATGTGGGCGGAGACGCCGGTGCCCCGGAGTGATTCGCTGAGTCCCTGCAGGAAGGCATCGAGACCGGCCTTGGCCGAGCCGTACACGAAGTTGGCGCGGCGGACCCGGAATCCGGCCACGGAGGACAGTACGACGATGCGCCCATGGCCCTGCCGCGTGAGCCGCACCGCGACCGCCGCCAATGCCGCCGCCGGCCAGGCGAAGTTGACCGTGACCATCTGGGTGATCCGACCGGGGTCGACCTCGTCGAGCTCCTGGGTCCCGAGTTCCCCCACCGCGACAATGACCAGGTCGACCCCCTCGCCCGCGGCGTCGAAGCACCGCGTCACGGTCTGGTCGACGTCGTCTGCTGTGGCGGCGTCGAAGGTCACCGTCTCGACGCGCGCCACGTCACGACGGAGGCTCTCGGCCGCCTGCGTGAGTGCGACCCGGTCGCGTCCGGCGAGGACCACGGATCTCCCGCGGTCCGCCATGAGCAGCGCCACAAGCTCGCGGGCGATGTCCGACGTCCCACCGAGGACTACCACCGACTGGGGGTGCCCGAACGCGTCCTGCATCACTCGATCCCAAGCCGACGCGACAGGTCGGAAGCCAGCACGCGCTCGGGATCGACTCTCCGGCGCACCCTCTCCATGTCACCCAGTCGCGGGTACATCACGGGGAGGAGCTCCGGCCGGAGCCGGGAATCCTTGGCCAGGTACACGCGCCCACCGGCCATCGCCACGGCGTCGTCGAGGCGGTCGAGCAGCGCGGGCAGCTCGGGTGGCCCGAGCGGGAAGTCCAGCGCCAGGGTCCAGCCCTCCTGGCTGAAGGAGAGCGGGCCGGGCGTCCCGGGCCCGAATCGTTTCAACACGGCGAGGAAGGATGGCACGCCCGACGAGGCGATCGCCGCAACGGCGTCCTCTATGACATCGGCCCGCCCCGCCGGCACGGCCAGCTGGTATTGCACAAAGCCCTGGCGTCCGTACAGGAGGTTCCACCCGCGCACCCCGTCGAGCGGGTGGAAGAACGCGGTCAGCGGACGGAGCGAAGACCGTGACTCCCGGGAGGCCCGGAACCACGCCTCGTTGAGGGCGCGCACCGACAAGCGGTTCACCAGTCGCCCGGGTGCCGGGTACGGCACGCGTAACCTCGGATCTCCCGGGACCTCACGGCTCCGGCCGCGCAGCCGGTCCGGAATGGCACGGTTCGGGGCATGGTCCCCTCTCGTGAGGACCGATCGGTGGTCGCGCTGGCCGCCGCCCATGCAGTCGAGCCAGGCCACGCTGTAGTGGTAGCTGGAGTCCGTCTGCTCCATGGTCGACATCAGGTCCCCCAGCCGGGTGAAGCGCTGGGTGTCCACCTGCATCCACGATGTCGCAATCGGGATGAGCCGCAGCACGGCACTGACCACGACGCCGGTGAGGCCCATGCCGCCGGCTGTGGCCCAGAACAACTCGGCGTCACGGTCCGGCGCCACGCTGAGGACGCCGATGGGGGTGACGAGCGTCATCTCCACGACGTGCCGGGCGAAGCTGCCGTCCCGATGGTGGTTCTTTCCGTGGACGTCCGCGGCGATGGCGCCTCCGACGCTGACGTAGCGGGTACCCGGCGTCACCGCCACGAACCAGCCCGCGGGGATGAGGTGGCGCATCAGATTGTGCAGGCTGACGCCTCCACCGACCTCGATCGTCCCGACGGTCTCGTCCAGCGAGCCGATGCCGTCGAGGCCGGTGGCGTCGATGGTCAACCCACCGCTGCACTGCGCGGCGTCGCCGTAGCTCCGTCCCATGCCCCGGGCGATGATCCCTTCGGAGTGGTCGCCCAGCAGAGATCGAACCGAGGACGCGTCCGGGGGCCGGCTGACCAGAGCGGTGGTGGGAGTGGTCCTGCCCCAACCGGACAGCGGCCGGGGGGAGCTCTGGACCGTTGCCGTCATCCGTACAGCCCGATGCCGATGAGGCCCAGCCAGAGCAACCCGTAGCCCTGCAGGACATGATCACCCAGGGCGATCTGCTCGGGCTCCCCGCCCTGGCCGGCATCGAGGAGGCGGAGGATGTGCAGGACCGAGAGCACCAGGGGGATCACGGTCAACTCGATCCAGACGATCTTGCCCCCGCCATGGGCGAGCAACCCGGTGCGCTCGAACGCCCACAGGCAGTACGAAGCGACCGTCACGGTGGCGGCGATGGTCAGGGTCGACTTGAGGAAGGACTCGCTGTAGTCGTCGAGCACCATGCGATGCACCCCGCGGTTGTCGCCCAACCGGGCGTACTCCGCGCAGCGCTTCCCGGTCACGATGAACAAGGCGGCGAACGAGGTGAAGACCAGGAACCAATTGGAGAGCGGCACATGCGCCACCACCCCACCCGCTACGGCCCGCAGCACGAAGCACGACGCCACAACCGCAAGCTCCATCACAGGCTCTCGTTTCAGCCGGAGCGTGTAGGCGATGCTCAACGCGGCGTAGGAGGCCACCACGACGGCGAACCCCCATGGGCCGGCGAGGAACGCCAGGGCGACGGCCGTGGCGATGAGGGCGCCCCCCACTCCGAGGGCCAGACCGGGGCGCAGCGCTCCGCTCGCCACGGGCCGGGTCCGCTTGACCGGATGGTGTCGATCCGATGCGGCGTCCACCACATCGTTGACGAGATAGGTGCCCGAGGCCACCACACAGAAGATCAGGAATGCTGCGACCACGCGTGCGGTCGTATGCCATTGGCCGAGGACGCCCGCGGCGGCCGGCGCCATGAAGACCAGGAGGTTCTTGAGCCACTGCCTCGGTCGTGCCGCCCGGACGAGCAGGCCCAGAGTCGAAACGGGCGCGGGTGGGCCGATGACGGGGGTCGGCAGGATGCGCGGCTGCGGCCCCTGCTGCGGCTCCTGGCGTGGGACTTGATCCGCCGATGTCACGGGCCGACCGCCGCCGACATGGTGATGAAGTCGCGGGCCCACCATGACTCGAAGTACCGGCCGGGCGTGCCGGTCATTCCGGCCAGTAATTCGGTCCCGTTGGCGGGGGTGGCCGGTCCGTTGGGGCTCGACGGCTGGTAGCTGCTGAAATTGACCCAGTCGGTGTTGATGTCCAGCTCCATGCCGCGCACGGCCCCGGCCCGGACGAGGATATTGGCCAAATCCAAGATGTCGAGGCCCGGGCCACCTACGTAGACCAGAGCCCCGTTCGCCGTGACCCCGAGGCCCGAGCGCCACACGTAGAGGCCGCCGCCGAGGGTGGCGCCCCATTGTCCGGAATTGAGGTTGTTCGCCGCGGGCACGACCTGCCCGTTGTCGACGAGGAGATCCAGGTTCTGGCGCACCGACACGACGTCGGGGCCCATGGTGACGTCGCGTCCCCACTGCCCGACGGTGGCCGATCCGTTGCTGGAGACCACGAAGGAGGCCGCCCCGGTCCGCAGCGGAATGATCGTCTTGCCGTCGGTGTAGTAACCGCCGTTGGCGTCGGACATCAAGAAGCCGGCGTTGAAGGCGGTGACGAGCGTCGTCGCGTCGCTCGGCGAAATCGGGGCGGTGTGGGTGTAGGGGCCACCACCCGGGATGGCGCTGCCCGAGTACAGCGTTGTCTTCAGGAGCTTGGTGTCCATCCAGGCGACACCGACGACATAACTGGTGTGGATGGCGTCGGGCCGGAGCATGGTCTCGTAGACGGCGGGCAGTCCGTGCACGGTGCGGCCGACAGGCGACCACTGGCCCTCGCCCGCGACAGCCGGGCTGGCAAAGGGAGCGAGAGGAGCTGGCGCCGGCAGGTGCGCCACTGCAGCGACCGGTGTCGTGGTCGGGGTCGTTGTGGGCTTTCGAATGGTTCCGGCGGCGAGGGTACCCCCGACCTTTGGCTGGTGGTGGGAATACCACTCGTTCTCCGCCCAGACGACGACGGACGCCCCACCGTGCCCACGGAACCACTCCGCCGCTCGCGCTCCCATGGAGGTGCCCAGTGCGGGATTGGTGAGCGCGCTGCCGAGCGAGATGACGAGCCAGAGGAAGAAGACCCCGAAGGCGGCTGCCACGACGGCAAGGATGCGGCGCCGACGATGGATGCGCGCCCTCGACCAACGGGCCCGCCGGGACGCCCGGGTTGGCGGTGCATCCGGCTCGCGCGCATGGAGCTCCTCGAGAGGTGGGCTCAGCATGTGCGCTCCACCAGGTGCAGGGCCTGCCTCGGACACGACCGAACGGCACGCTCCGCATGCTCGAGGAGAGCCGGGGCGATCGCACCGTCGTCGATGACGGGAAACCCCCAGCGGTCGAGTTCGATGCGCTCGGGGAGCATTTCGGCGCACACGCCCCGGCCGTCGCAGGCGACCGGGTCGAGGACCAACTCCAGGCTCCGACGGCTCACGCCCGGCTCACCAGCCTTCTCGTCTCCGTTCGGCCCGTGACGGGCAGCAGGCGCGCTGCCCGCGTCCGGGGGCACGGCCCTCGGCGCTGGTGCGAGGCGATTTCGTCGGCGAACACGCCGAGGCCACTCCGTACGAAACGGGCCACGCCGTCGGGATGGCGGCAGGCGCCCCTCCCCTCGACCAGAGTGCAGATCTCGAGGATGGAGTCGACGCGAGGTCCACCACGTCCCCCGAAGGCCAGGCGGTCCATGTTGTCGGCCAACTCGGCCAGGCCGTGCACGCAGGGGCCGCATTGGCCGGCGCCCTGCCCCTCCATGTACCGCACGACGTCGGCCATTTCGGCCAGAGGGCAGACGTCGAGCGGCAGCGGCACGATCACACCGGCACCGAGAGTCGCGCCGGCACGCCGGGCCGCCTTCTCTGCGACGGGGAGCTCTGCGAACACCTGTGGCGAGACCCAGGCGCCCCCATAGCCACCCAGCAGGACGGCGCTGGTGTGGGCGAGATCGTCGTCCCCGAGCCCGGCGGCGGCACGGAGGGAGGAGCCGAGCGCCGCCTCGACGACCATGGGCCCGCCGGGCCGGCTGACCGTCAGCAGCATGGTGCCGGGGTTCTGCGGCGTGCCGACGCCTCGGAACCAGTCCGCGCCGAAGCGGGCGAGGAGGGCGACATGGGCGAGCGTCTCCACGTTCTGCACCAATGTGGGGCGGCCCCCGACCCCGCGCTCGCGGATGGTCGTCAACCCGGCAAAGGACGGCACTGCCCCCCGCCGCCCAGCGAGTGCACTCACGACGGCCGACTCCTGACCGGCAATGAACGTCTCGGGTGACTCGGCGAGCTCGATGGCGAGCGGATCGAGCCGGCTGGCGCGGCGTTCGGCCACTGCGACCTCGACGGTGGGCATGCTCGAGGCCGGGACGTAGACGATGGCCTGCTGGGCGCCCAGCGCGCTGGCCGCGAGCGCCAGTCCGTCGAGCACGAGGTGCGGGGCCTGCGCCAGCAGCAACGCGTCCTTGCGGCTGGCGGGTTCACCTTCGGCCCCGTTGGCCACCACCACGGGGCGGCGGCGCGAGGCTCCGGCGACGGCGCGCCATTTGGCCGCCACGGGGAACCACGCCCCACCGTGACCCACGAGCCCGCTGGCCTCGAGCTGGTCGATCAGCCGGTGCGGCTGGTGATGAAGCTCGCCCCATCGCTCCAGGTGGTTCCGCAGCCCCGGGTCCGGGACGCCTCCCCCGACGAGTCCGTGCAGCAGGCGGGTAGAGGTCCGCGGCGCGGCGGGGGCGGCGTGGGGGATGGTCAGGCTCATGACGCGGCGCTCCCCGAGAGCTGGCCGGTGAGCGTCCCACCGCCAGGGTTCAGGGACAGGCGCATGGTGAGGTTGAGGGAGCCGGTCGGGCCGGTGACGACGGCATTGATGGTGGAGCCGTCCAGCCCCGTCACCTGGCCAGTCAGTTGGCCGAAGGTCACCTCGCTGCGGCGCAGGACCACACCGCCGTTGTCGGCCGGGCCGATGATGCGCACCTGGAGGGGCACCGACGTGTCGGCCAGCCGCATGGTGAGACTGACCTCGGCGTCGCCTGCACCGTTCGGGGGTGTGGTGGCGATCGTTCCCGACACGGTCGTCTCGAAGGGAGCGGAAGGTGTGGCCGACGCCGGCGCCGAGGCGGCCGGCGCGGAGGCGTACGACGCCGAGGAGGTGCCCGAGAGTTGGGAGAGGAGGGCGGAGGAGGTGCCGGCCCGGTGGGACCAGCCGGGCCGGAGCGGACCGACGGCAGCGAAAACCGTGATGACCACCAGCACCGCCAGGCCGGTGACGGCACCGCCGATCCGCCAGGAGATGGAGTGCGCCCACCCCGCCGCCAGGCGCCAGGCCACCGCGGCAGCCACCGCGGCCATGCAGAGGACGAACACCAGTGTCGCTCCAGGAAGCCGGGCGTCGGAGCCCGAGCCCAGGCCGTGCACCACGGCGATCGGCCAGCAGGCGTAGGCCAGCCAGTGGACACCTCGCCAGACGCGGACCCCGATGCGACGACGCAGCGCACTGGTGATCGCCACGGCCAGCAGCATGTCGAAGGCCACCGCCCCGAGTCCCACCCAGATCGGCCGGTAGGCGGAGCGAAACGGGATGACGGCGTCCGCCAGCCCGATCGGGACGTAGCCGTCACCCACCGTAGTGACGACGTGCACACCGATCAGGACGATGCAGAACAGCGACAGGTTCCGATGCAGCGATTGGGAGAGGAAGCGAGGCCAGCGGTCGCTCGTCCATCCCACCGAGGCGACGGTCCCGAGCACGACGACGGCCGAGAGCAGGATGAGCGAGACCAGCCCGGTTGCCCGGGTCAGGTACCACAGGGCGGTCGAGCCGTGGCCGACGGTGGCCAACATGCCGGCCGTCATCGGACGCCCGACTCCGGCGCGGACAGCGCGGGTTCCCTGGTCGGCCAGCCCTCGGTGTAGACGGCCGTCCCGTCGAGTCGCAGGAGCCGCGCCGGGAGTCCGCGTGCTCCCAGCCAGTCGACGGCGCGTGCACCGAGCACCATTGCTGCCGTCGATGCGGCGTTCGCCTGCACGCAGGTCGCCGCCGCCACCGAGACCATCCGCCAGCACGGCGCGGCAGACAATCCGGTGGCAGGGTCGACGATGTGATGGACCTGGTGCGCTCCCAGCCGCCAGTGGCGCACGCCGATGCCCGACGAGGCGAGCCCGCCCGACGAGACAGCGATGACCTCGGCCGGAGCGGGCGAGGTGCAGGTGTCGGCAATGCCGATGGCGAACCCGCCGACGGGTGCCGGGCCGGCTGCGGACGCATCGCCGCCGAGCGAGACGAGCACGCCACATCCGAGTGACCGGTGGATCGCCGTCGCCGCCCGGTCTGCTGCCAGCGCCTTGGCGGTCGCACCGAGGTCGAGGGAGGTCTGCGCCGGGAGCCGGACGGCCCGTCGGCCGGCGTCCATGGAGACAGAGCGCCAACCGGGCACAGCCCGTGCCGGCGGGAGGTTGCCGTCGACCCCGGGAAGCACTTCGGCGAAATCGCGGTCGTAGCCGAGGCTGTTCATGGCGGCACCGACGGTGGGATCGACCAGTCCACCGGTCGCTTCGGCCATGGCGAGCGCCACGTCAATCGCCTCGAAGAGATCCTCACCGACAATGACCTCGGACCCCGCGGCGGCGTTGAGCCGGCTCAGGTCCGAATCGCTGCGGAACCGGCTGGCCACGACGTCAATGCGCTCGAGTTCCCGTTCGAGCATTTCCGATGCCTCGAACAGCGCTCCGGCGTCGGTGACGACTTCTGCGATTGTGCCGAGGGCACGAGTCCGGTAGACGTGCTGGTTGTGAGTGGAGGCGTCGACCTCGGTCATCAAGACGATCCGCTGGTGACCGGCGGAGGTGCCGAGGCAGTCGTTGGTGACGACGACGGAGGATTCAGAGAGTTGGCGGAATTCGAAGCACCTGTGTTGCCCGTGCCGCCCGTGTTCCCCGCGGGCACGGTGGCGGTGCTCGGGGCGGCATGGTGCCCGGGGAGGGCCTTGGCGACGTAAATGCCCAGCGCAGCAACGGCGGCGAGGCTGGCCACGGCGATTGAGCCCGTGATCGTGGACAAACGATTGAGCGCAACATCGCGGCGCACGGAGGCGGAATGGCGGCGCTGTGCTGGGGTGGCGTGTCGGACAGGGGCCATGCGGATCAGGGTACGGACGAACCCTGACGCCTACATGAAGATCGAAGGGCTCAGCCTAAGGATTCTCTAAAGTTCCCACGGGTCTGGCCTGGACTTTCCTGCACCCAGCTCCCCGGTGGCCGGTGGCCGGTGGCCGGTGGCCGGTGGCGGTGGCCGGTGGCGGTGGCCGGTGGGTGTAGCCATTCCGCCGTGATCCGGTCTCACCAACCCAGCAGCACGGCAAGCACGGTCAGGGAGAGGACCATCGACACCTGGAGCGCGATGACCAACACGTCCAGCCCAGGGCCATCGACACCCCCACGGGTCTTCCGCCACTGGAATCGCCCCGAGGCGCTCGACGTCCGACCCCGCCGGGAGTTCTGACCGGTACGGGCCGCCACGTGGTCACCCTACGGAGCGATGCTGACGCCAACATGAAGAGGTGATTCGGGCGGATGGTCGTCAGGGGGGAGGCAGGAGTCGGCTCACCATTGTCGACGCGGTCAGGCGTCGACCTCGCCGACCATGGAGCGGTACACGGCGAGGAGCGCGTTCTTCTGTGGTTCGTCGAGTCTCGGATCGTCCCGGATGGCATCTTCGGTCCCGGGCACGGTTCCCCCCTCCGGGCTGACGCCGGCCGCCTGGGCGAGGAGGTCCTCGGTCGAGATCTTGAGGGATTCGGCCAGGGAACGGATGATGCCGACGGACGGGAGGTGCAACCCTCGCTCAATCTGACTGAGGTAGGCATCGGAGACCTTGGCCAGACCGGCCAGTTGGCGGAGGCTCAACTGCGAGAGCTGGCGCTGGGCGCGCAGGTATTGGCCGAACGCGTTTTCGGCGCCCCGCTGTGCGGCCGACCCAGCACGATCCATGCCCGACCCTCCTGCCGTCCTGTTCCAAGTCGGCATTCCCCGATGGAAGCGCCCGGTGATCCGCGCGGGTAGGTCGCTGTCTTGACGACCCCCCGCGATGCGGCTACTAATCCTACAGCTGCACAAAACCTATCGTCGCTGGTCAATCGGACTCTTGAGGCCCTTTATGCCGGATACGCCGATCCGCTCCGAAGCCGAGATCGCCGTCGGTGGGGGCGACCTGCTCGGTGCGATGGATCTCTTCGGATTTGCGGGGGCGCTCGGTTCGGTGCTGACCCGTGCCGGTCCGTCGGGAGCCGCCCGGCGTGCCCGCAGCCTGTTGGTGGAGTTGGCCCGGATTGCAGCCGATCGGTCCGACATCGTTCCCGCGCCGCGGGACTGGCGGTTCAAGAATCGGGCCTGGCAGGACAATCCCGTCTTTCGTCGACTGGCCCGCAGCTACCTGGCCTGGGCGGAAGCGGTCCTGGGGTTGGTCGATGACGCCGATCTCGATTGGCGGACCGACGAAAGGGCCCGGTTCGTCCTGCACAACGTGACGGCGGCGTGCGCGCCGACGAATGCCTTCCTCCTGAACCCCGATGCGCTGGAGCGCGCCTTCGAGACCGGCGGGCGCAGCGTGCTGAGGGGCTGGCGCAATGTGGGAAGGGACGTCCTCCACAACCACGGGCTTCCCCGCACGGTGGACCGGGGCGCGTTCGAACTCGGTCGAAACCTGGCCGCCACCCCCGGCGCCGTCGTCTTCAAGAGCGAAGTCTGTGAGCTGATCCAGTACACGCCGACGACCGATGTGGTCTGGGAGACGCCGGTGGTGGTGGTGCCCCCGCAGATCAACAAGTACTACGTCATGGATCTCTCGCCGGGTCGCAGCTTCATTGCGTATGCCCTCGAGCGGGGCTTCCAGACCTATGCCGTGAGTTGGCGGAACCCCACCCGAGACCACGGCGACTGGGATCTCGACACCTACGTCGGAGCACTCCACGATGCGGTGACGGCAGCTGCCGAAATCTGCTCCAGCGCTTCGGCGAACATCGTCGGGGTGTGTGCCGGCGGGCTCACCACGGCGAGCCTCCTCGGACACCTCGCCACGCTCGGGGATGAGCTCGTGCGCTCCGCCACGTTTGCCGTCACGCAGATCGATTACTCCGTTCCATCCATGATCGGTATGTTCAGCAGTCCTCGGATCGTTCGTAACTCGGCCCGCATGTCGGCGCTCTCGGGATCTCTCAACGGTTCCTCGCTGGAGGCGATGTTCGCTGCGTTACGCCCGAACGATCTGATCTGGAACTACTGGGTGAACAACAACCTGCTGGGCGAAGACCCTTCGGCCTTCGACGTCCTGGCCTGGAACGCCGACTCGACCGCATTGCCGGCAGCGCTGCACCAGTCGTTTCTCCGTGTGTACCTGCAGAACGGCTTGGCACTCGGCGAGGCATCGGTCCTCGGGTCACCCGTCGACCTCGGCAAGGTCGAATGTGACACCTTGGTCGTCGCCGGCCGCACGGACCATCTGGTCCCATGGAGGGCCTGTTACGCGAATTGCGGCCTGTTCGGGGGGCCGACCGAATTCGTCCTCACCTCATCGGGTCACATTCAGTCGCTGGTCAACCCTCCCGGATCGGCCCGCATGACGGTGACGACGGGTGCGGACACGGATGGAGGCGCCGACGAGTGGCTGGCCGAAGCGAAGGAGACGCCAGGGGTGTGGTGGGAGCGCTGGGCCGACTGGCAGGCCTGTCGGGCCGGGCAGGAGCGCCCGGCGCCACGCTCCCTCGGGAGTCGTGCCAACCCGGCCGGAGCGCCGGCCCCCGGCGACTATGTGCTGAACCGATGAAGCCGGAGGTGTTGCGACAACCGTGATGGGAGACCAACTCAACGCATGGCTTCTCTTCGATCCCGGGTCACCCGGCTGCCCCGATGCCGAGATCGTCACGCGTCGCTCCGACGGCACGCTCGAAAGGTCCACCTACGCCGAGGTGGGTCTCCGCACCCAGCGGCTCATGCATGGGCTCGACGACCTGCAGCTGGATCGGTCGCGACCCGTGGGGACATTGGCCTGGAACGGCGCCCGGCATCTTGAGGCGTACCTCGCTGTTCCTTGCACGGGCCGTGTCCTGCACACGCTCAATGTCCGGCTGTCGCCCGAGGAGCTGGCCTTCATTCTGCAGGACGCTGACGACCAGGCCATCCTGGTCGATACCGACTTCCTCCCCCTGCTGGCGCAGGTGCGCGACATCGTGGGTGATCTGCCGCCGGTCATCGTCCTGGACGACGCCGTTCCCGACTCGGACCTCCCTGGCCTCCTCTCCTATGAGGACCTCCTCAGTCGACAGCCCGACGCCTATGACCGTCTCGACATCGCCGAGACGGCACCCATGGGACTTTGCTACACGTCGGGAACGACCGGCCGACCGAAGGGCGTCGTCTCCACGCACCGGTCGACCTTCCTCCACGCGCTGGCCGTGACGTCCGCTGCGGGCATGTCCATCGGGCCGCGCGACAGCGTGCTGCCGCAGGTGCCCATGTTCCACGCCGGCGCGTGGGGTATGCCCTATGCCGCGGCCATGGTCGGGGCCAAGCAGGTGTTCTTCGGCGGCGCCCTCGATGCGAAGGCGTTCGTGGACCTGCTGGTCGAGGAGCGGGTCACGGTGACGGCAGGCGTCCCCACCGTCTGGTTGACGGTGGCCGACGAGCTGTCCCGGCGTGATCCGTGTCT
>Ga0302202_10000633_pt1 | contig 45951 bp, 47 predicted proteins | sample II_Bog_N3_3_FD_194579 | JGI IMG/M metagenome (GOLD analysis project Ga0302202, IMG submission 194579) | Peat permafrost microbial communities from Stordalen Mire near Abisko, Sweden - II_Bog_N3_3 | ecosystem: Environmental > Terrestrial > Soil > Wetlands > Peat | place: Sweden: Abisko...
CAGCGCCGCACTGGCGGCCAGATAGAGCAGCGGGAGGTAGCGGGGGTGTTGAATAAGTCCGGCTTTACTGGCAATCGCCATAAAGACATAAAAAGCAACTTCGATCCTTAATGTCCATTCAACCCCCCAAAGAGCCGGCGGTACGCCGAAATAATCGCCGAGCAGGAGGAGGCGAGGTATCAGGGTGCTCGCCGGCGGAATGGCGACTCCCTCCATGTAGTGGTTTACAGCGGTTTCTATAATGATGGCTGTTACATAGAGCGGATATATCCTGAAAAATCGTTTTATCAGGAACTCCCCAGGTGTTTCGGATCTGAGGACGTGGGTGATGATATATCCCGACGTCAGAAAGAACACAACGACACCGGCCGCACCGCCTAAACAGACAGGGATCAGCCATCCTGCAATTGTTTTAAATGTTGTGTGTAGAGTGGGGTCGGAAAGGGCGGCTACCAGGCTGGCATAAAATTTATGTCCAATGAGAACACTGACAAAGGCGAATATTCGCATATAGTCCAAAAAAACTATTCTGCTAACAGGCTTGTTAATTGCACATCCACTGTTTGGTTTTTTAGGTGTCAGGTTGATAACGGTCGGGCATTCTACCTAGCCTCGACCCGAATGTCTTTCTATCTCGCGGGGGCACTAGTCTGACCGGCTTGACCATCAGTTTCGATGCTCAGTTGTTATCAAGCCCCAGGCCCCACCTACGTGAGGGGCTCATCAGAAATAAGCCCCACCAGATCCGTATCCCCCACATCGACACCCGCCTGTGACAGCAAGGTGGTCACTTGCCCGCGGTGATGGGTCTGATGGTTGAAAAAATGCATGACCAGGCCATAAAAGTCCTTGTCAGCTGGTACGCCTCTCATGCTTTTGTAGTGGAGCGGGTGATCCAGATCCGACGCTGTCACCGAGTGCGCCCACTCGACAATAATTTGATCGAGCCATGCCCGATGCACCGCAAGCTCCTGGAAACCGGGAAACAGCAGTTGGTCAAGGCGCTCGGGCGTAGGCAGTTGTCGAATCGGCCCTAGCGCCAAATACTGCGCCGGGTGCTGGGCGAATCGCTGCAGCCAGACCCTGTCGCCGGCCGCCAGGTGGTTCAACGTCCCGAGAATCGAGCCGAAAAAGGCTTTCCTGTCGGCACCCAACTCTTCTTCGGGCAAGGCCTTGGTCGACTCATAGACCTTGGCGTTCATCCACTGGTTATAGCTGGCCATCAGGCAGATATGGCTGGTACGGCTCACTGCGCTCATCCTTTGATCATTTGACAAGCGACCCGCACTCATCACCCCGCCCAGTCTAATAGCATCCCCTTCTTGATGCCCACCCAGAATGGCATATGCTGTGATCATCGAGCCGTGCTAACCGTGGCCTGCGGCTCCAACACACGCCCAGAGCGAATCGCTGCACTATTCTCTACATGGAAGGGAGAGCGCAGGTGAGTCAGCTGAGAGAGGTCGTCTATTTTGCCCCATACCGAAGCTGGACGTTTAAAGCTGTTGCACGCACTGGAGGTGCTCGACACCGCGGCAGAGCCGGTTTTTGATCGCCTGACCCGGTTGCTGTCCACCACGCTCGGGATGCCCATTGCGCTGATTTCGCTGATCGACAGCGACCGCCAGTGGTTCAAGTCCAGGGTCGGCCTGGACGTCAGGCAGACACCCAGGGATATTTCCTTCTGCACGATTGCCATCGAGCAAGAACATACGATGGTGGTCCAGGACGCGCTGAATGATCCGCGTTTTTCATCCAATCCGCTGGTCACCAGCACGCCACATATTCGTTTCTATGCAGGTGCACCGATCCGCTCCATCGAGGGCTATGCGCTGGGCACGCTCTGCGCGATAGACAGCAAGGCCCGGGTTTTCACCGATGAGGCGCGGCAGATCCTGGAGGACTTTGCCGGGCTGGTCAGCCGGGAGTTCCAGATGCGTGAGGCCGCGTTGCTGTCCCGCTCCCATATCACCCACTCCGCGGCGGCCTTTGCGGCCAGCGAAGCGCGCCTGAAAACCGCTTTTGCCCTGGCGCCCACGGGTATTGCGGCGGTTGCGGGTAACGGGCGCTTCCTCAGCCTCAACAGCGCGTTCTGCTCCATCGTCGGTTACGAAGCCGACGAGCTCATGACCCTGAGCTTCCAGGACATCACTCACCCTGACGACCTGGACAGCGACTTGAACCTGTTGCGCCAGCTGACCCACGGCGAAATCGATCGTTACCAGTTGGAGAAACGCTACCGGCACAAGGACGGCACCTCTGTCTGGGTTGACCTGCATGTGGCCAAGCTGCTGTCGGTGAACGGTGACCTGGAGTACTACATCGCGACGGTCCAGAACATCCAGCGGCGCAAGGAAACCGAGGCGTCTCTGCAGGCGTTGCGACACGGCCTCGAGCAGCGTGTCGAGGAGCGCACCGCGGAGCTGCTGCGGGCCAATGAAATGCTTTCCCATACCATGCTGCAACGGCTGCAGGCCGACCGCGAGCTCAGGCAACGTGAGGCGGAGCTGTCGGCGGTGCTGGAACACGCCAGCGATGCCTACGTGAGTATCGATGAGTCGGGTGCGATAAGGGCCTGGAACCGAATGGCCGAGACGACCTTCGGTTGGTCCCGTGATGAAGCACTGGGCCAGTCATTCGAAAAGCTGGTCATCCCTGCGACCATGCGTGAGGCTCATCTGGCGGGGTGGCGACGCTATCGCTCCGCTGGTGATGATGAGGCGCTACGCCAGCGCCTGGAGATATCGGCGTTGCGGCGTGACGGCACGGCCTTTTCCGTCGAGGTGCGGATCAGTCCGGTGGAGATCGATGGGCATCGGTTTTTCAGTGTTTTCCTGCATGACATTACCGAACGCAAGGCCATGGCCGAACGCCGCGAGAAAGAGGCGTTGACCGATACCCTGACCGGACTGCCAAACCGCCGGTCCTTGCTCGAATACCTGCCCAATGCGATGGCCAGGGCGCGCCGGACCGGCGTTCCGCTGGGGGTGCTGTTTCTTGATCTGGATGGTTTCAAGGCGGTGAACGATACCTTCGGCCATGAAATCGGCGATCTGTTGCTGCAGATCGTGGCCGAGAGGCTGAAGACCTGCCTGCGCGAGACGGATGCGGTGTTCCGGCTGGCGGGCGATGAATTTACCGCCGTGGTGGAGGGCCAGTTCGGAGGCACTCAGGACGCGGAGCAGTTGGCGAAAAAACTGATTCAACTGATCAACGAGCCGGTGCTGATCGGTGCGGCCACCGTGCAGGTGGGGGTGAGTATCGGGATTGCGGTGTTCCGGCGCGATGATCCGAGAACCGCGACACAGCTGTTGCGTGAGGCCGACAGCCGAATGTACGAAGCTAAACAGGCGGGCAAGGGCCGCTTTGCTTCACAGCAGCGCTGAAGCACGCTGTGAGGCCTGGTTGGTCAGCCGCGTGTCACGGGGGACTGGGGGACGCTGCCTGACTCGGAGTAGATCACCACGGGAGGATCGATCGGCACGTCGTCGCTGGGGTGATAAACCACCGCTGGCGGGCCGTTCTTGAGGGCTTCTTTAAGAGCCTCGCGGGCCTTGTCGCTGATGATGCTGGGAGGCGGTGGCTGGTCTGCTTTGACCATCTTGTCGATGAGGTGCGACGGTGTTGTGGAGGGCGTCAGATAGATTGGGGTCTTAATGTCCATATCGATGCATCCATGAGAAGTGTGATCAATAGGGCTAACGGCCGTTGCTGAAAAAGCTTTGATCAAGAGTTGATACAAAATATTGCAGTGACCTGCGCATGGGCCGAGGACTGTTCATCGGATTGCGCAGCCGGAGGAACGGCCAGTCTGTGACAGGCGTCACAGTCCCTCCAACATCTTGCCGTTCCGGCCTGGCCCTTGAAACAACTGGTCTACGCTGAGGCGACAGGCACTTTCCGACCGATCTCAAGGATGAACCGCATGATCCCGAAAGCAGAGCTCTGCCAGATCATTGAATCCGGCTTTCTTCCGCTGTCCTGCACCTGCACGGCGAATGCCGGCGGTGCCTTGATGATCAAGATCTTCGATCCGGTTTCGGGTCGCGTGGAGCTGCAACTCAACGGTGTATCGACCAGCGGCTTCACCAGCATCCGCTCGATTTCCAATTTCATCGGCGAATTACGCACCGAGATGAAGGCTGGACGCCGGGCTTTCGCCGGGAGCCTGTACTAGGCCGAGCCCCTCCATCGCCTGGCCCTCCAGCCAATCCAATGTGCCGCCGAGAGCGGCATTCGCGTTAGCCGTGGGCGAACTGCTGACGGCACCACAATCCGCTGACTGGCTCCCATATGTAGGATTTTTGGTACACGATTACCGTTAAATCATGCTTTTTTGTGTTCGTCCCCTTGGTAACAGTTTTTTATACGTGACTTGGAAGGCATCAAGTCTGACTGATCAAGGGAGATCTTTTACATGGTGGATATCACGCGTCGTTCAGTGGTGGGCTTGATGGCCGCGCTGCCGTTGTTGAGCGGTCCGGGCCGTGCGTTTGCAGAAACGCTACCGACCCGTCCGGAGAGCCCGTCCAGCGAGGTCTGTCTCAATTTCAATGAAAACCCCTGGGGGCCCTCGGCGTCGGCATGCAAGGCGATGGAGCAGGGCATCGCCCTGTCCGGGCGCTATCCCTACCGCTTCCAGTACCAGTTGGTGGCGCTGCTGGCGCGACAACTGGCAATTCCCGAAGAGCATATCGATATCTATGCCGGCTCCAAGGTCGCCTTGCAGCAGGCGGTGATGGCGTTTACCGGGCCACGCAGCCTGGTGATGGCGACGCCTTCCTATGAAGCCCCGCGCCTCGCCGCCGAGGCCCACCAAGCCACGGTGCATGAGGTGCCGTTGACGGCCGGGCATGCTCACGATATCGGCGCGATGCTCGCGGCGGACCCGCAGTTTGGGGTGATCTATATCTGCAACCCGAACAATCCGACCGGCACGCTGACCCCCATCGAACAGATCGAGCGCGCCTTGAAGGACAAGCCGGCGGGCGCGCTGGTGGTGGTCGATGAAGCGTATATCCACTATTGCGATGCCCCCAGCTGTGTCTCGCTGGTCAAGGATCATTCGGATCTGCTGGTACTGCGGACCTTTTCCAAGATCTATGGCATGGCCGGTGCGCGCCTTGGATTTGCCGTCGGCCAGCCGGCTTTGCTGGAACGCTTGAATGTGTTGGGCGAGCAGAATGTCGCGGCCGCCTCGTCGCTGCTGGGGGCCATCGCCAGCCTGGAGGATCGGACCTTGTTGTCGGAGCGCAAGCTTGCCAACGCCCGTACCCGTGAGCAGTCCATGGCCTGGTTCAGGGACCGCGGATTCGCCTGCACGGCGGCCCAGGGCAACTTCTTCATGGTCAACCTGGGGCGTCCCGCCGATGTGATTGCCGAGGGGCTGGCACAGCGCGGTGTCCGGGTCGGACGGATCTGGCAGGACTGGCCGAACTGGCTGCGTATCACGGTCGGCAAGGACGAGGAGATGGCCCGCTTGCGCAACGCCTTCGCCGTGGTGGCGTTGCCTGGGAAACATTGAGTTCCGGCCGCGTGGCGGGGCAGCGCAAACCCCGTCGCGGCTCATGTCGATGGCAGCGGCCGGTCCGCGCTGAATCGGCAAGCACTGCCCGAGTCGATGGCTAGGCCCGCTGCAACCGTGTGGCAATCACGGTATTTTTCAGCAGGTAGGCGATGGTCATCGGGCCGACGCCGCCAGGCACCGGGGTGATCGCTGCGGCGATTGTCCGCGCGCTGGCATAGTCGACATCCCCCACCAGACGGCTGCCGGTTTCGGTTTCAATCCGATTGATCCCCACATCGATCACCACCGCGCCCGGCTTGAGCCAACTGGCATCGATCAGTTGCGGGCGACCGACGGCGGCGACCACGATATCCGCCAGCCGGCACAACGCCGCGGCATCGACGCTGCGCGAGTGCACCACGCTGACCGAGCAATGGGCTTGCAGCAACAAGGTCGCCATCGGCTTGCCGACGATATTCGAACGGCCGATGACCACCGCATGCAGGCCGCTCAGATCACCGCAGGTTTCCTGCAACAGGCGCATGCAGCCGCTGGGGGTGCAAGGCGTCAGCACTTCGGCGCCCTGGACCAGGCCGCCAACGTTTTCACGGTGAAAACCGTCCACGTCCTTGATCGGATCGATGGCCTGGATCACCGCCTGTTCCTCGATATGGGCAGGCAGGGGCAATTGCACCAGGATGCCGTTCACCGCCGGGTCGGTGTTCAGTTCGGCAATCAACTGCAGTAATTCTGCCTGGCCGGTGCTTTCCGGCAGGCGATATTCCAGTGAGCGAATACCGACTTCTTCGGCCCGCTGCAATTTGTTGCGTACATAGACGTGACTGGCCGGGTCGTCGCCGACCAGCAGGACTGCCAGGGCCGGAAGAACGCCTTGTGAGGCCAGGCCCGCAACGTCTGTACGGACTTCCTCGAGTACGCGGGCGGCAATGGCCTTGCCATCGATATCGCGGGCGAGTGGAAGGGAGTTGCTCATTGAATGCGTCACCGTCGTCTGGATGAACAAGAGACCGACCAGGGACTTGAAGGAGGGATCAAGCCGCTGGGGCGTGGCAGGAATATACCATCTGCCCCGCAGCGACCAGTGTGACATAGAGCAGCAGTCCGAGTGTCGGCCGGTCGCTGCTCCAATGAGAGGGGACCAGGGCTATCGGTTGAACGCCGGCACCACCTGTTGGATAAACAGCTCCAGGGACTTTTTCTTCTCGCTATGGGGCAGGCTGTTGTCGCACCAGAAGCTGAACTCGTCGACTCCCAGTTCCTGGTAATAACGGATACGCGCGATGACTTCCTGCGGCGTGCCGATCATGGTGTTCTTGCGGATATTTTCCAGTGCGAACTCCGGCCGCTCGGCGAACTTTTCTTCCGGGCTCGGCGCCAGGAAGCCGTTGACCGGCACCTGTTTGTTGCCGAACCAGGCGTCGAAGGTCCGATAGAACTTCGAGATCGCCGTGGCCCCGACTTTCCAGCCATCCGGATCATCGACCGCATGCACATGGGTGTGACGCAGCACCATCAGTTGCGGGCGCGGCACCTCGGGGTTGTTGTCCAGTGCGGCCTGGAACTTGTTCTTCAGATCCAGGACCTCTTCGTCGCCCTTCATCAGCGGCGTGACCATCACGTTGCAGCCATTGGCCACGGCGAAGTTGTGGGAGTCCGGGTCGCGGGCGGCGATCCACATCGGCGGGTTGGGTTTCTGGATCGGCTTGGGCACGCTGGTGGAGGTGGGGAATTTCCAGATCTCGCCGTCATGGGCGTAGTCGCCTTGCCACAGGGCCCGCACCACCGGGACCATTTCCCGCAATGCCTGGCCACCGGAGGAGGCGGGCATGCCGCCGGCCATGCGGTCGAACTCCACCTGGTAGGCGCCACGGGCCAGGCCGACTTCCATCCGGCCATTGCTGATCACGTCCAGCAACGCGCATTCCCCGGCGACCCGCAACGGGTGCCAGAACGGCGCGATGATGGTGCCGGCGCCCAGGTGGATGGTGCTGGTTTTGGCGGCGAGATACGCCAGCAGCGGCATCGGGCTTGGGGAAATGGTGTATTCCATGGCGTGGTGTTCGCCAATCCATACGGTGCTGAAGCCGCCGGCCTCGGCCATCAGGGTCAGTTCGCTGAGGTCTTCGAACAGTTGGCGGTGACTGACACTTTCGTCCCAACGCTCCATGTGGATGAAGAGGGAAAACTTCATGACGCTTACCTCGGATTTTTTGTTGTTGGCCGGCAGGTCTGTCTGCTGATTTGTTGGTATACCATAATACTGTTTATTGCTGTTAAGCAAGGACCGTCTGTGCAGCGCTGTACAGGCTCAAGCGAGAACGGGCAGGGCGCCCATCTTGCCGTGGCAGTAGATCATCGGGCCGGCGTCCTGGCGTGGCACGATCAGGTTCTTCACCGCGCCGACCATGATCGCGTGGTCGCCGCCTTCATACTCGCGCCACAGTTCGCACTCGATGATGGCGCTGGCATTGGGCAACAGCGGGTTGCCCAGTTCGCTCAAGGTCCACTGGATGCCCTGGGCCTTGTCCTTGCCTTTGCGGGCGAAGGCATAGGCCTCGTTCTGCTGGCCGCCGGACAGCACATGAATGGCGAAACGCTTGTTCTTGATCAGCACCGGATAGGAGTCGGAGCTGTAGTTGGGGCAGAACAGCACCAGGGCCGGGTCCATGGACAGGGAGCTGAAGGCACTGGCGGTGAGGCCGACCACCTGGCCGTCGTCATCCAGGGTGGTGATCACGGTGACTCCGGACGGGAACGAGCCCATGACTTGTTTGTAGATGGCGGCATCGATCATGGGACTGTCCTCGGGTGGCTGGAGCTTTTTATTGAATTTTAGATATTATGGTATACCGTAATATCGTGCTTGCAAGGGCTTTTTGTCGATGTAGTGCTTCGACACAGTCAGCCGACCTGAAACGGCTCCACTTTTTTTCAGGTGCCGTTTAGAGTCTGTGCTTTTGGGGGGAGGGCGACAGGCTTTCCCCTGACTGCTTAGGGAAGAGAGTCATGCAGCGCTTTGATCGCAGTTTTGTGCCGCCGCCGAGTCTGTTGCAGAGTCGGGAAGCTGATGCCAGCAGGCAGGCGATGGTCGATTACTTGCTGGCGGGCCGGACGAAGAGGGCGCAGACCCGGGCTCCGGAGTTGGGACTCGATCTGGATGATGCATCGGTCCAGGCAGGCTTGAGCCGGTTGTTTCGTGGAAAGTGTGCGTTTTGCGAAAGTATGCTCCCCACCTCGTCTTACCGATTTCGTCCTGTGGCGGGTGTCAGGCCCACGGTGCGAACGCCAGAGGCCAATTTGTATTACATCTGGCTGAACAGCGCCTGGGAGAATATCTACCCCATCTGCAAAGGCTGTGAACCCGAGCGGTCGGACTACTTCCGTGTGTTCGGCAAACGCTCGCCGTTGCCGACAGAGTTTCAGTTGAACGCTTATGTGTCCGAGAACCTGGGGGCATGGCGCGACTATCCGCTCAAGGAACGCCCTGTACTGCTCGACCCCTGTGAGCGAGTCAATCTTGCCAGGCACCTGTCTGTCGATCTCGGTGGCGAGCTGTTCGCGCTGACAGAACGTGGACGTGAAACGATCTCCCACTTCAAGCTCAATCGCGCCGGGGTGCTCAAGCGTCGCGCAAGGAAGCTGAAAGCCTATTTTGATGAACTGATCGACGTGGAGCTTTATCGGCCGGAGGAGGACAAGTCGCCCCCACCGGTCCTTGACTTTGCGGCGCTGGAATTTGGTGGTCTCTGGTACCTGCTGTGCCGTCGTATCGCAGGGGCGCTTTCACCGACTACCGTGCAGTCGCTGGCACTTTCGCCCGAGCGTATTTACGCGACGCTGCGCACCCTTGCCCGAAGCCTGAGTTTTCAAGACTGGACGGGAGGACTTGAAGCCAGGCTGGCCTCTGCGCCTGTGCAACGGTTCGCCGAAGCGCCGGAGCCACCGCAGCTTTTGCCTCGGGAATACTCCCTCCTGGCATCGATTCACTTGAGTAATTTCAAGGGCATCGAGCAGCTCGAGCTGTCGATGCCACTGGCGCAGGAGGCTTCGGCTCCGAACAGGAGGCCTGCTCGGCCGGCCCTGCTGATCCTGGGAGAAAACGCCGCCGGCAAAAGCTCCATCCTCGAAGCCACGGCCCTGGCGCTCTGCACCGATGAGGCACGGGAGCAGTTGCCGGTCGACATTGCTTCTCTTCCCCTCGATCCAGAGTTGTTGGGCGCGGGTCGGGTCCCCCGATGCACCTCGGCGACGGTGACCGTCACCTTCCAGGATTCCAGCAAACGAGAGCTGACCATCGCCGGTGGTGGTTACTGGCCTGAAGGCACGGCCATCACGCCGCCGGTCTTCGCCTACGGCGCCTTCCGTCAATACCAGAAGCAGGTGCGGCGCTACAGCCCGGGCAAATCGATCATCAACCTGTTCGACGCCACGGCCCTGTTGTCCAACCCGGAAAAGTGGCTGTTGGGGCTTAAACAGGTCGAGTTCGACAGTGTGGTGCGGGCCCTGCGGGACATCCTCTCCATCGAGGGCGAGTTCGAGGTCATGGAGCGCGACTTTGAAAACCAGCGCTGCCTGATTGTCACCGCCACCGCCGGTAGTCGGGCCTTCTGTCGAACCCCACTGAGCCTGGCGTCCTCAGGCTATCGCTCGGTGCTGGCGATGGTCTGCGACATCATCCAGGGCCTGATGAACCGGCGCATCAACCCCTACTTCGAAAGCCTGGAAACCGCCCAGGCCGTGGTGCTGATCGACGAGGTCGAGGCCCATCTGCATCCGTGCTGGAAAATCCAGATCATGAGCGTGCTACGCAGCGCCTTGCCGAACGTGACCTTTATCGCCACCACCCACGATCCGTTGTGCCTGCGGGGCATGCAGGACGGTGAGGTGATCGTCATGCAGCGGGTCGCCAGCGAGGACAACCCCGACAGCGATTGGCCGGTGATGGTGGAGCAGGTGATCCGCCTGCCCAACGTCAGCCAACTGACCATCGAGCAACTGCTGACCTCGGACTTTTTCAGCCTGACCTCCACCGACCAGCCGGACACCGAGCGCGAGCTGGCGATGCTCGCCGACCTGCTGGCCGCCCGGGAGCAGGGCCAGCCTCTGAGCGAGGCGCAGCAACACGCCTGGAACCGCTTCGAACGGGATATCAGCGATGCCCTGCCGGTAGGTGCCACGGAAGTTCAGCGGCTGGTGCAGGAAGCGGTGGTGGAGTATCTGCAAAACCGTCGCCGGACCAGCGCGCTCAAACTCCGCGAGCTGCGTGAAACCTCGAAAAAAAGGATCCTCGCTGTCCTGGAGGGGATCTGAAGCATGCGCGCCGTCATTCGAACGATTGCCAAGGCTCCGGATGCCCTGTCCGGAACCGACTCGCCCGCCGCCAAAGAGCTGCAAAAGCTCAAGGCCTGGTTCGCCGCACCTGCCGGTAGCCCACCGGCTTTTGCGGTCTATAAGTCCGACAGCGTAAAAAAGCAGCTCGATGAACTGTTCCATGGCAAATGCGCCTATTGCGAAAGCTTCTTCGCCTCCACCGCGCCGGTGGATGTCGAGCATTACCGGCCCAAGGGCGCGGTGTCCGAAGACGCCAGCCATCCCGGCTACTGGTGGCTCGCCATGGACTGGGACAACCTGCTGCCCAGTTGCATCGACTGCAACCGCAAGCGCAAGCAGGTCACCCCCAGGCTGTCGGCCAGGCTGCTGACCTTGCGGGACGACCGCCAGGGGTTCAACCAGGGCAGCCTGCTGCTCTCCGGCAAGAAGGACAGCTTCCCGATCCTCGGCCAGCGGGCCATGTCCGCTGCGCAAGACTTTGCCGACGAGTACCCGCTGCTGCTCGACCCGTGCCGCGACAACCCGGACGAACACCTGAGGTTTCATATCGACCGGGCCAACCTGATCGGCCTGGTGCTGCCCCGCTCGCATGCCGGAGCAGACCTTCCGCCCCTGGCCGGGGCCGGCGCTGCCCTGGATGGTCACCTCGAGGAAGCGCTGGCGTCCGGCGTAAGCCTCAAGGGCAGCGTCTCGATTCATGTCTACGGTTTGAACCGGCTGGGCCTGGTGCAGGAGCGCACGCGCCTGCTGCGCCAGCTGGAGTTCCTGGAAATGCTGGCGCTGGAAGTGGGGGCGATGGCAGACGAGCTTTTACCTGATCCCGAGGCGCCGCCCTCCGCTACGGTGGCCAGTATCGCCAAGCGCCTGTACTTCCTCCAGGATCGGATTCTCGGGGAAATGAAGCGCATGGCCCGGCCAGAGGCGCCTTATTCGGCCATGGTCCGGGCCTGGATCGAGGACTTCAAGGTCCGGCTACAGGCCTGACTACGGCGCCGTTTCGGCGCTGCGTATACCCTGGTGCTCGGCCACCACGCGCAAGGTCCTGAGGCTGACCATCGGCGCGTCGACCACGAACTGATTGGCCAGCCAGGACGGGATATCGCCGGCCGGTTCGGCTTGCAGTTCATAGGTCACACGGGTTTGCGTGTCGCTTTCGGGGTGCAGGGTCCATAGGCCTTTCATCTGGCTGACACGGATCTGTCCCGGCACGTAGGGTACGAAGCCGGGCACCGCCTCCAGGCGTCGAGTCAGGCTACCATCGTCGGCGCGCTCGCTATGCACGTGAATCACCATGTCACGGGTTTGCGCCGGCCACGGCAACGCGGTGGTCAGATAGACCCAGGTGTCGTCGCCGTCATTTTTCAGCAGGCGCATATCGGCGCAGCCATACAGCCATTTGCAGGCCACCCGGAGGTTTTCCTGCAGGTTGCTCAGGGTGCCGACATCGGCCTTGATCAGCGTCTCGCCGCGAAAGCTCTGGTAGCGCGATCCCGGGACGTGGCTCAGGTAGACCTGAATGCCGTCTTCATCCTTGGCCAGTTGCCAGTCCAGGGGCGCCGCCAGTGTTGCCGTGCCGAGAAGAACACTGGCCAGCGCTGTCGCAGATAACAGGATGTTCATTCGGATCTCCGGGTTGCACGGCCGATAGTGCCTGGCTACCCAGATATAACACCCGAGCCCGGGTTTTATTCAATGGGCGCCGGCCGCCTTGTTCAGATCGCCTTCGCTCCATTGGGTATAGACGCAAGCGTCCGCGCTGGCCCAGCGTACCCGCAGGGGATCGCCGGCCTTGAGCGACATGCCGGTGGCCGACAGCGCCTTGACCGTCATCGCCGTGCCGCCGTCGGTGACCACGCTGCAGGTCTGGCTTTCGCCGAGAAAGAGCATTTCGCCGACCTTGGCCGAGACCTCGTTCCAGCCTGCCGGCAAGGGTTCGGCGGCGGCCTGTTCGAGGCTCAGGGCCAGGGCTTTCTCCGGACGCACCATCAGCAACAGCGGCTGCTCGCTGGACACTCCGGAGGTCGGCCGGATCGCCAGGGCCTGGCCCTCGAAATCCGCCACGGCGTTGCCGCGGGCCTTGAGCTTGAGGAAGTTCGAGTTGCCGAGGAACGAGGCGACAAAGGCGTTCGGCGGGTTCTGGTAGAGGTCGTAGCCGCTGCCCAGGCCGACGATCTTGCCGTGGCTGAAGATCGCGATGCGCTGGGACAGGCGCATGGCTTCCTCCTGGTCGTGGGTCACGTAGACGATGGTGATGCCCAGCCGGCGATGCAGTTGGCGCAGCTCGTCCTGCAGGTCTTCGCGCAGCTTCTTGTCCAGGGCCCCGAGGGGTTCGTCCATCAGCAGGATGCGTGGTTCGTAGACCAGCGCCCGGGCAATCGCCACGCGCTGTTGTTGTCCACCGGAGAGCTGCGAAGGGCGGCGATGGGCGAAGGCATCGAGCTGCACCAGCTTGAGCATGGCGTCGACCCGGCGCTCGCGCTCCTCGCTGCTGAGCTTGCGCAGGGTCAGCGGGAAGGCGATGTTGTCGCGCACCGACAGGTGGGGAAACAGCGAGTAGCGCTGGAACACCATGCCGATATCGCGTTTGTGCGGCGGCACCTTGACCAGGGACTGTCCGCTTACCAGGATCTCGCCGCTACTGGGCGTCTCGAAGCCGGCCAGCATCGACAGGGTGGTGCTTTTACCGGAACCACTGGAACCCAGGAAGGTGAGGAATTCACCTTCCTGGATATCCAGGGAAATATTGTCCACGGCGGCGAAGTCGCCATAGTGCTTGTTCAGGTTGCGCAGGCTGACCAGGGGGCGGTCGTGCTGCGCGGGGTCTTTGATCACGGCACTCATGTTCTACTCCAGGGCGCTCAGGCGCGCAGTTCATTGCGCCGACGCAGGGCGGCGGCGATCACCATCACCAGCACCGACAGGGCGATCAGCAGCGTCGAAGCGACGGCGATCACCGGGGTCAGGTCCTGGCGCAGGGTGGTCCACATTTTCACGGGCAAGGTTTGCAGGGTCGGGCTGGCCATCATCACGCTCAGCACCACTTCATCCCAGGACACCAGGAAGGCGAACAGCGCCCCGGCGACCATGCCGGGGCGAATCGCCGGGAAGGTCACCTTGAACACCGCCTGCAGGCGCGAGGCGCCGCAGATCACCGCGGCATCCTCGATCGACTGGTCGAACAGCTTGAGCGAGTTGATGATCGAAATGATGGTGAAGGGCAATGCGACGATCACGTGGCTGACCACGAAGGCGAACAGCGTCCCGGTGTAGCCCAGTTTGAGAAACAGCGCGTACACCGCCACGGCGATGATCACCAGGGGCACGATCATCGGCAGGGTGAACAGGCCGTAGAGCAGTTCCCGGCCGGGGAAGCGTCCGCGGACCAGGGCGAAGGCGGTCGGCAGTCCAAGCGCGACCGCGAAGAAGGTGGTCAGGATCGCCACCTTCAAACTCGCCAGGGCGGCATTCATCCAGTCGGCATTGGAGAAGAACTGGCCGTACCATTTCAGCGTCCAGCCCGGTGGCGGAAACACCAGCCACTGGGAGGAACCGAACGACAGCAGGACGATGAACACGATCGGCAGCAGCAGGAACAGGGCGATCAGTCCGGTGGTCAGGTAGAGGCCCAGGCGCAGGCGCCGGCTCATGGCATTGGGAGTCAGGAGCATGACGGCTTACCTCGCATGACTGGCGCCGACCGGGGATTCCGGCTGGAGCTTCAGGTAGAAGTAGAACAACACCAGGGTGATCAGGATCAGCAGGGCGGCACCGGCGCTGGCCAGGCCCCAGTTGAGGAACGACTGCACCTGTTGAATGATGAACTCCGGCAACATCATGTTCTGCGCACCGCCCAGCAGGGCCGGGGTGACGTAGTAGCCCAGGGACATGACGAAGACCATCAGCCCGCCGGAAAACAGCCCCGGCCGGCACAACGGCAGGAACACCCGCAGGAAATTGCGCCACGGACTGGCCCCGCAGATGGCCCCGGCCTGCAGGATCATCGGGTCGATGGCCTGCATGGTCGCCTGCAACGGCAGGACGATAAACGGGATCATGATGTAGCTCATGCCGATCACCACGCCGGTCAGGTTGTGCACCATCTCCAGCGGCTGGTCGATGATGCCCATGGCCATCAAGGCCTTGTTGATCACCCCGGAGGCCTGTAGCAGCACCAGCCACGAATAGGTCCGGGCCAGCAGGCTGGTCCACATCGACAGCAGCACGATGCTCAGCAGCCAGCGGCCCCAGCCACGGGGCACCAGGGTAATCGCCCAGGCCAGGGGAAAGCCCAGCAGCAGGCTGAACAGCGTGACCAGCCCGGCCACCGAAAAGGTGTTGAGCAGGACCCGCGCATAGGCCGAGTTGGCGAACAGCTGCTGGTAGTTTTCCAGCCCCGGCGTGGGTTCCAGGACCCCACGCAGCAGCAGGCCGATCAACGGGGCGAAGAAAAACAGGCCGAGGAACAGCAAGGCCGGTAACAGGTTACCCGCCCCCCGCCAGCGCTGCGCATACGAGGACTGCTGCATGACTGCCGCCTTGCTGCTGGCCAGGCCGGCAGCGCCAGGGGCGCTCCCGGTCGGGCGGGTATCAGGGGAAAGCGTGGCCGCCATTTTCATTTGACCAGCCATTCGTTCCACCGTGTCGCAATGGCCGGACCGTTCTTGGCCCAGTATGCGAAGTCGAGTGTGATCTGATCCTTAGCGTAGGCAGTCGGCAGGTTCGGTGCCAGTACCGAGTCCAGGCGCGCGATGCTGTCGACGTTGACCGGGGCGTAGGCGGTCAGGTTGGAGAAGTCGGCCTGGCCCTTGGCGCTGCTGGCGCTGGCCAGGAACTTCATGGCCGCCGCCTTGTTTTTCGTGCCTTTGGGCACGACCAGGATGTCGGCCATGACCAGGTTCTGTTTCCAGCTCACGCCCACCGGTGCGCCGTCCTGTTGCAGGGCGTAGATCCGGCCGTTCCAGAACTGGCCGATGCTCGCTTCACCGGAGGCCAGCAACTGCTGGGATTGCGCGCCGCCACCCCACCAGACGATGTCTTTCTTGATGGTGTCGAGTTTCTTGAAGGCGCGATCCAGGTCCAGCGGATAGAGCTTGTCGGAGGGCACGCCGTCGGCCAGCAGGGCCAGTTCCAGCACGCCGGGGCTCGGCCATTTGTAGAGGGCGCGTTTGCCGGGGTAGGTCTTGGTGTCGAACAGGGCGCTCCAGTCCTGGGGCTTGCCGGCGCCCAGCTTGCCTTCGTTGTAACCGAGCACGAAGGAGAAGTAGAACGAGCCGACGCCGTGGTCGGAGACGAAACGCGGGTCGATCTTGTCGCGCTGGATCTGGCTGAAGTCCAGCGGTTCGAGCAGGCCTTCGGCGGCGGCGCGCAGGGCGAAGTCGGCTTCGACGTCGACCACGTCCCACTGCACGTTGCCGCTTTCGACCATGGCCTTGAGCTTGCCGTAGTCGGTAGGGCCGTCCTGGACCACGGTGATGCCGCTGGCCTTGCTGAACGGATCGGCCCAGGCCTGTTTCTGCGCGTCCTGGGTGCTGCCGCCCCAACTGACGAAGTTGACACTGTCGGCGGCCATGGCGAAGGAACTGCCGATTGCCAGGAAACCCGCGAGCACTGTCGCGGTTGCACCTTTGTTCAACACCATTTTCACGCCCTCATTTGTTGTGTTTTTGAGCGGGTTGTTGAGGCCCGCCTATCGGGAGCAGTAGGTCCATCTGAGCCTTTTAAGGCGACCGTGCCAAGGGCATTTTCTTGTGCCTTACCTGTCGGGGGCACTTGGAAAAAATCTCCGGTCTACGGAATATCATATTATGGTATTCCAAACTTTCTGCAAGCATTTTGCCTGACCGGTGATCCGGCCCTGGCGCTTTTTTACGGGGTATCAGGGTTGTGGGAAGGGGATGTTTTCCACCACCTCTAGATCGTAGCCGGTCAGCCCGGCATATTTGAGCGGCGGCCCCAGGTGGCGCAGTTTTCCGACACCGATGTCCTGCAGTATCTGTGCCCCGGTGCCGATCTCCGAATAGATCCGCGATTGCGAACGGCTGTACTGGCGCGGGGGGCGGGTCAGTTGCGGTACGCGCTCGAGCAGGGCCTGGGAGGATTCGTGGTTGGCCAACACCACGACGACACCGCGGCCTTCCTCGGCGACCCGTTGCAGCGCGGCCCAGAGCGTCCAGTTGCTCGGCCCGTGGTAGTCGGCGCCGACCAGGTCGCGCAGTGGGTCGATGACGTGGACCCGCACCAGCGTCGGTGTATCGCGCTGGATATCGCCCATCACCATGGCCATGTGCACGCCACCTTCAATACGGTCCTCGAAGGTCATCAGGCGGAACGTACCGTGTACCGTCGGCAGTTCCCGTTCGCCGATACGCACCACCGTATGTTCGGTACTGAGTCGGTAGTGGATCAGGTCGGCGATGGTGCCGATCCGGATGCCATGTTTGCGCGCAAACACTTCCAGGTCAGGGCGTCGGGCCATGCTGCCATCATCGTTCATGACCTCGACGATGACCGAGGCGGGGGTAAAACCGGCCAGGCGTGCCAGGTCGCAACCGGCCTCGGTGTGCCCGGCGCGGGTGAGCACGCCGCCTTCACGGGCCCGCAGAGGGAAAATATGCCCGGGTTGGACCAGGTCTTCGGCGCGGGCATCGGCGGCCACCGCGGCTTCGACGGTGCGGGCGCGGTCGGCGGCGGAAATACCGGTGGTCACGCCATGGGCGGCTTCGATGGACACGGTGAAGGCGGTGCTGAATGCGCTGCCGTTGCTCGGCACCATCTGCGTCAGATCCAGGCGCCGGCAATGCTCGTCGGTCAGGGTCAGGCAGATCAGTCCGCGTGCCTCGCGGGCCATGAAGCTGATAGCCTGGGCGTTGCAGCAGTCGGCGGCGATCAGCAGGTCGCCTTCGTTTTCGCGATCTTCGTCGTCCACCAGCACGACCATCTTGCCTTGGCGGTAGTCGTCGATGATGTCCTGGATACTGTCAAAGGCCATGCCGGGCTCGCTCTGTATGAATATGTGATTTATGGTATACCATAATACAAAATAAACCAGCAATGAGGTCATCGATGAAGGCTTACTGGATTGCCCATGTGGATGTCACGAACCCGGAGCAGTACACCGAGTACACAAGTCGCGCCCCGGCGGTATTTGCCCGTTACGGCGGACGCATGCTGGCACGCGGCGGGCGCGCCGAGGCGCTGGAGGGCCGGGAAACGCCACAGCGCAATGTGGTGATCGAGTTCGACTCCTACGACCAGGCGCTGGCTTGCTATCGTTCGGCGGAATATCAGGAGGCGCGCGGGCACCGCGAGGGAGCGGCCCGGGCCGAAGTGATCATTGTCGAGGGCGTGGCGCCCTGAAGGCGGTCAGCGGATAAAGTGGATCTTGCCGCTGTCGTCGTTGCCGATGTAGATGCCATAGACCCCGGCCTGGCGTTCCTCGATGTAGCGTTCGAGGATCTGCCGGATCGCCGGGTAGTAGATGCTGTCCCAGGGGATGTCCTCGGGCGCGAAGAATTGGTAGTCCAGGGTTTCCGGCCCGTACTGGCCGGTGATCTCCAGCGCGATGGCGCGGAAGATGATGTACACCTCGCTGATCTTCGGCACGCTGAAGATCGAGTAGGGCGAGAGGATTTCCGCGCGCACGCCACTCTCTTCCCAGACTTCGCGCAGTGCCGCCTGCTCGGTGGTCTCGCCACCTTCCATGAAACCCGCCGGCAGGGTCCAGGTGCCGGGCCGTGGCGGGATCGCCCGTTGGCACAGCAGGTACTTGCCGTCGCGCTCGATGATGCAGCCGGCGATGATCTTCGGGTTGACGTAGTGGATGTAGCCGCAGCCCGCGCACATCAGGCGTTCATGGGTGTCGCCCGGCGGTACCTGCCGAGCGAGGTCGGCGCCGCCGCATTGCGGGCAGAAGCGCGGGCTGGGCATGTCAGCGGCCCATACGGGGTTCTTTGAGGGCGATGGGCGCGGTGATCTCGGGGGCCGGGCCGGTTTCGTCCTGCTTGCGCTTGAGGTATTCCAGCGCCACCTTGGCCGCCGCGCGCACGTGATCGACCGAGGCCTGGTGGGCGGCCAGCGGGTCGCCGCTCTTGATGGCCTCGACGATACGTTCCATTTCCTGGTTGCTGGCGCCGCGACGGTTTTCCTGGGACACCGAGGTGGCCCGCAGGTAGCTGATCCGGGCCTGCAACTGGCGCAGCTGGGTGGCCGCGGCACGGTTGCCCGAGCCCTCGAGCAGGACGTCGTAGAAACCCTGCACCGAATCGATGACCTGTTGCAGTTCGCCGTCCTTGAGGGTCTTGCGATTGACTTCCAGGGCCTTTTCCAGGGCCTTGATGTCCTTGGCCTTGGCCCGCAGGGTGAACAGCTGGACGATCAGGCCCTCCAGCACACAGCGCAGTTCGTAGATATCGACCGCATCGTCCAGGGTGATGATGGCAACGCTCGGCCCCTTGGCATCGGCGAACGCCACCAGGCCTTCGGACTCCAGGTGCCGCAGGGCTTCGCGCACGGAGGTGCGGCTGACGCCGAGGCGCTCGCAGAGGTCGCGCTCGACCAGGCGGTCCCCCGGCATGAGCTGGAAGTTCATGATGGCGCTTCGCAGCTTGTCCAGCACGATTTCGCGCAGGGTAACGGGGTTGCGATTGACCTTGAAGCTGTCGTCGAGTGGCAGGCGTTTCATGGGATCCGCTCTAAAAGTTCGTGGGGCCGATCGAGGGCCGAAATCACCGGCAAGCTTATCATGCGTCGTTCATCCGCGTCGGCTCGCGCCGTGGCAAAACCTCAGGCCAGCGCGGGCAGAGGGCCGAGCTTGCCCTTGTGGTAGATCATCGGCGTCACCGGTTGTTCGGGCAGGATCAGGTTCTTGACCGCGCCGACGATGATGGCGTGATCGCCGCCGTCGTATTCGCGCCACAGTTCGCACTCGATGATCGCCGTGGCGTTGCGCAGCAGCGGATTGCCCAGGGCGCTCAGGTGCCAATCGATGCCGCGGGCCTTGTCCTTGCCCTTGCCGGCAAAGGCATAAGCCTCGGCCTGCTGGTCCGCCGAGAGCAGGTGGATGGCGAAGCGCTTGCTGTCCCGCAGGATCGGGTAGGTGTCCGAGGCGTAGTTGGGGCAGAACAGCACCAGCGCCGGGTCGATGGACAGGGCGCTGAAGGCACTGGCGGTGATGCCGACGATGCCCCCCTCCGCGTCCAGGGTGGTGACCACCGTGACGCCTGACGGGAAGGAGCCCATGACTTCTTTGTAGATACCGGGTTCGATCATCTCGTTTGTCTCCTAGCGCATCACGAAGGGGTCGGGCATGGGGGCTGACGAGAGGTTGATCCATACCGTTTTCAGTTCGGTATAGGCCAGCACCGAATCGATGCCGCTCTCGCGACCGTAGCCGCTGTTCTTGAAACCGCCGATGGGCGCCATGGCCGAGACCGCGCGGTAGGTATTGACCCAGATGATCCCGGAGCGGATGTCCCGGGCCAGTCGATGGGCGCGGCCCAGATCGCGGGTCCAGATGCCGGCGGCGAGGCCGAACTGCGAGTCGTTGGCGATGGACAGGGCCTCGGCCTCGTCCTTGAAGCGGATCACCGAGGCCACCGGACCGAAGACTTCTTCCTGCATGATCTTCATCGAGTTGCGGTCGCACTCGAACAGGGTCGGCTCGTAGAACCAGCCATTGCCCAGGTTCTGCGGGCGCTTGCCGCCCAGGCGCAGGCGTGCGCCTTCGGCCAGGGCGTCGGCCACCAGGCCCTCGACCACGGCCAGTTGCTGCGCGGTGGCCATGGGGCCCATCTCGCTGGCATCGTCCTGTGGGTTGCCGATGCGAATGCGCTGGGCGCGTGCCACCAGGCGCTCGACGAATTCGTCATAGATTTCGTCCTGGACCAGCAGCCGTGAACCGGAGACGCAACTCTGTCCGGACGCCGCGTAGATCCCGGCAATGGCGCCGTTGATCGCACTGTCCAGATCGGCATCGGCAAAGATGATGTTCGGCGACTTGCCGCCCAGTTCCAGGGACAGCTTGGCGAAGTTCTCGGCGCTGCTGCGCACCACATGGCGGGCGGTTGCCGCGCCGCCGGTGAAGGCGATCTTGCGCACCAGCGGGTGGCGGGTCAGGGCCGCGCCGGTGCTTGCGCCGTAACCGGTGATGACATTGACCACGCCGGGCGGAATGCCGGCTTCCAGGGCCAGGCGCGCCAGCTCCAGGACGGTGGCCGAGGCGTGCTCGGAAGGCTTGAGCACGATGGTGTTGCCCGCCGCGAGGGCCGGTGCCAGTTTGATCGCGGTCAGGTAGAGCGGGCTGTTCCAGGGGATGATCCCGGCAACCACACCCATGGGTTCGTGCACGGTGTAGGCGAACAGATCCGGCTTGTCCAGCGGCAGCGTACCGCCTTCGAGCTTGTCGGCCAGGCCCGCGGTGTAATGGAAGAATTCCGGCAGGTAGCTGACCTGGCCGCGGGTTTCGCGGATCAGCTTGCCGTTGTCGCGGCTTTCCAGTTGGGCCAGGCGCTCCTTGTTTTCCGCGATCAGATCGCCGAGGCGACGCAGCAGTTTGCCTCGGGCGGTGGCGCTGAGGCCGCGCCAGGCCGGGTTGTCGAAAGCCCGTTGCGCGGCCTGGACCGCACGCTCGACATCGGCTTCGTCGGCGTCGGGCAACTGCGCCCAGGGTTCGGCGAGGGCCGGGTCGAGGCTGTCGAAGGTCTTGCCGGACAGGGCATCGACCCATTCACCGTCGATGCACATCTGGAAGCGGGTGAGTGTCATGCAACGATCCCCTTTATCTGGTCTTGTCGGGCGTGGGCGTTGGCGAGGAAGTCCAGCAGTACCTGGTTGACCAGGCGCGGCGACTCCACGGGCATCATATGCCGTTGCTCGGCGAGCACGGCAACCTGTGCGTGAGGAATCCGCTCGGCCAACTGCCGGGCCATCTGCGGTGTCGAGCCCGGGTCCAGTTCGCCGGTGGCGATCAGGGTCGGCGCCTGGATGTCGTGCAGGTCGTCGGCGCGGTACATGTCCTGGGTGGCGAACAGCTCGTAGGTGGTCAGGTAACCCTGGGGGTCATTGCCGGCCAGGGTCTGGCGAATGGCGGCGATCTGCGCCGGGTTCGCCGCCTGGTACTCGCGACTGAACCAGCGCGACAGTGCCGCCTCGGCGTTGGCATCCGGCCCATGTTGCGCCGCCTGGCTGGTGCGGGCGATCACCCCGGCACGTTGCTCGGCGCTGCGGTTGAATACGCTGTTGAGCACCACCAGGCTTTGCAGCTGTTGCGGGTAGTGCAGGGCGAAGGCCCGGGCCACCAGGCCGCCCATGGAAAAGCCGATCACATGGGCCGCCGGCAACTGCAGGTGTTCGAGCAGTTCGTGCAGCTGCTCGGCATAGCCGGGCAGCCCGCAGTCCGGGTCGGGACGTGGGCTGGCCCCGTGTCCGAGCATGTCGTAGGCGATCACCCGGTAGTGCGGCGCGAGCCCGACGACCTGGCCGCCCCACATTTCTTTGTTCAGCCCTACGCCGTGGATCAGGACCACGGGTGGGCCTTCGCCGGTCGCCAGGTAACTGGTGCCGGCCGGGGTGCGTTCAGCGGTGTGCCGAATCATGGAGCGCTCCTGCCTTTCTTGTTGATTACCGCGCTTTCTCGGCGGCCAGTTCTTCCAGGTCGATATAGCGGTTGCCGATGCGCGGGTGCAGGCGGCCGCCGTCGGCGCAACCGAGCACGACGACGATTTCGTCGGCGCGCGGCGCGTCTTCGATACGCATTTCCAGGGTGATGTAGTGCGAGCGCAGGCCTTCGTCGTCCTTGTGCATCATCGGGATCTGGATCGAGGTGCCGGGGCCGCCGCGCTTGTTGGTGAAGCTCAGGTAGCTCTTGGCCTGGACCGCTTCGCGGTAGTGGTTGCCGAAGCGCAGGGTGTGGATCACCGCCGAGGCGTGTTCTATTTCACCGTCGGCACCGACCACCGCGGCCTTGCCGTAGGCTTCGATGCGTTCGGCACCGCCGATGGCGGCTACCAGGCGCTCGACCATCATGGCGCCGAGGTCGGAGCAGTGGGCGCGGATTTCCGGTTTCAGGTCTTCGACGAAACCCCGACCCAGCCAGGGGTTTTTCATGACCACGGCCAGGCCGACCATGGTCACCGGTTTGTCCGTGGCCTTGCCGCCTTCGATCAGGGTCTGTTCGGAATAGCTGACGATCTTGCGGATTTCGAAACTCATAAGGGGGCTCCTGGGTGCACGTTGATCAGATGGTATGATGGTATACCATAATATTGGCTGTGCAAGCCCCTCATGAAAGTTTGTCGGCGAGTGGTTTCTCGAACGCGCCGCAAAACTGTAGGAGCCGCGAGGGCGAGTCCTACAGTGGAAGGTTGTGCTGGCGGATCATCTCCATCAACTGCCGTAGCCCCGGCTGCGACTGGCGCTGGCTGGAGTAGTAGAGGCAGAACGGGGCGCCCATGCTTGACCAGTCCGGCATCACCTCCCGCAAGCTGCCGTCCTCGAGCTCCCGGGTGACGCGTTTTTCCAGGCAATAGGCAATCCCGACACCGGCCAGCGCCGCGTCGATCACCGCCTGGGTATCCGAGGCGGTCAGGGCTCCGGGGACATCCAGCCTGATCATTTGCGCGCCGTTGCCCAGTTCCCATTTGTAGGCGGTGTTGTCGCCCAGGCGCATCCGGATGCACGCATGCTCCAGCAGATCGGCGGGCTTTTCCGGGATGCCACGGCGGGCGAGATAGTCGGGGGAGGCAATCATGATCCAGCGCAACTCGCCGGTCAGCGGTACGGCAATCATGTCCTGGGGCACCGTCGCGCCATAGCGGATCCCGGCATCGAAACCTTCGGCGACGATATCCACCAGACGGTCCTCGACCTTCAGGTCCAGGTTGATCTGCGGGTAAGCCGCCATGAACTCGCCGAGCACCGGACTGACCAGCAGGCGGGCGGCGTCCCGCGGCACATTCAGGCGCAGCCGGCCGATCGGCGCATGGCGATAACGGTCGAGTTCGTCGAGGGCTTCCTGGATGGTGGCGAAACCGACGGCCAGCTTCTGCGCCAGCAAGGCACCGGCATCCGTGGGTTCCACCGAGCGGCTGTTGCGGTTGAGCAGCTTGACCCCGAGGCGGGTTTCCAGGTTGCGCAGGGTGTGGCTCAGCGCCGAGGTGGTGACCCCCAGTTCATGGGCGGCCTGGCGAAAGCTGCGGCGGCGGATGATGGCCATGAACACATTGAGGTCGGCCAGTTCGGACCGGTTGAAGGCTGCCATGTCGTGGCCTTTACGAGGAAAGAAGGTGAACGGGGTGTTGAGCCCTATTCAATCATGGATGACCTAAAATCATGATCCTTTTATGCTTCGAGTCTGTTGGAGATCATCATGAGCATCGAACACATCGCTATCGCCGGCATCGACAAACCGGTCTCGCGCATCGCCCTCGGCACCTGGTCCATGGGAGGCTGGATGTGGGGAGGCGCGGACGATGAGGTCTCGATCCAGACCCTGCGCCACGCCCTGGAACGCGGTATCAACCTGATCGATACCGCGCCGGTCTACGGCAAGGGGCATTCCGAAATCCTGATCGGCAAGGCCTTGAAGGGGGTACGCGACCAGGCGGTGATCGCCACCAAGGCCGGCTTGCAATGGGATGACGGTTCGGTGCGGCGCAACGCCACGGCGGCGCGGATTCGTCGGGAAGTCGAAGACTCCCTGCAGCGTTTGCAGACCGACTATATCGACCTCTACCAGATCCACTGGCCCGATCCGCTGGTCGAGCAGCAGGAGACCGCGTTGGAGCTGGAAAAACTGCGTCAGGAAGGCAAGATCCTGGCGGTGGGGGTGAGCAACTATTCGCCGACGCAGATGGACGAGTTCCGTGAATACACCGCGTTGGCGACGGTGCAGCCGCCTTACAACCTGTTCGAGCGGGCCATCGACAGCGACATCCTGCCCTACGCCAAGCAGCATTCGCTGGTGGTGCTGGCCTACGGTTCGCTGTGCCGCGGGTTGCTGACCGGTTCCATGAGTGCGGCGACGGCGTTCGGCAGCGACGATATCCGGGGTGTCGATCCGAAGTTCCGTGCCCCGCGTTTCGAGCAGTACCTGGCGGCCGTGGCGGCGCTGGACCTGTATGCCCGTGAACGGCATGGCAAATCGGTGCTGGCCCTGGCCTTGCGCTGGGTGCTCGACCAGGGGCCGACCATCGCTTTGTGGGGCGCGCGCAAGCCTGAGCAATTGAAGGGCATCGAAGATGCCTTTGGCTGGAGACTGTCGGCGGATGACCTGAAGCAGATCGACCAGATACTGCTCAATACCATCAAGGACCCGGTGGGCCCCGAGTTCATGGCGCCGGGTATCCGCGGCTAACGCCTGTCCATCAAGGCCGGACGCGTTTCCTGTAGGGGCCGGCTTGCTGGCGATTGCTGTCTTTCAGGCGACAGAGATGTCGACTATGAGATCGAATCGCCAGCAAGCCGGCCCCTACAAGGGTGCGGCGTTTCTTAGCGGCAGCCGGTCAGGGTGACCTTGCAGGTTGCCGGCGTTCCGCCCGATTGAGCGGCGAAGCGCTGGCAGTTACCGATGGCTTTCACGCTGGCGGTTTTCACGTTCGGCGCCCAGGCCAATCCGCCATCTCCCTGCGTCGGCACTGCCTGGGCATAACAGGCGTAACCGCCGACCGGGGTTTGCGATCCTCTCCCGGAACAGCCGGCGATCATTGAAAACCCGATCGCCAGCGTCAGTAGGCAGAACAGGGACGGGACGTTTCGTGAAACCTTTACGTTCATGGCAGTGTCGCTGTTGCGGAGTAAGTCCCGCCTATTGTCCCGCCTTATTGATGCGCCGGATAGTCCCGTTGCAGAGCCTGGTTCAGGGCCAGCACATTGACCCGCGACTCACCGAACACCCCCAGCGTCGGCTCCTGGGTATTGGCCTGGACCAGCGCCAGTACATGATCCAGGGGCGCGCCGCGTTGTTGTGCCACGCGGGTCGCCTGCAAGGCCGCATTGGCCGGGCTGATGTCCGGGTCCAGGCCGGAGGCCGAGGTGGTCAGCATATCGGCGGGCAAGGTCTGGCCGGCCAATTCCGGTTGGGCCTGCTCCAGGGCATGTCGATCGGCGGTCAGCCGATCGCTCAAGGCCTGGCTGGTCGGCCCCAGGTTGGAACCCGAGGAACTGGCCGCGTTATAAGGCGACGGCACGGTTTTCAACGGGTCCTTGGGATCGGTGTCGGTGGTGGCTGATGGCCGCCCATGGAACCACTGCGGGGCATCCCATTGCTGGCCGATCAGCGCCGAGCCGATCACCTGGCCCTCGGGGGTTTTCACCAGGCTGCCATTGGCCTGGGAGGGGAACAGCAGCTGCCCGATCCCGGTGACGGCGAAGGGGTAGGCCAGGCCGCAGAGCACGAAGGTGACGGCTGTAACACGCAGGGCCGGTGACAAGAACTTGATCATGATCAGATCCTCCTACAGGAAGGGTGCCAGGCACAGGTCGATCAGCTTGATGCCGATAAAGGGCGCAATCAGCCCACCGACGCCGTACACCAGCAAGTTGCGATAGAACATGGTTTCCGCGCTTTTCGGCATGAAGTTGACCCCGCGCAAGGCCAGGGGAATCAGCGCCGGAATGATCAGGGCGTTGAAGATCAGCGCCGAGAGGATCGCGCTTTGCGGCGTGGCCAGGTGCATCAGGTTCAACGCCGCCAGGCCGGGCAGGGCGACCATGAACAGTGCCGGCAGGATGGCGAAGTACTTGGCCACGTCGTTGGCGATGGAAAAGGTCGTCAGGGCACCGCGGGTGATCAGCATGCGCTTGCCGATGGTGACCAGGTCCAGCAGCTTGGTCGGGTCGGAGTCCAGGTCGATGATATTCGCCGCCTCCTTGGCCGGCATGGTCCCGGTGTACATGGCCAGGCCGACATCCGCCTGGGCCAGGGCCGGGGCGTCGTTGGTGCCGTCGCCGGTCATGGCCACCAGGTGCCCGGCCGCCTGTTCGCTGCGGATCAGCTTGAGCTTGTCCTCGGGGGTGGCCTGGGCGACGAAATCGTCGAGGCCGGCCTGGGCCGCGATCACACTGGCGGTGGTCGGGTTGTCGCCGGTGACCATCACCGTGCGGATGCCCATGGCCCGGAGTTGCGCAGCCCGCTCGCGGATTCCCGGCTTGAGCACGTCGGAGAGGTTGATGATGCCGAGGATCCGCCCGTCGATGGCCACCGCCAGGGGCGTCGCGCCTTGCTGGCTGACGCCGAGGGCAAGGCGTTCGAGGTCGACGGGAATCTCGCTGCCGTAGCTGTCCCTGACGTAGTTGACCAGGGAGTCCACCGCACCCTTGCGCACCACGCGGCCATCGGCCAGATCGGAGCCGCTCATGCGGGTCTGCGCCGAGAAGTCCATGCCGACGGCTTGTTCCAGCCGGCTTTCTTCATGAATGCCCAGGGTCTTGGCATAGGCCGTGGTGGACTTGCCTTCCGGGGTGCTGTCGAACAGCGAGGCGAGGTAGGCCCCCTGTTGCAGCTCCTGGCGGGTGACGCCCTTGACCGGCAGGAACTCGGTGGCCTGGCGGTTGCCGATGGTGATGGTGCCGGTCTTGTCCAGCAGCAGGGTGTTGACGTCGCCAGCGGCTTCCACCGCCTTGCCGGACATCGCCAGCATATTGAAGCGCAACGTGCGGTCGATACCGGCAATACCGATGGCCGAGAGCAGGGCGCCGATGGTGGTGGGAATCAGCGCGACGATCAGCGCCACCAGGTCGGCGACGTTGATCTGCGCATTGAGGTAGCTCGCCACCGGGGCGATGGCGGTGACCACGATGACGAAGATCAGGGTCAGCACCGAGAGCAGCACGGTGAGGGCGATCTCGTTCGGGGTCTTCTGCCGTTTGGCGCCTTCCACCAGGCTGATCATGCGGTCGAGAAAGGTGTTGCCGGGAGACGCGGTGACCAGGATCACCAGCGAGTCGGAGATCACCTTGGTACCGCCGGTGACCGTCGAGTTGACGTCCGAGCCGGACTCCTTGATCACCGGTGCGGATTCGCCGGTGATCATCGACTCGTCGACATAGGCCGCACCTTCGACCACTTCGCCGTCCATGGGAATCAGTTCGCCGCGGTTGACCTTGACCAGGTCGTCCTTGCGCAGCGAAGCCGCCGACACCACTTCCAGGCGGCCGTCAGAGAGCAGCCGCGTGGCATTGAGCTGTGTGGTGGTCTGGCGCAACGACGCCGCCTTGGCCTTGCCACGCCCCTCGGCCATGGCTTCGGCGAGGTTGGCGAACCACACCGTGATAAACAGGATGAAGGTCACCACGCCGTTGTACAGCGACGTGGCATTCGATGGGCCGAACAGCTGCGGGTTGATCGTCAGCGCGGCGGTCACCAGGGTGCCGATCCAGACCACGAACATGACCGGGTTCTTGATCTGCACCCGTGGATCGAACTTTTTCAGCGGCTCGACCAGGATCAGCCGCAGACGCTCCTGCCGGGTGTCCGTGCGTGGCGCCTTGCGGGCCGCAACAGGGGTCGACAGCGGGGCCAGTGGCAATGCTTTTTCAACTTTCATCTCAGTCTCCTCACCCTTAGAACAACAAGTGCTTGTTCATGGCGAAAAACTCGGCGATCGGTCCCAGGACCAGCGCCGGCAGGAAGGTCAGTGCGCCGACGATGACGATCGTCGCCAGCCACCAGATGCCGAACATCGGGGTATCGGTACGCAGGGTGCCTATATTGGGCTGCAAGGTCGGCTTGGCGGCCAGGGAGCCGGCGACCGCCATCAGGAAGATGATCGAAGGGTAGCGACCGATCACGATCACGCAGGCAATGGCGATGTTGTACCAGGGCGTATTGGCGTTCAGGCCACCGAAGGCCGAGCCGTTGTTGGCCGCGGCGGAGGTGAAGGCATAGAGCACTTCCGAGTAGCCATGTACTCCGGCGTTGCCCAGCGAGGCCACGCCGTAGGGCATCACCATCGACCAGGCCGAAGGCGCGAGGATCACCAGGGGGTGAATCAGCATGGCCAGCGAGACCAGGATGATTTCGCGTTTCTCGATCTTCTTGCCGAGAAATTCCGGGGTGCGCCCGACCATCAGGCCGGCGACGAAGATCCCGATCAGGCCGTAGATCAGGAAGTTGAGGAAGCCCACGCCCTTACCGCCGAAGACGCATTGCAGCATCATCTGCACCAGGGTCGAGAGGCCGCCCAGCGGAGTGAAACTGTCGTGCATCGAGTTGATCGCGCCGGTGGTGAACGCCGTGGTGTAAGCGGCGAACAGCCCGCTCTGGGCGATCCCGAAACGGACTTCCTTGCCCTCCATATTGCCGCCGGCCTGCAGGGCGCTGGCGTGGGTGTCGATACCCAACTGGCTCAGCAGCGGCGTGCCGGCCTGTTCCGGAATCACGCAGAGCAGCAGGAAACCCACCAGCATCAGGGCCATGACGCTGTAGATCACTGTGCTCTGGCGATGGTTCTTGATCATATGGCCGAACATCACCACCAGGGCGGCGGGCAGGCTGGCCATCAGCAGGATCAGCACGAAGTTGGTCAGGGCATTGGGGTTTTGGAACGGGTGCGCGGCGTTGACGTTGAAGAAACCGCCACCGTTGGTGCCGAGGTTTTCGATGGCTTCCTGGGCGGCGACGGGCCCCAGGGTCAGGGTCTGGTGGCCGCCTTGAAGGGTGTCGGTCACCAGGCTGGCATCCAGGGTCTGGGGTACGCCTTGCCAGATCAGGAACAGGCTCAGCACCAGCACCACGGGCAGCAGCACCCGGGTGATGAAGCGGATCAGGTCGCGGTAGAAGTTGCCCAGATTGGCCCCGCCATCGGTGACCAGCAAGGCGCGAATAAAGGCGATCGCCACCACGAAGCCGGTCGCCGCCGAGGTGAACATCGGAAAGGTGATGGCCGCCATCTGGCTGAAGTTGGACAGGGTGCTTTCGCCGCCGTAACTCTGCCAGTTGGTGTTGGTAATAAAACTGATGGCGGTGTTGAACGCCTGCATCGGTTCCATGCCGGCGAAATGCTGCGGGTTGAGCGGCAGGACATTCTGGAAGATCAGTACCAGGTAGATGAGCAGGGCCATCACCAGGTTGGTCGCCAGCATGTGCAGGGTGTAGCTTTTCCAGTTCATCGCCTGGCTGCAGGCCTGTTTGCCGATCAGCCGGTAGAGCAGGTTGTCCACCGGGTCGAGCACCCGGTCGAGCACGGTTTTCTGATCAGTCACCACCCTGGCCAGATAACGTCCCACCACCAGGCTCAGTGCCAGTGTGGCGATCAAGGTAATAATGATTTGTAGCCAGAGGTGTGACATTGCATTAACTCCTGAATCAGCGGACTTTTCTGGCGTGCGCGATTAAACAGAAACAGGCAGTCAGAACTTTTCCGGATTGATAACGGCGTAGAACAGGTAGATCACTACGCCGACCACCAGCGCCAGTAACAGATCAATGGCCATGTCGAGTATTCCTTCTTGTCGTGCGGGAGTGGGCAGCGGGCGAAGAGCACCCGCTGTGTTGCTTGAAGTCTGTCGGTCAGCGGCTTTCAGGATCAGTTGCGGCTGTGCCGGTTTGGCGGCACAGGCTTGATATCCTGGGCTTTCGAGGGCGTGATGACGTTATCGGCAAAGTAGACGACCAGCCCGCACAACAGATAGAAACCGATGATCGCTGCAAACAGGAGTGCGCTGAGTAACATGATGTCAGTCCTCGATACCTGTAGCGTTAGTGGGCACTTTCAATCGGCTTGACCGATCTTGGTGGGTACAGTTTCAGTATAAATAGAGGATTATTCGGGTCTGATAAGGCCTGTGTCTTTTTAGGGTTTGGCGCTATCAATTTTCCGTAAAGAAACTTGGCGAATCGATGCGTTGGGTCCTAACTGATCTCAAGGCTGTAAACAAAGCATTCAAGGTGGCGGTCATGCTCAAACTGGAACAGCTGGCACAGGGGATTATCGGGCCCGCGCGCGATCCATTGGCTCCCGATACACGCGCCCATACGCTGCTGGTCGGCCTGCTGGCCTGGGCGGGCCTCGGTGCCAGTGGCCTGGCTTCGGTCAGTTATGGCCCGGAGCGGGCCTACCTGGCGCTGGGGGCCCATCCTGAACTGGGGGTGTTCCTGGCCCTGGCGACGCTGCTGACCGTCTGGGTCCTGTCGCTGGCCTATCGTCAGGTGGTCGAGCTGTTTCCTTCGGGTGGCGGCAACTACAAGATCGTCTCGAAACTGCTGGGTCCCAGGCTCGGGTTGGTGGCCGGCTGCGCCTTGCTCGTCGACTATGTGCTGACCATTGCGGTTTGCCTGGCCAGTGGCACCGATGCGTTGTTCAGCCTGTTGCCGGTTGATTGGCAGAGCCACAAACTGGTGGTGGAAATCGGCCTGGTGCTGCTGCTGATCCTGTTGAATCTGCGCGGTATCGCCGACTCGATCCGCTTGCTGCTGCCCCTGACGCTGGGGTTTGTCCTGGTACACGTGGGGCTGATCGTCTATGGCGTTGCGTCGAAAGCCGGTGACCTGACGGGCACGCTGGTCCGCAGCTCCGCTGACACCGTGGCATTGTCCGGGGATATCGGCTGGCCTTTGCTGGTGGCGTTGTTCCTGCGGGCTTATTCCCTTGGGGGGAGTACCTACGCCGGGTCCGAGGCGATTGCCAACAACGTCAATCTATTGGCCGAGCCCCGGATCAAGACCGGTCGTACCGCGTTGCTCTCGGTGGGCTTTTCCCTGGCGTTCATGGCCGGCGGCATGATTCTTCTGTACAGCCTCTGGGGCGCGCAACCGACCTATGGGCAGACCCTGAACGCGGTGGTGTTCAAGGCCGTTATCGAGCAACTCGGGATTGCCCCGGGCGCCAGTCATGCGCTGCTCCTGCTGACCCTGGCGCTGGAAGGCGCGATTGTCTTCGTGGCGGCCAATTCGATCCTGATCTTCGCCCCCTCGCTGCTCGGCCGCATGGCTGCCGACTCCTGGCTGCCGCACCGTTTCTGCAACCTGTCGAACCGCCTGGTCAAGCAGAACGGGGTGGTTTTCGTGGGGGCCTGCGCGCTGCTGATCCTGCTGTTATCGCGGGGCTCGCTGGGGCTGCTGGTGGTGCTCTATAGCATCAATGTGTTTCTCAGCCTGGCCCTGGCCAAAGCCGGGCTGTGCCGCCACTGGTGGCAGCATCGCCGCGAAGGGCCTTGGCTCGGGCGGATGCTGGTGTCGGTCACGGGCTTTTGCGTGGCCTCGGGCATCCTGCTGGTGACCCTGACGGAAAAGTTCTTCGAAGGCGGTTGGGCGACCCTTTGCCTGACCCTGCTGGTGATCGGCGGCTGTGCCCTGGTCCGGCACCACTACACCAAGGTGGAAAACCTGCGCACGCAGATGGATACCGAGTTCACCCTGCCGGCACAGGTGCTGGCAACCGTCACCCGCGTCGAGCCCACGCCAGATGCGCCGACGGCGGTGATCCTGGCCACCGAACATTGGGGCGCGGCGATCCATACCTTGCTCTGGGTGCAGCGGCTGTTCCCGAATCGCTTTGCCAATGTGGTGTTCGTCGGCATCGTCAAGGTGGAGGGGCATGTGTGGGGGCGGATCGACGGTGTGCAACGGCGCAAGACCCGCCTCGACGAGTCCATGGATCAGTTGGAGGCCTTCTGTGCCCAGGCCGGTATCAGCGCGACACGGCGGATCGGCTACGGCACCGACCCGGTCGCCGAACTGCAGAAGCTGCTCGGCGAAGCGACCCGGCATTACCCTGGCTGCGTGTGTTTCAGCAACAAGCTGATCCTGCAGGACAGCTGGGGCTTCAGCGAGTGGCTGCACAATCAGACTCCCCTGTTGTTGCAACGCCGGCTGCACCTGGATGGTATTCCCCTGGTGATTCTGCCCCTCAGGTTGAACGGGGCCGAGCACAAGAGTGTGATGGCCTGAGTGCTGCGAATTCTCTGAATTACATTAAATGTAAAAAATAGACAGTTTGTATAAGTCTGGGTATGCTCTGTCCAAGGCCTGCTGTCCCTGACGCAAAGGCCGTGACTTGAATCGACCTGGGGAATAACGCATGGCCACACTTCCGGATTTCCGCCTGGAAACCTACTTTTCCAAGTGGGAGTTTTCCGCGCGCTACCATATGACCGCATCCGATGCGCAAAGCCTGACCATCAAGGAGCTGCTGGCACTGGCCGATGCGCCGGACCGCGAAGCCTTCGAGACGCTGTCCCTGGGCTACACCCAGACCTTCGGTGCACCCGAGTTGCTGGAGGTGATCGCCTCGACCTACGAGCGCCTGGCCCCGGCCGATCTGCTCTGCTTCGCCGGGGCTGAGGAAGGGCTCTATGTGGCCATGCATGCACTGCTGGACAAAGGCGACCACGCCATCGTGGTAACCCCCAACTACCAGTCCTCGGAAACCATTCCCTTGAGTCTCTGCGAGGTCACCGGCGTGGCCCTGGACCCGGAGCAGGGCTGGACGCTGGATATCGACGCGGTGGCGGCGGCGATCCGCCCCAACACCCGGCTGATCTCCATCAATTTCCCCCATAACCCCACCGGCAAGATCCTTGAACGCGAGCGTTTCGATGCCCTGGTCGACCTGTGTCGCCAGCACGGGATCTACCTGTTCAGCGACGAGGCCTATCGTTTGCTGGGCTTGGGTGAGGGCGGGCAGTTGCCGGCGGTGGCCGATGTCTACGAACGTGGCCTGTCCCTGGCGGTGATGTCCAAGCCCTACGGTTTGCCGGGGCTGCGGATCGGCTGGATCGCCTGCCAGGACCGCGCCTTGCTGTCGCGCATGGAGCGCATGAAGCATTACCTGTCGATCTGTAACGCCGGCCCGAGTGAAGTGCTGGCACGGATCGCGCTCAAGGCCCGTGAGCCGATCCTGGCGCGGATTCACCAGTTGATGCGTCACAACCTCACGCTGCTGGATGGATTCTTCCGCGAGTTTGAAGCGTTGTTCGATTGGTATCGCCCTGATGGCGGCTGCATTGCCTACCCGCGTTACCTGGGGGCCGAAGGGGTCGAGCGTTTCGCCACCGACCTGGTGGAGCGCACTGGCGTGCTGTTATTGCCGTCGAGCATCTACGAGTCGGCGCTGGGGCCGGTGCCCCGGGATCGCTTCCGTATCGGCTATGGCCGGGCGCATATGGAGGAGGGGTTGGAAGTGTTTGCCAACTACCTGCGCGGTCGCCGCCCATGAGCCCGATAGCGTTGCCGGTCTACGGTCTGGGCGAGTTGCGCGACGTCCTGCTGCGCAAGGACATGCTGCGGGTGGTGCGTGAGGCCTTTATCCGTCACGCCGAGGGTGAAGTCGTCGCGCCCCGGGGCGGTGAGTTGCTGTTCCAGGATCCGCCGGGGGACTGTCATATCAAGTTCGGCCATTTTCGCGGTGGCCAGGTGTTTGTGGTCAAGGTGGCGATGGGGTTCTATGAGAATGCCGCCAAGGGCCTGGAGACCAATAATGGCTTGATGCTGGTCTTCGATGCACGGACCGGGGCGACGCTGGCGGTGCTCAATGACGAGGGCTGGTTGACCAGTTGGCGCACCGCTGCCGCCGGCGCGCTGGCGGCCAGGGCTGGTGCGCCGTCGCGGGTCACGGCGCTGGGCATTGTCGGTAGCGGCCATCAGGCCGAGCACCAGGCGCGCTGGGCCGCCGAGATGCTGGGTATCGACCGTGTATTTATCTGGGGACGCAGCCCGGACAAGGCCGCGCGACTGGCGGCCAGCCTCAGCCATCAAGGCCTGATCGCCCAGGCACTGCCGAGCGTGGAGCAGTTGTTCGAGCGTTGCAACGTGGTGATCACCTGCACGCCTTCGACCGAGGCGCTGGTCCCGGCTTCGGCGGTACGGCCCGGTACCCATATCGTCGCGCTGGGGGCCGACAGCCTCGGCAAGCAGGAGCTGGACCCGGCGATCCTGGCCCGGGCGCGGGTGATCATGACCGATGATCGTCATCAGTGCGCCGAGCGGGGTGAGTTGGCCCATGCCCTGGCGGCGGGGTGGGTGAGTGCCGGGGTCGATGTCTCGCTGGGGCAAGTGCTGGCGGGCAGGGTCCCGGGGCGTTTCAGCGAGGAGGATGTGACCGTGGCCGACCTGACGGGGCTGGCAGCCCATGACATCGCCATTGCCAGCCTGGCGATCGAGTCGCTGCGCAGCGCGGAGCGCTAGGCGCCGGGGGCGCTCTCGCCACCAAGCTCGCTCCTGCAGAGGGCATTGCGTACAATTCCCGCTTATTTTCAATGGCCCGGCTCCCCTATGGTCGATATCGCCTTTATGAACGCCGCCGCCGAAGGCTTCGCGGCGCTGCTGTTTCCCGACCTCGAAGCGGTGGTCCACGATGTCCGCAGCGGGCGGATCACCCACATCGCCAATGGCTTCTCCCGGCGCAAGGTCGGCGATCCCTCGTTGCTCGACGACCTCGGTGAGCTGGAGCAGGGCACGGACGTTATCGGGCCCTACGAAAAGAACGGCGCCAACAACCGCCAACTGCGTTCCATCAGCATCGCCGCGCGCGCCGACAACGGCGAGATCGTCGCCCTGCTGTGCCTGAATTTCGATGTCACGGCCCTGTCCCAGGTGCAGAAGCTGCTCAGCGGCTTTGCCGTCGGCACCCAGCCGCAGCCGCGTCCACAGGCCCTGTTCAACGCCGACTGGCGGGAAAAACTCAACGATATCGTCGAAGCCATCTCGGCCCGCCAATGCGTGCGCCGAAGTGATTTCGGTCGCGCCGAAATCCGTCTGGCACTGATCGAGGCCAAGGCCGGCGGGCTGCTGGATGTCCGCAATTTCGTCGATTATTTCGCTGAGTACTTCGAGATTTCCCGGGCGACGGTTTACAACTACCTGAAAGCCATTGCCACCGACGACGGAAACGGGTGATCCAGTGGGCGCATTAATGGCATCATGGCGGACTGTCGAGGTGCACGAGCTTGTGCGCTTATCTTTCGAGCCTGGAGAGTTGATGAATGGCTGTGCAGCAAACCCTCACCGTGATCCCGCCGAACGCGTCCCTGAACGGAAAGGTGACGCCGCCCGGTTCGAAGTCGATCACTAACCGGGCCTTGTTGCTCGCCGCCCTGGCCAAGGGCACCAGCCGCCTGTCCGGCGCGCTGAAAAGCGATGACACCCGCCATATGTCCACCGCCCTGCGGCAGATGGGCGTGCAGATCGACGAGCCGGACGAGACCACCTTCGTGGTCACCGGCAACGGCAAGCTGCAAGTGCCGGAACAACCGCTGTTCCTCGGCAATGCCGGGACCGCGGTGCGCTTCCTGACCGCCGCGGTGACCACGGTGAACGGTCGTGTGGTGCTGGACGGCGACCACTATATGCGCAAGCGCCCGATCGGCCCGCTGCTTGAGGCCCTGCAACGCGGCGGCCTGGACGTCGCCAGCGAAACCGGCTGCCCGCCGGTGATCGTGAACGGTCGTGGCGGCGTGCAGGCCAAACGTTTCGAAATCGACGGCGGCCTGTCCAGCCAATACGTATCGGCCTTGCTGATGCTGGCGGCCTGCGGCGAGGCCCCGATCGAAGTGGCCCTGACCGGCAAGGACATCGGTGCCCGTGGTTACGTCGACCTGACCATCGCCTGCATGCAGGCTTTCGGTGCCCAGGTCGAAGTACTCGACGAAACCCTCTGGCGTGTTGCCGCCACCGGCTACCAGGCCTGTGACTACCGCATCGAGCCGGACGCATCGGCGGCCACCTACCTGTGGGCGGCGCAAGCCCTGACCGACGGTCATATCGACCTGGGCGTGGCCGGTGAAGACTTTACCCAGCCGGACGCCAAGGCACTGGAGGTGATCCAGCAGTTCCCGCACATGCCCGCCGTGATCAACGGTTCGCAGATGCAGGACGCGATCCCGACCCTGGCGGTGCTGGCGGCGTTCAATAAAACCCCGGTGCGCTTTGTCGAGCTGGCGAACCTGCGGGTCAAGGAATGCGACCGGGTCCAGGCGCTGTTCGATGGCCTCAACGGCATTCGTCCGGGCCTGGCGAGCGTGGAGGGTGACGACCTGCTGGTCGCCGCCGATCCGGCCCTGGCCGGCACCACCTGCGATGCCCTGATCGACACCCACTCCGACCATCGCATCGCCATGTGCTTTGCCCTGGCCGGTTTGAAAGTCGCCGGTATCCGCATCCAGGACCCCGATTGCGTGGCCAAGACCTACCCGGATTACTGGAAGGCCCTGGCCTCGCTGGGTGTGCAGTACGCCTGACCGATTCGATCAGGCCTGGACCAGCGCCAGGCCCTGATCGTTGATATGGACGGCGACCTGGCGGTAATCAGCCAGCACCTGGTGCGGGGTTTCCATCGGGTGGGCATGGGTCGCACTGATCACCACCACCCGTGCCTCAGCGGTTTCTCCCGCGGTAATGCCCGCCGGGGCATCTTCAAATACCAGACAGTCTTGTGGGCGAACGCCCAGGCGTTGCGCTGCCAGCAGGTAGCAGTCGGGTGCCGGCTTGCCGTGGGCGATATCTTCGGCGGTGATCACCAGTGGTGGGAAGTCCAGGCCGGCAGCGGCCATCCGCCGTTCGGCCAGGGCCCGCGGCGCCGAGGTGACAATCGCCCAGCGCTCCGGCGGCAGGCTGGCGAGAAAGGCTTTCGCGCCTTCGATGGCGATCACGCCTTCGACGTCGTCGATCTCGGCCTGGGTGATCGCCGCTGCTTCACGCTCGGGATCGACGCCCTGCAGGTTCTGGCGGCGCACGGTTTCGATACTGCGCACACCGTGAATGGTCTGCAGGAAGGCTTCCACATCGAGGCCGTGGCGCTCTGCCCATTGGGCCCAGACGCGCTCGGCGCTGGCGATGGAGTTGAGCAGGGTTCCGTCCATATCGAATAGAAATGCCGCGAATCGCTGACCTTCAACCATCTCCGTTCTCCACTGTCAGCCCTTGTCGCAGGGCAAAGGCAGCATGCTAGCACGGGATTTTCCATTGTCTTTGCCGGTGCGCGGAGCAGGTCGACGGCTTGTTCAAGCGGTCTGGCCGTTGCCCGCTGGTTCGGTTGGCCATGTGATGCTGGGCAGTGCTTCGAACTGCGGGCGGGCGAACAGGTAGCCCTGGAAGAGTTCGACGCCAAGGCGGCGGAGCTGGAGATACTCCTCTTCGCTTTCGACACCCTCGGCGATCACCCGTATGTCGAGAGATCGACACATGCCCAGCACGCTGTCGGTGATGACCTGCCTGACTCGGTCATCATGGATATTTCGGATAAGCTCCATGTCCAGCTTGATGATGTCGGGTTGAAACTCGGCGAGAAAACAGAGCCCGGAATAACCTGCACCAAAGTCATCGATGGCGGTCTTGAAGCCTTGTTTTCTATATTCCAGCATAATTTGCTTGATATGCTGCTTATCAACCAGGTACTCGTTTTCGGTGACTTCGAAGATAATTTGATTCGTCGGGAAGTTGAAGCGCCTTGCCGCTTCCAGCGTGGCACGGATGCAGGCCGCCGGCTGGTACACCGCATTGGGTAGGAAGTTGATACTGAGATAGCAAGGCATTGCGAGTCGAGCGGCCAGTTCGACAGCCTTTACCCGGCATGCCTGGTCGAATGCATAACGATTGCTTTCAGAAACCTGGCTCAAAATGCTCTGGGCTCCACTTCCGTCGAGTCCGCGTACCAAGGCTTCGTAGGCAAATACCTGGTGCGCGCGCGCATCAACGATTGGCTGGAATGCCATGCTGAAGTCGAACTCCAGAGCGGTGCCCTCTTTACAAGCCAGACAGCTTGCGGATGAACCGTGGGGCGTGTTCATAGCGATTCGCTCGTGCTGTTGAAAAAAGTCCAACCCCTTGCTTGTGGCTGCTGCAGCCAGCCGTTCAAACGCAGGATAAGGGGGGCGCCGATTTTGATCGCGCCTGAGCGCCAGCCTTCGGCCTTGATGCGGCGCCAAGACACGATGTGTTCAATGCCTGCAATATTTGCGGGTTTGCAGAGCATAGTCCTTTTTCGTCCTGGTCAAGGTGATTGGATGATGGCGCTTTGATCTCATCTCGGCAGGGGAGGCATATCTGTACGGGTGTTTATTTTTGTATAGGAATTTTTCGAGTAAGTCGTTCATTCTGTGTCGATTTTTGGCGGCTATCGTTTTTGATCGGTTATGCCCGGGAGGTGCGCGTTGTTCTCCCGAGCTCGGCATCGAGCCGATGCACAGTGTTGAATTTGAGTCGGCTTGCTCGAGATTTGCCGGTTTTATGCTTGTTTTAGGCTCAATTTCCAGATTTTTCCGTCACTCTGCCTGCCACTCTGATTCGCCTATCTCTCGATAGGAGTCGAATTGAAGCCTGCCGGGCAAAAAATTTACAAATATTATTTTCTGTATAGTATTTCGGGTGTTCTCCTGAAGTTTTCCGGAGTCTACGAGGTGTTGGAGCATGCGAATCCTGCTGATGGCGCTTTGTTGCTTCTTGCTGGGCAGTTGCGGCAACGTCGAAGTCGATCACTACGCCGCCGAACGTCCCTCGCTCGATCTGGTGCGCTTCTTTTCGCAACCGGTGGAGGCCTGGGGGATCTTCCAGAAACGTTCGGGGGAGGTGGTCAAGAGATTCCATGTACAGATCGCCAGCCGTCGCGAAGGTGAACAGCTGATTCTCGACGAACATTTCCTCTATAGCGACGGCAGCCGCCAGCAGCGGGTCTGGACCCTGACCCCGGGGGGCTCCGGGCACTGGACCGGCCGTGCCGCCGATGTGGTCGGCGAGGCGTACGGCGAAGTAGCGGGTAACGCCCTGCGCTGGCGCTATCAGATGAACCTGCCGGTGGACGGTTCGACCTGGGAGGTGAGCCTGGACGACTGGATGTACCTGATGGATGAGGACACCTTGATCAATCGCTCGAGCATGAGCAAGCTCGGCGTCGAACTGGGTCAGGTGACCCTGTTTTTCCGCCGGCAGCCGGTGGTGCCGCAATGAACCTTCAGACGTTGAGTGAATGGGCCGCCGAAGGGCGTGTCCAGGAACTGGAACTGCTCTCGCTGGAGGGCGGCTTCTACTTGCTGCGAGCCCGGCTGGAGCAGGGCATGAGCACCTTGCTGGATGCGCGCGGCGAAGTGCTGCGGCTGCGTTCCACAAGTCACGTGCGTGAGTTGTTGTGCGAGTTGCCGTCGCTACCCTGTGTGCTGGTTCAGCACGTCGTCCACGACGAGATGTGCGGTATGCGTGACGGTCCCATCGAGCCCCTGCGCCTGCCATTTTCTCTGACACCACCCTGGTGACGGCAGTTGTCCGGTGGCGCGTAAGCAACATGCCGGCACGGGTTTTTCGAATATTTTTCAGCGGGTCGTGGAATAACTCGGCGTGGCGCTCGTCGGACTAGGGCAAGCCACTTTGTACTAGCGCAATGGCCGACAAGGCTGGGCGATAACCCGAATCCCGAGTGAGATGAATCCCATGAAATTTGCGAAAGTACCTTCCCTGTTGGCGGCCGTCTCCCTGGCCTGCATGACCCTGGCGATGGCCGGCAGCGCGACGGCGGCCCCGGCTCCGGCAGCGGCTCCCGTGCACAATATCGTTCTGGTCCACGGTGCGTTTGTGAATGGCGCGGGCTGGAAGCCGGTCTATGACATCCTGGTCAAGGACGGTTACCACGTCTCGGTGGCGCAGCATCCGCTGACCGCTTTCAACGATGACGTGACGGCGGTCAAGCGGATCCTGGCGATGCAGGACGGCCCGACCATTCTTGTCGGCCACAGCTACGGCGGCGCGGTGATTTCCGATGCCGGTACCGACGACCACGTGGTGGGCCTGGTCTACATCGCTGCCCATGCCCTGGATATCGGTGAAACCGAAGCCGCCAACGGCAAGCTTTATCCGAATTTGACCAAGGCCGTGAAGAAAACCGCGGACGGCTTCCTCTACCTGGATCCGGCGTTCTATGCCGCGGATTTCGCGGCTGACCTGCCCAAGGCCCAGGCTGAATTCGAAGCCAATGCCCAGTCCCTGACCTCGGCCTCGGTGTTTACCACCGCCGCTACTTCGGCCGCCTGGAAAACCAAGCCGAGCTGGTACGCCGTGGCAAAAGCCGATCGCATCATCAACCCGGACCTGGAGCGCATGTACGCCAAGCGCGCCAACAGCCACACCATTGAAATCGCCGGTGCCAGCCATTCGGTCTACGAGTCCCACCCCAAGGAAGTGGCCGCGCTGATCGAACAGGCCGCGAAACACGCGCTGGACGCCAAGTAATCGCTGTATGGGCGACACCAATCCTGTGGGAGCTGGCTTGCCGGCGATGAACGATAACGCGGATTGGCAGAGACACCGCGTCGCCTGAATCGCCGGCAAGCCGGCTCTCACAGGGTGGTGGGGCGGCAAGCTATCCTGGCATTGCCTACACTTGAATTGACAGCCCGGATGGTCCGGGCTGCTGATGCGAGGTGCGTATGGATACTCAACCTGCTTCCCCGTTCACGGCGTTTGCGTACTGGTGCGTCCAGGCTATGCCCTGGCGCCAGGTGCCGATCCCGGATGAGGATCAAGAGCCGCTCAGTGAGAGCCCGAGCAACGAAACCGACCCCCAGGTGCCGCCGCAAACCTGGAAACACCCCGACGATGGCAAAAGCCTGTCGGAGCTTGACGAAGAACTTCCGCTCAAACCCTGAGACACACGGCCCGGCGCAAAGCCGGGCTGTGCTGTTCGTCTGTCGCTGAAAAACCGGACACAAGCAGCGCCGCTCCTGTTGCGAATGCGATCCTTTGACTTGAAGGTGCTGGGGCAAGGGCTCATGATCGCTCACGACTTCATCTCCCTTTTCCAGGAAATGCCATGAACCATGAAATCCGTGTTGTTGCCATTCTTCGCGCCAAGCCGGGCAGGGCAGCGGAACTGGAACCCCATCTGAAGGCCTGCGTCGTGCCGTCCCGCGCCGAACCGGGTTGCCGTGAATATATCCTGCATGTCGACCAGGCCGACCCCGAGCGTTTCATCTTCGTCGAGCGCTGGATCGATCAGGCCGCCATCGAACACCACCGCGGTACCGCGCACTACAAGGCGATGGCCGCGGCGATCGGTGATTTGTTGAGTGAGCGCCAGGTCCTGCTGTTGGATGAGGTCCCTGGGCAGTAAAACTGATGATGAACCTGGCGTGCAAGCACCAGGTTCGTTGCCGGTGGCTTAGAAGCGCACCGTCGCGCCGGTGGTGAACCAACGGTCGTGGTCGCCCGACAGGTGCTGACCGGCCACCAGGTCGATGTCGAGATTTTTCCCTATATGCAGGCGCGGTCCGGCCTGCCATCCCTGGTCGCCGCCTTGTTGGCCGAAACGCTCGGCCACCAGGGTCAGCGACTTCAGTACATCGTATTCCATACCGCTGCCCCAGGTCCGGCCCTCGCTGGGCGCGCCGTCGTTGTGGGCGTGGTACCAGCCGGCACTGACGGTCAGGCGCAAGGCTTCGAAAGGCGTGTAGGTCAGTGGCAGCGCGACGTCGGCGCCGTCGAAGGCATGCCGGCGATCCGTGGCAACGTGGGCCTGGGTCAGCACCGCGGCTTCGAGCCCCAGGTCTTCCCGAGTGAAAATAGAGGCCTTGAGGTGCGGGCTGAGCATCGTCGTGTGCTCGCCGTCGTCGCGGCTGCGGTTGATGTCGGCACCGAGCTGCACGGCGGGCAGGCCGGTCGGCGTGCAGTCCGCCGAAAGCACGGTTTCGCCGCTGGCGGCGTGGTGTCGACCGCTTTTGTACCAGGTGTCGATATTGCACTGGCCGGGGTCGTTGATCCCGCCATCATCGACGACGTACGAGCCGCCGGCCGCATGGGCCTTGGAGTAGAGCGAAAGCAGCAGGAAGGTGCCGAAGGTGGCGCCGACAAGGACCACCGCGCGTTGCAGGGAACGGCGCTGGGCCGGTGGCAGGTGCTTAAGCAGGGAGCTGGAAACCGTCGGCGTTGGCCGGGCGGTGGTCGTTCGGCTGGTGTGGCGAGAAGTGGATTTTTTCATGGCAGGCCTCGGTGATCAGGTGCTCACGGGAGCGCGCGTCGGGGGCGCGTCGTCGTGAAACGGGCAAAGGGGTGTGGAGGTCGTGGTGGTGTCCGTTACAACTGGGTTCTTCATTCATGCTTGATGCTCCTTCGGGGTGAGCGGCCGGTTGGCCGCGTGCAGGCAATGGCCTGGCCTTTACCGAGATAAAGGCCGGGCAGGGGTGTTGCTTGAAAAAGGCATTGAACAGGTGGTTCAGTCGTCCAGTGACAGGATGCCGATGCCCATGGCCCTGGCCCGGGCCACCAGCTCTTCGGTGTCGTGGCCGCCGGGAAAGGCGATCACCAGATCTGGCTCGCTGTCCATCAGCATGAACTGGTTACGCCGGCGTTCGGCCTGCTTGCCATAGAGCTGCCAATTGGACGGATAACGCACCAGGTGCGTGCCGTTTTCCCGTGCCCAATCCTCGACTTCACTGCCCAGGAACTGGTTGCCGCCATGGATCAGGACGCTGATCTTGCGGGTCTGGTGATAGGCCTCCAGCACCTTGCGGCACATCGCCGCGTTCAGGTAGTAGCGCCCGGCGCAGATCAGGACGCGCATGGGTAGTTATCCTTGTCGAGCAGGGTTTCGTCGTTGAGTTCAAGGGCGTGCACAGGTCCTGGTGCCGGCTCGTTCGCGCCCGGGGGGCGGGTTTCCAGGACGCGTTCTCCCGAGCGTTCGAGAACCGGGTAGGCGAGTGCCGCGATGTGATGGTGCACGCGCCGGTAATCGCGCAGCACCCGCTGGAAAATATCCCCCGATTCGGCCCAGGTGCTCTTGTCGGCGCTGAGCTTGCGAAAGTGTTCGCGGCTGGCGCCGGCTTCCAGGCGACGAATCACTTCCTTGCGCTCCACCAGGCGATGCGCCGTGACGATGTCTTCGCGCAGGAACACGGTGACCGCCAGGCTCAGGCTTTCGCGCAGTTCTTCATGCAACGGATAGATATGCCCCAGTTCGAACTCCGAGAAGCGTTCGCCACGACGCCGACGGCGCGCCGCCAACTGGGCGAGGTTGGTGGAGAGAATGTCGCCGGCATGCTCCAGGTTGATCACGAACATGAGGATTTCCTGGGCGCGGTCGGCATCCTCGTCGCTCAGGCCGTCCTGGCCGATATCCGCGAGGTAGGCGCGGATCGCCGCGCTGAGCAGATCCAGGGACTGGTCGAGCTGGCGGATATCCTCGGCCGATACTTCGCCGGGTTTCTGGAACAGCTGCAGTACCCGGTCGAGCATCACCGAGAGCATGTCGGCAACGCGCAGGGCCTCACGCACTGCATTCGACAGGCCGATATTGGCCACTTCCAGGCCGGCTTCGTCGAGGTACTGCGGCATGCCCGGGTCGGCGGCCTGCTCGGGTGCCGGCAGCAGGCGGGTCAGCCCGTTGGCGAGCCAGTCCACCAGGCCGATAAAGCCCAGGCCCAGGAGCAGGTTGAAGGCGATATGCAGGTAGACCACCAAATGTGCGGGGGCGATGGCGGTAACGGCCAGGCTCTTGCCCAGCAGGGAGGCGAACGGCAGCACCAGCACCGCGCCGAACAAGCGCACCAGCAGATTGCCCAGGGGCAGGCGTCGAGCGACCGGATTGCCAGCGTTCATCACCGACGGCAAGGCACCGCCGATATTGACACCGAGCACCAGCGCCAGGGTGGTCAGCGGTGACATCACGCCGGTGCTGGCCAGTGAGGCGATCAACAGGATCACCGCGACACTGGAGTGGCACATCCAGGTCAGCAACACTGCCACCAGCAAGGCGATCAGCAGGTCGCCGTCGAGGCCTTGCATGACCACATGGAACAGCGGTGTGCTTTCCATCTGCCCGAGGGCGGCACCCAGCAGGCTCAGCGACAGCAGCATCAGGCCGAGGCCGATCAGGGCGCAGCCGACGCTTTCATAACGCGAGTCGTCGCGCAGGCGGAACACCACGAAGCCCGCCAACAGCATCAGGGGGATGGCGATCGAGGTGTCGAAACTCAACAGTTGCACGACCAGGGTCGAGCCGATATTGGCCCCCAGCATCACCGCCAGCGCCGGAGCGAGACTGAGGGTGCCGGCGGCGGTGAAAGAGCTGGCCATCAGGCTCACCGCGGTACTGCTTTGCAGCACGGTGGTGATGCCGATGCCGCAGAGCAGGGCCTTCCAGCGCTTATCGAGATTGCGGCCCAGGCCGTTGCGCAGCTGGGTGCCGAAGCCACGCAGCAGGGCGGTTGAAATCATGTGGGTGCCCCATAGCAACAAGGCTATGGCGCCGGCGAGGTGGATCAACAGAGCGGTTCCAGACATGAGGATTCTCCACGTACTGGTTTTTTACTTTCTGGGTGGGCGCAGCAACCTCACCGAGACACGGCTGATGGTGCTGGAGAACGCCAGCAGGTAGCGCATTTCGATAGCGGTCAGGGTCCCGCGAACATAGAGCTTTACAGTGACCCGCCTGACCACTTTTGCCGCTTTGGTCAGGAACAGGACCGACAGCGCCCGATAGCTGTAGTCGAGAACGGCGAGGAACTGGCTGAGTGGTTCCATGGTGGACTCCGGGGGATGGCCGGGTTATCGGTGCCAATGCGCGAATACGATCTTGTGAACACCACGCACCTGTAGGAGCAGGGCGTGCCCGCGAAGCTTTTAGCGGTCTCGAGGTCCCCTTCGCGGGCACGCCCTGCTCCTACAAGGTTCGGTGTTATCTGACGAGCCGCATCAGAACCACTGCTTGAAGCGGCGGATGTAGAACACCTTCATGCTCTGGGCCACCACGCAGTAGGCCAGCAGGGTGCCCACCAACCATGGGAAGTACGCCATCGGCAACGGCACCAGGCCCACCAGCGTGCCCAGTTGCGAGAACGGCAGGTAGATGCCGATCGACACCGCCAGGCATGTCATGAGGATGATCGGCAGCGACGCGGTGCTCTGGAAGAACGGGATCTTCTGGGTCCGCAGCATATGCACCACCAGGGTCTGCGAGAGCAGGCCTTCGATAAACCAGCCGGACTGGAACAGCGCCTGGGCTTCCACGCTGTTGGCGGCGAACACGTACCACATCAGGGCAAAGGTGGTCATGTCGAAGATCGACGAGGTCGGCCCGATCCACAGCATGAAGCGCCCGATGTTCTTCGCATCCCACTTGCGTGGCTTGCGCAGGTATTCCTTGTCCATCTTGTCCCACGGCAGGGCCAGCTGGGAGATGTCGTAG
>Ga0302202_10000646_pt1 | contig 45722 bp, 43 predicted proteins | sample II_Bog_N3_3_FD_194579 | JGI IMG/M metagenome (GOLD analysis project Ga0302202, IMG submission 194579) | Peat permafrost microbial communities from Stordalen Mire near Abisko, Sweden - II_Bog_N3_3 | ecosystem: Environmental > Terrestrial > Soil > Wetlands > Peat | place: Sweden: Abisko...
TCTGTCGGGACCACCACCGCATGAAGACCTATGACGACTACCGGCTGTGGTTCGACCACGGGGAGTGGCACTTCGAGCCGCCCCCGGCCTTCGAGGACAACGAGGCGGTACGCAACCCCCGGCCCCCACCCGAGTGGCCCGGCACCGACCGGGCCACCCACCTCACGATGTCCCACCACCGACGGCGGACCCCGCCGGGCGGGCCGCACGACGACGACCCCCGGCCTCCGCCGGGACCGGGGACGACCGGGTCGCTCTTCGACTGACGGTGGGGACGGCGGTGCCTACGGGGCCGGCGTGCCCGGTGCCCCGGTGTCCGATGCCACGGGGTCGGTGGTCACCGTGTCGTCGGTCCCCACCGAGCGTGCCGTGCCGAGGCCACGGTGTCCCGCTCGGCGTACCCGGTGATCCCTACGGTCGGCGCCGGGCGTGGACCGGCGGCCGACCGGCGGCCGACCGGGGACCACGGGGGATCACGGAGGATCACGGAGGATCACTCGTCCACTGCCGGCGCCGGCCCGGGCATCGGGAGGGGCTGGGGGGCGGAGCCGGCGTCCACGTGCCAGAGTGCACCGTCCACCGACCGGCCGGAACCCCGGCCGTCGCCTCGAGAGGAGCAGCCCATGGAACCGGTCCGCCGAGTGGTCACCGGCCACGACGAGCACGGGAAGGCCGTCTTCACGGAGGACGACGCCGTCGAGCCGGTCACGCTCTCGCTGCTGCCCGGATTCGAGTCGATCGAGCTGTGGCACACCGACACCGAGCCGGCCATGGACGGAGGTCTCGGGGCCCCGGGCGTCCCCCACTACTTCCCGCCCGCCGGAGGCAGCGTCTTCCGGGTGGTGACGTTCCCCCCGGACGTCGGCGGATCGCTGCCGCCGGACTTCGACTTCGAGGCGTCGATGGACGAGGCGGTGGCGAAGATGCCCGACCTGGTAGCCCGCCTGGAGCACGACGACCCGGGAATGCACGCCACGGAGTCCGTCGACTTCGGCGTCGTCATCGAAGGGGAGCTGGACCTCGAGCTCGACGACGGGGCCACGAGGACCCTCCGTCCCGGCACTGTGGTGGTCCAACGGGGGACCCGGCACGCCTGGCGGAACCGGTCGGACCGCCCCGCCCGCGTGGCGTTCGTCCTCCTCGGGGCCCGGCCGGGTGCCTGAGGATCAGTCGCCGGGCGGGCGGAGATCGATCCGCAGGGTGAGGATCCCGTCGGCCAGGGACGCCTCGGCGTCGGCCAGCATGGCGTAGTCCATGTAGTCGGCCTGGGCCTGCTCCTTGAAGCGCTGGCGCTCGGGGCCCTCGACTGGCGGGAGCCCCCGGCTCCGGACGGCCTCCGCCCGCAGGCGGAACCGTTCGACCATGGCGTCGGGGTCGAAATCGTCGGGCACGGGCCGAGCGTAGCCGTCCCCGAACGCGCAACGGCCGTGGGCGGGTCGCACTACACTGTGCGGTCGCGGTGGGAAACCGAACTGCAGTCGGTGCGGATCGGCGTGGTCGTGGCGGGGTAAGGAGTGGTTCCGGTGAAAAAGGGACGCCATCGGCGCTTTGAAGAAGCGCGCAGCCTCAAGCGGTCAGTGGCGGTCGACAATCGCCCGTGCCCGGAGTGCGGTGCCGAACCCGAGGACGGGCACGCCACGTGGTGCCGGGCCACGGAGGACGAATTCGACGAGATCCTCGGGACCGTCCCGACGGCCGACGCCCGAGTGGCCGAGGACGACCCGCTGGCCGAGTAGGTCCGGGTCACCCCCGGGCGGATCCCCGTTCAGGTGGTGCCCGTGGTCTCGCGGGTGCGGACCACCGGGTGGGGGAGCAGCGTGACAGGGGTCCCCGGTGCCGTGCGCCCGTCGAGGTACTCGGCCAGCCGTCGGTAGACCTTCTTGCCGGCCATGGCCTCGAGTTCGCTGCGCATGCTCACGTAGACCGGCACCTTGCCCACGAACGCCTCGGGCGCCTCGGTGCACCACCAGTGGAATTCGTCGCCGCCCCCGCCCCAGTTCCGACGGTCCCACTGGCTGATCCTCGAGACGACATGGCCGTCCTCGGCCGTCTCGTCCTCGCGGCGTAGCGGCAGCTGCCAGCAGACCTCGGGCTTGGTCGTGACGTGGCTGACCCCCCGGGCCTCGGCGGACTTGTGCAGGGCGCAGCCCGCCCCTGCGGCGAAACCGGGCCGGTTGAGGAAGATGCAGGCGTCGTCGACCAGACGCGTCCCGAGGTCTCCGTCGTCCAGCTTCACCACGACGCCGTCCTGGCCGGGACCGTGGAACTGCCAGAGCTCGGGTGTCAGGTCGCGGGCGGCCTTCTCCACGGCGCGGGCGTCCTTCTTGCCGGTGAAATGGGCACCGTAGGAGCAGCATCCCTGTTCGAGCTCGGGCGCCGGTCCGGTGAGTACGCCCTGGCAGCCCTGGCCGTAGATGCAGGTCCAGGGACTGGTCAGGAAGGTCACGTCGAACAGCCAGGTTCGCTCTTCGCGGGGGTCCTTGAAGCTGATCCACTCGTGCGCGTCGAACGGTACCGGCGTGTGGGGGAGAGTCACCCCCTTATGATGGCAGGCATGAGCGAAGCCCGTGTCGAAGTGCAGCCCCTGTTGTCCATCACGCCCGAGGCCCGGTCCACCGTCGACGAGGTCCTGTCCCAGGAGGAGTCGGCAGACACCCTCGCCCTGTGGCTCGAGGTGAACGGGTCGAGCAACGGCGCCTATACCTACGACCTGTACTTCCAGGCTTCGGCCGACGCCGCCGACGGCGACGTCGTCCAGTACGACGAGGGCCTGGTCGTGGTGATCCCCCAGATGAGCGCCGATCGGCTGGTCGGGGCCACCCTCGACTTCGTCACCGACGCCGACGGGGAGGGCGGTCTGGTCATCGTCAACCCCAACACACCGCCGTCCCGGACGGACCAGGGACTGGTGACCCCGGACATCGACCTCTCCGACCCGGTGGCCGCCAAGTTGGTCGCCGCCCTGGAGACCCAGGTCAATCCCAGCATCGCCGCCCACGGCGGACGGGCCGACCTGGTGGCCCTCGAGGGGACGGTCGTCTACCTCCGCCTGAGCGGCGGCTGCCAGGGCTGCGGCATGGCCAAAGCCACCCTGTCCGAGGGCATCGAGGTCATCCTGCGCGAGGCCGTGCCCGAGATCACCGACATCGTGGACGTCACCGAGCACGCCGACGGCACCAATCCGTACTACGAACCGGCCGGCCACTGACCGGCGGCCACTGACCGGCGGCGACTGACCAGCGGCCACTGACCGGCGGTCGTTGGCGTCCGGTCAGTCGGGAAGGTCGTCGGCCCGCACAGCCACCACGTCCAGGCGTAGGTCCACCAGGTCGCCCACCAGCACACCCGCCGTCTCGATGGCCGGGTTCCACAGGAGGCCGAACTCCCGCCGGTCGACCCGGGCCGTTCCCGTGAGGGCCAGGTGCCCCGGAGGCGGTCCGTCACCCGACCCCCGCACGATGATGGTCATCTCCACGGTTCTCGTGACGTCGCGGATGGTCAGGTCGGCATCGAGGAGGTAGCGGTCACCCGCCCGGCGGAGACCGGCACCGGTGATGGTCAGGAGCGGCCAGCGGGCGGCGTCGAGGAACTCCGCCGACCGCAGGTGCTCGTCCCGGTCGGGGTCCCCGGTGGTGATGGTCGCCGCCTCGGCCGACGCCAGGACCGACGAGTCCTCAGGACGGCGGCCCACGTCGATGGTGCCGGCCACACCGAGGAACCGGCCGCGGATCTTCGCTACCAGCAGGTGGCGGGCCGTGAACCCGATCCTCGACCGGACGGGGTCGACGGTCCACAGTCCGGGCGGCACGGGTGCACCGTCCCCGGGATGGGCAGGACCGTCACCGGGGGCCTCGGTCTCTCCGACAAGGGACGTCATGGGGCCACGATTCTTTGCACACCAGCAGCCCCAGGTCAAGAAATTCCTGTCCGTCAGGGCGGGGAACACGTCCGGCCCGTCGAAGTCCGGTACGTTGCACGCTGTGAATCCACTGCTCATCGCCGGCATCGGCGTGGCCGGCCTCGTGGTCGGCGGTGTCCTCGACCCGGTCGGTCAGCGGCGGGCGGACCGGAGCCGGGAGGAGGACCGGGCGGCCCGCCTGCTGGTGGCCGAGAGAAAGGAGGCCGCGGCCCGCGAGGCCCTGGAGCACGGGTCGGGGGGCGATGGCGGATCCAACGCCCCGGGTGACGCCACCACCCACGGGAGTGGGGACGGCCACGAGCACGGGGACGGCCACGAGCACGGGCACGGTGACGGCCACGGGCACGGGTCCGACGAGGAGGTCGAGGCGGCCGCCGAGACCGAGGCGGAGCTCGAGGGGGACCGGGAGGAACTCATCGGCACGGACGGATCGGGCGCCGAGGACGACGAGGTGCCCGAGGAGGTCGTCATGCTTGGCGATCTGCTGCCCGAGGGGCGTTCGGTGCCGCGCACGGTAGGTGCGGCGGTGGCCACGGGTCTCCTCTTCGCCGGCACGGCGGCCCATTTCGGGGCCCACCTGGTGGTGGCCCCGTTCTGCATCTTCTTCGCCGTACTGGTCGTCCTCTCGGTCACGGACCTGACCCACCGGATGGTGCCCCGCCAGTTCGTCTACGCCGGCTCGGCTGTCGTGGCCGTGCTGTTGGTGATCACCTCGTTGACCGACCGCTACTACCGCGACCAGCTCCCGGGCGCGGCCATCGCCGGGGTGGCGGCCTTCGCCGTGTTCTTCACCCTGTGGTGGTTCGTCCCGAGGGGCATGGGCTATGGCGACGTCCGGGTGTCGGGGTTCATCGGGATGACCGTGGGCTTCCTCAGCATCCTCCACGCCTACGTGGCCTTCCTGTCGGGGTTCCTCGTCGGCCTGGGCTTCGGACTGATCATCATGGCGGTCTACCGGGCCACCCGGAAGACCCGGATCCCCTTCGCCCCGGCCCTGGCCATCGGCGCGGTCATCGGGGTCTTCTGGGGTGCCGGCATCGCCCAGACCCTCTTCCACGCCTCGTCGTGACCACCCCGGGGTCCCGGACCGGGCCGGGCCCGGACCCCGAGTAGATTCGCCCAGATGCTTCGCTATCTGACCGCCGGTGAATCGCACGGCCAGGCCCTGGTCGTGGTGATCGAGGGGCTCCCGGCCGGGCTGCTGGTCACCTCCGGGGACATCCGCTACGGCCTGGCCCGGCGACGCCTCGGGTATGGCCGGGGTCCCCGGATGCGCTTCGAGGCCGACGAGGTCCGGCTGGTGGCCGGAGTCCGGCACGGCCGGACCCTCGGCTCGCCGGTGGCCATCGAGATCGGCAACACCGAATGGCCCAAGTGGGAGGACGAGATGTCCCCCGAGCCGGGCCTCCCGTCGAAGGTCCTGACCCAGCCACGGCCCGGTCACGCCGACCTGTCGGGCATGCTGAAGTACGGGCTGGAGGACGCCCGGGACGTGCTCGAGCGGGCGTCGGCCCGCGAGACGGCGGCCCGGGTGGCGGCGGGGACGGTGGCCAAACTCCTGGTCCAGCAGATCGGGATCAGCGTGGTCAGCCACATCGTCCAGGTCGGTACCGAGCGGTCAGAGGCCTCGACGCTTCCCACCATCGACGACCTGCCCACCATCGACGAGTCGCCGGTGCGCTGCGCCGACCCCGGGGCCGAGGCCCGCATGGTGGCCGAGGTGAAGGCGGCGGCCAAGGTCGGCGACTCGCTCGGGGGCGTGGCCGAAGTCGTGGCGTGGGGGGTCCCGGTGGGTCTGGGGAGCCACGTGCACTGGGACCGCCGCCTCGACGCCCTGCTGGCCCAGGCCCTCATGAGCATCCAGGCCATCAAGGCGGTGGAGATCGGCGACGGGCTGGAGCTGCCCGGCCTCCGCGGCTCCGAGGCCCATGACGCCATCCGGCTGGCCGTGGCGGACGACGGCGAGGCCGCGGCGCTGCTGGGGGGCGGGTACGTCCGTGACACCCACCGGGCCGGGGGGATCGAAGGGGGCATGTCGACCGGGGCGCCCATCGTGGCCCGGGCCTCCATGAAGCCGCTGGCCACGTTGAACCGACCCACGCTGGGTACCGTCGACGTGGCCACGGGGGAGTCCACCGTGTCGTTCAAGGAGCGCACCGACGTCACGGCCGTCCCGGCCATGGGCGTGGTGGCCGAGACCATGGTGGCCCTGGTGCTGGCCTCCGAGGCCCTCAGGAAGTTCGGCGGCGATTCGGTGGCCGAGTTCACCCGCAACCACCGGGGCTACCTCGAGTCGCTGGGGACGACCCCGTCGGCCGCCGGAGCCGTGTCACCCGTCGTCCCCGACGCCGGTGGCTGAGCGCATCCTGCTGGTGGGGATGATGGGAAGCGGCAAGACGACGGTCGGCCGACTGGTGGCCGGTCGGCTCGGGTGGCGCTACCTCGATTCCGACGCCGAGGTGGAGCGGTCAACCGGCCGGACCGTACCGGCGATCTTCGCCGCCGACGGGGAAGCGGCCTTCCGGGCCGAGGAGAGCCGGGTCCTCAGGGAGGCCGCGGCCGCCGACGGGGACGCCGTGGTGTCGGTGGCCGGCGGCGCCGTTCTGTCCCCTTCCAACCGGGAGCTCCTGGCCCGGTCGGGGACGGTGGTGTGGCTCCGGGCCCGTCCCGGGACGCTGGCCGTCCGCGTGGGGTCGGGTGAGGGTCGGCCCCTTCTCGGCGACGATCCGGCCGCCGCGCTGGTGGCTCTCGGACAGGTGCGGGACCCGCTCTACGCCTCGGTGGCCGACGCCGTGGTCGACGTGGACGGGAGGACGGCCGAACAGGTGGCCGACGACGTGCTGGCCGCCGCGGGCCGGCCGGAGGCGGCACCGTCGTGATCACCGTCCCGGTGGAGCTGGGGGAGCGCCGGTATGACGTGGTGGTGGGGGACGGGGCCCGCCACCGGTTGGCCGATGTCGTGGCGTCGACCGTGCCCGTTGCGGCCCGGGCCGCCGTGGTGACCCAGGCGGGCATCGGGGTCGACGTGGACCCGGGCCTGCCCCACGAGGTGTTCGAGGTGCCCGACGGCGAGGGGGCCAAGCGGCTGGCCACGGTCGAGGAGCTCTGCCGCGGGTTCGCCCGATCGGGTCTGGCCCGGGGGGACGTGGTGGTGGCCGTGGGCGGCGGGGTGGTCACCGATCTGGCGGGCTTCGCCGCGGCTTCCTTCCACCGGGGCACGGCCTACGTCAACGTGGCCACGTCGCTGCTGGCCCAGGTGGACGCGGCCATCGGTGGGAAGACCGGGGTCAACCTGCCCGAGGGGAAGAACCTGGTCGGGGCGTTCTGGCAGCCTGCCGCGGTGCTGTGCGACACCGAGACCCTCCGGACCCTGCCTCCCCGCGAGTGGGCGTGCGGCCGGGGGGAGATGGCCAAGTACGCCTTCCTCGGTGATCCGGCCGACGGCCCGCCGGACGCCTCGCTGCTGGCCCTGCCGGTACCCGAGCAGGTGGCCCGCTGCGCGGCCATCAAGGCCGCCGTGGTGGCGGCCGACGAGCGCGAAGGGGACCGGCGGATGGTCCTCAACTACGGCCACACCCTGGGCCACGCCCTCGAGGCCGCGGCGTTCGGGGGGGACGGCGGGCGGTGGGACCTCCGCCACGGGGAAGCGGTGGCCATCGGCCTGGTGTTCGCCGGGCTGCTGGCCCGTCGGCTGGGACGGATCGACGATGCTCGGGTGGCCCTGCACCGCACCGTGGTGGGTGGCTTCGACCTCCCCGGCGACCTTCCGGCCGGGGCCGACCCGGTGGCGCTCGTGGACTTCATGGCCCGCGACAAGAAGGCCCACCACGACCTGACCTTCGTGCTCGACGGCCCCCGGGGGGTCGAGCCCGTCCGGGGGGTCGACCCCGCGGTGGTCCTGGCTACCCTGGAGGAGATGGCCGACGGACGGGGGAACGACAGAGGGAGTTCGCGGTGAGCCCGCCGGAGGCGGCTCCCGGGACGCGCCTGATCGTCCTGCTGTCGGGGCCGAACCTCAACCTGCTGGGCGAACGGGAGCCGGCGATCTACGGCACGGCCACCCTGGCGGACCACGTGGCGGCGGCGACCGCCGCGGCCCGGGACCTCGGCTACGGGATCGAGCACCTCCAGTCCAACCATGAGGGCGACCTGGTCGAGGCGGTCCACGGCGCCCGGGGGCGGTCGGTGGCCATCATCGTGAACGCCGGTGCACTGACCCACACCTCGTGGTCGCTCCATGACGCCCTGGCCGCCTACGACGGGGTGGTGGTCGAGCTCCACCTGTCCAATCCGGCGGCCCGCGAGCCGTTCCGGCACCTCTCGGTGGTGGCCCCGGTGGCCGACGGCTGCATCGCCGGGTTCGGCGGGTTGGGCTACCCGCTGGCCGTCGAGGCCGTCGACCGGGTCCTGGCCGCCCGTGCCGTCCCACCCCCGTCCGGGGCCGGGGCCGGGGCCGGGGCCGGGGCCGGGGCCTGACCACATGGCCATCGCTGATGCCCTGCCTCCCCTCGACTGCACCGGTCGGTTGGACCGGCTGCGGGAGGCCCTGCCCGATGCGGGGGTCGACGCCCTGCTGGTCACCACCCCGGCCAACATCCGCTGGTTGTCCGGGTTCACGGGTTCGGCCGGTCTCCTCCTGGTGACCGGGGACCGTGCCCTGCTCACCACCGACGGCCGCTACCGGACCCAGTCGGTCGAGCAGACCACCGCTGCCGGGGTGGCCGGTGACGTGGAGGTGACGGTGGGCGGGGCGCAGGACCAACGCGAGGCCGTGGTCGCCGTGGCGCGGGGGAACACCGTCGTGGGTCTCGAGGCCGAGCACGTGACCTGGGGTGCCCAGCGGTCGTGGGCCGAACTCCTCGGGGAAGCCGAGCTCTCGCCCACCCGGCAGCTGGTCGAGGTCCTGCGCCAGACCAAGGACGCCGGTGAGATCCTGCGCATGGAACGGGCGGCGGCCATCGCCGACGAGGCCCTGGCCAGGGTGCTCCCCCTGCTCGGACGGGCCAGTCGGGAGGCTGTCACCGAGTCGGACTTCGCCACCGCGCTCGACCACGCCATGCGGGTGGGCGGGGCCGAGGAGTCGGCGTTCGAGACGATCGTGGCGTCGGGTCCGAACTCGGCCAAGCCCCACGCCCGGCCGGGGTCACGGACCATCGGTGCCGGCGACGCCGTGGTGGTGGACTTCGGCGCGGTCTACGACGGGTACCGGTCCGACATGACCCGGACGTTCTGGGTCGGGGGCGAGCCCGACGGCGAACTGGCCGAGGTGTTCTCGGTGGTGGCCGCCTCCCAGTCGGCCGGGGTGGGCGCGGTCCGTCCCGGCGTGGCCGCCGGGGAGGTCGACAAGGTGTGCCGCGACATCATCGCCGCGGCGGGCTGGGCCGAACGGTTCGAGCACGGGACGGGTCACGGGGTCGGTCTCGACATCCATGAGGCCCCATCGGTGGGTCCGGAGGCAACTGCTATCCTCTCGCCCGGCGTCGTGGTGACCGTCGAGCCGGGGGTGTACCTGGCCGGTCTGGGCGGGGTGCGCATCGAGGACACCCTCGTCGTCACCGAGCACGGCGGCCGACCACTCACCCGTTTCCCGAAGGAAGTCGCCGTCTGATGGCTGTGTCCACGAACGATCTGCGTAACGGCATGACCCTGGCCCTGGCCGAGGGGCTCTTCTCCGTGGTGGAGTTCCAGCACGTCAAGCCGGGCAAGGGCGGGGCCTTCGTGCGCACCAAGCTGAAGAACGTCCGCACCGGGGCGGTCATCGAACGCACGTACCGGGCCGACGAGAAGCTCGAGCAGGCCATCATCGACAAGCGGGAGATGCAGTTCCTCTACCGCGACGGGTCGGAGTACGTCTTCATGGACACGACGTCCTACGACCAGCTCCAGGTGCCCACGGGGTCGCTCGGCGACTCCCCCAACTACCTGAAGGAGGGGGACGACGCCGTCCTGCAGTTCTTCGGTGACGAGATCGTGGGGGTCGACCTGCCGGCGGCGGTGGAGCTGACCGTGGCCGAGACCGAACCGGGCGTGCAGGGGGACCGGGTGTCCGGGGCCCGCAAGCCGGCCACCCTCGAGACCGGACTGACCATCCAGGTCCCCCTCTTCGTCAACCCCGGCGAGAAGGTCAAGGTCGACACCCGCACGGCGGAGTACCTCACCCGGGCCTGAGCCCGGGAGCCCGACGAGGGGACGGAGGCCGGCCGGTCCGGCCACCGCACCGACCGCCCGGGCCGCCCTCTCCCATGGAACCAGCCCCCAGACACCAGGCCCGGGAGCGGGCCCTCACCCTGCTCTACGAGGCCGATCTGAAGGGCGAGCCCCCGTCGGTCGTGGTGGCCGCCCTGGCCGTGGCCCCCGACGACTACACGTGCTCGGTCCTGCGGTCCGTCGAGGACGGCTCGGCCGTGATCGACGCGCTCATCGGCGGGGCGGCCATCGGCTGGGACGTGGACCGCATGGCCGTGGTGGACCGCAACGTCCTGCGCCTGGCCGTGGCCGAGCTCCGCGACCGGCCCGACGTCCCCACGGCCGTCGTGCTGAACGAGGCCGTGGAATTGGCCTCGGCCTACTCCACCGACGAGTCCGGGGCCTTCGTCAACGGCGTGCTGGCCACCTTGGCCCTCCAGATCCGCGGGTGACCGGCACGGGCCGGCCGGCGGTCGGGGGGAGCCGGACGTGGCCTATCCTGGGGACCGACACGTCGCCGGGGAGGGCGGCGGGTCACGCCACCGAGTCGACCCCCGCACCTGGAGGACCCCGATGTCGACGCTGACCCCCGAAGAAGGCGTGTCCCCGCCGACCGGCGGACTCGACGGACCGACTGCGCCCCCCGCTTCGCCCCCGACCGCCTCCGTCCCGTCGACGGCACCGTCCACGGCACCGTCCACGGCACCGTCCACGGCCCCACCGGCCGGCGACATGGGCTTCGACCCCCAGCTCAAGCGGCTGGCCTTCGTGGTCATCCTCGGCGCCATCATGTCGATCCTCGACACGACGATCGTCAACGTGGCCATCGACACGCTGGCCAAGGACTTCAAGGCCCCGCTGTCGACCATCCAGTGGGTGTCGACCGGTTACCTGCTGGCCCTGTCCATGGTCATCCCCCTGAGCGGCTGGGCCGTGGAGCGCTTCGGGGCCAAGCGGGTGTGGATCATCTCCCTGGTCATCTTCCTCACGGGCTCGGCCCTGGCCGGTGCGGCATGGTCGGCCAGTGCGCTGATCGCCTTCCGGGTGCTGCAGGGCATCGGTGGCGGCATGATCATGCCGGTAGGCCAGACCATCCTGGCCGAGGCGGCCGGCCCGCAGCGGATGGGCCGGGTGATGAGCGTGCTCGGGGTACCCATGCTGCTCGGCCCGGTGCTGGGCCCGGTGCTGGGCGGGCTCATCGTCGACTCCTTCTCGTGGCGGTGGATCTTCTACGTGAACATCCCCATCGGCATCGTGGCCATCATCGCCGCGGTGAAGATCCTCCCGGGGCACGAGAAGACCGACAAGGTGCACCGCCTCGACGCCCTGGGGCTGGCCCTGCTGTCGCCGGGGCTGGCGGCGTTCGTCTACGGGCTGTCCGAGGCGGGGCAGGGCTCGGCCCGGACGGTCTGGATCTCGGTAGTCATCGGGGTGGTGCTGGTGGCCGCCTTCGTCGTGCACGCCCTGTATACCAAGGGCACCCCGCTGATCGACGTGCGCCTGTTCGCCAACCGGGCGTTCAGCGCCGCGGCGGCCACGTCGTTCTGCTTCGGGGCGGCCCTGTTCGGGGCCATGCTGCTGCTACCCCTCTACTACCAGGTGGCCCGGGGCGAGAGTGCCCTGTCGGCCGGGCTGCTGATGGCCCCCCAGGGCATCGGGGCGGCCGTCGTCATGCCGTTGGCCGGCCGGCTCTCGGACCGTTTCGGCCCGGGCAAGGTCGTCATCACCGGCCTGCTGGTGGCCATGGCGGGCACGCTGGTCTACACCGACCTCGGACCGCACACCAGCTACGTCCTCCTGGGCTTCTCCCTGTTCGTCCGGGGCCTCGGGTTCGGGTTCGTGATGATGCCGGCCTTCGCCGCCGCCTACCAGACGTTGTCGCGGCCCCAGGTGCCCCGGGCGGCCACGGCCCTCAACATCGTCCAGCGGGTGGGTGGCTCCATCGGGACGGCGCTGCTCGCCGTGGTCCTCGAGCACCAGATCAGCGTCCAGCTGCCCCACGCGTCGGGGGGCCTGCAGGCGGCCACCGAGATCCCCGAGGCCGTGCGGGTGGTCATCGCCGGGCCGCTGTCGACGGCCTTCGCCAACGCCTTCTGGTGGGCCTTCGGGCTGACCGCGGTGGCGCTCATCCCGGCGTTCCTCCTGCCCCGTCACCCGGCCGCCGCCTCGCCCGACGGGCCGCCGCCCGACGAGGCCCTGCTCATCGAGGCCTGATCGCCATCGGCCCGGCGTGGCCCCAGTCGGGCCACGACGGGGCCCCAGCCGGGCCATGGCCGGCCCGCCGACGCGGCCGGGCCGCTGCGGTATAGTCGGCACCTGACCGTCAAGCGGGTCCCGTGAGGCCCGTACGGACAGGAGGACGCAGTGGCCGAACGCGAGCGCAGTCACACCCGTCCACGGGGTGCGATCTTCGTGCCGCGGGCCCATGTGATGTCCTCCACCGACGTCCACCGGGCGATCACCCGCATGGCCCACGAGGTGGCCGAACGCAACCGGGGCCTCCACGACGTCGTCCTGGTCGGCCTGCAGACCGGGGGGATCGCCCTGGCCCGCCGCCTGGCCGCCACGCTGGAGGAGGTCGAGGGCGTGACCGTCCCGGTCGGCACCCTCGACGTGGCCTTCTACCGCGACGACATCGGGCTGCGACCGGTCCTCCCCGAGGCGGCGACCGACATCCCCTTCGACCTCACCGGCACCACGGTGGTGCTGGTCGACGACGTCCTGTTCACCGGACGGACCATCCGGGCGGCGCTGAACGCCCTGGGCGAGTACGGACGGGCCCAGGCCGTGCAGCTGGCCGTCATGGTCGACCGGGGCCACCGGGAGCTGCCCATCCGTCCCGACTACGTGGGCAAGAACCTCCCGACCCGACGCGACGAGATGGTCGACGTCAGCGACGACGGCGTGGCCCTGGGCGAGGTGGTGCAGCGGTGACCGCCGACACGGTGCTCGACACCGCCACCTCGGAGTCGGTGGTGGCCGACGCCGGCGCCCACCCCGTGGCCATGCCCCGGCACCTGCTGGCCATCGACGGGCTGGGCCGCGACGGCATCGTCGAGGTCCTGCGGGTGACCGACTCGTTCGTGGAAGTGGCCAGCCGGGCCATCCCCAAAGTCCCGGCTCTGCGGGGCCGGACGGTGGCCACCTTGTTCTTCGAGGACTCCACCCGCACCCGGGTGTCGTTCGAGACGGCGGCCAAGCGGCTGTCGGCCGACGTGCTGTCGTTCTCCGCCGGGTCGTCGTCGGTGAAGAAGGGGGAGTCCCTGCGCGACACCGTCGAGACCATCGAGGCCATGGGCATCGACGCCATCATCGTGCGTCACCGCTCGTCCGGGGTGCCCGACCGCATCGCCGGCTGGGTCGACGGCACGGTGGTGGTGAACGCCGGGGACGGCTGGCACGAGCACCCCACCCAGGCCCTGCTCGACCTCTACACCGTGCGCCAGGTGCGGGGCGACGCCGGGTTCGGCTGCTTCGACGGACTGCGGGTGGCCATCGTGGGCGACATCCGCCACAGCCGGGTGGCCCGGTCGCAGGTGGCGGCCTACAGCGCCCTCGGGGCCGAGGTGACCCTGGTGGCCCCGGCCACCCTGTTGCCGCCGTCGCTCGAGGGCTGGGCCGTCGCCGGGGTCAGCCACCGGCTCGACGACGTGCTGCCCCGGTCCGACGTGGTCTCGCTCCTCCGGGTCCAGGCCGAGCGGGGGGGCGGCGAATTCGTCCCCAGCCTGCGGGAGTACACCAGCGGGTTCGGGCTGACCGCCCGGCGGGCCGCCCTCCTCCGGTCCGACGCCATGGTCCTCCACCCGGGCCCGATGGTGCGGGGGGTGGAGATCGCCTCCGAGGTCGCCGACCTGCCGGCCGCCCACATCACCCGCCAGGTGGCCAACGGCGTGGCCGTGCGCATGGCCGTCCTGTTTCTGCTCCTCGGCCAGGGGCGGGCGCATCCGTCGGCCCCGACGACGACAGGGGGCACCGATGCCTGAGCCCATACTGGCCATCCGCGGCGGCACGGTGGTCGACGCCACCGGTGAGCGCCGGGCCGACGTGCTGGTCTCGGAAGGCACGGTGGTGGCCGTAGGCCCGACGGTCGACGCACCGTCGGGGGCCCGGGTGCTCGACGCTTCCGGGTGCATGGTGGCCCCCGGCCTGGTCGACCTGCACACCCACCTCCGCGAGCCGGGCCGCGAGGAGGCCGAGACGGTGGAGACCGGCACCCGGGCCGCCGCACGGGGCGGGTTCACCGCCGTGGTGGCCATGCCCAACACCGAGCCCCCCCTCGACTCGGCAGCCGCCGTCCGCCACGTGCTGGCCCTGGGTGAAGGGGCCATGGCCCGGGTGGCGGTGGCCGGGGCCATCACCGTGGGCCGGGCCGGAGAGCAGCTGGCCCCGCTGGCCGAACTGGCGGCCCTCGGGGTACGGATCTTCACCGACGACGGGGCCGGGGTGCAGTCGGCCGGGCTCATGCGCCGGGCCCTCGACTACGCCCGGGGCATCGGGGTGACCCTGGCCCAGCACTGCGAGGACGGTTCGCTGGCCTGTGACGGCGCCATGCACGAGGGGGAGTGGTCCTCCCGACTCGGGATCCCCGGTATGCCGGCGGCGGCCGAGGAGGTCATGGTGGCCCGCGACATCGCCCTGGTCCGCCTGACCGGGGCCCCTGTCCACTTCCTGCACCTGTCGACGGCGGCGTCGATCGACCTCGTCCGCCACGCCAAGGCCTCCGGCCTCCCGGTGACCGCCGAGGCCGCCCCCCACCACTTCACCCTCACCGACGCCGAGACGTCGGGTTACGACCCGGTGTTCAAGGTCAACCCCCCGCTCCGCCCGCAGGCCGATGTCGACGCCGTCTGCCGGGGACTGGCCGACGGCACCATCGACGCCATCGCCACCGACCACGCCCCCCACGCCCCCGAGACCAAGGACCTGCCCTTCGACGAGGCCCCGCCGGGGATGTTGGGACTGGAGACCGCCCTGGCCCTGGCCGTCACGGAGCTGGTGCCACGGGGAATGACCCTGGCCCGGATCGTGGCCCTGCTCAGCTGGCAGCCGGCGGCCATCGCCGGGCTGGAGGACCAGGGCGGACCGGTGGCGTCGGGTGCCCCGGCCAACCTGTGCGTGTTCGACCCGGAGGAACGGTGGACGGTCGACGCCTCGGCGCTGGCAAGCCGGAGCCGCAATACCCCCTACGCCGGTCGGACCCTCACCGGTCGGGCCCGCCACACCGTGCTCGGGGGCGAGGCCGTGGTCGTCGACGGCGAGGCGCAGCGGTGAGCGGCGCACCGGGCCCCGGCGGTCGGGAGGTGGGGCGGCGGGACGCCCTGCTGGTGCTGGCCGACGGCGAGGTCTTCGAGGGGGAGGCCATCGGTGCCGTCCCCGACGAGTCGGCCGGGGGCGTGGTGACCGGCGAGGCCGTGTTCAACACCGTCCTCTCCGGCTACCAGGAGGTCCTCACCGACCCGTCCTACGCCGGCCAGGTCGTGACCTTCACCTACCCCCACATCGGCAACTACGGCGTCAACCCCGACGACGACGAGGCCCGCCGGCCGTTCTGCCGGGGCGTGGTCGTCCGCGACCTGGCCACCCGGGCCAGCAACTGGCGGTCGGGCGAGGTCCTCGAGCACTTCCTCGTCCGTCACGGGATCCCCGGGATCGCCGGCGTGGACACCCGTCGCCTGACCCGGCACCTGCGTGAGCACGGGGCCATGCCCTGCGCCTTCGGGACGGGCCCGGTCCACGACCTGATGGCGGCGGCCCGGGTGGCCCCGCCGACCGACGGCCACGACCTGGTGACCGGGGTCACCACCCCGGTGGCCTACACCCGGGGCGACGGGCCCTACCGAGTGGTGGCCTACGACTTCGGGATCAAGGAGACCATGCTCCGCTCGCTGGCCACCATGGCCACGGTCACCGTGGTGGCGGCGTCGACGCCGGCCGACGAGGTGCTGGGCCTCGGCCCCGACGGGATCCTGCTGTCCAACGGCCCCGGCGACCCCGCGGCCCTCCCCGGCATCGCCGAGCAGGTGTCACGGTTGCTGGCCGCAGACGCCGACGTCCCGGTCTTCGGCATCTGCCTGGGCCACCAACTGCTGGCCACCGCCCTCGGCGGGACCACCTACAAGCTGCCCTTCGGCCACCACGGCGGCAACCACCCGGTGCGCCACCTGGCCACCGGACGGGTCGAGATCACCTCGCAGAACCACAATTACGCCGTGGCCGACGGGTCGGTGGCCGCGGCCGACGTCTCCCACGTCAACCTGAACGACGGGGTGGTGGAGGGCATCCGCTGCCGGGACATCCCGGCCTTCAGCGTCCAGTACCACCCCGAGGCCGGCCCCGGCCCCCACGACGCCCGCTACCTGTTCGAGGAGTTCCGCACGCTCATGGACGCCACCGGCGCATCCCGCACCGCTCCCACCTCCGGCGGTCCCCGCTGATGCCGAAGCGCACCGACCTCTCGTCCATCCTGGTGATCGGCTCGGGTCCGATCGTCATCGGCCAGGCCTGTGAGTTCGATTACTCGGGGACCCAGGCCTGTCGGGTCCTGGCCGAGGAGGGCTACCGCGTGGTGCTGGCCAATTCCAACCCGGCCACCATCATGACCGACCCGTCCATGGCCGACCGGACCTACGTGGAGCCGCTGGACCCCGATGTGCTCACGGCCATCATCGAGCGGGAGCGTCCCGACGCCCTGCTGCCCACCCTGGGCGGGCAGACGGCGCTCAACCTCACCATGGCGCTCGTCGAGCGGGGCGTGCCCGAGCGGTTCGGGGTGGAGGTCATCGGGGCCAACCCCGAGGCCATCGCCACGGCCGAGGACCGGGACCGCTTCAAGGCGGCCATGCAGGAGATCGGCCTGGAGGTCCCGCCGTCGGGGTTCGCCCACTCGCTCGACGAGGCCCTGGCCATCGGGGAGTCGATCGGCTATCCCATCATGGTCCGGCCGAGCTACATCCTGGGTGGGGCGGGCACGGGGATCGCCAAGGACCGCGACCACCTGGTGCGCCTGGCCGGCGAGGGGCTCGACGCCAGTCCGGTCTCCCAGGTGCTGATCGAGCGCTCCATCGCCGGGTGGAAGGAGTACGAGCTCGAGGTCATGCGGGACCACGCCGACAACTGCGTGGTCATCTGCTCCATCGAGAACTTCGACCCCATGGGCGTCCACACCGGCGACTCGATCACCGTGGCCCCGGCCCAGACCCTCACCGACGTCGAGTACCAGACCATGCGCGACGCCGCCTTCGCCTGCATCCGGCGGGTGGGAGTGGAGACGGGCGGGTCCAACGTCCAGTTCGCCGTGGACCCGGCCACCGGCCGCCAGGTGGTCATCGAGATGAACCCCCGGGTGTCGCGCTCCTCGGCGCTGGCCTCCAAGGCCACCGGCTTCCCCATCGCCAAGATCGCCGCCCGGTTGGCCGTGGGCTACCGCCTGGACGAGGTGGTGAACGACATCACCGGGGTCACGCCGGCCTCCTTCGAGCCCACCATCGACTACGTGGTCACCAAGATCCCCCGGTGGGCCTTCGAGAAGCTGCCCGGGGCCACCGACGAACTGGGGACCCGGATGCAGTCGGTGGGCGAGGTCATGGCCATGGGCCGGACGTTCCCCGAGTCGCTGCAGAAGGCCGTACGGTCCCTCGAGCAGGGTCGGTCGGGCCTGAACGCCGACCCGGCCGAAGCCGACGTCGACGCCGTACCCGTGGCCGAACTGCTCGAGCGGGTGGCCACGGCCACCCCCGAGCGACTCTTCCAGCTGGAGTCCCTCCTGCGGCGGGGCTCGACCGTCGACGAGGTGGCCGGGGCCACCGGGATCGACCCGTGGTTCCTGGCCGAGATGGCCCGGATCACCGACGCCCGCATGGCCCTCGACCTGCAGGTGGCCCTGGGGATCACCGCATCGGACCTGGACCGCCGGGCCTGGCGGCGGATGAAGCGCCTGGGCTTCGCCGACGCCCAGCTGGCCCATCTGTTCGGACCGGGCACCACGGCCGCCGACGTGCGGTCGGCCCGGCTGGGCCACGGGGTGCGCACCACCTTCAAGACCGTCGACACCTGTGCCGCCGAATTCGAGGCCCACACGCCCTACCACTACGGGACCTTCGAGGACGAGGACGAGGTGCGCCGGTCGGACCGTCCCCGGGTGGTCATCCTGGGCTCGGGCCCCAACCGGATCGGCCAGGGGATCGAGTTCGACTACTGCTGCGTGCACGCCTCCTTCGCCCTGCAGGCGGCGGGCTACGAGACGGTGATGGTCAACTGCAACCCCGAGACGGTGTCGACCGACTACGACACCTCCGACCGGCTGTACTTCGAGCCGCTCACCCCCGAGGACCTGGCCGCCGTCCTCGACGCCGAGGACCGGGCCTCGACGGGCGACGGCCGACTGGTCGGGGTCATCGTCAGCCTGGGGGGACAGACGCCGCTCAAGCTGGCCGGGGGACTGGCTCCGGAACTGGTGCTCGGGACCTCGCCCGCCTCCATCGACCTGGCCGAGGACCGTGAGCGCTGGAACGAGCTCTGCGGCCGCCTGGGCATCCCCCAGCCCCCCGGCGGGACGGCGGTGACGGCCGAGGAGGCCGTGCGGGTGGCCGCGGGGATCGGGTACCCGGTGCTGGTGCGCCCGTCCTACGTGCTCGGTGGCCGGGCCATGGAGATCGTCTACGACGACGAGCAGCTGACCCGGGCGGTGCGGGCGATGGGCGCGTCCCTCGACCGCGAGGGTGGGGTCACGGCCGAGCGTCCGGTGCTGGTCGACCGGTTCCTCGAGGACGCCGTGGAGGTCGACGTGGACGCCCTGCGGGACGCCACCGGCGAGGTGCTGATCTGCGGGGTCATGGAGCACGTCGAAGAGGCCGGGGTGCACTCCGGCGACTCGGCCTGCGCCCTGCCGCCCCAGACCCTGTCGGCCGGGGTGGTGGCCGAGCTGGAGCGCCACGTCCGGGTCATCACCGAGGCCCTCGACGTCCGGGGGCTGTGCAACGTCCAGTTCGCCGTCAAGGGGGACCAGTGCTTCGTCCTGGAGGCCAATCCCCGGGCCAGCCGGACCGTCCCGTTCGTGGCCAAGGCCACCGGGGTACCCGTGGCCATGGTGGCGGCCCGGGTGATGGTCGGGGCGACCCTGGCCGAGCTGCGGACCGAGGGCCTGTTGACCGAGCCGGTGACCGGGCACGTCTCGGTGAAGGAGGCGGTGCTGCCCTTCAACCGGTTCCCCGGCGTGGATACCCTCCTCGGCCCCGAGATGCGCTCGACCGGTGAGGTGATGGGCATCGACACCACGTTCGGCCTGGCCTTCGCCAAGAGCCAGATCGCCGCCGGCAACCGGCTTCCGGTGGCCGGGACGGTCTTCCTCTCCCTGGCCGACCGGGACAAGCGCTCGGGGCTGGAGGCGGCCCGGCAGTTCGCCGACCTGGGGTTCGAGCTGGCCGCCACGTCGGGGACGGCGGCCATGCTCGAGTCCGAGGGGATCGGCGTGGCCACCGTGGTGGCCAAGGTGGGCGACCCCGAGGGGGTCGACGCCGTGGCCCTCCTGTCCAGTGGCAAGGTGCAACTGGTGGTCAACACGCCGAGGGGCCGCGGTCCCCGGGCCGACGGTGACCACATCCGGGCCACGGCCCTGGCCCACCAGGTGCCCTGCCTGACCACCGTGGCCGCGGCCCGGGCCGCGGCGGCGGGCATCGCCGACTGGATCCGCCACCCCCTGTCGGTGCGCTCCCTGCAGGAGTACCACGCCCGGTGAGCCGGGTCGGCCGGCTTGGCCGGGTGGGCCGGGCCTGGCGGGCTGTGGTGGCCGGTGACGTCGACCTCACGACCACCGTGGGATCGGTGGTGCTGCCCGGTCCGGTCATGACGGCGTCGGGCACGGCCGGGCACGCCGACGAACTGGAGGCCTACGTTCCCCTGGCCGACCTCGGGGCCGTGGTGGTGAAGTCGTTGTCGGCCGATCCCTGGCCGGGCAACCCGGCGCCCCGGGTCCACCAGACCCCCTCGGGGATGCTGAACAGCGTGGGGCTCCAGGGCCCCGGCGTGGCGGCCTGGCTGACCGACGACCTGCCCGGACTGGCCGCCACCGGGGCGAGGGTGGTGGTCAGCCTGTGGGGGCGCCGGGTGGAGGAGTTCGCCCGGGCCGCGGCGCTGCTGGCCGGTGGCCTGGGGCCCGATGGACCGGTGGTGGCCGTCGAGGCCAACGTCAGCTGTCCCAACGTGGAGGACCGACGGGTCATGTTCGCCCACTCGCCCACGGCCACCGCCGCCGTGGTCGCCGCGGTGCGCCAGGCCTGCCCCGACGTGCCGGTGTGGGCCAAGCTCAGTCCCAACGTGGCCGATCTGACCGCCGTGGCCGGCGCCGCGCTGGAGGCCGGGGCCGAGGCCGTCACCCTGGTCAACACCGTCCTGGGCATGGCCATCGACACCGAGGCCCGGCGGCCGCTGCTGGGCTCGGGTCCGGGCGGGGGCGGGTTGTCGGGGGCGGCCATCCACCCGGTGGCCGTCCGGGCCGTGTTCGACGTCCGGGCGGCCTTTCCCACCGCGGCAATCGTCGGGGTCGGCGGGGTCACCGACGGGGTGGGGGCCGTCGAGCTGCTGCTGGCCGGGGCCTCCGCCGTGCAGGTGGGCACGGCGACCTTCCGGGACCCCCGGGCCCCGCTGCGGGTGCAACGCCAGATCGAGACGTGGTGCGCCCGCCGGGGTGTCCGCGCGGTGACCGAACTGATCGGGGGGGCCCATGGATGAGGAGCGGGTGGATGAGGAGCGGGTCGTCGAGGGCTTCGCCGCCCGGGTGGCCGGTGCGGTGGCGGCCACCGGGCCGGTGTGTGCGGGCATCGACCCGTCGGCCGGGCTGCTGGCCGACTGGGGGCTGCCCGACAGTGGGGAGGGGCTGCGAAGCTTCGGGCTGCGCTGTGTGGAGGCCTTCGCCGGGGCGGTGCCGGTGGTGAAGCCCCAGGTGGCCTTCTTCGAGCGGTGGGGGTCGGCGGGTGTGGCGGCCCTGGAGGACGTGATCGCCGGGGCACGGTCGGCCGGCCTGGTGGTCATCGCCGACGCCAAGCGCGGCGACATCGGTTCGACGTCGGCGGCCTACGCCTCGGCATGGCTCGACCCCGACGGTCCGATGGCCGCCGACGCCGTGACCGCCGTGGCCTACCTGGGCCTCGGGGCCCTCCAGCCGCTGGTCGACACGGCCCGGGCCCACGGACGCGGGGTGATCGTGGTGGTGCGCAGCTCCAACCCCGAGGGACGGATGCTCCAGCAGGCCGTCCGGGTCGACGGGGCGACGGTGGAGGACGGCCTGCTGGCCGAGGTGGCGGCGCTCAACGCCGAGACGCCGGGTGTGATGGGGGCCGTGGTGGGGGCCACTCTGCGTCCGTCGTCCTTCGACCTCACCGGACTGGGAGGCGTGGTGCTGGCCCCGGGGGTGGGGGCCCAGGGGGCCACGGCAGCCGACGTGGCGGCCCTGTTCGCCGGGTGCCCGGCCGGGTCCGTCCTACCCAGTGTGTCCCGCTCGGTGCTGGGCGCCGGCCCCGGCGTGGCGGCACTGCGGGCCGCGGCGGTCGCAGCGCGGGACGAGATGGCCGACGCCCTGGGCTGATCCCGGGGACGGCCGGGTTGCCCGCCGGCTCCGGATCGGGGTGTGCCGGCCCGGGCCAGGACGTGCCAGGACGTGCCGGCCTGTGCCGACCTGTGCCGACCTGTGCCGGTCTGTGCCGGAGCTACGAGGCGTCGAGTCGGGCGGACAGGCCGAAGGACGAGAAGACCTCGGGCTCCTGGAAGACCGAGTTCCGGCTGATGCCTCCGGCGGTGACGGTGAAGATCTGGAGCGTATGCAGGTCGTAGCTGCCATCCACACGCCGATAGGCGGCGAACCCGGGCTGGCCGTTGGCTGCGACCGGTTGCAGGCGCCAGTCCGTTCCGGCATGTTCGAAGACCCAGGTCATGAAGAGGCCGTAGTTGCCGGGGCCGGCGAACCAGTTGAGCATCGGCGGCATCTCCATGATCACGTCCTCGGTGAGCAGCCGGGTGAGGCCCACCACGTCGGCGCGCTCGAATGCCTGCATGTAGCGGTCGACCCAGGCCCGCTGGTCGGCGGTGGACGGCTCACCGGAATGCTCCTCTCGGATCCCCACGTCCTTCATACGGGCGCGGGCCCGCTGCAGGGAACTGTTGACCGATGCGACGGTCGTGCCGAGGATCGCCGCCGCCTCGGACGCCGAGAAGTTGAGCACGTCGCGCAGGATCAGCGCACCACGCTGACGCGCCGACAGGTGCTGGAGGGCCGCGGCGAACGCCAGGCGGATGCTGTGCCGGTCGATCACGGTACCGGCCGGATCCCCGGCGTCGAGGAACGAGTCAGGCAGAGGCTGGAGCCAGGCGACGTCCACTCCGGGGACGAAGGGTCCGAGTGGGTCCGACGCGGCCACCTGCCCCGACGGTAGCGGCCGGCGTCGCCGGACCTCCAGGGCGGTGAGGCAGACATTCGTGGCGATCCGGTAGAGCCAGGTGCGGGGCGAACTGCGGGTCTCGTCGTACTGCTCGCGCGCCCGCCACGCCCGTAGGTAGGTGTCCTGCACCAGGTCCTCGGCGTCGTGGGCCGAGCCGAGCATCCGGTAGCAGTAGGCGAGCAGCTCCGTCCGGAACGGTTGGATCAGGTGATCGAAGCGCTCCGTCTCCGCTTCCGTCGTCACGCCTCCGCCCCGTACCTGTCGCGATCGGGGCTCACTGCCCGGGCGCCTGCACCGGACTGTTGTGATAGGCGGCGATGAGCCACCGGCCGTCCCGCTTCTCGAGGACCCAGGTGGCGTTCACCAGACGCGTGTCCGGCACCTCGGTCTCGCCGGCGAACAGGATGCCCGACTCGCAGACGGCGATCGCCGCGTCCTGCCCGAGGAAGCGGAGGCTCAGCTGCCGGTTGACCGTCGAGGTGTTCCTGAGCGGTCCGTCAAACGCCACAGCCATGCTCCGGCGGATCTCCTCGCGGCTGCCGCGGAGCGAGCCGGCCATGATCGCCGTGGCGTCCACGGTGTAGTCGGCGACCATGCCGTCGGCATCACCGGCCTCCCACGCCCGGTAGGCATCGACCAGTACCGCCTGAATGGCGACCTCATCATCTGTACGACTGTCTGACATCCAACACTCCCTTCTGACCGGTCCGACCGAGGTGGTTCGGCGAACCCGTCAGTACCTACCGACGGCGGGGCCGGAATTCATCGCTCCCACCGGGATTGTCGTGTCCTGTCGTGTCCGGCGCCGCTCCGGGGGCTCCGGGTGCTCCGGGTGCTCCGGAGCCGGTCCGGCCCCGGCCTGAGCCTGGGCCGACGCGCCGGCGGTCAGACCGGCTTGCCCCCTGAGCACCAGGCGTTGGACGGCACGCCGGAACACGGGTCGGGCATGGTGGGCAGGCCGCTCGGCACCGGCTTCAGCACCACGCCCGTGGTCTGCGGGTAGTTGGCCCCGGCCGGGCACGACCCGAACCCGGTGTCGCAGAGGGTCTGGGCCAGGAGGTTGGAGTCGGTGGTGTCGTCGGCCACCGACATCTTGCCGTTGCACGTCGGCTGGGTCTGCTGCAGGTTGGCCGGTGAGCTTCCCTGTGGCGCGGTGTTCCCCGAGAAGCAGTTCTGGGGCTTGTTGCCGTTGAAGATGAGGTTGCCGAAATCGGCGTTGGAGGGATTGCCGAAGTAGCCGTCGTGGGTGAACGTGTTGTTCAGCAGGGCCACGTTGCCCGGGTCGAAGACGCAGCCGAGTACGCCCTCGACGCCGCCCGCCCCGGTGCAGGTCTGACCGAAGCTCGGGGTGTCCGAGTCGGGATAGGGCACGAACAGGATGCCCCAGGCGCCGTTGTTGGAGAAGGTGTTGTCCATCACCGTGTCGTTGTTGCCACCCGAGATGGTCATCCCTGTACCTGTGGGCCCGGCCGCCGCTCCGCCGGCCCGGGGGGTGTTGGGGTTGTTGTTGTCGTGGACGTTGTTGTGCATGAACACCCAGCACGACTTGGTGTGGGTGATCGGGCTGGTGGCTCCGTCGGGGCAGGCACCGTTCTGCGGGGCCGGCGGATCGGAGGCGATCTGGGTATTGGTGTCGAAGCCGTCCTCGTTGTTGTCGAACTGGGAGTTCTCCACCACGATGGCCCCGCCGGAGTTTGTGCCCGAGTAGCCCAGAGCGTTGTTCTCGAACCACCCGTGGTTGATGGTGGCGTCGCACAGTTGCTGGCAGGCTCCGATGTAGGAGCCCGAGTCGTTCATGTTGTTGGCGTAGATCTGGTCCCACGAGCCCGGACCGGCCGAGTTGGACGAGAAGATGCCGTACTGCGTGGCCGTGGACTCGCCGCCGTAGTACGTGTTGGTGGTGGTCAGGTACTCGCCGGTGTAGCCGTGGAGGCCGATCTGGTTGCTGTCGGCCCCGCCGTCCCACCAGATCTGGTTGCCCGAGGCCCCCGTCCCGGCCAGGAAGTTGCACGCCGTGAGGTTCTCGATGCTCACGTCGTTGGCCTTGAAGGCCACGATGCCGTTGCGGCCGAGGGCCTTGCCCGAGGAGTCCAGGGCCCCGAAGTCCTGGGCCGAGGGGGCCGAACTGCAGGCCCCCGACGAACCGGCCTTGGTCCCGTCGACGATGACCGTGCTGCGGTCCATGCCCCGGATGGTGATGTCCGGCGTGGTGACCACCACGCCGCCGAAGCCGCCCTCGTCGGTGTTGGTCGGCGGGGTGGTGGCGTCGTCGTCCTCGTGGTAGTCGCCGGGGGCCACGAGGATCCAGTCGCCCGGCTTGGCGGCGTTCACCGCGGCTTGGATGGAGGTGTACTGGCCGGCGTGCCCGTCGAAGGTGCCGACCAGCAGTGCGTGACCGCTGGGGGCCGCCGTCGTCGACGTGGAGGAGGACGACGAGGATGAACTGCAGGCGGCCAGGATGCCTCCGGTCAGCAGCAGTGCGCCGGCTATCGCCCCGATCCGTCGCGCCCGTCCGCGCCCGTGTCCTGCAGCCATGGTTCCCCCCTTGGATCCCACCAGCGGCGGACCACCGGTGGACGTCATCGGCACGGCGTGCCGCGTTCGGGTCCGACACTAGCAAGCCGCCGGTCGGGACCACGGGGACCAGCACCTCCCCGATCCGGGGATCAGTAGGCCCGGCCGTCCCCGAGCAGTGCCGTGCCCCAGTCGTCGTCGTTCCCGAGCCCCGGGGGACAGGCGAACAGGGCACTGGCCGTGTGGACCACGTACTGCGTGAGGCTGTCCGACGAGGCCAACTGCCGCTGGATGGGGACGAACTGGGTGCGGGGATCGCGCTGGAAGCAGAGGAAGAAGAGACCCACGTCGAGCTCGCCGGTCACCGGGTCGAGTCCGTCGGAGAAGCTGTAGCCCCGCCGGAGGATCCGCTGGCCGCCGTTGGTCGACGGGGCGGCCTGGCGGATGTGGGCGCCGGCGGGGATGACCGGATAGCCGCCCGTGCCCAGGGCATCGAGGTCGACCGGGTCGTGCTCGTGCGTGCCGCCGAGGGGGGCACCGCTGGCCTTCGAGCGGCCGATGACCGCCTCCTGGTCGGCGAGCGGGGTGCGGTCCCACTGTTCGATCCGGGCCCGGATGCGCCGGGCCACCAGATAGGTCCCGCCCACCATCCACGGCTGGTCGGTGTCGTCCCCGACCCAGACGAAGTGGTCGAAGCCCGCCGTGTCCTGGGCCAGGAGGTTGTCGGTGCCGTCTTTGAACCCGAGGAGGTTGCGGGGGGTGCTCTGGTCCGACGAGGTCGACGACGTCCGTCCGAAGCCCAATTGGAGGGAGCGCAGTGTGGCCGACCCCAGGGCCAGGCGGGTGAGGTTGTGGACGGCATGGAAGGCCACCTGGGCGTCGTCGGCGCAGGCCTGGACGCAGAGGTCACCTCCGGAGGCCGCCGGGTCGAGTTGGTCGCCGGCGAAGGCCGGGAGATCGGCCAGGGCCGCCGGCCGCCGGCCGGCCAGACCGAAGCGGTCGTCGAAGAGACCGGGACCGAATCCCACGGTGAGGGTGAGGCGGGACGGTCCGAGCCCGGCGGCCTCCCCGGTGTCGGCCGCCGGGGCCGCCGGGTCGGTGCTCCCGTCCAGCGGTCGACCGGTGACCAGTTGCCGGGCCGCCGCCGTCCAGGTGGCCAGCAGGCCGGCCAGCCCGTCGGCGCCGGCGGCCGTCACGTCGTAGGTGGCGAAGGCCAGTTGGTCCTGGGCCACGGTGGCGATCCCTGCCTGATGGGGGCCGGTGAAGGGAACGGACTGGCCCCCGCCGATGGTGCTGCCGGCCGCCCCGGCCGCCCCGGCCGCCACACCACCCACGGTCGCCGCGGCGGCCAGGCCCACCGAGGCGAGCCCCGTGCCCGCCAGGAGCTGGCGTCGGCTGAGCGGTCGCCCCATCAGTAGCGCCCGTACGAGCCGAAGGCCGCGCCGGTGGCCGGCCCCGACAGGTCGGCGTCCAATGTGGACAGGGCGGCCGCCGTGGCGTCGACCTGTTGGGCCACGGTCCGCCAGGCCGCGGGGGAGATGGCGTCGTCCGGCACCATGCCCGGCGGTCCGAGAGCGGCCACGTCAGCGGTGAGGGTGGCCAGGCGCCCGAGGGCCACGGCGGTCTCGGTCGGGGCCAGGAGCTCGCCCAACGCCGTGACCGATCCGACCACGGAGGTCACGGTGTCCACGCCGGCGGCCACGTCGACCGTGTCGAGGTGGGAGTAGGCCTCCTCCAGACCGGGGACCGGCGAGGCGTCGATCCAGCCGAGCTCGTCCACCGCCGTCTGGAGGATCTGCTGGGGGGTCTGCACCACCCGCTGCAGGGCCACGGGGAGCGGCGCAGCATCGTCGGCCAGCGTCGCCGAGGCCGGGGCGGTCCCGGCCGCCCAGTCGGTTCCGCCCGGCCACAGCCCCTGTTCGATCCGGTGGAGCCCGGTGAACGGGGTTCCCGGGGCCACATCGGTGCTCCGGGCGTCGAGGGCCAGCGTGGCCGAGGCGTTCCAGGTGAGCTGGGACCGCAGGGCGTCGTAGTCGCCCTGGGCCACCAGTTCGTCGGATCGGGCCCCGTCGAGGTCGCCGGCGGCGATGTCGGCCTCGAGCCGGGCGGTATCGGCGGCGAACCGTTCGGATGCCGTCTCCACGAACCGTCGGTAGCCGTCGGTGGCGGACAAGGTGGCGGCCTGGACGGCCGGTGACGGTGTCGACGCCGAGGCCGCCGTCGTCGGGCGGGAGGGCGGCGGGGACGACGAGGACCGGGCGGTGCCGCAGGCGGCCAGCAGGGCCACGGCGGCCACGGCGAGGAGGCAGCGCAGGCCGGACGACGTCGGTCGGCGGACGGGACCGGCCGGCCGCGCCCCTCCGGCCGGGTCGGGACGTCGCTCGTTGTTCGCCCCCCGGTGCACGGGTGAATCGTAGACCTGCCCGGCCGGGGTGCCCCGGTCGGTGCACCCCGCACGAGGCACGGACGACGGGTCGCCAGCCGGTAGCTTGTCGGGGGTGATCGCCGACATCCCGAGGCGGCCTCCGGCCCCGTGACCAGCCCTGACGACCCGGCCGAGCGGCCGCCGGAACAGCCGGAACAGCCGGAGCAGGCGTCCGCCATGGAGGAGCCGTCGGGCCCGCTCTTCTCGTGGAAGTCCGTGGTCAAGCGGTTGGTGGTCGTGCTGATCGCCGGCGTGGCGCTCTACTACGTGACGCCCACCATCATCGAGATGTTCCACGACTGGCCCAAGTTGGCCACGCTCAACCCGTGGTGGCTGCTGGTGGCCCTGGTGGCCGAGGCGGGCCATTTCGCCTGTACGTTCTCGCTCCAGCGCATCGCTCTGCGGACCAAGGCCTGGTTCTCCGTCGTCACCGCCCAGTTGGCCGGCAACGCCATCAGCCTCATCGTGCCCGGGGGCGCCGCGGCCGGCGCCGCCGTGCAGTTCCGCATGCTGGCCACCAGCGGAATGGACGCCGGCGACTCGGTCGGCGGGCTCACGGCCTTTTCGCTGCTCGGGGTGGGGGGCCTGCTGGCCCTCCCGGTCTTCGTACTCCCCGTCGTGCTCTTCGGGGCCCCGGTGGCCTCCGGTCTCGAGCACGCGGCGATCATCGGCGCCGTGGCCTTCTTCCTCTTCGCCGGGTTCGGTGCCATGGTGCTGGTCACCGACAAGCCACTCGTCGTCGCCGGACGGACCGTGCAACGGGTGCGCAACCGGCTGCTGCGGAAGCGGCCGCCGATCACCGGCCTCGACGAGACCCTCCTCGGTCAGCGCAACCTCATCCGTTCGGTGCTGGGCAAGCGCTGGTGGCAGGCCACCCTGCTGTCGACGGGGCGTCTCGGGCTGGACTACCTCTGCCTCGACGCGTCGGTGCGGGCCGTGGGCAGCCATCCCCGCCCGTCACTGGTCCTGCTGGCCTACGCCGTGGCCGGGGTCATCGGCCTGGTGCCCATCACCCCCGGGGGCCTGGGCATCGTCGAGGCCAGCCTCACCGGTCTGCTGGTCCTGGCCGGAGTGAGCGCCGGCGACGCCGTGCTGGCCACCCTGACCTACCGTCTGGCCTCGTACTGGATCCCCATGTTCTGCGGGCCGTTGGCCTACGGGGCGTTCAAGTGGCGCTACCGGGACCGGCACCCGAAGGCCCCCACCCCGGCCGTGACCTGAGCCCGGCTCGACCGGGTCCCCCGGAGGGGATCAGGTGCCTGACCCCGTCGGGTACCAGCCGGCCACGGCGGCGTCCCGACGCCGGGCGTGCTCGACCGAGGCGGCCCGGGCGTCCTCGGGCCCGACCAGGCGGAGGCGGACCCGGTCCCCGGGCCGGAGCCGTCCCAGCACGGGATGGTCGGCGGTGATCACGGTGGCCAGGACGGGATAGCCGCCGACGGTGGCGTGGTCGGGGAGGAGCACGATGGGACGTCCGCTCGGGGGGACCTGGACCGCCCCGGTCACCACCGGACAGGAGTCGACGACCGGAGGGTCCGGTACCACGATCGTCCCGTCGCCCTCGGGTTCGAGTCGTACGCCGATGCGGTTCGAGTCGGGTCGCACGACGAAGGTGGTCGTGGCCAGGGCGTCGAGGGCCGCGCCGCCGCCGTCATGTGGCCCCGGGAGGGCACGGACGACCCGTGGGATCGTCGTGTCGCCGTCGTCCAGCAGCGACGGGTCGAGGTGGCCGTGGGGACGGGACGGCGTGCCGAGATCGAGCTCGTCGCCGGCCCGGAGGGGTCCGGTCCCGAGGCCCGAGAGCACGTCGACCGACCGGGAGCCGAAGAGCTGCGGCGTGGCCAGGCCGCCGGCGAAGGCCACGGTGGCCCGCAGTCCGGACCGGACGGTGCCGATCCGAAGCGCCTGCCCGGCGGCCACGGGGAGGACGGTGCCGGCCGCCACGTCCCGGCCGTCGAGGGTGACGTCGGCGTGGCCGACCACACAGGCGTGGGCGTCGGCTGTGAAGCGGAGCGTGGGTCCGACCGCGGTGACCTCCAGGCAGGCGGCACCGTCGGGGTTCCCCATCAGGCGGTTGGCCAGCACCAGGGCGTCGGGGTCGGCGGCCCCGGCCCGGGGGACGCCGACGGCCGCCACCCCCGTACGGCCGAGGTCCTGGACCGTGGTGAGCAGTCCCGCCTCGACCACCTCCACCGGACGGGGCCCCGACGCGGCGAGGAGGGGCCGGTCCGACCCGTCGTCGGCGGGACCGGGGCCGGGGGCCGGTCCCGTCGACTCGGTGAAACGGACCTCGTCGCCCGACCGCAGCAGGGCGTACGGGGGGAGCTCCGGGTCGAAGAGCTCGACGGCGGTGCGCCCGAGGAGCATCCAGCCGCCGGGGGTCGACTGCGGGTAGACCGAGGCGAAGCCACCGGCCACGGCAACCGACCCTGCCGGCACCGAGGTGCGGGGCTGGGGCCGCCGGGCCACGGCGGCGAGCTCCGGTGGCAGCCCCCGCAGGTAGGCGAACCCGGGGGAGAAGCCGAGGAAGGCCACCTGCAGGCGGGCCCCGGTCAGCGAGGAGACCACCTGTCGAGTGGTCATACCGGTGATGGCGGCCACGAAGGACAGATCAGGGCCGTCGAATACCACGGGGAGCTCGATCCGACGGGCCTGGGCCCCCACGACGGCGACGGGGCCCGTGACCGGGTCGGTCGGGGTGCCGACGGTGGGGTCGAGGCGGTGCACCCACCGTTCCACCCCCTCGGAATCGTGGCCGCCGGTGGGGAGCTCCACCACGACCGAACGGAAGCCGATGATGACGTCGCCGACGTCGTAGGGCGGGTGCCGGTCGGCGGCCACGGCGGCGGCCAGCCGGTGGGCCGCGGCATTGTCGGCCACGGCGACGAACACCGCCCGGTCGCCGAAGGGCCGGACCGTCCCCGGCGTCCCCGGCGTCCCCGGCGTCACCGTCCGTCCCTCCTGGCGCCGGGACCGGACCACGTCCGTACCTCGACGCCCGCCCGGTCCAGGGCCTCGCGGACCGCCGCCGCGGCGGTCGCCGCCCCGGGGGTGTCGCCATGGAGGCAGATGGTGTCGGCGGCCACGGTGACCTCCGGACCGTCGACCGAGGGGACCCTGCCGCGTGTGGCGATGGCCAGGGCCCGCCCGGCGATCGCCGCGGGATCGTCGAGGACGGCCCCGGGCGTGCCCCGGGGGGCCAGGCTCCCGTCGGCCCGGTAGGCGCGGTCGGCGTAGGCCTCGGCCGCGGGCCGGAGGCCGTTCCGTCCGGCCAGGTCGAGTACCGCGGTGCCGGCCAGGGCGACCAGGGCCGGCGGCGGACCACCACCGGTGGTCCCGCAGGCCGACACCGCGGCCACCACCGCCCCGGCCACCTCGGGGTCGGTGCACATCCGGTGGTACAGCGCGCCGTGCGGTTTCACGTAGGTGACGGCCACACCCACCTCACCGGCCACCCGGGCCAGGTGGGCGAACTGCTCCACGATGTCGGCGACCAGGACGTCCGGTGCCACCTCGACGGGCCGCCGGCCGAACCCTTCGCGGTCGCGGTAGGAGACGTGGGCACCGACGGCGACGTGGCGCCGGCCGGCCTCCCCGGCCGTGGCCCGCATGACGTCGGAATTCCCGGCGTGGAAGCCGCAGGCGATGTTGGCGCTGGTCACCACGTCCAGCACGGCCAGGTCCGACGGCAGCACGTGCTCCCCTTCCCCGAGGTCGGCATTGAGGTCGATCCGCACCATCGGTCCAGTATCCAGCATGAAAGGCGTCGCCGGAGGCGCTATCGTCGCGCCCATGCCGCAACCGCCCGCACTTACGCCAGAACAGCGCCAGGCCGCCTTGGCCAAGGCCGCCAAGGTCCGCCGCGAGCGGGCCGAGGTGAAAGAGAGGCTCAAGCTGGGTTCGCTGAGCCTGGCCGAACTGCTCGACCAGGCCGAGTCCGACGAGACCGTGAGCAAGATGAAGGTGCTCTCGGTGCTCGAGTCGCTTCCCGGCCTGGGCAAGGTGAAGGCCCGCCGGCTGATGGAGACCGTCGGCATCAGCGAGAGCCGGCGCCTGCAGGGCCTCGGGACCAACCAGCGCGAGTCGCTGCTCCGCGAGACGGCCCACTGAGCCGGTCAGCCGCCTGCAGCCCAGCACCACCGAACCACTGATCTTCGTCCTCTTCGGCCCCGGCGGGGTGGGCAAGGGGACGATCGCCGAGCGCCTCGTCGCCGGGGACCCCGGCCTGTGGCTGAGCCGCTCGTGGACGACCCGAGAGCCACGCCCGGGTGAACCGCCGGACGCCTATGTCTTCGTCGACCGGGACGCCTTCGAGGCCCGGGTGGCCGAGGGCGGGTTCTTCGAGTGGGCCGAGTTCCTCGGCAACCTCTACGGCACCCCGGTGCCCGATCCTCCGTCCGGTGCCGACGTCCTCCTCGAGATCGACCTGCAGGGTGCCCGCCAGGTCCGGGCCCGCCGTGAGGACGCACACCTCATCCTGCTGACGGTCCCCTCGGCCGAGGTGCAGGCCGAGCGGCTTCGGCGCCGGGGGGACGACGAGGACCATGTGCGCAGACGGCTCGAGGCCGGTGCCGACGAACTGCGGGCCGGGGAGGCCATTGCCGACGCCGTGGTAGTCAATGACGACCTGGTGCGGGCGACGGCCGATGTGGCCGGTATAGTTGCCCGGTACCGTTCCGCCGCCCGTCCGGGCCCGGCGGGTCCCGAACTCCCTGCCGAAGGATTGTGATGGCCCAGAATCAGAGCACGCTCATGGACCCACCGATCGAGGACCTCCTCGACAAGGTCGACTCCAAGTTCACCCTGGTGGCCCTGACGTCTCGTCGGGCCCGTCAGGTGAACAGCTACTACAACTCGCTGGGTGAGGGCATCGGCGTCGTCGTGCCGCCCCAGGTGGCCTCGGTGTCGGGCAAGCCGCTGTCCATCGCGTTCGAGGAGGTGGCCGACGGCAAGGCCACCTACACCCGGCCTGATCCCGAGGAAGAGGCCGCCCTGGCCGAGGCCGCCGCGCTGGCTGCCGCCGAGGCCGCCGAGGCTGCCGAAGCCGCTGAGGATCCGGCGTCGATCCTCGCCGCCGTCGGCACCGATCCCGCCGGGGACCCCGCCGCCGGTTGACCGGCGACACCACCCCGGCGACGCCGGACCCGAGAGGAGGAGACACGGTGCCCACCGAGCCCGGAACCGGCTCCCCCCGTTCGTACGTGGTCCTCGGCGTCTCGGCCGGGATCGCCGCCTACAAGGCCGTCGAGGTCTGCCGCCGCCTGGTCGACGCCGGTGTCCACGTGGCCCCGGTGCCCACGGTCCGTTCGCTCGAGTTCGTCGGACGGGCCACGTGGAACGCCCTGGGGTCCGAGCCCGCCCAGACGGGCCTGTTCGACGAGCCGTCGCCCATTCCCCACACCCGGTTGGGCCAACGTGCCGACCTGGTGGTCGTGGCCCCGGCCACGGTCGACCTCATCGCCCGCTACGCCCACGGTCTGGCCGACGACCTGTTGACCACCACCCTGGTGGCCACCCGCGCCCCGGTGGTGGTGTGCCCGGCCATGCACACCGAGATGTGGGAGCACCCGGCGGTGCAGGCCAATCTGGCCACGCTGCGGTCGCGGGGGGTGACCGTCGTCCCGCCGGAGGAGGGTCGCCTGGCCGGCGGTGACGTCGGGGCGGGCCGGCTGGCCGAACCGGCCACCATCGTGGCCACCGCCCTCGGGATCCTGGCCGACGTCGGGCATGCCGCCCGGCGGGACCTCGACGGGGTGCGGGTGCTGGTGTCGGCGGGCGGCACCCGGGAGCCCATCGACCCCGTGCGGTACCTGACGAACCGCTCGTCGGGCAAGCAGGGTCACGCCCTGGCCGACGCCGCGGCCCGGCGCGGTGCGATCGTCACCCTGGTGACCACCACCGACCGTCCGGTGTCCCCGGGGGTGGCGGTGGTCCGGGTGGAGTCGGCCGCCGACATGGAGGAGGCCATGCTCGACCTGGGACGCCGGTCCGACGTCGTGGTCATGGCCGCGGCGGTGGCCGACTTCCGTCCGAAGGCGGTGGCCGACGCCAAGATCCGCAAGTCGGACGGCGTGCCCGAGCTGTACCTGGAGCCGACCACCGACATCCTGGCCGAGCTGGGCCGGGCCCGGACGGGGGGCCAGGTGCTGGTGGGCTTCGCCGCCGAGACCGACCAGGTGGTGGAGCGGGCCGTCGGCAAGCTGTCCCACAAGGGCGTGGACCTCATGGTGGCCAACGACGTGTCGGCCCCCGGCGTGGGCTTCGACCACGACACCAATGCCGTGACCATCATCGGGGCGGACGGTGTGGTGGGCGAGGTCGGGCTCACGGGGAAGGACGCCGTGGCCGATGCCGTGTTCGATAGGGTGGTCGCCCTCCGCTCCGGGCGGTGAGCGGACGTCCGGCCCATCGCGTCGGCCGCCCGCCGACCCCGAAACGCCCGACCCCGAAACGCCCGACCCCCGTGTACCCCGCAGCCCCCATACCCCGAGAGAACGGAACCAACCAGTGAGCAGTCGATACACCTTCACCTCCGAGTCGGTCACCGAGGGCCATCCCGACAAGATGGCCGACCAGATCTCCGACGCGGTGCTCGATGCGCTGCTGGCCGAGGACCCGGGGAGCCGGGTGGCCTGCGAGACCCTGCTGACCACCGGGCTGGTCCTGGTGGCCGGTGAGATCACCACCTCCGCCTACGTGGACATCCCCGGCCTGGTCCGCCAGGTGGTCCTGGACATCGGGTACGACAACGACGACTACGGCATCAACGGCAAGACCTGCGGCGTCCTGGTGTCGATCGACGGGCAGTCGCCCGACATCGGTCAGGGCGTGGACAATGCCTTCGAGGTGCGGGCCGGCACCGGCGGGGAGGACCAGTTGAACGCCCAGGGTGCCGGGGACCAGGGGATGATGTTCGGCTACGCCTGCGACGAGACGCCCGACCTCATGCCGCTGCCCATCTGGCTGGCCCACCGCCTGGCCCAGCGCCTGGCCCAGGTCCGTCGGGTGGGCGTCCTCCCGTACCTCCGGCCGGACGGCAAGACCCAGGTCAGCGTGACCTACGAGGACGGACGGCCGGTGGCCCTGGAGACGGTGCTCATCTCCACCCAGCACCATCCGGGGATCGACATCGAGACGCTCCTGCTGCCCGACCTGCGGGACAACGTCATCAGTCCGCTGCTTCCCACCGACCTCGACACGGAGAACGTCCGGGTCCTGGCCAACCCGACCGGCGTCTTCGAGATCGGCGGCCCCCACGCCGATACCGGGCTCACCGGCCGCAAGATCATCGTGGACACCTACGGGGGCATGGCCCGCCACGGCGGCGGTGCCTTCTCGGGCAAGGACCCCTCCAAGGTCGACCGGTCGGCGGCCTACGCGGCGCGCTGGGTGGCCAAGCACGTGGTGGCGTCGGGGGCGGCCCGCCGCTGTGAGGTCCAGGTGGCCTACGCCATCGGCGTGGCCCGCCCGGTGTCGCTGCTGGTGGAGACGTTCGGGACCGAGCAGGTCTCGCCGGAGTCCATCGCCACCGCGGTCGACGAGCTCTTCGACCTGCGCCCGGCGGCCATCGTCCGGGACCTCGACCTGAAGCGTCCGATCTACCGCAAGACCGCGGCCTACGGCCACTTCGGCCGGTCGGACAAGGAGTTCACCTGGGAGGACACCTCCCGGGTGGACGACCTGAAGCAGGCGCTCGGGCTCTGAGCGGTTCGGCCTCAGCGCCGCCGCGGGGGCAGGTCGCCCCGCCCTCCGGCGCTCCCCGGGTGGTGCGGGTGGTACCGGACATCGCCGCGGTGGCGCGCCGGTTCGACTATCTCGTTCCGGGGCGGCTGGCCGACCGGATCGGGATCGGCAGCCGGGTACGGGTGGACCTCCACGGCCGTCGGGTGGCGGCCTGGGTGGTGGACGTCGACGTGGAACCCCCCGACGGCGTCTCCCCGAGGGAGATCGCCGCGTGGAGCGGATCGGGGCCACCGGCCCCGGTCGTGGACCTGGCCGAGTGGGCGGCCTGGCGCTGGGCCGGTCCGGTGCCCTCGTTCCTCCGGACGGCGTCACCTGAACGGGTCGTCCGGCCCGCCGACCGCCGTCCGGACGTCCCCGACCCGCCGCCGGTCCCGTCGCCGGGGGGCGAGTCGGTGGCCATCGTCGAACGGGTCCTCGACGCCGGAGCCGGTCCGGGCGTGGTCCGGCTGGCCCCGGCCCTCGACGCCACGTTGCTGGTCACCGAGGTCTGTCACCGCCTGGGGTCGTCGGGTGTGCTGGTCCTCGTCCCGTCGCGCGACCGCGCCGACGGCCTGGCCCGGCGGCTCCGGGCGGCCGGCCAACGGGTGGCCCTCCTGCCTGACGACTGGGCCGAGGCGGCGACGGGGCGGGCCGTGGTGGTGGGGACCCGGGCCGCAGCGTGGGCACCGCTGCCCCGGCTGGTGGCCGCCGTGGTACTGGACGCCCAGGACGAGGCCTACACCGAGGAGCGTTCGCCCACGTGGTCGGCCCCGGAGGTCGTGGCCGAGCGGTCCCGCCGGGACGGAGCGCCGTGCCTGCTGGTGTCGCCGTGCCCACCGGTGGTACTGACCCGGTCGCGCCCCGTGGTGTCCACGTCGCGGGCGGCCGAACGCCGGGGCTGGCCGCCGGTCGAGGTGGTGGACCGGCGGGGCGACGACCCCCGCACCGGGTTGTTCTCGGAGCGGTTGGCCACGGTGCTGCACGGGGTGCTGACCACCCCGGGGGGCCGGGTCGTCTGCGTCCTCAACCGCACGGGCCGGGCCCGGCTGCTGGCCTGTGCCCTCTGCGGCGCCCTGGCCCGCTGCACCACCTGCGGCGGACACCTGGAGCAGCCGGCGGCGGACGGGCCGCTGGTCTGCCGGCGCTGCGGGGACGAGCGGCCACCCCTGTGCGCCGACTGCGACTCCACCCGGCTGAAGCTGCTGCGGATCGGTGTCTCCCGGGCCACCGAGGAGCTGTCGGCCCTGACCGGGGTACCGGCCACCGAGGTCACCGCCTCGACCGACGATCCGGGCGCGGCCTCGGCCCGGTTGGTGGTGGGCACCGAGGCCGCCCTGCACCGGGTGAGCCGGGCCGACGTCGTGGCCTTCGTCGACTTCGACCAGCACCTGCTGGCCCCCCGGTTCGCCGCCGCCGAGGAGGCGCTCGGGCTGTTGGCCCGGGCCGCCCGGCTGGTGGGTGGGCGGGACGGTGAGGGCCGGCTGCTGGTCCAGACCCGGCTACCCGACCACGAGGTCCTCCGGGCCGCCGGGCACGCCGACCCGGCCGTGGTGGCCGACAGCGAGCTGGAGGTGCGCCGGACGCTGTCTCTGCCGCCCTTCAGCGCCCTGGCCACGTTGGGGGGTCCGGCGTCCGACACCCTGGCCGGCCTCGTGGCCGATGTCCCGGAGCTGACACTGTCCCGGACGGCGTCGGGGGACTGGCTGGTCCGGGCCCCGGACCACCGGTCCCTCTGCGACGCCCTGGCCGCCGCCGGCCGTCCGCCCGGCCGCCTGCGGGTGTCGGTGGACCCGACCGATGTCTGAGGCTCCGGCCCCGGCCCCGGGGGGATTCCGGGGAGTGTTGGCCCGGGTCCCCCGGTCGACGGCGCGGCTCCACCTGGCCGTGTTCTTCGGGCTCCTCCTCGTCTCGGTGCTCGTGTGGTGGCACGTGTGGATCACCGGGAGCCCGACCTCGACGCTGACCTGTCAGTGCGGGGACCCCAGCCAGGCCCTGTGGTTCCTCTCGTGGTCGCCGTTCGCGCTGACCCACGGCCTGAACCCGTTCTTCTCCGACTACCTCTACGCCGGGCAGGGTGGGGTCAACATGCTGGCCAACACCGGCTGGCTGGTGCCCTCGGTGCTGTTGGCCCCGGTCACCTGGCTCTTCGGGCCCGTCGCCACCTTCAACGTGGCCGCCACGCTGGGTCCGGCGGTGACCGGGTGGGCGTTCTTCGTGGCGGCCCGCAAGGTCTCGACCAACCTGGTGGGCCAGGTGCTCGGGGCGCTGCTCTACGGCTTCTCGCCCTTCATGGTCTGGAACGACCCGGTGGGCCACCTGAACTTCACCCTCCTGTTCTTCGCGCCCCTGGCCTTCGTACTGCTGGTCGACCTGTTCGTGGTGCGGGCCCACCGTCCGGTCGTGGTCGGCGTGCTGCTCGGTCTGCTGGTCGTGGTGCAGTTCTTCACCGGGACCGAGTACCTGGTCATGTGCGTGCTCGTCGGGGGCATCGGGGCGCTGGCCGGAGTGGCCATGGCCCCCCGGACGGCGTGGGCCCACCGCCGCCGGTCCGCCGTGGGACTCGGTACGGCAGCCGGCGTGGCCGGGGTGCTGCTGGCCTACCCGGTCTGGTTCGCCACGGCGGGTCCTCGCCACGTGGTCGGCTACCCCTGGCGGGATTCGCCGGCCCTGGGACAGCCGTGGTCGGTCCTGTGGGACCCCGGGACGGGGGTGCACGGGCCGAGCGCCTTCGACATCCAGGGCGGGTACTTCGGCGGGGGAGGTCCGAATTTCGGGACGGCCCACGTGCCCAACCTCTCCTATCTCGGGATCCCGCTGCTGGTCTTCCTGGTCGTCTCGTCGGTCACGTGGTTCCGCTCTCGCCTGGCCTGGTCGCTGGTGGTGATGTTCGTGGCGTCGTGGGCCCTGTCGCTCGGGACCTCGGCGGGCACGGAGTTCGACGCCACGCCGCAGCTGGCCCGATGGGCCCCGTGGCGGTTGTTCGCCCGTCTCCCCCTGGTGGAGGACGTCCTGCCCATCCGGTTCGGGGCGCTGCTGGTGTTCTGCGCGGCCCTGCTGTTGGCCCTGTCCGTCGCCGGCTGGGTGAGGGTGCTGAGCGGGGCCGCGGCCCGGCGGCGTCACGCCGGGGAGCGAGGCGGCGGCGGTGACGGCGTCGGTGACGGCCGCGGTGACGGCGGCGGTGCAGGGCCGGGGGACGGCGGCGGTGGGCGTGCCGCGGGCGCGCGGCCGCGCTGGGTCCCCTGGCTGGTCGGCGTGGTGGCCGCGGCGACCCTGGTGCCCATCGGCGCGGCGTACGCCCTCCCGTACACCGTGCGTCCCTCACCCACCCCGGCGTGGTTCACCGGGGACGCCCGGGACCTGCCCCAGGGGACCACGGTGCTCGTGGTGCCGTTCGCCAACCAGACGGCCATGGGGTGGCAGGCCCAGGCCGGCCTGCGCTTCCGCCTGGCCGGTGGGTTCGCCGTGGTGCCGGCGGCCGACGGCCGGTCGCAGTTCCTCCAGTCCCCGACCGGAGCGGTAGCGCGGCTGGACCGCCTGTCCCCGCTGCCCAACGCACTGCCGCTGGGTCCACCGCCGTCGTCGACGGCCGACGTGGCCTCGGTCAGGGCGGCCGTCGAGCGCTGGGGGGTGGACGTCGTGGTGGTGACCAGGGTGGGGGGCGATCCCACGTACTCGGCGGGCTTCATGACGGCGGTGCTCGGACGGGTCCCCGAGTTCCGCCAGGGGGTCTGGGTGTGGGACGAGACCGGTGGCGCCCCACCGTTGGCCGTGGGGACCACCACGTTGGCCGACTGCAACGACGCCCACCGGACCGACGCCGACCCGCTGGCCGTCCCCGACTGCGTGCTGGCATCGGCCCCGCCGCTCCCCGTGGCGACCGCCGGCCCGGGTCCCTCCCGGTAGTCTGGTCGCATGGCTTCGTACTCCGTGAGGACCTACGGCGACCCCGTCCTGAAGCAGGTGGCCCGCGACGTCGACCAGGTCGACGGCAACCTGGTGCGACTGGTCGACGACATGGTGGAGACCATGTACGCCGCGGTGGGGGCCGGGCTGGCCGCCCCCCAGGTCGGTGTGCAGAAGCGCATCTTCGTCTACGACGTCGGCGACGGGCCCGAGGCCATCATCAACCCGACCATCGAGGAGTCGGACGGGGAGTGGGTCTATGACGAGGGATGCCTGTCCTTCCCCGGCCTGCGTCTGGCCATCGCCCGACCCAACGCCGTCCACCTCCGGGGGTACGACCTCGACGGCGAGGAGGTGTCCCTCGAAGCGGACGAGTTCCTGGGTCGGGTGTTCCAGCACGAAGTCGACCATCTGAACGGTGTGCTGATGGTCGAGCGGCTCGAGGAGGACCAGCGCAAGCTGGCCCTGCGGGTGCTGCGCGACCGGTCCTTCGGGCTCGACACCACGGCCATGGAGGAGAAGCTGGTCTCCCAGGGCAGCGGGCCCGAGGTCTGACCGCCCGTCGGGTAACGTCCGACGCCATGGCCCGCCTCGTGTTCCTCGGCACGCCGGACGCCGCGGTGCGGCCGCTCGAGACCCTGGTGGCCACGGGCCACGACGTCGCCCTCGTGGTCACCCGGCCGGACAAGCGCCGGGGTCGGGGGGCCGAGCTGGTGCCCAGCCCGGTGAAGGCCGCGGCGACGGCCCTGGGGCTGGCCGTGACCGATGACCTGACCGAGGCCGTGGGCGTCGGGGCCGAACTCGGGGTGGTCGTGGCCTACGGCCGCATCATCCCGACGGCGGTCCTCGACCGGCTGCCCATGGTCAACCTCCACTTCTCGATGCTGCCCCGCTGGCGGGGCGCCGCCCCGGTGGAACGGGCCCTGCTCGAGGGGGACGGTGAGACAGGGGTGTGCCTCATGGCCGTCGAGGCCGGCCTCGATACCGGTGCCGTCTACGCCGAGGAGGCCACGGCCATCGGGGACGACGAGACGGCCGACGGGCTCCGGGCCCGTCTGGTGGACATCGGGTGCCGGCTCCTCGCCGAGCACCTGCCCGCCGGGCCGGTCGACCTCCCGACGCCCCACGAGCAGTCGGGGGAGCCGACCTACGCCGAGAAGCTCCGGCCGGAGGAGTTCCACCTCGACTGGGGCCGCCCGGCCCTTGACCTCGACCGGGTCGTCCGGCTGGGCCGAGCCTGGACCACGTTCCGGGGCCGGCGTCTGCGGGTGCTGCGGGCTACCCCGGTTCCCGCCGGTGACAGGCCGGCAGCGGGGGACGGCGTCCCCGGGGTGCTGTCGGAGGGGGTGGTGGACTGCGGTTCGGGCAGCGGTCTGCGCCTCGTCGAGGTCCAGCCCGAAGGGAAGCAGCCCATGGCGGCCGACGCCTGGCTGCGGGGGGTCCGGCCCGAGCCGGGGGAGCGCCTGGGCGGGTGAGCGACCGGTAGGCTGACCCTCCATGGCGACCACGGTGGAGGAAGGGACGACCCGTCACCCGGAGCCGCCCCTGCGGGTGGCGCCGTCCATCCTGTCGGCCGACTTCGGGAACCTGGCCGAGGCCGTGGGTGAAGTGGCGCAGACGGCCGACTGGCTCCACGTCGACGTCATGGACGGCCACTTCGTCCCCAACATCACCATCGGTCCGCCGGTGGTGGCGTCGCTCCGTCGCCATACCGGCCTGTTCTTCGACTGCCACCTGATGATCACCGACCCGGACCGCTACCTGGCGCCGTTCCGTTCGGCCGGCGCCGACGGCTGCACGGTCCATGTCGAGGTCGGAGGGACCGACGAGCACATCGACCAGATGCGGTCGTTGGGCCTGCGGGTGGGCCTGGCCCTCAACCCCGACACGCCGTTCGGGGCCGTCGAGCCCTTTCTCGACCGGGTCGACCTGGTGCTGTGCATGACGGTGTTCCCCGGGTTCGGCGGGCAGTCCTTCATCGCCGACGTGCTTCCCAAGGTGGCCGAGGTGCGCGCTGCCGTGGTGGCAGGGGGGCTCGACGTGGAGATCGAGGTGGACGGGGGGATCGACGCCACCACGGTGGTCGACGCCGCCCGGGCCGGGGCCAACGTCTTCGTGGCCGGCTCCGCCGTGTTCACCAGTGACCGGCCGTGGGAGGCCGCGGCGGCGATCCGGGCCCGGGCGGTGGACGCCGTGCGCGGTCCGGCCCGGGCGTCGTAGTCCGTCGATGGGTGGCTGGTCGGGGGACGATGGGGGACCGGGACCGGGACCGGTCACCGGCGCCCAGGACGACGGCCCGGCGGACGACGGACTGCCCCTGGCCCCGGGCCTGCGGGACATCCGGTGGATGCTGCGGGCCGTCGCCGAGGCCGGGAAGGTCCGGGGGCGGACGTCGCCCAATCCGTGGGTGGGGGCGGTCGTCGTCCCGCCGGCCACCGGCGATCCGGCCGGCGGTGAGCCCGGGGGTGACTGGTACGCCGGGGCCACCGCGCCGGCCGGTGGCCCGCACGCCGAGGTCACGGCCCTGGCGGCTGCCGGGGACCAGGCCGAGCTGGCCACCCTCTATGTGACCCTGGAGCCGTGTGCCCACACCGGCCGCACCGGACCGTGCACCGACGTGATCATCGAGTCGGGGATCCGCCGGGTGGTGGTGGGCATCGAGGATCCGGACCCGCTGGTACAGGGCCGGGGGATCGGGGTGCTCCGGCGGGCCGGGATCGACGTGGTGGTGGGGGTCGCCGCCCCCGCCGTGCGCGACCAGCTGGCGCCCTACGTCAAGCACCGCACCACCGGCCGTCCCTGGGTGGTGCTCAAGCTGGCCAGCACCCTCGACGGCCGTATCGCGGCTCCGGACGGCTCGAGCCGGTGGATCACCGGGGACGCGGCACGCCGTGACGCCCACCGTCTCCGGGCCCGGGCCGACGCCGTCCTGGTCGGTGCCGGCACCGTCCGGTCCGACGACCCGGCCCTCACCGTCCGGCTCCCTGAGGGCGATCCGGACCACCGGGGACCGGATGAGCAGCCGCTCCGGGTCGTGTTGGGCACCGCCCCGGAGGGAGCCGCCGTGCACCCGGCGCTGTCGCTCGGCGGGGACCTGGACGACGTGCTGGTCGAGCTGGGGCGCCGCGGGGTGCTGGAGGTGCTGGTCGAGGGGGGTGCCGGCGTGGCCCACGCCTTCCACTCGCAGGGCCTGGTCGACCGTTACGTCCTCTATCTGGCCCCGGCCCTGTTCGGCGGCGACGACGCCCGTCCACTGTTCGCCGGGCCCGGCGCGCCCACCATCGGCACCCTGTGGCGGGGGTCGGTGCAGTCGGTGACTAGCCTGGAACCGGACCTACGGGTGGAACTGGCGGCTCACGAGGGCCCCGGTGCCGGTGACGCACCGTAGTCGGCCCTCGGGGCTTCGGCTGGTCGCCGTGGTCCGGTGGGTCAGTACCGCCGGATCGGCTGATCGACCGGCAGGGCAGTGCAGACAGAGGGAGAAGCAGGATCGATGCCGTTCTCAAAGATCGAGGATGCGATCGCGGCGGTCGCCCGCGGTGAGATCGTCGTCGTCGTCGACGACGAGGACCGCGAAAACGAAGGCGACCTCATCATGGCGGCCGACGCCGTCACTCCGGAGAAGATCGCCTTCTTCATCGCCCACACCTCGGGCCTGATCTGCACCCCACTGACCCCCGAGCGTCTGGAGCAGCTGGACCTTCCCCTTATGGTGTCGTCCAACACCGAGGTCCAGCGCACCGCCTTCACGGTCAGCGTGGACTACCGGAACGGGACCACCACGGGGATCTCGGCCTCGGACCGTTCGGCCACCATCGCCGCCCTGGTGAACCCCCATACCCGACCGACCGACCTCAACCGTCCCGGTCACATCTTCCCCCTCCGCTACCGGCCGGGCGGCGTGCTGAAGCGGGCCGGGCACACCGAGGCCGCCGTGGACCTGGCCCGGGCCGCCGGGATGTCCCCGGCCGGCGTGCTGTGCGAGATCGTGAGTGAGGACAAGACGGGCATGGCCCGCCTGCCCGAGCTGGTGCGGTTCTCCCAGCGCCACGGGCTGCACCTCATCTCCATCGCCGACCTGATCCGCTACCGGCGACAGAACGACAAGTTGGTCCGTCGGATCGCCAGTGCCCGCATCCCCACCGACTTCGGGGAGTTCACCGCGGTGGCCTACGAGTCCGTCCTCGACGGCGAGCACCACGTGGCCCTGGTCAAAGGCGACGTGGACGGCCGCCAGGACGTGCTCGTCCGGGTGCACAGTGAGTGCCTCACCGGGGACGTCTTCGGCTCGCTGCGCTGCGACTGCGGGCCCCAGCTCCACGGGGCCATGGCCGCCATCGCCGAGGAGGGGAACGGCGTGGTGGTCTACCTGCGGGGACACGAGGGGCGGGGAATCGGTCTGGCCCACAAGCTACGGGCGTACTCGTTGCAGGAGGAAGGGTTCGACACGGTGGACGCCAACCTCGAGCTGGGCCTGCCCTCGGACAGCCGGGAGTACGGCATCGGGGCGCAGATCCTGGTCGACCTCGGGGTCACGACCATGCGGATCATGACCAACAACCCGTCCAAGTACGGCGGGCTCGAGGGCTTCGGGTTGGACATCACCGACCGGGTGCCCATCGAGTCGTCGCCCAATCCGGAGAACATCGAGTACCTCCGGACCAAGCGCGAACGGATGGGGCACCTGCTCGAGGGGCTCGATGACGTCCTCTGACGTCACCGGTCTGCCTCCCGACGCCAAGGAGCGCCTGGGCCGGCGGGTGGGCCGGTCCGAGACGGGCTCCCGCGAGGGCGGGGGACTGCGACTGGCCTTCGCCTGCGCCGAGTTCAACGGCGGTATCACCGACCGCCTGCTCACCGGGGCCCTCGATGCCCTGGTCGAGCTCGGGGCCGATCCGTCGGCGGCCGTCGTGGCCTGGGCCCCGGGGGCGTTCGAGCTCCCACTGGTGGCCGACCGGCTGGCCCACACCGGCCTGGTCGACGCCGTGGTCTGCTTCGGGGCGGTCATCCGCGGCGATACCGGGCACTACGATTTCGTGGCCGGCGAGTGCGCCGCGGGGATCCAGCGGGTGCAGCTCGACACGGGTATCCCGGTGGTGTTCGGCGTGCTGACCACCGACACGGTCGACCAGGCCCTGGCCAGGTCGGGGCCGGACGAGATGAACAAGGGACGGGAGGCCGCGGTGACGGCGATCGAGATGGCGAACCTGCTCCGCACCTTCCCGGTCGGGGGGGCATGAGCATGCTGCGGGTGGTGCTGCCCAAGGGCTCCCTCGAGAAGGCCACGTTGGAGCTGTTCGCCGCGGCCGACCTGGCCGTGACCCGGTCGTCCGAAGTGGACTACCGGGCGTCCATCGACGATCCCCGGGTGGCCGACGTGCGGATCCTCCGCCCCCAGGAGATCCCCCTCTACGTGGCCGACGGGATGTTCGACGTGGGGATCACCGGCCGCGACTGGGTCGAGGAGCAGGGCAGTGAGGTGACGTCGCTCGGTGTCCTCCAGTACTCGAAGGCCACGTCCAATCCCATCCGGGTGGTCCTGGCCGTCCCCGTCGACTCGCCGGTGGGCTCGGTGGCCGACCTGGCGTCGTCGGGCACGGGTGCCGACGGCGCGGTCCGGGTCTCGACCGAGTACATCCAACTGACCCGCCGCTACCTCGAGAAGCACGGGGTGCGTGCCGAGGTCAGCCTGTCCTACGGCGCCACCGAGGCGAAGGTCCCCGACATCGCCGACTGCGTCGTGGAGATCACGGAGACCGGAAGGGCCCTGCGGGCCGCCGGGCTGAAGATCGTCGAGACGGTACTGGTCTCCCATACGGAACTGATCGCCAACCCCGAGGCCGCGGCCGACCCGGCCAAGCGGCACGCCATGGAGCAGCTCCTGACCCTTCTGCAGGGGGCGCTCGAGGCCCGGACCAAGGTACTGGTGAAGCTCAACGTGCCCGGCGACTCGCTCCAGTCGGTGATCGACCTGTTGCCGGCCCTCCGGACACCGACGGTGTCCGAGCTCTACGGCGGTGGCGGCTTCGCCGTCGAGACGGTGGTGCCGAAGTCGGAGATCAACGTGCTGATCCCGGCCCTGAAGGACCGGGGTGCCACGGACATCATCGAACTTTCCCTGTCGAAGATCGTCCACTGAGGGTCCGGGGAGAGTCGTGACCATGACGCCGAACGACAGCGAGTTCGTCCCGGCCGGCCGGTCGCCCCTGGTCGGCAGCGTCACCGGCTTCAACCGGGCCCGGGGCCTGGGCATCGTCGAGACAGGGGACGGGCGACCGTTCGAGTTCCATTCGACGGCCATCACCGACGGCACCCGGGACATCGCCGTGGGCACGGTGGTCGTCTTCACGCTCGGTCCGACCCACCTCGGCCGGCTCGAGGCCACCGCGGTGCGGCCCCTGCCCGGGGTCACCGCCCCGGGCTCATCGCTGGACTCTCCGGGGGACGAGGCCCGGAGGCCGGCTTCCGGTGCCGTCGGCCCGGCACCGGTCGTCGTGTCCCCGGACGCCCCGACAGGTGAGGTCCCGGTCGTGGTCGTGTCGGAGCCCGTGGTGGGGCCCGCCGTGGAGCCCATCGGGGAACCGGTCGCCCCGGTGGAGCCGGTGGCCCCGGTGGAGCCGGGGGC
>Ga0302202_10000649_pt1 | contig 45513 bp, 46 predicted proteins | sample II_Bog_N3_3_FD_194579 | JGI IMG/M metagenome (GOLD analysis project Ga0302202, IMG submission 194579) | Peat permafrost microbial communities from Stordalen Mire near Abisko, Sweden - II_Bog_N3_3 | ecosystem: Environmental > Terrestrial > Soil > Wetlands > Peat | place: Sweden: Abisko...
GGATGGCCGTGGAATCCGCACCCATCAGGCATACAACTCGCGCAACGCCGCCGTCGCCAGAAACCCCGAGCGCGAGGCGTAGCGATGATCCTTCTGGACACGTTCGTCGATCCGCTCAAGCAGGTGCTCGGGCAACGAGGCATTGAATCTCACCGACTTGCCCAGGTAAGGCGTCACATCGAAGTCGACGATGGCCCAGAGACCGCCGGCATAGTCCGGGTTATCCAGATAGACATCGGCCTCCCGCGCATGGGGTAACGGCTCACCGTCAGCCAGCAAACCCTCGAAATGCAAGGCCAAGGCCTCATGCACATTCTCCAGCGCTTCGGAAAAAGTGCTTCCGGCAGAAAAACAACCTGGCACATCCGGCACGGTCACGCCGTAGTCTGATTCCGCCTCTTTGTGTAGTACCACTGGAAATTTCATTGGATACCTCGCCCATATGGAAACACGTCATTACGGTTGCCATCGCTATACGCTGTGCCCTTGAGGCCAGCCGACTTCAATATGTTGTGGAGTGTTCCCTTCGGAATTTCCGTTTTGGGATGGGGAACAGTGACGCGGCCTGTCTTGCTCGGGTGCCGAAATTGGTGGTGACTTCCTTTCACCGCCACCTCATACCAACCATCGGCTTCGATCAGTTCAATGACCTCTCCGCTTCGCATGCTCACTCCTTGAGCTCTGTTGTGTAAGGTACACACGCGCGTGAATCACATCAAGCCAAAAATACACACCCTACACAACATTGTTTTTACCAAGCAAAGAAAGGCCGTGACAAGGCATGTCGCGCGGTCAATGCCTGCACATGGGCAGGTCCAATCCTTACGAACACAACAGCCCGATACCGATAATCGGAATGCTGAAAAAAACGTTTGATCCGCCCCGAAAACAACTGTACAAAAACACAGCACTTTCAAATCAGCCGATCAAACCCGGAGAGAGCCATGTCCAGCCAAGCCGCCAGTCATGTGATGAGGACCACCGTTGAACGCATCGTTTTGCATCAATTCACGCCCCGGCACTGCCTGCAGGCGCGCGTCATGCTGGGCTGGAGTCATGAGCATCTGAGCCGGGAGTCCGGCGTCTCGGTCGCGGCCATCCATCGCTTCGAGGCGGGGGAATCACTCAAGGATGTTACCCGGCTGGCCCTGGCCTTTCGTTTCGAGGCAGAAGGCCTGGTGTTCTTCCCCGGGTTTGCCCCCGGACGTGGCATGAATATCCGCGGAACCACACCGGACCCGATCGAGCGCAAGGATTACGAACTGATCGAATAATCGGCTTACAGCGATGCAGCCGGCCGCTCCAGCGCGTACATCACCTGTTCGACCAACGCCTCCACCGGATAATCGGTAGCGTCCAGCCGCAGCACCGGACATGGCAGGCTCCTGATCCAGGTTTCATGCCGTTTGAGACTGCGGGTGCCATGGTCGCCGCTATCGTAGCCGGCCGCCCAGTCCAGGAAGGTACGAGTCGCGACAAATCGCTCTCCCCCTTCGAGGATCTGCGCACCGTAGCGCTGGAACTCACGAACGCGCAAACGCTGCAAGCGGACCTCAGGGTCGAGGCGCAGGAAAATCGCCAGGGTGAACGCCGGAATCAGGGGATCTCCCCAGCCACAGAGCGAGCCGGAGAGCACCCAGTTGTCCTGCCGGGCCAGTTGCTCACGTAGCAACTGCACCCGCTGGTCACGGGGACGCTTGCAACTGAAAGGCTTGTCGGCGGGCTGCCAGTAAAAGTTGTCCGAGTCAAAATGGGCAATTTCCAGACGCTCGGCCAGCGCCATGCCCAAGGTCGTAGTGCCGGAGCCCGACGCGCCGAAAAGATGAATTCGATGGGTCATGGTTGTTCCTGACGCTCTGCTTCCAGTCTCGAACTCATGGTAGACCCCTACTGGCCTGGGGTCTGTACGAAAAATCCCGCGCGCTGAGCGAGGTGTTTCCGTGCAACGGCTACATCTGCAATTGCAGCGAGCGCCGGATCACCTGCGGTGGCTGGCCATAGGCGCGCAGAAAAGCGCGGCGCATGCGCTCCGGATCGGCGAAGCCAGTGTCGCGGGCGACGATATCGATGGAGTGCCAGCCCGATTCCATCATCAACCGCGCCGCTTCCAGGCGCAGGTGTTCAATCGCCTTGGCCGGCGATTGGCCGGTCTCGGCACGAAACAGCCGGCTGAACTGACGCGGACTGAGGTGAGCCACTTGCGCCAGTTGCTCAACGGATAAATCTTCCCGCAAGTTCTCCTGGGCAAACGCCAGGGCGCTCTGAATACGATCAGACTTCGGATCGAGGTCCAGCAATGCGGAAAACTGCGACTGGCCACCCGCCCGGCGGTGATAGACCACCAGCGTGCGAGCAAGATTGCGTGTCACTTCCACTCCCAGGTCCTGCTCTACCAGGGCCAATGCCAGGTCAATACAGGCCGTCATGCCAGCCGAAGTCCAGATCGGACCATCCACGGTGAAGATCCGATCCTCTTCAAGTCGAACAGCCGGATGCAGTTGCTTGAAGATCCGCGCGTGATACCAATGGGTGGTCGCTCGTCGCCCCTCGAGCAGACCGGCCGCCGCCAAGTGAAACGAGCCGGTACAAGCCGAGGTGATACGCCGGGCAAAAGCCGGTGCGCCTCGCAGGTAGTCAATCAGGCCTGCCGTTCCTGGCACCAGGTCGTTATCACCCACCACCACCAGCGTGTCGTAATCCTGCACACCGAAGGGCTGGGTCTCGACGCTGAAGCCGATGGAGCTTTTGACCGTACCGCCGTGTTCGGAGAGCAGGTCCACCTGGTAGACCTCGCGCTCGACTTCCAGGTTGGCGTGCTCGAAAACCGTACCGGTCGCCAACGTCAGCGCCTGGAAACCCGGGAACAGGATAATGCCGATACGGATCATGGACAGGACTCGATAATGTCTTAAAAGGTGGGAGATATGACATTGCCGCCAATAAATTACCACCATAATCTTAATTCCAGCAACGCCGACATCTCGTCGACCACTCTGGAGCCTTGCAATGACTCAATCATCTTCGAAGGGTTTTGCCCTGATTACCGGCGCCTCCTCCGGCATCGGTGCCGTCTATGCCGACCGTCTGGCGCACGACGGCTACGACCTTATTCTGGTGGCCCGCAACCGCGAACGCCTGGAGCAACTGGCCGCACGGCTGGGCAAGGACACCCAACGGACCATCGAGGTGGTGCAGGCCGACTTGAATGACACGGCCGATCTGAAGCGGATCGGGAAAATCCTCGGGCAGGACTCGCGGATCACCCTGCTGGTGAACAACGCCGGCGTCGGGGCAACCACCTCGCTGCTGGAGTCCGAACAGGACAAAATGGATGCGATGATTCACTTGAACGTCGTCGCCCTGACCCACCTGGCCAAAGCGGCAGCGACCAACTTTGTGGCCCGCGCTGAAGGGACGATCGTCAATATCGCCTCCATCGTCGCCATCACGCCCGAATTGCTCAACGGTGTGTATGGCGGAACCAAGGCTTTTGTACTGGCCTTCACTCAGTCCCTGCATCACGAACTGAGCGGAAAAGGCGTGAAGGTCCAGGCCGTATTGCCAGGGGCGATCAGCACCGAGTTCTGGGACATCGCCGGGTTGCCGATCCAGCATCTGCCCGGTGACATTGTGATGAACAGCGACGATCTGGTGGATGCGGCGCTCGCCGGCCTGGCTCTTGGCGAGCTGGTTACTATCCCGTCGCTGCCGAATATTGCCGATTGGCAGGCCTTCGAACAGGCGCGCCAGGCCCTGAAACCCAACCTGTCGCACAAGGTGCCGGCGGCTCGTTATCTGAAAAGCTCCAGATAAAGACTGTGGGAGCGGTGCTTACCCGCGAAGCTTTTGGTGGCTTTGAGTGCCTCTTCGCAGATAAATCCTGCTCCCACAGTGTCCGTGTCGGATCGTGAATCCGCAGATGACTGAATATCTGTGAACAGCTACCCGGGCTTATTCAAAGTCCGGGTCCTGTCGCGCATTCGAAGCCTGCTCGTAGCCATAGGCAATCGCGAGCAGCTCGGCCTCACTCCAGCGCGCACCGTAGAAATACACCGAAGTGGGCATGCCATCGGCATCCATGCCCGAAGGCACGGTAATCCCCGGATACCCGGCAAAGATTGCACTGCCCAGTTCAAGCACCGCAAACGGATGGGGATCCCCCAATGCCGCATCCAGTCCGTTATCCGCCAGCAGCTTATCGACGTTGCTGCGCGCTTCATCGCCCAGTCCGTCTGACAGCGTCAGGTATTCGGCTTCGTCAAACGCCAGTGCATTCGCTCGCTTGAGCAGGTCCTGGTTGTAGTTTCCCGCACCGGGATTGCTTTCGTTGTAATCCACCAGTTCCTGAAAGGTCGAGACCTTCAGGCCTGAGCGACTGGCCAGATAACCAGGCAACACCCGCTTGATCGTCATATCGAACATGCGGCTCACCCGCGACCAATCGTTTTCGCTCCAATCGGTCCCTTTCAGGTCAACCGGAACCAGTTGCGCACCGGCACCACGCAGGGTGTCCAGGGCCTGGGCAAACTGCGGATGCTCGTTCAAGTCTTCGCTACCCGGCTTGAAGCGGCTGGGATAGCCGATGACCTTTCCTTGCAAGGCATCGGCTTTGAGCTTTTGTGTGTAGTCCTGCCTGACGGGCACCTGTGCGGTCGCCAGGTCTTGCGGGTCGAGGGCCACCATGGCATTGAGGAGCAAGGCCGCATCGCGCACGGTGCGTGTCATCGGTCCCGCACTATCGAGTTCGCGGGAAGCGGGAATAATGCCTGTACGGCTGAGCAATCCGACGGAAGGCCTCAGGCCAACGATGCCATTCTTCGCCGCCGGACAAATCACCGAGCCGAAGGTATCGGTCCCCAACGACAGGGGCGCATACCCCGCCGCTATCGCCGCAGCGGAGCCGGAACTGGAGCCACAGACATCACCGTCGAGCGCGTGGGGATTGCGGGTCTTGCCACCGCGACCGCTCCAGCCATCAGGCAGTTGGTCACCGCGAAAATTCGCCCACTCGCTCATATTGGTCTTGCCCAGGATAATGGCGCCTTGCTCGCGAAGTTTTTGCACGATGAACGCATCGTCAGCTGCCGCGGCCCCGACCATGGCCAGCGACCCGGCCGCGGTCTGCATCTGGTCGGCGGTGTGGATATTGTCCTTGAGCAACACCGGGATGCCATGCAGAGGGCCACGAAGGTTGCCGGCCTGACGCTCTTCGTCCAGCGTCCGGGCAATCGACAAGGCTTCGGAATTGAACTCGATCACCGCCTCGATGGCCGGCCCGAACGAGTCCAGATCGGCCGCCCGCGAAATGAGATAACTCACCAGCTCCTGAGAAGTGAAGCGCCCTTCGGCCAGCGCAAGTGCCACCTCGGCGGCACCGGCATAGACCATCCCCGCCAACGCCTCGTTTTTAACCGAGGCTGACGCCGGAAATACAGGTTGGTCGGGGGGATTCGCCTGGCTGACAAGCGGTGTCAGACAAAGGGCGTGCAGCAACGCCAACCGAGTGAGCACCACGGCGCGCTTTCTGAGGGTTCGATACATCAATCGTGTCCTGATAAAACCAAACGCCAGTGATCCATTTCACTGGCGGCGGTCATCCTAATGGGCGCTTCCGTCAGAAGCGCCGGACACAATCGGTTGCAGGCTGAGTGAAAATTCAATGCAACACGTGAGACACCCTAGCGCGCCGTGATCGGCGTTTGCGCCTCTTCCGGGTGTTCCACTTCCAGCCACCAGGCGTAACCGCGATGGGGTTGCAACAGGTTGAAGGCTTCGCCCATCCGCGGCGTGGTGATGGACACATTGCGTTCCCAGGCCAGGGCCAGGATACGGTCGAAGGGTTCATGCCAGGCATGGAAGGACAGGTCGAACGTGCCATTGTGGATCGGCAGCAGCCAACGGCCCTTGAGGTCCAGGTGTGCCTGCAGGCTCTGTTCCGGTTGCATGTGCACATGGGGCCAATCGACGTTGTAGGCACCGGTTTCCATCAGGGTCAGGTCGAAGGGACCGTAATGTTCACCGATCTGCTTGAAGCCTTCGAAATAGCCACTGTCGCCGCTGAAGAAAATCCGCTGGTCGCCCACCATCATCACCCAGGACGCCCACAGCGTCTGGTTGTTGTCGAACAGCGTGCGACCGGAAAAGTGCTGCGCCGGGGTAGCGGCGAAGCGAATGCCACCGACCTGGGTTTCTTCCCACCAGTCCAGTTGCCGGACCTTGTCAGTGGGAATGCCCCACTTGATCAGCAGATCGCCGACACCCATGGGCGCGAGGAAATAGCGTGTCTTGGCAGCGAGTTGCAGGACGGTCTTATAGTCCAGATGGTCGTAATGATTGTGGGAAAGAATCACGCCTTCGATAGGCGGCAACTCTTCAAGGCTGATGGGCGGTTGATGAAAGCGCTTGGGACCGGCCCATTGCACCGGCGATGCACGTTCGGCAAACACCGGGTCGGTCAACCAGAAGAGTCCCTGCAGCTTGAGCAACAAGGTCGAGTGGCCAAGACGGAAGACACTGAAATCTTCCGCCGCCAGCAACTGCTCGCGGGTCAGCCCCTGGACCGGGACGCTGCCGGCCGGGCGGGTATTGCGGGGTTTGTGAAAGAGCATTTTCCAGAAAATACCGAACGTCTTGCGAAACCCGCCCTGTGGGGTGGGTGCATGGTTGCGGTACTGGCCCTGCTCCTGCAAGGACGATGGTTTGGCGCGGACAAGCGAACGAGTGGTCATTACGGGGTGACTCCCGGAAACCGCCAAGGGTTCCCACGTTCTTCTGCTGGATGATCAAGGGCCGCTGCACGCAAGCCTCGAACCGATGAAATACTGGAGTAGAGCAACTACACTACACAGTGTAGTTTCAAGCTTGCAACAAGGCTGCCAATAAGTAAACTACCTAGTGTAACTTTTCTTCTCCTGCCGAAGCCGCCCATGACCGCTCCCCTACGCCTGACCGACCGCAAACGTGAAGCCATCATCCAGGCGGCCATCGAGGCCTTTCGCGCCGACGGCTTCGAGGCCACCAGCATGGACAAGATCGCGGCCAAGGCCGAGGTGTCCAAGCGCACGGTGTACAACCACTTCCCCAGCAAGGAAGAGTTGTTCGCGGAAATCATGCACCACATGTGGGCCAAAAGTGCGGCACAAGTGGATATGTCCTACCACTCGGATCGCAGCTTGCGTGAGCAACTACGCGAATTGCTCGTCTTGAAACTGCACCTGCTCAGTGAAAACAGCTTCCTTGACCTCGCCCGGGTGGCGATTGCCGCAACCATCCATTCGCCCGAACGCGCCCAGGGCATGGTCGCGCGCCTGGCAGAACGGGAAGAAGCCTTCAACCAGTGGATTCGCGATGCCCAGGCCGACGGCACCTTCAAACCCGTGGACCCGGCTTTCGCCGCAGCGCAACTGCACGGCCTGCTCAAGACCTTCGCCTTCTGGCCCCAAATCAGCCTCGGCCAGCCGCCTCTGGATCCCTCGACCCAGAGCCGCGTCATAGAATCGTCGCTGGATCTGTTTCTCGCGGGCTACGAAATCGTCAAATAGCCGGCGCAGAGCGCCAAAACCGTCTCAAGACCTTCTAAATGGCTTGGAAGGACACTGATTATTCTTTACGGAATGCTCGACAATATTGATCCTTCTTATCCGATGAACGGCCATGCCGTGCAGAACACCGCCCAGGTGTTCAGATGAATAAAGTGGCGCAAAAAACCTATGCAAATCCAACGAGGCAAAGGGCTATCGTTTGCCAAGCGCATTTACCTGCCGCGCACGGTAGGCGTTGGTATTGGCTGCTTCAGCGTAATCGCCGCGCTTTACCCGTTGGCCATGCCGATGTGGATCTGGGTATTGCTGGCCCTCAATGCCGTGGCCTGGCCGCATCTGGCCTATCAGATCGCCAAACGCTCGCCTTTTCCCTATCGGGCTGAACGCCGCAATATCCTCATCGATTCGCTGATGGGTGGATTCTGGGCCGCAACCATCCAGTTCACGCCACTGATCACCGTCAACATGCTGGCCTTGATGGCCATGCACAATGTCGCCGCCGGCGGACCCCGACTGATGGCCCAGGGGCTGGTCGCCCAGGCTATCGGCATCCTGGTGTCCTGGCTGATCTTCGCCCCGGCCTTCAATCCGCTGACCACGCCGATACAGATCTACAGCGTGCTGCCGGTGCTGATCTTCTATCCCCTGGTGATCGGCATGGGTTGTTATCAACTGGCCATCAACCTGGCCGAACACAAGCGCACCCTCAGCGCCCTGAGCCGTACCGACAGCCTGACCGGCTTGCTCAACCACGGCTCCTGGAAGGACCTGCTGCACCTCAAATTCCACAAATGCCGCTACAGCCAGTGCCAGGCGGTGATTGCCCTCATCGACATCGACCACTTCAAGGCCATCAACGACACCTACGGCCACCTGGTCGGCGACAGCGTACTGCGCCAATTGAGCAAGGATCTGCGGGACAACCTGCGCGAAGATGACCTGGCCGGGCGTTATGGTGGCGACGAGTTCTGCGTGATCCTGCCGGAGATGTCGCTGGAGCGGGCCAATGACGTGATGGAGCGTCTGCGCGAGGCATTCGGCAACTATCGCAACGCCGATGTCCCGGGATTGCGGGTCAGCCTGAGTATCGGCCTGGCCTCCTGCCGCAAGGATTTCAACGATGCCGGCGCCTGGCTGAACGAAGCCGACAAGGCGCTGTATGTCGCCAAGAACACCGGACGCAACAAGGTCAACAGTGCCGAAGAGGACAGTACTGAAGTGTCCTCGTGCAACCTGGTCAACCCGGCTTGAACCACTCCGCCGGTCCGAAAGGCACCCCACAAACTTGTACAGCGACACATTGCTTTGTATAAGAAAATAAATATCATATAGCCATCATTCAGCCATCGTTTTTCTGAACGATCACTTGGGTACAGGTATTCGCACAACCCACGAACGGTCATGGGTGCAGCAGTGCGGTGGGCTGTATCAAAAATAATCTGCGGTCGCATACGCCGCAGTGAACCACCAGTCATGGAGCACTGGTACCGGGCTGCTACTTCCCTTGCTCCTCTCGGACAAGCCGCAAGCCGCATGATCAGGGACTAACTCTCACGTTGTATCCCTCTCCGAGCAGACGCCATGCTATTTGCCTCCCATAAGAAAGCCATCAGCACCCTGCAACAATCCGTCACCGAGCAAGCCAACCAACTCGCGGCCATCGACCGTTCCATGATCGTGATCGAGTTCGACCTCAATGGCACGGTCCTGCGCGCCAACGAGAATTTTCTCAAGGTCACCGGCTACCGCCAGGAGCAAGTGGTGGGCCAGGCGCACCGGACGCTGTGCACGCCAGCCTACGCCCGCAGCAGCGAGTACAGCCAGCTTTGGTCGCGCCTGAAGTCCGGCCAGTTCGAAGCCGGGACCTTCGAGGTGGTCACGGCCGATGGCCGCTCCGTCTGGTTGGAAGCCAGCTACAACCCGATCAAGAATGACAGCGGCAGTCTCTTCAAGGTCATCACCTACGCCTTGGACATCACCGCCAGGATGCAACAGGAGAGCGAGGCCAACGGCAAGTTGCAGGCTATCGACCGGGCCATGGCGATGATCGAATTCAACCTGGATGGCAGTGTCATCTCTGCCAACCAGAACTTTCTCAGGCTGATGGGCTATACCCTGGCGGAGATCCAGGGCAAGCACCACAAGATGTTCTGCAAGCCGGCCACCACCAACAGCAGCGAGTACCAGGATTTCTGGCGCCGCCTGAACCAGGGTGAGTTTTTCAACGGCCAGTTCGAACGCGTCGGCAAGCGTGGCCAGACCCTCTGGGTCGAGGCCAGCTACAGCCCGGTGTACGACGCCGGCGGTCGCTTGTGCAAGGTGGTCAAGTTTGCCTCGGACGTTACCGGCGGTGTCGAGAAACACGAACAGGATGCCAAAAGTGCGACCGAGGCCTATCACCTCTCGATCGAGACACGAAAAGTCGCCGAGCACGGTACCGGGGTTATCCAGCAGGCGGCCACCGAGATGCGTGAAATTGCCTCGAACATCGAAGGTTCTTCCACGCTGATCGCCAAGCTGGGCGAACGTTCCGAACAGATCACGGCCATCGTCAACACCATTCGCGGGATTGCGGACCAGACCAACCTGCTGGCGTTGAACGCGGCGATTGAAGCGGCCCGGGCCGGCGAACAGGGACGCGGCTTCGCGGTGGTCGCCGACGAGGTGCGCCTGCTGGCGGCGCGTACCAGCGGCTCGACTGCGGAGATTTCCGAGATGATCGGCATGATCCAGAACGAAACCCTGAAGGCCATCGACAGCATGAACGGCACCCGTGACCGGGCCGCCAAAGGGGTCGACCTGGCGGACCAGGCCGGCACGGTGATCCTGCAGATTCGCGAAGGGGCCAATCAGGCGGTGCGCGCGGTGAGCATGTTCGCTGGGCAGAGTTGATACACAACGGACCGGACGAGAGCGCCAGGGAGGGCGCCAGGCGACGTCGGATGGGGCTATAGTGAGCCTTGTTCCCCACGCCTTGCAGAGTCCACCATGACGTCAGAAAGCCCTGAAGCGAAAAGCCCTGAAACCCCGAAGAAAATCATCGACCACCTGCGTTTCCATCGCCCTCACGCCCATTTGTCCACCACCTTCGGCAACGACACCTTTGCGCTGAAAGCCGAAGCCTTTGCACGTTTTTTTGGTACGCCGATGTTTCTCGGTGCCCAGACGGTAATCGTCGCGGCCTGGATTATCCTCAACGTCGCGGGCGTGACCCAGTTCGACGTCTACCCGTTCATCCTGCTCAACCTGGCGTTCAGCCTGCAAGCGGCCTATGCCGCCCCCTTGATCCTGCTGGCCCAGACTCGCCAGGCCGCGCGGGACAAGGCCCATTCCGACGCGGACGCCCAGCATCGCGAGGCCCTGGCTGTCGCCAATACCGAACGGCAGGCGGCGGCGGCGAAAACCACCGAGCAACTGCTGACGCTGCTCGAACAGAATACCCAGTTGACCGAAATGACCAAGCAACTGACCGAACGCATCGAGAGCCTGACGCTGGAGATGCACGAGCATTTCGTGCGCAAGACCTGACAAAACACCTCAGCCGGGTGCTTCGGCGCCCGGCCCGAGGCGTATGGTCCGGGCCAGCTCATCGAACAAGGCCACCACCGAGCGCAACGCCCGGCAATCGGGACGGGTCAGCAACCACAGTGCCGTGTCGTAGCTCGACGGCACCTCGGCCAGGGGCTGCAAGCCCTGCGGCTCGCCCAGCATGAAATCCGGCAACACGGCGATGCCCAACCCGGCCCGCGTCAACTCCGCCACCGACAACATGCTGTTGCAACGGTAACTCGGCAGCACGCCGGGAAAACGCTGGCGGCGCCAGCTCACGCTCGGATGATCGGGCAGAAAATCGTCCGGGGCGATCCAGGCCAGTCGATCCAGATCCTCAACAGCAACCGCTGACAAATACCCAGGACTGGCACACACCCGATAAGACACCGCCCCCAGGCGACGCCCCAGCAGATGTTCCGGTGGCGAGTCGGTCAAACGCAAGGCGATATCGGCATCGCGCCGGTTCAGATTGGCGAAATCGTTGGAGGTGCTGAGCTCCAGGGTCAGGGCCGGATAAGACGGCATGAACCGCGCCAGCGCCGGTAACAACAGCGTCTGCAGGACCGAATCGGTACAGGTCAGACGCACCGTGCCACTGATCACCTCGCCGCCCTGCTCGATACTGACGCACGCGGCCTCCAACGCCTGCTCGGCGCGCTCCGCCTGTTCGGCCAGGGATTGCGCCAAGCTGGTGGGCAGATAACCGGCGCGGCTCTTTTCGAACAGCTCCCGGCCCAACGCGGCCTCCAACCGACGCACCGAACGGAACACCGTCGAGACATCGACCCGGAGCAACCCCGCCGCTCGCGCCAGGGAGCGTCCACGGACCAGCGCGAGAATCAGCGAGAGGTCGGCATGCTCCAACCGATAGTGCAGCGGTGCATTGATCAATTGGGTAATTGCCTATATTGAATGCGTCGTCGCCACCTTATAGTTCACTCAGGAAATCAACAAGCGTAGGGGAAATAACCATGGAACAGCGCTCGCCACACACCGTCCTGAACATCGCCCTGATCGGCGATCACGACCCCCAGGTCACCGCTCACCGCGCGATTCCCGTGGCCCTGCAACGGGCGGCCGAGGCCGCCGAGCTTGAGGTAAACGCTCACTGGCTGGCCACGGACAGCATCACGGCGCAGACCGACCTGAGTCTTTTCGATGGTTTCTGGTGCGTGCCGGCCAGCCCTTACCGCAGTCTGGAAGGGGCGTTACTGGCGATCACTCACGCCCGTGAACAACAACGTCCGTTCCTCGGCACCTGTGGCGGTTTCCAGCATGCCGTCCTGGAGTACGCACGTCATGTACTGGGCTGGAGCGACGCCGAGCATGGCGAAATGGCGCCAGACTCTGCGCGCGCAGTGATTTCGCCGCTGAGCTGCTCCCTGGTCGAAGCCCACGACAGCATCCGGTTTGTCGAAGGCACGCTGGTCGCCAAGGCCTACGGCACCCTGGAAACCCATGAGGGTTATCACTGCCGCTACGGCATCAACCCCGAGTTCGAAAGCGCCCTGCTCGACGGCGACCTGCGTGCCAGCGGTCACGACGCCCAGGGCGATCTGCGCGCGATCGAACTCAAGGGACATCCGTTCTTCGTCGCGACCCTGTTCCAACCCGAGCGCACGGCACTGGAAGGTCATACGCCAGCGCTGGCCAGCGCGCTCCTGGCAGCCTGCGCGAGTCAGCCATGATGATCGCCCAGACACCACAACCGCCTTACTACGCCGTCATCTTCACCTCCCTGCGTACCGAAGGTGATCAAGGTTATGGCGAGGCGGCGCAGCGCATGGTCGAACTGGCCCGACAACAGCCGGGCTTTCTCGGCGTCGAGTCGGCCCGAGGCGAGGATGGCCTGGGCATCACCGTGTCCTACTGGAGCGACGAAGCGGCCATCCTGGCCTGGAAACAGCACGCCGAACACAGCGAGATCCGCGAGCATGGTCGTTCAACCTGGTACCAGGCCTTTCATACCCGGGTGTGCAAGGTCGAACGCGCCTACCCTTTCCAGCGTTGAGCACCTCAGGAAGCGCTGAGCACTTTGCGCAGCGCGATGATCTCGGGAATATCCACCCGCCGCTGGTACACCCGCAACGGCTCGGTGATATTGATCCGGTCATCGATATTCTGCGCCAGCAATAGCTCAATCCGTTCACGGCTCAGGCTCATGGCCTGCTCCACACTTGTCACCCAGACAAACTCGCAGGCCGGAAAGATAGCGTCATCCGCCACATCCATGCCGAAGGCGTCCTCACTGAAGCGAACGATGTATTGACCGGTCTTGCGATTGAAGCCGACAAAACCCTTGAGCTGGTCGGCGGCCTGGCAGATAAGTTCGGATGTGATAGGCATGGTAAACCCCGCTGAAGAGCCACAAGGCTCATGGATGGCTGGTTTACACGCAGGGCGGGCCTGTCCCTCTGGCGGGGAAATAGGCGACAAATCCTGAAGCACAATACCCGATGAAAATGCCGAAAATCGGATCTGGCGCATGTTTATGTCGGTTTCGCGATAGCCGCTGTAGCCATCAGTTGTTAAAAGGAAGCTCTGGTATTCACTCTCTGCGAAAGGAATTCGAGCATGTCCGCCAACCTCACCAAAAGCGCCCTGGCCCTGAGCCTGCTGCTGGGCCTGGGCACCGCCGAGGCCAACAGCGCCTCCAGCGCCGTTGCGGCCGCCGCCGGCATTCCCCACCCGGCCGTGATCGCCCACCGTGGCGCCTCCTTCGATGCCCCGGAATCCACCGCCGCCTCCTACACCCTGGCCCGCGACCTCGGTGCCGACTACCTGGAAATGGACCTGCAACGGAGCAAGGACGGAGTGATCTTCGCCCTGCACGACAACAACCTGTCGCGTACCACCGACGTCGCCAGCAAGTTTCCCGAGCGCAAGGACAGCCCGGCCAACGAGTTCACCTGGGCCGAACTGCAAACCCTGGACGCCGGCAGCTGGTTCAACAAGGCCTACCCCGAGCGTGCGCGCCCGGCCTACGTCGGCCTGAAAATCCTCAGCCTGGACCAGATCATCGACATCGCCCAGGCCAACCCGAAACACCAGCCGGGCCTGTACGTCGAGACCAAGGAGCCCAAGCAGTTTCCCGGTATCGAGCATGAGCTGAAGAACAAACTGCAGGAACGTGGGCTGTTGAGCCCGACCCAGGTGGTGTCCAAGGAACAGCCCCAGGTCGGCCAGGGCAAAGGCAAGGTGATCCTGCAGACCTTCGAGAAGAGCAGCCTGGAACTGCTGCAAAAGGAAATGCCGGACACACCGAAGATCCTGCTGCTGTGGGTCGGTGACGGTAGCATCGAGCCCAAGTCGAAGGTGAGCTTCGCCGACTCCGGCGAGAAGACCAAGGCCGCCTACTACGCCAAACAGGAACCCAAGGACAAGGCCGAATTCGAGAAGTGGGTCGACTACGCCAAATCCCGGGGCGCCATCGGTACCGGTCCGTCGGCGGAACTGACCCACGGCGGCGACCAGAGCTACTCGGACCTGGTCAAACCCTGGATGAACCAGTACACCCACGACCAGGGCATGCTGGTGCATGTCTATACCGTCGATACTGCGCAGGACTACAAGAAGGTGCTGGATGCCGGGGTCGATGGCATCTTCACCAATCGCGCGTCCGAGTTGCTCAAGTACTTCAAGCGCCCATCGCCGAAAACCGTGCCGCAGATTCTTGAGGCCAACGGGTACTGAGTGAACAGCACCGAGTGGACCGGCACCCTCTGGCTGGGGCGTGACTATGCCTTGATCCACGGTGAGCTGGGGCGTACCGCGCCCCATGCCCACTACGCCCACCAGGTGATCCTGGCGCCCGAAGCGCCGGTCACCCTGTTGATCGAGGATCAGCCACGCAGCGGCCACGAGTTTTTTATCGAGGCCCAGCGTGGCCATGCCATCCTCCAGGCACCGGGTCGTTCGTTCTCGCTCTATGCCGAACCCCTGAGCCTTGACCTGAGCCGGCTGCAACAGGCACTGAGCCAGGTCGAATGGTCGTTGCCGGCCCTGGAGGGCGCCTTGCGCCAGTGCCCACGCCGCCCTGTCGAAGACCCACGCATCGCCCGCGCCCTGCTGGCCCTGGAGCACTCGCTGGATGGCAAGGTCTCGGCCGACACCCTGGCCCGCGCCGCCAACCTGTCCCTGAGCCAACTGGAGCGACTGTTTGCCAGCCGCATCGGCCTGCCGATCCGCCGACTGGTGCTCTGGCGGCGCCTGCGCCTGGCACTGGCCCAGGTATTGGCGGGCCACTCCCTGACCGCGGCGGCTCACGAGGCCGGGTTTGCCGACTCCGCGCATTTTTCCCGGACCATGAAAAAACTCTTCGGTGTTACGGCCGCTCGCTCCCTGAACCGGATCCAGCTGCGGCTGCTGGATTGACCCGGCGCTGCAACGGCCCGGGTGTGGCGGGAGCCGGATGGGTCGGTGCCCGGACAAACGGATCGATCAACTGCCGGACATAACCCACAGGGAAATCCGCACGCGTGCCAATCCCCAGGTCGCCCTCGCCGATCCGGTACTCCTCCGTGTACAAAGCCGTCCCCAGCAGCCGATCCCAGAGGGTGAAGAACAGCCCGAAATTCACGTCCCCGGCCTTGCCGTATTTCATGTGGTGGAAACGATGCAACGGCGCCCAGGCGAAGATCCAGCGCAAGGGCCCCAAACGCATATCGACATTGGAATGCTGCAGCAACAACTGAATGGCGATGGCAAACGCCAGCAGGGCGGCGACATTCTGGGGGATACCGAGCAGCAGCAACGGCAGCAGTCCGGCCGTGGCCTCTATCGCCTGATGCAACGGATGCTTCATCAAGCCATTGAAGCCATACATGCGCTGCACGCTGTGATGCACCGCATGCAATCGCCACAACCACGGCAGCCGGTGGCTGGCGTAATGCGCCAGGGTGATCCCGGCATCGGCGATCAGTATTGCCAACAGCAGTTGCAGCCACAACGGCCAGGCCTGGGGCCAGACCGCGCCGAACGGCGACCACCGCGCCAGGATCGGCAAGACCAGCAGCCCCAGGGCATTGAAGCTCTCATTGACCAGCCCGTGGACGATATCCCGGAAACGATCGCCCCTGGAACGGTTCCAGAGCGGTTCATAAGGCAACCCCCACTCCGCCAGGAACGACACCGCCAGAGCCAATAGAAACAGCAGCGGCAAGCGCCAGAGCGGCTCAACCCGCCCGAGGCCCGCCCCCAGGAAGCCGAACCAGAACACCGGCGCATACACCCAACTCAACACAGCCTTCATAAGACGCTCCTCTTGATAAGCGTCCAGCATGAAAGGCCCGCCCGGTTGGCGATTGAACAAACAACGCAACCGCCTCGCGAGGAAGCGGGTTCAGGAATTAAGGGTAAATTAAGTGACCGCCCCCAAGCTGATCCCACTGAAATCGTTCAAGGGATCCTCCAGATGAAAACATTCAACGCACTGCTCGCCACCGCCACCCTGGCCCTCGCCGCCGGGTTTGCCCAGGCCGATGTCCGTCCGGACCTGATTCCCGGGCTGCTGAAATCCGGTGCGATTGCCGACTTCGAGAAACTCAACCAGGCCGCCCAGGCCAAGCATCCCGGCGCCACCATCACCGACACCGAGCTGGAGCAGGCTGCCACTGGCGGCTACATCTACAAAGTCGACCTGCTCGGAAGCGACAGTGTGAAATGGGACGTCAAGCTCGACGCCAAGACTGGCGCGGTGCTTCACGACAAGAAAGACACCTGATCCCACCAGACCTTGCGCGAGCCGGGCAAGCCGACTCCCGCAAGGTCCTGGTCATCGGCGATGACGACGCCAGCGCTTACCAGAGTGCCAGGGTATAGCTGATGATCAGACGGTTCTCGTCCAGGTCATTGCCGAAGTTCGACCGTACCGTCGCATTACGCCACTTCACCCCCACCCCTTTGAGCGCCCCGTCCTGGAACACATAACCGATATCGGTGTTGCGTTCCCATTCCTTGCCTTCGCCCGGGACCGTCCGCTGCACATTGTCACCGGTCACGTAGCGGGTCATGAAGGTCAGGCCCGGCAAGCCCAACTGAGCAAAGTCGTAGTCATAACGCACCTGCAAGGAACGCTCGTCGATATTGGCGAAGTCGCCGATCTGCACGAAGTTCACCAGGTACGGATCGCTGTGCCCGATGTACGGGAACGGGTCCTTGCCACTCATGCGCTGATAGCCGAAGCCCAGGGAGTTGCCCTTGAAGGAGTAAGTGAACATCCCGCCCAGTGCGCGGTTGTCCAGCGGACGGAAGTTGCCGTCCTCGGCACTGCGGGCGTAACGCAGGTCGGTCTTCAAGACCTGGCCCTGGCCCAGGTCCCAGTTATGCACCAGGCCCAGGAAGTTCTGCTGGTAGATATCCTCCAACTTGCCATAGCGATACTGGGTCAGCAGGTTGGGCGACCACTGGTAGTCCGCTCCGGCGAACTGGAACTTGTCGCTCGAACCGCCGATGCGGTTGGCCGTCATCTTCTGATCGTCGGTGGAGTCGACGTAGCGGATCTGGTTGAACGAGCCCCCGGTCAGCTTCAAGTGGTCGATTTCCTGCACATTAAGCAAGCCGCCCTGGAAGGTCCCGGGCAACAGGCGGGTATCGTTGGAAATGATCACCGGGTCCTTCATCTGGAAACTACCGACTTTCAGGGTGCTGTTGGAAATACGCACCTTGGCCGCCGCCGCCAGCTTGCCGTAGCTGTCCTGGGAACCGCCATGGCGGGTGTCCGCCGGCAACAGGCCGGTGCCCGCCGTCCCGCCTCCCGAGTCCAGCTTGTAACCGACCATGCCCAAGGCATCGAGGCCGAAGCCGACGGTGCCTTCGGTGTAGCCCGATTCCATGCGCAACAGGAAACCCTGGGCCCATTCATCGGCTTTGTCCCGGGAGCCCGTCTGGCGAAAATCGCGGTTGAAGTAAAAGTTGCGCAGTTCCAGGCTGCCCTTGCTGTCGGCGAGGAAATCCGCCTGGGCGCTCGGTGCACAGAGCAGGCCCAAGCCCAGTAACGTGCTCGCTGGCACGGACAAACGGGAGAAATAATCGAACGGCTTCATGGTGTGCTCCTTATTGCGGACGCGAGCCGACCCTCTCGGGGGCGTTGGGATCGCGACCGATGTGGTTGAAACGTCAGGATCAGTAGTCCCTGGGCCCGCCGGACCCAGGTGCGGCGGACATCAGCTCTCGAGCTGGCGACCGCGGGTTTCCGGCAGGCTCAGGGCCGCCAGGATCACCACCGCGTAAGCACCGGCGGCAAACACCCCGATACCGACGCCAATCGGCAGGGTTTCACTCAACGCGCCGATAAACAGTGGGAACAACGCGGCGATGGAGCGCCCGGCGTTGTAGCAGAAGCCCTGGCCCGACCCACGCATGCGGGTGGGAAACAGCTCGGTGAGGAACGCCCCCATGCCGGCGAAGATGCCCGAGGCGAAGAACCCCAGGGGGAAGCCCAACCAGAGCATCCAGGTGTTATCGATGGGCAACTGGGTGTAGGCCAGGACGATGCTCATGGAGCCGACGGCAAAGAGGATGAAGTTCTTCTTGCGGCCGATGGCGTCGGTCAGCAACGCGCTGACGACATAACCGACATAGGAGCCGACAATCACCATCGCCAGGTAGCCGCCAGTGCCCAGCACGCTCAGGCCGCGCTCGGTTTTCAGGTAGGTCGGCAACCAGGTGGTGATCGCGTAGTAACCGCCCAGCGCGCCGGTGGTCAGCAACGAGGCCCGCAAGGTGGTGCTGAGCATCCGTGGCGCGAAGATCTCGAAGAAGGCCCAGGGCGAAGGCTTTTCAGCCTGGCTCAGACGCTCGTCCCGAGCTTGCTCGAAGGTGTCGGATTCCTTGACCAGCCGACGGATCACCAGCACGAACAGCGCCGGTACCAGGCCGATCATGAACAGCGCCCGCCAGGCCTGCTCCGGCGGCAGAAAGCTGAACAATCCGGCATAGAGCAAGGCCGTCAACCCCCAGCCCAACGCCCAACCGGCCTGCACCATGCCCACCGCCTTGCCGCGATCCTGGGAGCGGATCACCTCGCCGATCAGCACCGCGCCCGCGGTCCACTCGCCACCGAAACCGAAGCCCATCAGCGTGCGCGCCACCAGCAGTTGGTCGTAGTTCTGCGCCAACCCGCACATGAAGGTGAAGAAGGCAAACCAGAGCACGGTCAGTTGCAGGGTACGCACCCGGCCGATGCGGTCGGAGAGGATCCCGGCGATCCAGCCGCCGGCCGCCGAGGCCAGCAAGGTCGAGGTGCCGATCAGTCCGGCCTCGCCCTTGGAAATACCCCAGGTGGCAATCAGGGTGGGAATCACGAAACTCAACATCTGGGTGTCCATGCCGTCCAGGCCATAGCCGATCTTGCAACTCCAGAACGTGCGCTTTTCATTTTTGCTCAGGGGGGCGTACCAGGCGAACGGGCCGGCACGGCGCGTCCCTGAAGGCACGTGGTCAGTCATGCTGTGTTCCATGGAGGATTCCTGCGGCAGCAAGGGAAGATGACGGACACGCCTCATTGTTTTTTTGTGAAGGCGTTGTCGTGGAGAACCGATGCAGATGCGCTACATCGTGGAGTGGATTCTTCGCGCCGGAGCGGTGCAGCGTCAAACGGGAAAAAAGCCGGTCAATGCATAAGAAAAGTTGATGGCCCCTCAATGGCACCTGCCGCAATACCGGCGTGCGATGCGCAACCGCGGATCAGTTTTTCTTGTTCGCAATAACAGATTTTCTCGTTGGACGAGGCGGTCGCGGCGCCCTAAAAAGGCCTCGACCCAACACAAGAGAGACGTTCGATGAACCTGCCTGCGCTGTCCTTCGATCAGTTGCGCCATCTGGCGCCGCGCGCCTTGCGCCGACACATCGCCACCGACCAGTATCAGGGCCACACCAGCGGCCTGGGCCTGGGTCGGGTGCAAGCCAATATCGTGATTTTGCCAAGGGACTGGGCCGATGAGTTCCTGCGCTTCTGCACCCTCAATCGCCAGGCCTGCCCGATACTCGACATCACCGAACCCGGCGACCCGATCTTCCGTCACCTGGGTGAAAGCGTCGATATCCGCCACGACGTACCGCGCTACCGGGTCTATCGCCAGGGCGAACTGACTGAGGAGCCACAGAACATCAAGCATCTCTGGCGCGACGATATGGTGGCCTTCGCCATCGGTTGCTCCTTTTCCTTCGAGCAACCCTTGCTGGAGGCCGGCATCGACCTGCGTCACGTCAAATTGGGACGCAACGTGGCGATGTTCCAGACCAATATCGATACCCGCCCCACCGAACGGCTAAAGGGCAAGCTGGTGGTGAGCATGCGACCGTTGAAGGCCGCCGACGCGATCCGCGCGGTCCAGATCACCGGGCGCATGCCCAATGTGCATGGCGCGCCGGTGCACATCGGCGACCCGCGACTGATCGGCATCCACGACCTCGACACACCGGACTACGGTGACGCCGTGCCGCTGGCCGACGATGAACTCCCGGTGTTCTGGGCCTGCGGCGTGACCCCGCAGTCGGTGGTGCAGGCGTCACGCCCACCGTTATGCATTACCCATGCACCGGGCTGCATGCTGGTGAGCGATCTGCACAATCACAGCCTTTGACTCAGGCCGTGGTGTTCACCGAAGTGCCCGAGGTGCTGCTGCCCTCGGCCTGCAAGGCAGTGGTCAAGGCAGAGCTGACGGTGGAAATCGAACCGGCAATGGAAGACACCTGCGACTCCGCGGCCGCGAGCAAGGTGGCCTTGGCGTCTGGACTGTCCTTGCTGTCCTGAGCTTTCTGCATTTGCAGCTCAGCTTGTTGCAACTGCTTTTGCAGATCGGCCAGTTGCTTTTGCAGCTCCTGGACTTCCTGGGAGGAAGCACTGGAGCTGTCGCTGCTGCTACCGGAGGCGCCGCCAGCGCCCGCCGGTTGGCTGCCGCCGGCCGGAGTGGTGCTCGCAGCCCCGGTGGTGCTGGTACTGGTGGTGTCATCAGTAGCGGTGGTACCAGTGGTCTTGTTGGCGCTGGTGGTGGTAAGAGTTGGGGCAATGGTGACCGAAGTAATGCTGACCATGGGGATCTCCCGATTCAGTTATGGGCAATCTTGTCATCGACAGACTGGCGCCATTTTTGAGATTGATTCTGTATCACGCGTGTCAGCGTCTGGATACAAGGCCACATCCCTGTGGCCGCGGATCAGGCGCCGAGGCGCGCCGTCACATCGTTCAACTGCCCCGACAAGCCATACAGGTTCTGGCTCGCGGCCTCGGTACGCTTGACGTTGTCCAGGTTGGTACTGGCAATGGCGGTGATCTCGGTCAGGTTGCGCGAAATATCTTCGGCCACCGAGGTCTGCTCTTCGGCGGCGGTAGCGATCTGCCGGTTCATGTCGCGGATCGCTTCCACCGCGGTGGTGATGCGCTCGAGCATGGCCCCGGCCTCAGTCACCTGCTCGACGCTCTCTTCACTGCGGGCCTGCCCGCCTTCAATGGCCTGGGCCGCGTCCACCGCACCGGTCTGGACCGAATGGATGATCTGGTTGATCTCGATGATCGACGCCGCGGTGCGCTGGGCCAGGCTGCGCACCTCATCGGCGACCACGGCAAAACCACGTCCGGCTTCACCGGCACGGGCGGCCTCGATGGCGGCGTTGAGTGCCAGCAGGTTGGTCTGCTCGGCAATCCCGCGAATCACCTCCAGCACCTTGCCGACCCGTCCGCTATCGGCTTCAAGGCGGCGGATGACCGTGGCGGTGGTGGTGATCTCACCCCGCATGCGGGTAATGGTCTCGATGGTCGATTGCATCACCAGTTCACCCTGCTGGGCAGCGCGATCGGCGTCATCCGCCGCCGTGGCGGCATCCCCGGCATGACGGGCGACCTCCTGGGCGGTGGCGGACATTTCGGTCATCGCCGTGGCCACCTGGTCGGTCCGCTGGAACTGCTCGTGGGTGCCGTTGGCCATCAGGCCGGCAATCGACTTCAGTTCGCCGCTGGCACTGTCCAGGTCCGAGGTACTGCGTTTGAGATGGCTGAAGGTCTCCGCGAGAAAATCGCGCAAGGTATTCGCCGCGACCGCCAGGCGTCCCAGTTCGTCCTGGCGATCGGCGTTCACCCGATTGTCGAACTTGCCATGGCTCAATTGCGCCACGTAGTCGATCAGGCGGCGGATCGGTTCCACCAGATTGCGGTTGACCAGCCACAGGCTCAACAGACCGATCAACAACCCGGAAATCACCAGCACAACGATGCCGACCCAGATGGTCCGCTCGGCCTGGGCACTGATGGCCGCCGATTGTTCACTGCTCTGCTGGCGCAACTGGGCAACCAGCGCGCTCATCTGCTCGCTGGCGGCGCGATCGACGCCCTTGACCGCCTGGTCACCGGCCGTCGGGTCGGCCCCGGCAGCCAGGTAGGCCTCGCGACCTTTCAGGTAGTCGTTGCCCAGCACACGGTGGGCTTCACGCAGTTGCTCGATCTGCGACTTGAGCCGGGCATCCATGCCCGGCTGGCTGGCCAGACGGCCGAGGATGTCCTGCACATCGCGCTGACGCGCTTCAAACTGCGACCAGTACTGGTTCAGATCCTGGGGCTGCTTGCCGCGCAGCAAGACGTTCTTCCACTCCTGTACCTGGACCTTGAATTGTACGTTGGCCTCGTCAATCAACTGCGAGGTGTGCAAGGGGCCGTCAATCAGATTTCGATAATCCTGGACGCCATTGGACAAGAGGTGGAAACAGGTCAGCGCGATCAGCAACATGGCGATCAGGCTGCCACTCAGGAGCGTGAGCACTTGGGCTCGCAGGGATTTTTTCAGCATCGGCGGAGTCTCTCGACAAGGATTGAGCGCTCCCCGTGGGGAACACAAGCAGTCGAAACTTCCCTGTCAGCGACAACCGGGCGTATGGCCAAATAGATGGTAGCTTACATCTAATGACATCGGCGGGCCGGCAGGCCACTTGAGCCGAGCCGACCATCGGTCAACGGCGGCATGATAGCCGTCAACCCGCAGGAAACAATCAAATCCTCCTGCCAAGGCAGTACTCATCGTCACAAGTGACGAACATAGTAGTTATCGAACTCGCCACTTTCGACGATCTGAAAGCCATGACGCGTATAAAAACGATTTGAAGCGCTTTCCCTGAGCGCCCCCACCCACAAGATCGGCGCAGCGGCCTCCGCTTCCCTGAAAATCTGCCGAAGCACAACCGAACCTATCCCCAGGCCTTGCGCACTCGGTTTGATGTACAGGTGGTCAAGCAACAACCCGTCGCTGAGCGGCCTGACGGCGACGAACCCGACCCGCTCGCCAGAAACCTCGATGTAGCGGGTGAACTCGGGAGAAAAACCATCGCGAAAACGCTCTCGGGCACGTACGGGATCAAAGCGACCAATGCGTTCAAGACTGTCACGCATGGCTTCGATTCGAATGGCAACCAGCGTTTCGAAGTCACTGGATTGAGTCCCGACCAGAGTGACCCGCGGAGTATCCGTGGTAGCAAACTGCATACTGAGCACTCCAGCGTCTCTTCGGGCAAATCCGCCCAAAGCCCCTTTAATGACGCCGAGCCTACAGCACAGAACCTGTACAGAGCCTGTTCCGTCTCACCGTACGTTTACCCACGACACTCAGCCCACCCTGAAAACGTCACAAAACCGTCAAGAAGTCTTGCGATGCTGACAGCCGCGAACCTGTAAAAAATGTTTCAGGCGTTCCCCTTCAGCGAGCCTTCATGAACCACAGCCTTGACCAAAGCCATCGTGACCCGGATCTGTTCGGCCTGCTTTACGGCTTTCGCTTCCGCACCGGCGAACGGGGCGAGGAAATCGACTCGGCCACCGTCCTGCACTGCCTGCAACAACCGGAAGATCCCGATACCTTTCTCTGGTTGCATCTGAACCTGGCACACGCCGCCTGCGAGCGCTGGATGAAGAAGCACCTGCCGTTGCCCGAAGAGTTTTTCGAGGCCCTGCACGAAGGCTCGCGCTCGACCCGTATCGAACACGTGGACAACGCCTTGCTGGCGGTGGTCAACGACGTGGTGTTCAACCTCAGCAGCATGGTCTCCTCGGACATCTCCACGCTGTGGGTCTGCGCCCGCAGCAAACTGCTGATCAGCGCGCGCCTGCAACCGCTGCACTCGGTGGACAAGCTGCGCTCTTCGGTCAAGGCCGGCGAACGCTTTCGCTCGCCGCTGGAATTGCTCGTGCACCTGCTGCGCGACCAGGGTGAAGTGCTGACCCAGATAGTGCGCAAGACCAGCACCAGCGTCGACCAGATCGAAGACCAGTTGCTGGCCCTGCGCCTGAGCAACAACCGCGCCGAACTCGGGGCCATGCGCCGGATACTGGTACGCCTGCAACGCCTGCTGGCCCTGGAGCCGGGCTCGTTGCTGCGGCTGCTCAACCGTCCGCCACAATGGTTGCAGAAGGAAGACGTCAAGGAACTGCGCAAGTCCACCGAAGAGTTCTCGCTGATCCTCAGCGACCTGGAAGCCCTCGGCGAACGGATCAAGCTGTTGCAGGAAGAGATCGCCGCCAGCCTCAACGAACAGAGCAACCGCACCCTCTTCACCCTCACCGTGGTGACGGTCCTGGCACTGCCGATCAATATCATTGCCGGCTTCTTCGGCATGAACGTCGGCGGCATCCCCTTGTCGGGCGACCCGGAGGGCTTCTGGATCCTGGTGGCGCTGGTGGCGACCTTTACCGTACTGGCCGGACGCTGGGCGTTTCGCAAACGTCAGGATTACTGATCTGGCGCAGTCAGTCTGTAACATTTAGCAATGAATATGGCTGGCATCCGTTCTCAAAAAGGATTCCCGGCATGGCCATCCCCTCATCGACTGCTGCCTCGTCCGCCCTGGGCGAAAGCAAACCCCGCGTCTTCACCGCGGTGATCTTTTTCGCGGTGCTGGCCATGGGGTTGCTGTTCACCGCCTACAGCCTGATGCACGACATGCATGATTTCGGCACGGTGGTCACCACCTGGACACCGTTCCTGCTGCTCGGCGTGGCGTTGTTGATCGCCCTCGGCTTCGAGTTCGTCAACGGTTTCCACGACACCGCCAACGCCGTGGCCACAGTGATCTACACCAACTCCCTGCCGGCGCATTTCGCGGTGGTCTGGTCCGGCTGCTTCAACTTCCTCGGCGTGCTGCTCTCCAGCGGCGCGGTGGCTTTCGGCATTATCGCCCTGCTGCCGGTGGAGCTGATCCTGCAAGTCGGCTCCTCGGCTGGCTTCGCAATGATCTTCGCCCTGCTGATCGCCGCCATCCTGTGGAACCTCGGCACCTGGTGGCTGGGCCTGCCGGCTTCTTCGTCCCACACCCTGATCGGCTCGATCATCGGTGTCGGCGTGGCCAACGCCCTGATGCACGGACGTGACGGCACCAGCGGCGTGGACTGGAGCCAGGCGACCAAGATCGGTTATGCCTTGCTGGTGTCGCCGCTGGTGGGTTTCTTCTTCGCCGCCCTGTTGCTGCTGGCCTTGCGTTTGCTGGTGAAGAACCGCGAGCTGTACAAGGCACCCAAAGGCAATTCGCCACCACCGTGGTGGATTCGCGGCCTGCTGATTCTGACCTGCACCGGCGTGTCCTTCGCCCACGGTTCCAACGACGGGCAAAAAGGCATGGGCCTGATCATGCTGATCCTGGTCGGCACCCTGCCGATGGCCTACGCCCTGAACCGCACCATGCCGGCCGACCAGGCGCTACAGTTCGCCGCCGTCGCCGAAGTTACCCAGCAGGCGCTGGTACGCAGTTCGCCACAACCGGCCCCCGCCGACCCGCGCCACACCCTTTCGGAATATGTGCGGACCAAACAGGCGACGCCGGACGTGGTGCCGTCACTGGCCGCCCTGGCCGGCAATATCGGTATCGAGGTCAAGGCTTACGGCTCGCTGGCCAAGGTTCCGGCCGAAGCCATGGGCAACGTGCGTAACGACATGTACCTGAGCAGCGAAACCATCCGCCTGATGGACAAGGACAAGGTCGGCAACTTCGACGCCGACACCCAGGGCAAGGTGCAGCTGTTCAAGCAGCAGATCGACGGCGCCACCCGCTTCATCCCGCTGTGGGTGAAGATTGTCGTGGCCATCGCCCTGGGCCTCGGCACCATGGTCGGCTGGAAGCGCATCGTGGTCACCGTCGGTGAGAAGATCGGCAAGACCCACATGACCTACGCCCAGGGTGCCTCGGCGGAAATGGTCGCGATGCTGACCATCGGCGCGGCGGACATGTATGGCTTGCCGGTGTCGACCACCCATGTCTTGTCCTCGGGCGTGGCCGGGACCATGGTCGCCAATGGCGGCGGCTTGCAGATGCGCACCATCCGCAACCTGATGATGGCCTGGGTCCTGACCCTGCCGGCGGCGATCCTGTTGTCGGGCAGCCTGTACTGGTTGTTCACGAAGATTTTCTAAGCCCCGCCCCCTCGATGAGCGCATGCCCCTGGCATGCGCTCATCTTCAAGCGTCGCCCAACTCCTCCTGCAGCACCTGCGCCAACCAGGCCATGAACACCCGCACCCGCCGGGGCAGATGGCGTTGCTGGGCATAGAGCAACGACACCTCCAGCGGCGCCGGCAGATAGTCGGGCAATACCGCCACCAGCGCACCACTGTCCAGGTGCTTGCGCACGCCCAGATACGGCGCCTGGATCAAACCGAACCCGCCCAGGCATGCCGACTCGTAGCAATCAGTGCTGTTCACCGTGACACTGCCGGCCATCGGCACCTGCTGCAACTTGCCGTTTTGCAGGTACTCGAACCCCGGGGAGCGGGCCCCCAGCATCCCGACATAGTGGATCAGCCGATGCCCGGCCAGATCGGCCACGGACTCCGGCCGGCCATACCGCTGCAGATAGGCGGGACTGGCGCAGTTGACCAGCGGCAGCTCACAGACATGCCGCGCCACCACCGATTGATCGGGTTGCGCACCGACCCGCAGCACGCAGTCGAAGCCCTCGCCCAACAGGTCGACACGGCGGTCGGTACTGCTGATTTCCAGTTCGATGCGCGGATGCAGCGCCATGAATTCCGGCAGGCGCGGCATGATCACGCGACGGGCCATGACGCTGGGCATATCGAAACGAATGCGCCCGGCCAGCAAGGCCGCATCCTGGCGGAACAAGCCCTGCAATTCATCCATCTGCGCCAGCAGGTCCTTGCTGCGCTCATACAGCACCAAGCCATCCTGGGTCGCCTGGACCTTGCGCGTGGTGCGTTGCAACAGCCGCGTGCCGAGCAGTTCCTCCAGCGCCTGGACATGCTCGGACACACTGGACTTGGGCAGCCCGAGACTTTCGCCCGCCAGGGTAAAACTCGACAGCTCGGTCACCCGGATAAAGGTCCGCAGCAGGTCCAGCTTGTTCATGACAACGCACTCTATTGTTCGGAACAGGCGATCAGTGTTTCCAATTCCGCAGCGTTTATCCAATCATGGGCGGACAAATACACTTTCCTCAGCGTTATCCACTCCCTGAGGAACACGACATGACTCGTAAAATCGCCCTGATCACCGGTGCCAGTCGCGGCCTGGGCAAAAGCACCGCGCTGCACCTGGCCGCCCAAGGCGTCGATATCATCGGCACCTACAACAGCCGCGCTGACGACGCCCAGGCCGTGGCGGCGGAGATCGAAAAAATCGGTGGCCGCGCGGCCATGCTGCAACTGGATGTGAGCCTGATCGACGGACTCAAGGTCTTCAGCGAGGAGGTTGCCAAGGTATTGGCGACGGTCTTCGAGCGTGAGCGGTTTGATTTCCTGGTGAACAATGCTGGGATCGGCGTGCATGCGCTGTTTGCCGAGACCAGTGAAGAACAGTTCGACCAGTTGCTGAACATACACTTCAAGGGGCCGTTTTTCCTGACCCAGAAACTCTTGCCGCTGCTGGCCGACGGTGGGCGTATCGTCAATATTTCCAGCGGCCTGGCGCGCTTCAGCCTGCCGGGCTACTCCACCTATGCGGCGATGAAAGGGGCGATGGAAACCTTGACCCGTTACCAGGCCAAGGAGTTGGGTGCGCGCGGGATCAGCGTGAACTGCCTGGCCCCGGGCGCCATCGAGACCGATTTCGGCGGCGGTAGCGTGCGCGACAACAAAGACCTGAATGCCTATGTCGCAGCCAACACCGCGCTGGGCCGTGCCGGCTTGCCGGACGATATCGGCGGCGCCATCGCGCTGCTGCTGAGTGACGCCGGCCAGTGGATCACCGGGCAGCGGATCGAGGCTTCGGGCGGGATGTTCCTGTAAAACCTCAGGCGGACACTCCACTGCGAACCAGCAGGTCCTTGAGCACGCTGCGCAACGGCACCTCGCCCTTGCGCGGCATTCCGGCGAACTCGATCCAGCCTTCGTTGAAGCCGTCGATCATCTGCATCCGCGGCAGCGGGTTATTCATCCCCTGGGTCGTAAACAACGCCTGCCAGGTATCACGCACCACCACTTCCATGCGCACCGGTTTGCCCAGCAACTCGGCAAAACCGCCGGCAATCTGCTCAGGCGTCACCCGCTCCGGCCCTTCCAGCTCGACCACCCGCTTGCCACTCCAGGATTCCTGCAACAACTGCGCGGCCAGACGCCCGACATCCGCCGTGGCGATCATCGGCACCGGCTTGTCCAGCGGTTGCAGAAAGCTGGGGATCACTCCCGTCTCCACCGCCGCCGCCACATCCCACAGGGCATTCTCCATAAACCAGCCCGGACGCAGGAAGGTGACCGGCAGATCCAGCGTGCTCAAGCCCTGCTCCAACAGCTGCAACTGGTTCAACAGATTCGGCTGGACCGCCTGGGCACCGATGGTCGACAAGCACACCACCTTCGCCGGCCGCGCCTGTTCCAGTGCTGCGCGCAGGGTTTCCACCACCTGGCGGGCTTCCGGGAAACCCGGGCTCGGATCGAAGTTCGACGGCATCATGATAAACACCCCCTCGACAGCGCTGAACGCCTGCGCCAACGCCTGCCCGTCATCCACGTCGGCCAGGGCCACCTGGCAGCCTTGAGCGGCCCACGGTGCGCCTTTCTCGGCACTGCGCACCACGGCGCGAACCGATTGCCCGGCGCTGAGCAGCGTACGGGCGACGGCACCGCCCACTTGTCCGGTAATGCCCATGACTGCGTACATGTAAATTCCTCCAGGAAGCGACGACCTCTGTCGCGATGGAGGGATTCTCCAGCATGCGACAGCATCCTCCCAGAACATGAATGTCATTTTATTAGTGACGAAAAATCATCAGAAGATCTTATGCCCCAGCCTCCACGGCGCCTATGAGGTCCGTGTCCGCAGCAGCAGCCGCGCACGTACACCGTCATAGGCCCAGTGATACAGGTAGGTATAGGGCAGGAAAAACAACAGCACGCCGATATCCAGCAACAGCGCCGTCAACAGGCTGAGATCCAGCCACCAGGCCACCAGCGGTACGCTCACCACCACTAGGCCACCTTCGAACAGCAAGGCGTGGAGCAGGCGGGTCCAGAGGTTCTGCGCCAGGGCGAAACGCGCGCGCATCCGGTCGAACATGCCGTTGAATACGACGTTCCAGACCAGGGCGATAAAACAGTTGGCGACCGTCACCACGCCCATCTCCAGCAGTGGCTTGCTCATCACCCAGGCGAACAGCGGCGTGCACAGCAGCACGGCGAACACCTCGAAGCCGATAGCCTGTAGAACACGTTCGGTAAAAGACTTGCCGGGGGTCATGATGGACGCCTCCATTGATGTCTGAGGGTTGTCATTATCGCCAGCCGGACAGATACTAAAAGTCGATTACCATCGACAAAAGCGATAGTTCATGGCCTCCAATGAAATGCTCCAGGCCTTTGTCCAGGCCGCCACCCTGGGCTCCTTCTCCGCTGCGGCGCGCAAGCTGGGCAAGAGCCAGTCGACCATCAGCGCGGCCGTTGCCAGCCTTGAAATAGACCTGGGCCTTGAGCTGTTCGACCGCAGTACCCGCAAGCCCGGCCTGACCGCGGCCGGCCGTGTCATGCTGCAAAAGGCCGAGGACATCCTCGCCGCCAACAACCGCCTGGAGATGAGCGCACGCCAATTGGCCGGGGGCCTGGAAGCGAAGCTGACGGTGGTGATTTCCGACACCTACCAGTCCAACCGTTTCGAGGCCACCCTGAGCGACTTCGAAGCCCGCTACCCGGACCTTGAACTGGAGTGCCTGATCGCCGAGTGCGACGATCTGGTGGAACTGGTCCGCCAAGGCCGGGCCCAGGTGGCCTTTGCCGAACGACAGGACAGCTACCCGCCGGACCTGGGCAGCGCCACCGTGGATGAACGCACCGAATTTGCCGTGTTCGTCCATCGCGGGCATCCCTTGGCGCAACAGGCCAAGGTCGATCAGGCCAGCCTGCAGCAGCACCGTGAACTGCGCCTGGCGAGCATCGTCAATCCTTACGAGAGTCGTGCCCAGGGCCGCTTCTGGTCGGCGTCGAGCTACCTGATGCTGCTGGAAATGGCCCAGCGCGGATTCGGCTGGGCCCCGCTGCCACGTTGGCTGGTGGAGCGCTTCGACAACGCTTCGCTGGTGGAACTGTCGCTGCGTGGCTGGCCAAGGCCGGTGGCGGTGGATGCGCTCTGGTCACGCCTGCATCCACCGGGGCCGGCGGGCAGTTGGTTGCTGGCCAGGATGCTGGAGTAACGAGCCCTAGCCGGCGCCTTTCAACTCTTCCAACCGACGCTCGATAAAACGCCGCTCCGGCGCCTGCTGCGTCAAGGCCAGCGCGCGCTGGTAAGCCTCGCGGGCCTGCTCCACCCGCCCCAACCGCCGGCAGAAATCCGCCCGCGCCGAATGGGCCAGGTGATAGTCCTGCAACTCGCCGCGCCCGAGGATGCCTTCCACCAGTTCCAGCCCTGCCAACGGCCCGTCGCGCATGGCCACCGCCACCGCCCGATTGAGCTCGATGACCGCCGAAGGTACGGCCCGCAGCAACAGGTCATAGAGCCCGACGATCTGCCGCCAGTCGGTGTCCTCGGCCGTCGCCGCCTCGGCATGCACGGCAGCGATCGCGGCCTGCAAGCCATAGGGCCCGAAACGTCCGGTGCCCAGTGCACGCTCCACCAACCCACAGCCTTCGGCAATCAGAGTCGCATTCCAACACGAGCGATCCTGGGCATCGAGCAACACCAGTTCCCCGCTTTCGGACACCCGCGCCTGACGTCGCGACTCATGCAACAACATCAGCGCCAGCAAGCCCATGACCTCGGGGTCAGGCAGCAACTCCAGCAACAGCCGCCCCAGGCGAATGGCCTCCGCCGTCAGATCGTCGCGGGTCAGGCTGGCGCCGAGGGACGCGGAATACCCCTCGTTGAACACCAGGTAAATAACCCGCAACACGCTGTCCAATCGTTCGGGCAATTCCGCCAGGGAGGGCACCTGATAAGGGATCTTCGCGTCACGAATCTTGGTCTTCGCTCGCACGATGCGCTGGGCGATGGTCGAAGGGCTGGAGAGAAAGGCCCGGGCGATTTCTTCCGTGGTCAGGTCGCAGACTTCGCGCAAGGTCAGCGGCACCTGGGCATCCGCCGACAACGCCGGGTGACAGCAGGTGAAGATCAATCGCAGCCGGTCATCCTCGACATCCTCGTCGTTCCATTCGTCTTGCTCCAAGGCTTCGGCCTGGGCGATCAACTGCCCCTGGGACGCGGCAAAACGCGCCCGGCGGCGCAACACGTCGATGGCCTTGAAACGCCCGGTGGAGACCAGCCAGGCACGGGGATTGGCCGGCACGCCATCGCGCTGCCAACGTTCGACGGCAATAAAAAAGGCCTCGTGCAAGGCCTCCTCCGCCAGGTCGAAATCCCCCAGCATACGAATCAGGGTGGCCAGGATCCGCCGCGACTCCTGCCGGTACACCGTCTCGACCTGTTGCTTGACGCTTTCGGCTTCGAGGGTCAATCCAGCAGCCCCTGGCGGACCAGCAAGGCCAGGCGATCGAGGCTCTCGCCCCAGCCCTGATAAAACCCCATCTGTTCGTGCGCCGCCTTTTCCGCCGCCGACCAGTGCATCGCCCGGGCGGTATAAAGGGTATGACCGTCAGCCTCTTCGAGGGTGATTCGCGCCGTCATGAAGGGTTTTCCCGAGGGCATCCAGTCGGGGGTAAAGGCGTCGGTAAAGACGATCCGCTCCGGCGCGGCGATCTCCAGGAACACGCCTTGATAAGGATGTTCAACACCCTCCGCCGTGCGCATCACCGTACGAAACGAACCACCCGTCCACAGCTGCATTTCACAGATCGGCATGGTCATGCCATGGGGCCCCCACCACTGCGCCAGCAAACGGGGCTCGGTCCAGGCCCGGAAGACCACATTGCGCGGCGCCTCGATCAGGCGGCTGATGGACAACTCATGTTCGGCTCCCGCAAGGGGTAGCGCTTGGCGGTTCATGTTCAGGCTCCTTTTATTCTTATGGTTGCCGTTTGAAAGCGCTCGCGCCTTCAGAGGTTCAGTTCCCGCACCGGCCGTACCTCCACGCTGCCCACCCGCGCGGCGGGGATATGCCCGGCAATCTGCAAGGCTTCGTTGAGGTCGCGGGCTTCCACCAGATAGAAACCGGCCAGTTGCTCCTTGGTTTCGGCAAATGGCCCGTCGACGATCGACAGCTTGCCGCCGCGCATGCGCACCGTGGTCGCAGTGCTCACCGGCTCCAGCGGCTCGGCGGCGAGCATGCGGCCACTGGCCCGGATCGACTCGCCGTAGGCCAGGCACTCGGGGTCCTTGGGGCTGTCGGGATGGGAGTGCAGCAGTTCCTCATTACTGTAGATCAGGCACAGGTATTTCATGGGATGTCTCCAGGACGGTCGAACAACTATGGCTGCTGTTTCGCGCTTTGGCGAAAGCTACCGACGATCAGCAGAAGTACGAATAGTCGTCTGGAGGCGAGGGAAATCGACAGATGTAAAAAGTCGCAGGAAAAATAATATCGAGACTGCCAAAGCCGATAGAATCCGCCTCCCTACTGTCGGAAATAGGACATACCGCTGTGAGAACTTCCCTTGTCGACTACGTCACGTTGACCCCCGCCCAACACGAGCAATTGGCGTTGATCCAGGTCGATGCGGCGCAGCAGGAATTTTCCAGCGATATCGCCCGGGGCCTGGCAGTACTGCGGGCCCATACGGGCAATGATGTGAAGGGTTTTGTCCTGCTGGCCGATGAGCTGCCGGTAGGTTTCCTGTTGCTCAAGCGCCCCCCGGCATCACCGGCCTGGGCCAGCGGCGACGTCTGCACCCTGCACGGCCTGCAAGTGGATAAAAACTACCAGGGCCAAGGCCTCGGACGCGCCTGCATGCAAGCCCTGCCGGACGCCGCCCGCAGCGTCTGGCCGGCCAGCACTCATCTGATGCTGATGGTCGACGCGGACAATGACGCCGCCCGCGGGCTCTACCTGAAACAGGGATTTGTCGACAGCGGCGAGACGTTTCACGGGCGGGTCGGTGAAGAGCGCAGGCTGACCTTGCCACTCTCGCCATGAACACTCGACTGACCCGCTACGACGTGTTGACCCCCCTTCAGCGCGAGCAGCTCGTGGGCCTCGAAGTCCATCCCGGACAGCTGCAATTTTGCGGCGATATCCAGTCGGCCCTGCACTTCCTGCCCCGCGAGCCCCATGACGGCGTGCTCGGTTTCGTCCTGCTCGACAACGACCTGCCGGTGGCCTTTCTGTTGCTCAAGCGCCATCCTTTCGTCCCCCATTGGGCCGGCGAAGGCAGCGCCACCCTGCATGCCCTGCAGGTCGACAAACGGCTTCAAGGCCGGGGGTTCGGCGCGGCCTGCCTGCAAGCCCTGCCCGAAGCGGCACGCCAGGCCTGGCCGCAGGTCCGTCAGTTACTGCTATCGGTAGGAACCGATAACCAGGCGGCGATGAGTCTTTACCTGAAACAGGGTTGGGTCGATAGCGGTGACGCCTATCGCGGCGAACGACGCTTGACCCTGACACTTTAAAGTTCCGGGTGGCCATAAGTATGAGATCAGTTGGTCATTTACAGTAAAACTTGATCGCTGGGCAAACTCACTTTCCAGTTATTAAATCGATGACGTCGCTGCTGAATCAGCCAGCGTATCGCTACTTGATAAGCCGTTATTTAACTCGCCGTTATTTAACTCAAGTGGCCATTTAATAAACTGAAAGGACTCAATCCCCATGGATGCACAAAACCGAATCTCGAACAGCGCCCCCAAAGCCTCGCCCTCCACGGTCATCCAACGACCCGGCAGCGCCGGGAAATTTGATCTGGAATTTGGTGAACACCGCGACGGCCTGGTTATTTTTTCAGAAAGAGGTCCTGGTTTTGTCGGCCCCTCTTTATTGCGGCCCGACGGCCGTCATCGGTTTATCGGCGTGCATGAAGACCGGTCGGAAAGTATCACCCAGGCCGACTTCAGCGACGACGGCCTTTACTATAATGACTTCGCCCAATCACTCGGAAGTTCCAGCCGAAGACTGATCAAGGCGGTCCTCGACGAAGACGACAAGTTCCTCCTGCTCGGCCACTTCCGCGCCGGTGAACAGGTCTTCTGCGCCCGTATCACTGAAGACGGCATGCCGGACCCCGATTTCGGCGACAACGGTCAGGTCGCCCTGCCTTACACGGCGCCCTGGATCGGCTATGGCCGCCGACTCACCGTGCAACCCCAGGACGGCTTTATCGTCCTGGCCCTGAGAAACAGCGCCGTGGGCGAGCCGGCACGCGACGTTATCGTGCGCCTCGACCGCAACGGCAGTTTCGACCCACGGTTCGGCACCTGCGGCGTGGTCACGGCACCGGAACCGAACATCGCCTTCGAGGCGGTCCAGGTCCAGGCCGATGGCAAGCTGGTCGTGGCCGGACGACGCGGCCGCAAGGCCATGCTGATGCGCTACGGGGCCACCGGCCTGCCGGACAAGACCTTCGGTTGCGCCGGCTATCTGGAGCTGGAACCGGCCCGTGACGGCAACGCCGCGTTTTTCGATCTCGCCGTGCAGCCCGACCAGAAAATCGTCGTCACCGGCTCCGCCGATCTCACCCACAACATCGCCCTGCTCACCCGTGTCACGGCCGACGGCAAGCTGGACGTCACGTTCAACGCCGGAGTGCCCTGGGAGCTGCCGGAACTGGATATCTCCTTCGCCCTCGCAGTACAGGAAGACGGAAAAATCGTCAGCGCCGGCCATATCAACAGCGGCAGCCGCTGCTGGTTGATGCGCCACTTGGGCAACGGCGAACTGGACCCTGATTTTGGCGATAACGGGATCAGCCGACTGATCTACATCGGCGATTCCACCAGCTACCTCTCCAACCTGGAGTTGCAGCCGGATGGCAAGATCCTGGCCTCCGGCCGCTACGCCACCCATTCGGCGGTGATTCGCTGCTACGGCAACTGAGCCCCCGCACGTAGCGCCACCCCGGCAGGAGCCTCGAGCAGCGGCTCCTGCCGGGAAAAGGCAAGGATCATGTCGGTTACCTGGCGTCCCTCGATGCCACCCAGGCACCCCAGAACAGGCTGGAAAAGAATCGCGTCGCGGTGCCGAATCCGGCCTCTTCGAGCAAGCGCTGAACCGCCGCCTCCGAGTGTGGCGGATCGGCCCCCTGGAGAATCTTGCCAAGCTTGGCGCGCACGTCCTCGGCGCTCGCCCCCTGCTGCCGCCAGCGCTCGCCCCAGGCCGCCAGCAACAGCGGCTGGCTGGCATAGGCCTGATGGTTGCCCGCCACAATCAACGGCGCTCCCGGTTTGAGCCGGGTGGCAATCGCCTTGAGGATGTCGTGCTTGGCCTGATCGCCGGGCAGGTGATGCAACACACCGATCAGGGTCGCGGCATCATAGGGCGGCTCGTCCGTCAGTTCCTCGACCGTCCCCAGAAATACCCGCGTGCGCGCAAGCAACCCCTGCGCCTGGAGACTGGCCTGGGCCAACTCAAGCATCGGCGCCGAGGGGTCGACCGCGGTGAACCGCCAAAGCGGCTCCAGCTTCGCCGCCTTGAGGATTTCCTGGGCGGTACCACCGGCGCCCACCACCAGAATCCTCGCCTCGCCCCCGCTGCCCAGGCTGGCCGCCAGCATGCAGGCAACCAACTCGTGACAGGCGTCATAACCGGCCAGGGCAATGCGACTTTGCTCGGCGTATTCAGCGGCTCGGGACACATCGAATTTCCGAGCAGAATCCGGGTGTTCGGACGACATGGGCGTTCTCTCTTGGCGGGGATTTCAGCCCAAGGTAGTCGCCCTGCGAAAATAAAGAAAATTCATGTTTTTAATGCAATGCATTCCTTGCAGGAATATGAAAAAACAGCGGTAACTCAAGGGGAATCACGCCCCCGAACGCCCCTCTGGTCGAAAGCCAACGACGGGCTTGAAACAACGGTTAACCGCATCGGGACAGCGATTCCAGCCCACTTCGTATCCGCCCCATATTGTTGCGCGAGCGCCCCGTAAAGCTTTCATATAGTCGATGTCATTTGCCCGGAATTTCGACTATTTCTCTGCGGGTCGCCGCCTGATGCGGTGTTTTCCGGAGACCTGTCATGACCCATATCCAGATCGGCCTGCTTATGCTGTTGGGCATCAGCGCGTTCGGTGTGATCACCCTCTACCTCGACTTCTGGCGTGCGTCCAAGACACAACGGGAGAACAAATAAGCCGTTACAGGCCGACCAGACGATAGCCCACCTGCAGTTCGGTGATCAGGTGTTGCGGCTGCGCCGGGTCGGCTTCGAGTTTTTGCCGCAGGTGCGCCATGTGTACCCGCAGATAATGGGCCCGATCGGCATAGTCCAGCCCCCAGACATCCAGCAGCAATTGCCGGTGCGTCAGCACCCGGCCCTGACCCCGGATCAACGCGCTCAACAGGCGGAACTCGATGGGTGTCAGGTGCACGCCCTCGCTGCCACGCCGCACCTCATGGGTGGCCAGATCGACCTCGACCTCACCGAAGCGCACCTTGCTGCTGACCGCCGCCGTGCCGCTTTGTACCTGCCGCCGCAACTGCGCACGGATACGCGCCAGCAACTCGGGAACGCCGAACGGCTTGACCAGATAGTCATCGGCTCCGGCATCCAGCGCGGCGACCTTTTCGTCTTCGCGATCACGGGCCGACAGCACCAGGATCGGCACGCTCATCCAGCCACGCAGCTCGCTGATCAGGTCCTTGCCGTCACCGTCGGGCAGGCCCAGGTCGACGATCACCAGGTCCGGCTGGCGGCTCGCCGCATCGATCAGGGCACGCTTGCTGCTGTCGGCCTCGAAGACCTGGAAGCCTTCGTCCTGCAAGGCGATGCCGATGAAACGGCGGATATTGGCTTCATCCTCGACAATCAGGATACGGGTGCTGGTCATAAGGTTTCCATGGACGGCGGTTGACCCGCCGGTAAGCTGATAACAAAACAAAGGCCGTTCGGCACCCGCGGCCGGGCGACAACCCGTCCGCCGTGGGCTTCGACGATCCGTCGGACCAGGGCCAGTCCCAGGCCGATGCCGGACACCGCCGACTCCTGCTGGCCACGACTGAAGGCCTCGAAGAGTTGCTCGGGAGCGATACCGGACGGACAACCCGGTCCGCTGTCGGCGACCTCCAGGACAATCCGCTCATCGATCTGGCTCGCCGTTATCTCGATCGGCGTATCCGCCGGGGTGTATTTCGCCGCGTTGTCCAACAGGTTGACCAACACCCGCTCGATCAGCAGCGCATCGATCTCCACCAGGGGCAGGTCCACCGGCAACAGCGCCCGCACCGGGTGCCGGGCCAGGGGTTCGCGCAGTTGGCGCAAGGCGCTGCCGACCACCTCTTCCAGGGAGTGCCACTGGCGGTTGAGGCGCACGCCATGTTCCTGCAGGCGCGCCATATCCAGCAGGTTTTCGATCAGTCGTTGCATGGCACAGGCCTGGTCGTGAATCCCGTTCAACAACCCGCCGACCAAGTCATCTCGTACATGGGGCGCGGCCGCATCGGCGGCACCGATAATGCTGGTCAGGGGCGTACGCAGGTCATGGGAAATGGCCGCGAGCAAGGTATTGCGCATCCGCTCGCCTTCCATCTGCACCAGGGTGCTTTGCGCCACTTCGACGAAATGCACCCGCTCCAGCGCAATCGCCAACTGGCTCATGCAGGCTTCCAGCAGGCGTTGCTCATCGGGGTCCTTCAGGCGCTCGGCATCGCTCAGGTCGAGGACCAGCACACCGCGCACGCGCATCGGCGCCTTGAGGGCAAAGTAGCAACCGGGTGCGGCGGCCAGGGTGTCACTGCCCTGCCCCGCCGGGCGCCCCTGTTCGTAGGTCCACTGGGCGATACTTTCATCCACCGGGAAGACACTGCCGGCCATGGTGCTGACCCGGTCGCCGGCATCCGGCAAGGCCAGGCCGACCCGGGCCTCGAACACCCCGCTGAAGGTGCGCAGCGCCACCGCGCCCAGCTGCTCGACGGTCAGGGCGGCGGACAGGTCGCGGGCCAACAACGCCAGCGAGGTCGCCCGGCGCTCACGGGCCGCGGCCGTGCGCGCCTCATGGCGCAGACGCGCGGTCAGTTGCCCGGTGATCAGGGCAATGCCCAGCATCAAGGCGAAGGTGAAGAAATACTGGGTGTCGTTGACGGTGAACGACAGCACCGGCTGGACAAAGAAAAAATCGAAACACAGCACCGCCAGCATCGCCGCCCAGACACCCGGCCCGCGTCCCAGGCGCAGCGCCACCAGCACCACCGTCAGCAGGAACAGCATGACCACGTTGGCCGGGTCGAAGACTTGCAGCAACAACGCCGCCACCGCCGTGGCGGCGAAACAGGCCAGGGTCGCCCACAGGTAGGCCAGGCCCCTGCCCGGCGCCAGCCTCGGTTCCGCGTCCGAGCGGGACGGCGCCGTGCGCGGCAGCTCGCCATGGGCGATCACGATCTGATCGATCTGCGGGTGGTGACGGCTGATCCGGTCGCTGACCGTCTGGTGCCAGAACTGCCAGACCCGCCGTGGCCGATGGCCGAGCAACAGGCGGTTGGCATTGCGTTCACGGGCGCAGGCCACCAGCGCTTCGGCGACATCGATGCCCGCCAGGATCGCGGTATCGGCGCCGAATTCTGCGGCCAGGGCCAGGGTCTTCACCGCCGCCGCGCGTCGTCGCTGGGCCATGCCACCCGTCGAGACCGACTCGACATGCACCACGATCCAGTCGGCTTCAAGCTTCTGTGCCAGGCGCGCGGCTTCGCGTACCAGGCGCTCATCCGAAGGCTCGCCGGCGATCCCCACCAGCAAGCGCTCGCGGGCGGCCCACAAGGTGTCGATGGAACGCTCGCGACGATAGACGCGCATTTGCGCATCGACCCGGTCGGCCGTACGGCGCAGGGCCAGTTCGCGCAGCGCCAGCAGGTTGCCTTTGCGAAAGAAGTGTCGGGACGCCCGGTCGGCCTGCGGGCCCTGGTAGACCTTGCCGTCCTTGAGACGCTGCAACAGCTCGTCGGGGGCCAGGTCGATCAGCACCACTTCATGGGCACTGTCGAACACATGGTCGGGGACGGTTTCGCGCACGCGGGTCCCGATGATGCCGCTGACCAGGTCGTTGAGGCTTTCCAGATGCTGGACGTTCAGGCTGGTCCAGACCTCGATCCCGGCCCCCAGCAGCTCTTCGATATCCTGCCAGCGCTTGGGGTGGCGCGAGCCGGGGACATTGCTGTGGGCCAGCTCGTCCACCAGCAACACCGCCGGATGGCGGACCAGTGCCGCATCGAGATCGAACTCCGGTAGCGTGCTGTCGCCATGGGCCAGGCGATGGCGCGGCAGTTGCTCAAGACCGGCGAGCAACGCGGCGGTGTCACCGCGCCCGTGGGTTTCGATCAACCCGGCCACCAGATCGCGGCCCAGGGCCCGTTCACGGTGCGCGGCCTGGAGCATGGCGCAGGTTTTCCCGACCCCGGCGTTCGAGCCGAAATAGATACGCAAACGGCCGCGCTGGGCGGCCTTCTCGTCGGCTTGCAGTTGCTCCAGCAGCGCATCCGGATCGGGTCGACCGTCGCGGGTGTTGCGGGAGGTGTCATTCAAACTCATGTCATTCCTTGTGAGACACACCCATGCCAGCCACCTAGACCACGCCCAAGCCGACCAGCAGCATATCGATCAGCTTGATCCCGGCAAACGGCACCAGCACCCCGCCCAGTCCATAGATCAGCAGGTTGCGATTGAGCAGCGCCGCCGCACCGATGGCCCGGTAGGCCACGCCCTTGAGCGCCAGCGGGATCAGGAACACGATGATCAAGGCATTGAAGATCACCGCGCTGAGGATCGCCGAGTTCGGGCTGCCCAGGTGCATCACGTTCAAGGCGCCGAGCTGAGGGTAAGTCGCCACGAACGCCGCCGGCACAATAGCAAAATACTTCGCCACATCGTTGGCCACGCTGAAGGTGGTCAGGGCACCACGGGTCATCAGCATCTGCTTGCCGACCTCGACCACTTCGATCAGCTTGGTCGGATTGCTGTCCAGGTCGACCATGTTCCCGGCTTCCTTGGCCGCCTGGGTCCCGCTGTTCATCGCCACCGCGACATCGGCCTGGGCCAGCGCCGGGGCATCGTTGGTGCCGTCGCCGGTCATCGCCACCAGCTTGCCCTGGGCCTGGTAATCACGGATCAGTTGCAGCTTGTCTTCGGGCCGGGCCTCGGCCAGGTAGTCATCGACCCCGGCTTCCACCGCAATCGCCGCCGCGGTCAGCGGGTTGTCGCCGGTGATCATCACGGTCTTGATGCCCATCCGGCGCAACTCGCCGAAGCGCTCCTTGATGCCGCTCTTGACCACATCCTTGAGCTCGATCACGCCGAGGGCACGTGCGCCATCGGCCACCACCAGCGGCGTGCTGCCGCGCCGCGAGACTTCGTCGACCCGCGTTTGCAGGGCCGCCGGGAAACCACCACCCAGCGCCTCGACATGCCGGCGAATCGCATCGGCGGCGCCCTTGCGGATCATCCGGCCATCGGCCAGGTCGACGCCGCTCATGCGGGTCTGGGCAGTGAATGCGACGAAGCTGGCGTTCAAACTCTCCAGGTCCGGCTCGTCGAGGCCGAACTTCTGCCGCGCCAACAGCACGACACTGCGCCCTTCCGGCGTTTCGTCGGCCAGGGACGCCAGTTGCGCCGCCTCGGCCAGTTCACGGTCTTTCATACCCGGTGCCGGCAGGAAGGCGCTGGCCTGGCGATTGCCGAGGGTGATGGTGCCGGTCTTGTCCAGCAGCAACACATCGACATCGCCCGCCGCTTCCACCGCGCGCCCGGAGGTGGCAATCACATTGGCCGCCATCATCCGGCTCATGCCCGCCACGCCGATGGCCGAGAGCAGGCCGCCGATGGTGGTGGGAATCAGGCACACCAGCAGGGCCACCAGTACCGTCGCGCTGACCACGCTGCCGCTGCCGTTCATGACCACGGCGAAGATCGAATACGGGCTGAGGGTAACGATCACCAGCAGGAACAACGCCGTCAGCCCCACCAGCAGAATGGTCAGGGCCACTTCGTTGGGGGTCTTCTGGCGCTTGGCCGACTCGACCATGGAAATCATCCGGTCGAGAAAGGACTCGCCTGGATTGACGCTGATGCGCACCACCAGCCAGTCCGAGAGGACCCGGGTGCCGCCGGTCACCGAGGAAAAGTCACCGCCGGCCTCACGGATCACCGGAGCCGATTCGCCAGTGATCGCGCTTTCATCCACCGACGCCACGCCCTCGATAACGATGCCATCGAGGGGCACCAGGTCGCCGGCCTCGATCAGCACCACGGCATCCTTGCGCAATTCGCTGGCCGCCATCGGCAACCATTGCGCGCCATAGCGCGGCTTTTGCAGGACCTTGGCCAGGGTCTGGCGCTTCATCCCGCGCAGGCTCGCCGCCTGTGCCCGGCTACGGCCCTCGGCCAGGGCCTCGGCGAAATTGGCGAACAGCACGGTGAACCACAGCCACAGGCAGATGCTCAGGATAAAACCACTCGGCGCCTCGCCCTGGCCACCCCAGGACTGCAACCACAACAAGGTGGTGAGCAGGCTGCCCAGGTACACCACGAACATCACCGGATTTTTCCACTGGGCCTGGGGCAGCAGTTTCCTGAAGGCATCCACACCGGCCGCCAGCAACAGCTCGCGGTCGAACAACGGCAAACGGGCTTTCATGTCACTCATGATCGATTCTCTTACTCAGTGACGACAGGGGGCTGGTGAGGTGTCGCCAAGGCATCCAGCGCCAGGTTGAGTTGCAGCACATTGACCCGCGGCTCGCCGAGCAGGCCGAAGGTACGCGTCTCGGTCGAAGCCCGGACCAAGGTCAGCAGGGCGTCTTCGGGCAGGTGCCGCAGCGGTGCGACGCGCCGCGCCTGGATCAGCGCGTTGGCCACTGAAATATGCGGGTCCAGCCCAGACGCCGAAGCCGTCACCGCGTCCACCGGCACCGCGGCTTGCGGGTCCAGGCCGTTCAAGGCGCGATAGGCTTCGGCCCGTTCCTTGACCGCGTCGAGCAGACGCTGGCTGGTCGGTCCCAGGTTGCTGGCCCCGCTGAGGCCGGCGTTGTAGGGCGTGGTAACGGTCTTGCTGGCGTCGTTCGGATCGACGCTCTGGGTCACGCTGGGGCGGGCCTGGAAATACTCCGGGCGGCTGAACGCCTGGCCGATCAGCACCGAACCGACCACCTGGCCGTCGCGCTCCAGCAGGCTGCCCTGGGCCTGGAACGGAAACAGCAGGTTGGCCACCAGCGTGGTCAGCGCCGGATAGGCCAGGCCGGTCAGCAGCATGAACAACACCGAGGATACCAGCACCGGACGCCACAGGCCCCGGAACAGCCCTTGAGTCACCGCCAGCGGCGGCGTGGAAATACGCGTAGTCATGCAAACATCCTCACTTGTAGGTCTGGCCGGAGAGCAGTTGCAACTGCTCGACCACGGGCCCCAGCGCAAGCGCCGGCAGGAAGGTCAGGCCACCGACCACCAGCACCACGAACACCACCAGGAACATGAACAGCGGCGTGGCGGTGGGAATGGTCCCGGCACCGGCCGGCGTGGTCTTTTTAAAGGCCAGGGAGCCGGCCACGGCGAGCATCGGCAGCAGAGTGAAGAAACGCCCCAGCAACATGGCGAAGCCAAGGGTGGTGTTGAAGAACGGCGTGTTGGCGTTCAGCCCGGCGAAGGCCGAACCGTTGTTGGCGGTACCGGAGGTGTAGGCGTAGAGCACCTCGCTGAAACCGTGGGGCCCGACGTTGTTCAGGCTGTCCAGGGTGCCCGGCCAGAGGGCGGCCAGGGCGGTGAAGCCGAGGATGCAGATCGGATGCGCGAGCACCGAGAGCATCACCAGTTTCATCTCCCGGGCTTCGATGCGCTTGCCGAGGAACTCGGGGGTGCGACCGATCATCATGCCCACCAGGAACACCGTCAGCAGGGCGTACTGGATCAGGTTGATAAAGCCCACGCCGTCGCCGCCGAACACGCAGTTGAGCATCATCTGCGCCATGGGCACGAAGCCGCCCATGGGCATCAGCGAGTCATGCATGGCGTTGACCGAGCCGGTGGTGGCGCCGGTGGTGGTGGCGATGAACAGGCTGGTATCGGCAATGCCGAAACGCAGCTCCTTGCCTTCCATATTGCCGCCGCTCTGGGTCGCCGACAGCAGTTGGTCGACGCCCAGCTGGGTCAACAGCGGGTTGCCGCCCTGCTCGGCAAAATAGACCACCGCCAGAAAGCCGATGAACATCACCAGGAAGGTGCCGAAGAACACCCAGCCCTGGCGCCGCCGGGCCAACAGGCTGCCGAAGGCGTAGGTCAGCGCCGACGGAATCAGCAGCATGCTGAAGATATGCAGGATGTTGGTCAGGGGCGTCGGGTTCTCGAACGGGTGCGCGGCGTTCATGCTGAAAAAGCCGCCGCCGTTGGTGCCGATATGCTTGATCGACTCGAAGCTCGCCACCGCACCGACGATCAGTTGTTGCCGGGCGCCCTCCAGCGTGGTCGCCAGGGCCTGGGAAGCAAAGGTCTGCGGCATGCCCTGCCAGACATAGACCAGCGCCATGACGAAGCACAACGGCAACATCACCCGGTAGAGGATGCGCGTGAAGTCCACCCAGTAGTTGCCGATATCCGTCGCGCTGCTGCGGCTCAAGCCACGGATAAAACCGGCGGCGGCGACCACTCCGGAGGTGGCGCCGACAAACATCAGGAAGGTGATCACCGCCATCTGGCTGAAGTTGGACAGACTGGTTTCGCCCGAATAGGCCTGCCAGTTGGTGTTGGTGATAAACGAGGCGGCGGTGTTGAACGCCAGGTCCGGGGTCTGGGCGGCCAGGCCCAGCGGGTTGATCGGCAGCGAACCCTGCAGGCGCAACAGCAGGTAGCCGAACAGCATCATTGCGCCGTTGGACAACAGCAGCGCCGAGCCATAGCGGGCCCAGCCCATGGTTTCCCGTGGATCGACGCCCAGCAGGCGATAGGTCAGGCGTTCCGGCAGCGCATGGCCGGGGTGTGAAAACACCCGGCTCAGCCAGCGCCCCATCAAGACGGCGAGTCCGGTCATCAGCACCAGGACCAGCGCAAATTCCAGCAGTACGGTCAACATGTGCAAGCTCCGTTCAAATCTTGTTCAAGGCGACAATGAACAAGGCTGTCGCGCCGAAAAACACCAGGGTCGTGCCCAGGAAAATCAGGTCGTACATGGTTGGTTTCCTTGTTCGATAGGGTCCTTGCGGACCGCACAAAGCGCCTGCGGCGAGGCGTGCCCGGGGATCAGAAATCTTCGGCGCGGATCAGCGCGTAACCCAGATAGACGAACAGGCCGGCCGCGCCCAGGCCGCTGATCAGGTAGATGAGTTTGAGTGTCAGCACAGGTGTCCCCTTGCGAAATCGGTCGGCTCGCTCAAGCGCACGCAATGGCGCCGCAAGCCAGATCAAAGGGTACGGAGGTGGGTATTAAGGTCGGGCACTGATTGCCGGGGGGGACGTTAAGATGGCGTATAGAAGCGCGCTCCCCTGCTGTCGAAGGGAGCGCGTGGCACGCAGGATCAGGCCTTGATCGGCAACCAGATTTCCACGGTGCCGGTGCCTTTTTCGGGATTGAAATCGGCGCTGTAGCGCTCGAATTCCGGCGCATCGGCCGCCAGGTAGCCGGATTGCGGCAACCAACGGTTCCAGATGGCCTCGAAGGTCTGCTTGAGGGTGTCGAGGGAACCTTTGTGTTCAAACACCGCGTACTGCTGGGCCTGCAGTTCCACCCAGCGATACAGCTCGGGAAGGTCGTCAAGCTTGCTGATCTGCACCCCGGCGATGTACTCGAAGCCACCCTGGCCATCCGGATGGCAGCAGATACCGTACGTCACCTCACCCACCTGACTGGGGACTTTTCCGATGTGCGGCACGAACGCGTCCCACAGATCCGGGATGGCGCCCGACGTCTCGGCGGTAAAACGTGCGCCCAGGCCGGCGATCAATTGAAAGTGACCGTGCTCGAAGCGCGGCGCTGGCAAGGCCTGCGTGTAGCCAAGGTTGTGTG